>Ga0114999_10001560_pt1 | contig 31615 bp, 34 predicted proteins | sample ArcticOcean_MG_C_3_FD_89820 | JGI IMG/M metagenome (GOLD analysis project Ga0114999, IMG submission 89820) | Marine microbial communities from western Arctic Ocean - ArcticOcean_MG_CB8_126 | ecosystem: Environmental > Aquatic > Marine > Oceanic | place: Arctic Ocean: Canada Basin | collected...
CCACCACGCCGCCTCGGCCAGGCGCTCACCGAGGTACTCGGACACCTCGATCGGCTCGTCGAAGCGGGAGCGGGGGAGTTCATCGAGCGCGACCAGCAAGTGCAGGCGCGACTTACTCAGTAGCGCCGGTCAAAGAATCGGCGCCCGCTTCGGCCGAAAGCTTGTCCCATTGAAACCACCCGGGCAGCGGCATCTGGCTCATGTTCCGATTCGACGCCCCGCGCCACGGCCTCCACGGCCTCCACGGCCTCCACGGGCCGTACACGCCAACCTTCGACGCTCCGATCACCACCGCCGCCCACCACGAGAGCGTTCCGTGCTCAAAGAGCACCTAGTCGAACGTGCGTAGGTAGTCGAAGTCTTCTGCTGGCGAGGTAGATCGGAATTGCGGCTGGTACCGACTAAGGCCCTCGACCATTTCGTTGAGATAAGCGACCGATTCCGATATCGGGACGGCTTCCGAGGCAAGGATGTCTCGATGGAAGCTCAGTTGCTGCAGCTCCTCCCCCGTGTAAGTACGCCATTCAGGGAGATCAGAGTCGATGTGAAGACGCTCGAAATCGAACTGATCGATCGCCGACAGATAGTCTTCGACCAGAGGTTTCGCGTGGAACTCCTGCCGCATGAACAGGCGGTCGCCTGACCAGAAGTGGACCCCGAGCGCACCGTCTGTACGCTTCGGGACCGGCGTAAACCACGAGCGAATCTAGTCGAGATGCGAAAGATAGTGACGGTAATCCTCGAAGTATCCCCGAATCAGCAGCCGTCGCTCGACCCCGGCACCGAATGCCAGCGCCTCGGAGTACTCGTCGCCGACGACGCGATCGAAGCGCGCGCTGTTCGTGAGCTGCAGCTCGATCCCCAGCTTCGCAAACTCGTCGATGCCGTAGTAACCGGGTCGAGTGATCACGCGCAGCGGCAACCGTCGCTGCTGTGCGATTAGACGAGCAGCGATGTACTGAAACAGGTTGTTTCCGAAGCCATTAATGAACCGCACAGCGGCCATCGGCGACCGCGAAGTGACACCCGCTCAGTCAGCCTCACGAGCGATCTTGCTGACGACACGGCCTACGAGATTCACGTCGCGCACCCCAACAGCACCCGCATCGCAACCAGTCAAGCGCTCAGCTCAACAGCCCTGCGGTCGAACGGCTTAATCTGCTGCGAGGTGGCGGTAGAGCGTCGGAAGGCGGCGCGGCAATGACTCGATGTTGTCGACGACCTCGTAGCCGATGTCATCGCACATCTGCTTCAGGTAGTCATGGCCTTCCTTGTCGACCGTGATCAGGAACGGCGTCACGCCGACACGCTTGGCCTCGTTCAGGGCCTGCTTCGTGTCGTGGACGGCGTACTCTTTCTCGGTCCGGTCGCGGCCATAGCCGTGATCCTGCGGGCGCCCGTCGGACACCATGATCAGAATCTTCACCTTCGCGTCGTACTGGTCGAGCTTGTAGGTCGCGTGGCGAATCGCCGGGCCCATGCGCGTCGAGCGCACCGGGTCGATCTTATCGATGCGCTTCCGCACGCGGTCGCTGAACTCCTCTTCCAGGTCCTTGATCACGTGAAACTCCACGTTGTCACGACCGTAGCCAGAAAAGCCGTAGATCCCGTAGGAGTCGCCAATCGCCTCGAGCGCCTCGATCACCAGGACGGTCGATTCCTTCTCGAGGTCGATAATGCGCTTCGGCGGCTCAATCGCCTGCTTCGCACGGCGCTGGGCGAGCCACTGGAAGTACTTCGAGGGATCGCCCTGGAAGTCCTCTTCCTCTTCTTCGTACTTCTGGCGCTGCTTCTCGATCTCCTCGTCGGTCGAGGCGGACATGTCGAGCAGGAACGCGACCGCGACGTCGCGCTCGATCTTGTTGCGGCGTGAATAGACACGCGCGATCGGTCCGACGCCCGCCTTCTTGTCGACGTGGAACTGGATCGCCTCGTCGAGGTCGATCTCGTGTCCGTCTTCCAGGCGGCGCATCTTCTTGAAGCTCTCGGGGCGCATCAGCTCGAACTGCTTGCGCGTCTCCATCACCAGGCCGTGGTGCTTGCGGAGAATCTCGTCGTAGTAATCGGTGTCGCCTTCATCGCCAACGCGCTCACCGACGCGGCACCAGCGCGGGCGGTAGTCCGAGGCCCGGAAGTCCCACTCGTCGTAGTAAAACCAGTCGACCTCGACTTTGAGATCTTCGTCGTCGGCGCCTTCGCCGCCACCCGGCTCGTCGCCGGACTCGCCGTCCTCGCCGTTTTTCTCGCTGGCGGGCGTGGCGGCGTCCTTCTCGAGGTTGTCCAGGAACATGCCGAGGCTGGACGCGAGGTCGCCCTCGGCCCACTCGCTGATCGTGATCTCGACCGAGTTCTCCAGCAGCTCCATAAGCTGCTCCTTGGTCAACGGCGAAGCCGTGCCGTCCTGCTGACCAGCCTGCTGGTCCTTCAGCTTCATCAGGAGCTGGACCAACTCAGGCTTGAAGTCACCTCGGAACTCCGGCTGCTCCGGGTTCTCGAACGCCATCTCCTCGCCGGAAGGCATCTGGGCGTCGCCACCCTCGCCGCCACCAGGCATGTCCGGGGCGATCGAGATCATGTCCTCGTCGGGCGGCATCCAGTCCGCGTCAACCGCGTCCTGTGGGATGTTCGGGATGCGGATCGCCATGTCGTACAGCGACGCGGCCACCTCGGCCGAGTCTTGCACCGTGGAGCCACGCTGCTCAACCATCTTCAGCGCCGCCAGCGCCTGCGCGAGGGTGCTTTGCAGCGTCTGCGGCCAGCGGATCGCGTCCGGACGACCGAGCGACGCACGCAGCAAGTTTTCGATGAACGCCTGTCGCAGGCCCATCGCGCGCACCTCGGGGCGGCGCTCGACCTCGAGGCTCTGCAACTTCGCCAGCCAGACGCGGATACCACCATACTCACGCGATACGAACGAGTCGACGCGCGTGTCCTCGACGATGGTGAACAGGCCGGAGATCAGCAGACGATCACCAAACAGGTTGAAGTAGCGCTGCATCTCGGTCGTAGTCACACCGTCGCCGAGCTCAACGGCGACAGCCTCGTCTACGGCATCGGCGCTGCGCTCGGCAAGCGCGACGGCGCGGGCCGACTCGCGCTCAACCACAGTCGTTGGGGTGAATGGACCATCCTCGTCCCAGCGGTAGCAGAACGAGCCGAACTCAAGGCGCCCGGTCTGGTGCGTCGTGAACACCTTGTAGACTTGGAAGTTGGAGTCCTGCTCCGGGAACGAGCTGACGAACGGCGGCAGATAGATCGTCGTGCCCTCGGTCGTGGCCGAGGACTCCGACATCCAACCGATGTTGCGGTCGACCAGCTCCTCCGACGAGAGCACGGCCACCTGCTCGCCGGTGAGCGCCTTCGCGTACATGCGCAGCATGCTGCTGACGCTTGGCAGCTCCACGCGCGCGGACAGCGCGGACAGCATCTCCTCGGCACGCGTCGACTCGAGGCGAAAGTAGGCCTCGGCGCCTTCGGCGTTGCCCTGCTGGAGGACCTCGACGCCAGCGGCTGCCCAGCGCGCCATCTGCTCAGGCGTCAGGCGCGAGCGAACGAACGGCGCGGACTTAAGGTATTCCATCGCCGCCGTTGAACTGCCGGGCGCGATCGTCGTCGCGAACGCCAACAGATCTTCATGATCGATCGGGTCCACCTGCGTCAGCGACTGGGCAGCGTCCGCGAAGAGCGGGAAGCCTTGGCGACCGACGTCCATCGTGACCTTCGAGGCGAGGTCCAGGAACACCGCGCGCTGATCGTGCGAGACGCCTTCAAGCAGCTTCGGCCCGCGCTCAAAGTAGAGCCGAGTATCCGCCCACGAGGCGCGGGTCACCGCACGCGCGAAGGCGAGGAACGGCTCGCGATCCTCGGAAGCGAGGTTCGCAAAGATCTGGCTGGCACCCTCGAGCACGCTGTTCGCAAGTTCGTACGAGCGCTCGGTGAGCTGGTCGATGATGTCGACGAGGCGGCCGACGGACTCGAGCGACAGCGAGCCGAGGAGGTTCGGGCTGTGCTGGAAATACAGGCCTGCGAGCGCGATCGACTTCCAGTTACCCCGGCAGAGCCGCCCACCTTGCTGTGACCACTGGTCGAGGTCAGCTGGATCGAGGTGCGTCAGCACCTCGGGAGTGGCCTTCAGGAAGGCAGTCGCCATCAGCGACGACTCCGTCGCGAGGCCAGTCGCGAGATAGAGCCAGTGCTCGATCTGCTCGAAGCTGAGCTGCTCGGCAAGCTGCGGGCTCACCCGGAAGTACTCCGCAGAGGCCTCCCACGAGCGCAGCGAGTGGTTCGCCAGCTCAACGCCGGCCCTCACCCAGCGTTCGAGCTGAGCCTCGTCGAAGTGTGATTCGAGACCGGCGAGACCCAATGCAAGGTCATCGGGCAGCGACGCGCCGAAGCCCTTCAATTCGCTGGCGTATCGCTCATGAAGGTCGGCTGTCGTCACGATCGCCCTATTCTTCGAAGATCGAGGTCACAACCTCTTCGATCGATCGCTGGACCTCGACGTCGTCCGTCAGCGCCCAGACCACGGCCACCTGGCAGGCGCGGCGCGGCGTGATGTCGTGGTGTATGAGCTTGCCCGCGTAGACTAAGAGACGGGTCGAAACACCCTCGCCCAGGCCGTGCTCCTTGAGATTCCGCACCTTCTCAGCAAGCTTCGCGAGCTCGACCGCCACCTCGTGGTTGACGCCCGATTCTCTCGCGATGATCGCGGCTTCCTGATCGCGGCTCGGATAGCCGAACTCAATCGCAATGAAGCGCTGACGCGTGGAGTGCTTCAGGTCCTTCAGTGCGGACTGGTAGCCCGGGTTGTAGGACATCACCAGCAGGAAGCCGTCTGCGGCCTCCAGCAATTCACCGCGCTTCTCGACCGGTAGCAAGCGCCGGTAGTCGGTGAGCGGGTGAATCAGGACTGTGGTGTCCTTGCGCGCCTCCACCACCTCGTCGAGGTAGCAGATCGCCCCCACCTTGGTCGCGCGCGAGATCGGGCCGTCAATCCAGCGGGTGTCGTCACCCTCGAGCAAGTAGCGGCCGACCAGGTCGGACGCGGTCAGGTCCTCGTGACAGGCCACGGTGATCAACGGAACGCCCTCTTGCGACGGCTCACCGAGGTGCTGGTGCAGGCGCCAGGACATGTATTCGATGAAACGGGTCTTGCCGACACCGGTGGGGCCCTTCAAGAGGACGGGCACTTTCTGCTCGTAGGCAGCCATGAAGAGTTCGGCTTCGTCAGCGATCGGCAGGTAGTACGGCTCTTCCGTGATCCGGAAGTCCTCCACCGCCACCTGCGCAAAACCCGCATTTTCTACCGTGGTCAAAACGGCCCCCGCACTCATGCCATCACCCGCACCGGGCCTTGTGCCGATCCGGAGAAGTTTGCTTGATTACTTGGCTGGTTCGGCGATGCGCTTCAGCAGCCGCTTCCAGTGATATTCAACGCGGCTCCTGAGCTTCTCCTCAGTGTCGGAGTTATTGAACTTGACGTCCGCGAATTCCTGGCGCTGACGGTTCGTCATTTGTGAGTCGATCCGTGCCAGTGATTGCTCCTGAGTCAAGCCGTTTCGGCTCTTCAGTCGCTCGATCGCCATGTCCTGCTTCGTGGTGACGACCCAGATCTCTGATACTAGATCCTGCCAGCCCGCCTCGAGCATTACTGCGGCCTCGAAGACGATGACGGCGTCGGGATCCTGCTTCGCGATCTCCACGAACTCCGCCTCGGCGAGGGCGCGGATCACGGGCCACATCACGCCGTTCAGCCGCTCCATCTCTTCGGGAGCGCCGAACACCTTGCCGCCCAGCACCCGGCGATCAATCGTGCCGTCTGCCGCGACGATGTCGTGACCGAAGGCGTTGACGACCCGCTCGAACCCAGAACTACCGGGCTCGTAGACGCGGTGTCCCAGGTGGTCACCCTCGATGACGGTCGCGCCGAGGTCACGCAAGCACTCTGCAACGGTCGACTTGCCGGACGCGATGCCGCCGGTCAATCCGATGATGGTAGTCATTATGTCAAAATCCAGTCACGGCTGGGAGATCCGGTACGAATAGAAATTGTATTTGTGCGCGCATGGACGCGCAAACCCACCCGTAAGGAGCGAATCGACACACCAAGCGCGGGCGGACGGGCGAGGCTCTACCCGACAGCCTTGACCGCTTCAATCAGCGCCGGTATCACCTGCTTGTAGTCACCCACGATACCGTACTTCGACATCGCAAAGATGTTCGCGTCCGCATCACGGTTCACTGCGATAATCATCTTCGAGCCGGAGCAACCAGCCATGTGTTGGCTGGCGCCGGAGATCGCGATCGCGACGTAGAGGTCAGGGGTGACGACCTTGCCGGTCAGTCCCACCTGCTGGCTCACGGGGTACCACCCGAGGTCGCACGCGGCGCGCGAAGCGCCGACGGCGGCTCGGTTCGTGCCGAACGCTGCTGCCAGCGCCTCGACCGTCTCGAAGCCCTCGGGGCCACCGAGGCCACGGCCACCGGAAACGACGATCGTCGCGTCAGTGAGCTGGAGACCCTCGGTCTCAGCGAACTCGCGTCCGACGATCGTCGTGCGTGACTCGGCTGGTGCGCCCGCGTCGATGGTCTCGCCCGACGCGCTCGCGCGCGCCTCGATCGGGTCGAACGCCTTTGCGCGAATCGTCATCACCGCGGGGCTGGTAGCGAAGGAGTACATCGCCTGAGCGTTGCCGCCGTAGGCGGATCGAGTCGCCTTCAACTCGCCCCCGACGTCCTCGACGTTGACGCAGTCCATCGCGACCGCGCTGCCCTGACGGGCGGCGATGCGTGGACCCATATCACGACCGACGACGCTTTGCGCGACGAAAATCGCGTCCGGGCTCGACTGCCCGGCGGCGTTCTCCACCGCGCTGACCCAGATGTCGGAGTTGTACTGGTCATAGCCGCCGTCGTCGTTCGCGAAGACGCGATCGGCGCCTGCCTCGAAGGCGGTGGATGCGGCGCCGGTCGCGCCGGTACCGAGCAGCGTGGCGGACACCTGACCGCCGTCAGAGAGGCGGTTGGCCTGGCCAATCAGCTCGGTGCTGGTCGAACTAAGTGCGCCTTCATCGAGCTCGGCGACCACGAGAATGTTGCGTGCCATCGTTGAAACCCTCCTGAGGTATCGAGGTCTAGAGGACCTTGTCTGCGCGGAGCTTGGCGACGAGATTCGCAGCCTGCTCCTGCGGCGTGTCGCCCTGGATTAACTCGACCTGACCGTCGGTCTCTGGGATGAAGAGTTTGTCGAGCTTCAGTCGCGAGCCAGCCGCACCGACATCGCCGGTGTCCAGACCGAGGTCGTCATGCCTCTGCGTCGTGACGGTCTTCTTCGCTGCCTGCATGATCTGCTGCAGCTTCGGGTAGCGCGGCTCGCCGAACTCGTTAGAGACGGTCACGACCGCGGGCAGCGACTGCGCGACGGTTTCGTAGCCGTCGGCCAACACGCGCGTCGTGCTCATCGTGCCATCAGTGATCTGGACATCCTTTGCGAGGATCGCCACCGGCCACTCGAGCTCCTCGGCAATGAGGAGGCCGACCTGGCCCATGTCCCAGTCAGCGGCCTGACGGCCGCAGAACACAGCGTCCACGTCACCGAGGTTCCTGATCGCCGCGGCGAGGACCTTCGCCGTGGTGTGAGAGTCGCCGCCGTCGAAGGCGTCGTCCTGCAACAGCACGCCCTCATCAGCGCCCATCGCGAGCACCTGCTTGATCGCGGCCTGCGCACTCTCAGCGCCCAGCGAGAGCACGGTGATCTTCGAGTCGTCGCCCGCTGCTTCCTTGATCCGCAGGGCAGCTTCGGCGGCGATACCGTCGAACTGGCTGAGGACCGGCTGGAAGCCCTGGGCGGGAATCACCTCGTTGGTCGCCGCGTCAATCTTGAACGCGGTGGGCGGCGTTTCCGGGTCTGGAATCTGCTTGGCGCAGACGACGAAATGCATCGGTTCCTCGTTTCTCCATGCGCCTTTGGCGCAGGCAGCATCCGGGTGGTGTGCCCGGTGTCAGGTAGCAGGTCGGGGCGCCCGCCACCCTAGTCTCGTATCCCCGTCACGTCATGCGAGTAAGCACGACGCCGGCCCCCGCTGGATTCCAAATGACAGGCATGTTCTGGCGGCTAGTCGTCGCCGTCGGCGCTGACTCCGGCCGCCGCCGCTGCCGGCGTCGCCCCGGTCGGTCCGAACACTGCCTGCTCGAGCAATTCTGCCACGTCGAACGGGCGGAGCCGCCCTTCTTCCTCGGGCTGCACTGCTGGCACCCCGTCTTCAAACATCTGGATGCAGAACGGACAGTTCGAGATCACCTGGTCGGCACCCGTTGCGATCGCTTCTTCGCTGCGTACATGGTTGACACGGCGCTCGCCGATCTCTTCCTGCCACATGTTGCCGCCACCCGCGCCACAGCACAGGCCCTTGCTCTTCGAGCGGCGCATCTCGGTCACCTTGGCGCCGGGCACGAACTCGAGGATCTGACGCGGCGCGTCGTACACGTCGTTGATCCGACCGAGGTAGCACGAGTCGTGGTAGGTGACGTCGGCGTTGACAGGGTGCGTCGCGGTGAGCGAACCGTCGACCAATCGCTCGTTCAGGAACTCCGTGTGATGGAGCACCTCGAAGTGGCCGTCGAATTGCGGGTATTCGTTCTTGAAGGTGTTGAAGCAGTGCGGGCAGTTCGTGATCACCCGCTGCACGTTCTTCGACTTGAAAGTCTCGATCAACTGCTCGGCGAGAATTTGGTAGAGGTACTCGTTGCCCAGACGCCGGGCCGGGTCGCCGTTGCAGGTCTCTTCTTGACCGAGCACACCGAACGAGGAACCAGCCTCGGTCAGCAGCTTGAACACAGCCTGCGTAATCGGCAGGTTGCGCTCCACCAGCGAACCCGAACAACCAACCCAGTAGAGGTACTCCTGGTTGCCATCAAAGACCGGTACGTCGCCGAGCCCTTCCATCCAAGTCGTGCGCTCTAGCGCCGTGCCGCTCCAGGGGTGGCCGCGCATCTCCATGTTCTGGAGCGCTGCCTGCGCCGTCTGCGGCAGCCGCGCCTCGTCCATCACCAGGTAGCGTCGCATGTCCACGATCGTCGGCACGTGCTCGATCATCACCGGGCATTCCTGGACGCAGGCGCCGCAAGTGCGGCAGGCCCAGAGCGTCTCGTCCTTGATTACGTCGCCGACCATGGCGGTCGGAGAGACCTCGCGCTGGTCCGCGCCGATCGTCCCGGCGTGCTGTACGGCTGGACCCACGCTCGCCAGATGACCCTTGAGGTCCTGGATCAGGTGCATCGGTGAGAGCGGCTGGCCCGCGATGTTGGCGGGACAGACGTCAGTGCAGCGACCGCAGCGCACACACGCGTCGAGTTCGAAGAGTTGCTTCCAGGTGAAGTCCTGGATCTGACCGACACCGAAGACTTCGCGCTCCTCGATGTTCGAGATACGCGAGAGGCGACCCGGCGAGCCGGTGCGCAGGAAGAAGGCGTTGACTGGCGCGAAGAACATGTGGTCGAGGCGCGTGAACACGATTAGGCCAAGCCACGAGAACGCGAGGCTGATGTGCAGCCACCAACTCCACGTGTGGCCGGAAAGCATCTGTCCCTCAGAGAAGTCGAAGATCGCGAGGCCCTCGGCCAGGCCGTAGGACACGAACGACCACTTCGCCCAATCCGGGTTCTCGGTGAGCTCGGTGACCTCGATCCGGAACGCCTCGACGAGGAAGCCAGTCAACAGCACGAGGCCGAGGCCGACGATGATCAGGTGGTCTTCGAGGCGCTCGTCCCAGCGGATACGGTGGAAGTCAGTGAAGTAGCGGCGGTTCAGCGCCATCCCGACGCCCACAAGACCGATCAGGCCGAAGAGGTCACCGTAGAAAGAGAAGAAAAGGTAATAGCGCCCATCGAGGAAGTTGAGCGGAGTGTCGTCCTCGATGGCGACCTGCGCCGTGACGAGAGTGAGCACGGTGATCGAGGAGAAGATGCACCAGTGCATAATCCCGGCGTAGCGGTCGCGGCGGACCTTGTCCTGCGCGAGGCCCAGACGACCGACGTTCTTGGTGCGCGTCCGGAGGTTCGTCCAGATGCTCTCCTGCGTCGGCTGACCGATGCTCCAGAGCGTCGCGTGGCGGATCAGGCCATAAACGAGCAAGCCGACGAGCGCCGACATGAAGACGTAGACGGACCACGGGTGCGCGACGTTGAAGAACGACTCGCGACCAGCGCCCTCGGTCGACCCGAGCTGGAGCGCGAGAAAAACACCGACTGCGGAAATAAGCAGGGCGGGCATCCACCACGCGCCGACGAGACGCGAAGGCCTATCACCCGAAACCGCCGGTGCCGCCATGCAATCTCCGCTTCGTACACGCCCGGTTCGGACGCGATGCTATGCCGAAGAACGCCTAGGCGGTCGTGCCCTCGGTGGGCTGGCCATACGCGTCACGCAGATCGGTCTTGAGGATCTTGCCCAGGTGGTTGCGTGGCAGCTCGTCCACCCACTCGTAGAGCGCGGGTGCCTTGAACGAGGCCAGACGGGACTTCACGTAGCCAGTGAGGTCATCCTCGGACGGCACTTCTTCCTTGGCGCCCGCGACGACGATCGCCTTCACGACCTCGCCCCAGTCATTGTCCTTCACGCCGATCACCGCCGCTTCGGCGATGCCCGGGTGGTCCTCGAGGACGTTCTCGATCTCGGCGGTCGAGATGTTCTCGCCACCGCGGATAATCATGTCCTTGATGCGGCCGGTGATGAACAGGTAGCCGTCTTCGTCGATCTTCCCGACGTCGCCGGTGTGCAACCAGCCGTCGTGGATCGCCTCCGCCGTGTCGGACTCACGCTTGTTGTAGCCCTTCATCACGCGGTCACCGCGGATGCAAATTTCGCCCTCGTTGTTGCCCTCAAGGCGGTGACCGTCCGGCGCGAGAATCGCGACGTCGATGTCAGGCATCGTCTTGCCGACGGAACGCAGTCGCTCGATCTTCTTGTCGTTCTCCTCGAGCGTACCGTTGAGGTGGTGGTCGTCGGGGCCAAGGTAGGTCAGCGAGCCGGTCGCCTCAGTCTGACCGTAGGCGTTGAGCAAGCCAATGCCACGCGGCGGGAAAATTTCGACCGCTTGACGGACAACGTCGTACGGCATCGGCGCCGCACCGTAGGTAATAAGCTGCAGCGTCTTGAGTTCGTACTGCTCGAAGTTTTCGTACTCCATCATCCGCTTGAGCATCGTCGGCACGACGAAGGCGTGGGTCACCCCCTCGGTGTCGACCGCGTCGAGCCAAGTCTCTGGGGTGAACTGCGGCAGGACCACAAGCCGACGCCCGGAGAACACGGCGCTCATCAGGGTGGTCGCACCGGCGATGTGGAAGAACGGCGCGGCGACCAGCACGACTTCCTGGTCGGAGATCGGGTCAGCCGGTGCCTGCGTGTTCACGACCAACGCGGTCAGCGCCTGATAGGAAAGCACGACCCCCTTCGGCAGCGAAGTCGTACCGGAGGTGTAAATCAGCAGCGTGGGGTCAGAATCATCAGTCTCGGTGTAGACCGGGATGTCCTCGTTGTTCGCAACAAGTCCGGCGTAGGACATACCGTTCGCGGGCTCGAAGTCGAGGCCGATCACGTGCTGGAGACCCGGCAGCGAGTCCTTAATCTCCTCGTAAATCGGCCAGTAGCGTTCACCGATGAAGAGCACGCTGACATCGGCCTCGTTGACCATGTGGGTCAACTCTTCGGTCTTGGCGCGGAAGTTCAGCGGCACCATCGTCGCGCCGACGCCAGCCGTCGCGTAGTAGATGTCGAGAAACTCGGGAGAGTTGACGGCCATCACGCCGACGTTCTGCCCCTTCGAGACGCCGAGGCTCTGCAGGCCGTTGGCGAGTCGATTCACGATCGACTGCAACTCACCGTAGGTGGAGCGCCGATCGGCGCCTACGACAGCCGTCCGGTCCGGAACAATCGCAGCAGAAATGGTCAAAAACTCAGCGGTATTCATCAGTCGTCCTCCCGCGCGCTGGGCCGCATCAGGGTGTTCCACGGCCGTCGGCGCCCTGCTCGGGCAGTCCAGAAGGCAGCAGTCATACCGCGTTCCGGGGCAAGCAGCAAAACAGATCAGACGGCGAGGGGCCACGTCAGCGCCCCACCCTGCGCTGATGAGCAATGACGTTAGTGATACATATGGCTGGGGCCGAGGCTAGTCGTCCCCGACCGTGATGATCTCGATGAAGACGTGCTGAACGCCGTCGTCCTCTCTTCCATAGGTGAGCTGAGGCGTCCGCAGTGGCTCGTCGACAAGCGCGATCGCGTCACCCGCAACCGACCAGACGGCGCCCGAACATGGGTCCTCCAGCACGCCCGGCACCCGAAACGGGTTCAGCCGCTGCCCCCGAGGGTCGTCCGGCAGGTACTCCACCGCGCATCCGCTGAACTCGACCCGGCCATCGATCGCCCGCAGTCGGCCGTCCTCGAGGGCAACGATGTAGACATCCACGTCGGGGAAGACGCTGAGCGTACCGTCGCCGCGCGCGACGAAGTCCGCAGTCGGGCCCGCGTCGAAGTTCACGATCTCGATGCCGGTGTCGGCACCGAAACGCCCCCAGAACACCGCGCCGATCGCGAGCGCGCTCACCAGGAACAGCATGAACGGTCCGAAGCTGCTCGGAATCGGGAGCGGACCGAGGCGTCGCGACGCCTCCGAGGGCGCGTTTTCGCTCACGCGGAAACCGCCACGCGAGCGGCCAGCCGCCGCTCGAGGGCGAGGCCATCGGCGAGTCGACCATCGAGGCCTTCGCTGACCGCACGCTTCACTGCGCGGACGGCAGCCGGTTCAAAAGAGGCGAGGAGCGCCGCAAGGCGATCGACCTCGGCGGGCAACTCTCCCCCATCGAGCACCGCGTCCACGAGCCCGAGTTCGTAGGCGCGAGCCGCATCGATCGGCTCGCCAATTGTCGCCATCCGCAGCGCCTCACTGCGCGGGATGTGGCGCGGCAGCGTCTGGGTGCCACCGGCTGACGGGATGTAGCCGAGCGTCACCTCGGGAATGGCGAACTGCGCGGTGGAATCCGCGAGGCGAATGTCGCAGTACATCGACATTTCGAAACCTGCTCCGTATGCAAACCCGCGAATGGCGGCGATTAGCGGAACCTCGAGGCTGGACATCACCGCCCAGAGATCGCGGTCGCGGCGGGCCGTGCGCGCCTCGAGTAGCGAGGGCGCGGTACCGAAGTCAGTGATATCGGCGCCCGCACTGAACGCGCGCTCACCGGCGCCCTGCAGCACGACGACCCGAATCGTCGGGTCATCCCGCACCAGGTTCAGTGCGACCCACAGCTCATCGCGCATCGGCAGGTGGACGGCGTTGAGCCGCTCCGGCCGGTTCAACGTGATCTGGATGACATCACCGTCGCGACCGAGTTCGATGAAGCTCATCGAGGACCGCCGTCCAGCCAGCTACCGCCTAGGAAGCCCAGTCGGGCTTCTTGATCGGGCTGACCTCGCTGCGTCCAACCTCGCGCTGGATTTCCGAGTTCACCTTCTCAGTGAGGAGCTGCATCGCAGCGGATCCCGGGGACGTCTCGGTGCGCCAGCGACGGACCGCTGCCGTGTCGGCACGTCCGAGCTTCAGCTCGACGACCTGATCGACGACAGCGTCGAACATCGCGTTGATCTCTTCGGCCGTGAATTCGACTTTCATTGCCAGCGCTCCGCTTCAGAAACCTTGCGCTTGCCGCGCACTCGCATCATCCGCGTCGTGCGGTCATCGATGAAGTTCCCGATTCGCTCGTTGAGAAACAGGGTGAACTCATCGAGTTCTCGATTCCCTGGATCGCGATCTCGACGCCAGTCGCGGAGGGCCTTACGGCTCTTGCCCGACATCTCGACGTTGTCCAGCAGCAGCGCGCTGACCAAGGTCAGCACGACGTGCGATTCGTCAGCATTCAATACAACGTTCATTTACCACTCCCGTGCCGGAACATGCTCCCGCGCAAATGGCCGCGCGGCAAGCGCCCTCAGCGGTTTTCAAAGCGGGGCGGCCGCTTCTCTAAAAAAGCTTGTACGCCCTCAGCGCGGTCTTGGGTTGCCTGGAGGATTACCGTCAGGTCGAGTTCCACGCTCAAACCCTCCGCGAGCGGGAGGTCCGCACCGCGGTGAATCGCCTCTTTGGCGAAGCGCGTCGCGATCGGACCGCGCGACGCAATCGTCTCGGCAACCGCCCGTGCCGCCGCACCAACCTCGGCGTCTGGAACGACCTCGGACACGAGGCCAATCCGCAGCGCAGCGGCCGCATCGACCGGCTCGGCGGTGAGCAGCATTCGGAGGGCGTGCGCGCGCCCGACCGCTCGAGGCAGGCGCTGCGTCCCGCCGCCTGCGGGCACGCTCCCCGTGCTGACCTCAGGCATCGCGAATCGGGATCCGGAACCGCAGATACGGATGTCGCAGGCGAGAGCCAACTCGAGACCAGCGGACGACGCCTTGCCGACCACCGCCGCCACGACTGGCTGTGGAATCGCCGCTACGTCATCGAAGGCAGCCCCGATCGACGGCCAACCATCAACCGCTGGCTCTGCTTGCGCCTCGGCGGTCCAGCCCAGGCCGAAGTCAGAACCGGAGGCAACGACAACTGCGTAGACATCCTCGGTCCGGCCTCGAAGCTGCGCGGCCGCGCCGCTCAACGCCTCGGCGGCAGCGCGATCGAAGCGCGCGTCCGCGAACTCCACGCGGAGTGTGGCGACGTGATCGTCGACCTCAAGGGTCACAGGCGGCATAAGCCACTCCTCTACGCCAGAACGCGAACTGACCGACCGCGTCGATCCGCCATCATCGTAACGACTGGACGCCACCTCGGACGGTTGCGAGGATGCGCCACGGCTCGGTGTGCGCGGAACAACTTGGCGCGGGCACTTCGACGGACCCCGATCCTCCGGGGATAATGGAGCTGAGAGGCGGCATCGCGATGAGATTCCACCGCAGCGATATCCCCGGACTACTGATCGCCGTCGTCGGCCCCGTCGGGCTGATGCTCGTCTTCCTTGCCTCGTTCGAGACCTGGGACCACCACGGCACGCCTTTGCTGGGCGCGATGGCGGGCAATCTCGCCGTCGGTGCTGGGCTGATCGCGGCATTCAGCCGCTACATCCGGAACTGGGACGCGATCCTCGGGCTGGTGCTCATCCTCGTTGTATCGGCTGGCCTCGTGATCACGCTGCAGCAGACGGGTGATGGGTCGAGCGGAGTCGCTGACACGTTCAAGTGGGTCGCCGTCGTGGCCTTCCTGGCACTGAACGTCCTGGTGCCACTGCAGTACCTCACCAACGGCTTCATCCCGTGGTTCAACCGTCGCGAGGCCGCTCGCGCGGCCGCAGAGTCCGAGGCCTAACGGCAGCACGTGCCTCCACAGGGCCGGCTCACCGCCGAGCGCGCAGCGCTGGAGATGGTTGCAGCCTGGATGGGCGGCCGCTTCTATCGCACATTCCGAATCACGGACGACATACCCGACTCCGTCGATGCGATCCTCGCCCAGCGTGACCGCCAGATCGGCGTCACCATCAGCACGCTGTGGGATGCCGAATCTGACTCCGAGGGCCGCGACTTCTCCGAGCTCGTCGCCTCCGATCTGCTCGATGACGACACCGGGGGCTACGCCGTCTGGCTCCCACCAGGAGCGGAGATCCCGATCGAGGAACCAGCGCGGTCGGATCTGCGGCTGCTGCTGAGCGGCGGCATGCGCGGCCTGCAACCGGAAGAGCGACGCGAAGTTCGCATCCCGGTCACGCTGCAGCTCGCGAAGATCCAGACGGATGGAGCCTACGTCTCAGTGACCGGCGGCCTCTCCAGTCACTGGACGACGATCTCCGAGGGCATCGACGGGGCGTTCCACCTCGATTCACGCCCGCTCCATCGACTCCCCGAGGAGGCAGCGGAGCTCGACATCATCATTTCGCGCGTCCGCGACCGCGCCGAACTGCTGAGCGCCGAAGAGTTCACCGAGGTCCACGTCCACGACTACTGGCTCGTCTCGCGCCTCCCGGCTGCGAGCCCGGCTGGCGTCACGATGGTGACCGCCCCGCCGGACCTTGACCCAAAGGACGGCGTCCCGATCCGTCGCTCCTTCCGACGCGCCGTGCAACGAGCGATGGAGCAGCGGCGCAGCACCGATGCCGATCTGTCCGTCCTGGTTCTCCTCGGCGCATTGGCGCACATTGAGGACGAGTTGGCGACGGCCGCGCTGAAGGGGATGAACCCGGCCTCGTACGGCGCGCTCGACCTGATCGTGCTGGTCGCGGACGGCCAGGTGCGCCAGGTCCTCCAACCCCGTTCGCTCCCCTGGGAGCAAGATCGGAATAACGCATGACGCTCGTGCGACAGGCACAGGATAATGACGCCATGACGATCCGCCGTCTCGTCACTGAGGCACTACTGGCGGCTGAACTCGACGCACCGAGCACGGAACAGGACGGCGACCTCGTCGAGCTCGCGTACTACCGAGAACCGGGGCGCGGACTGTGGGTCGCGGAGAACGACGGCGGGCAAGTCCTCGGTTGCGTCGCGATCGACCGAGGGGACGGCGGGTTCGCCGACCTCAAGCGGCTGGCTGGCGCTGCGCTTCCCGAGCTGACCGCCGCAGCCGTGGCGTTTGCGCAAGGTCGGGGCTACGCGGGCGTGGAAACGGTGATCCCGCCATCGATGGCCGAAGCGCGCGACGCGGTCAAACTCGAAGGTTTCAACAGCGACAGCGGTGGGAACGATCTGCTGTTTCGGAAGCCACTGCTCTAGCCCGCTCAGACGCTCCTGCTCCGAGGGACCTTAGCGGCGCCAGCCCTCGCTCTTCACGGCCACGCCCTCGTCGACGTGCACCACATAAGTCTTCGCGAGTTTGTCGTGCAAGGTCTGGTTCTTCTTGTCGAAGAACGCCCAGAAGTAGCCGATGTTGAAGACTGCTCCGCTGAGCACGGCCCCCGCGGTGCGCATGATTCCCCAGCGCAAGCCTGGCGGTTCGCCGTCGTAGTTGACGATCCTCAACCCCACCACCTGTTTACCGGGCGACCAGCCTCGGGGGTTGAAGATCAACCCGAACCCGAATTCGACGAGGCTGAGAATCATCAGCTCTTGAGCGGTCCCGCCCGCGTCCGCGTTCTCGGGCGGCCCGACGATCACCGTGACGATGAAGACCATCGCGATGATGATGACGCGGTCAATTACGTAACCGACCCAGCGTCGGTTGAAGGTCGCGAGCGGGAACCCCTTCTCGCCCTCCTCGAGGACAGGCGGGTACACGTCGAGCTCGATGTCCAGCGCCGAGCGCGTCGTCTGTCGAGATGGCGCCAACGTCCCATCGCCGGCCCACGCCAGTCCGGGCGCACCGAGCACGGAGGGCGGCGCCTCATCCTCGACGACCTCGACCGCGTCGACTGGGGCGGCGTCCGAGGTCATCCGCTAACCATGTGCAGTAATCGCACCGTCAACCACAAGCAACTCGGAGGCGACGAATCCTGCCTCATCGGAGACGAGATAGACCAGCGCGCCCTGTAGATCCTCAGCGTTGGCAAGCCGTCGCAGCGGGATGTAACGCTCGAGGGCAGCATGCAGCTCGGGGTCGTGCTGCGGTCCGGCGAGCTCCTCGGTGAATCCAAGACCGAGGGCGTTCACAGTGACGCCACTGCGAATCCACTCGATCCCGAGCGCCTTCGTGAACGCCACGATGGCGCCCTGGCTCGCAGCGTAGAGGGCGGTGTTTGGGACGCCTCGGTCGTGGAGGATCGAGGCGAGATTGACGATTCGTCCGCTGCCCCGCTCGACCATCCGACGGCCGACGACCCGCGTCGGCGACAGCACGGTCGCGACGTTCGAGTTGAACAGCGCCGTGCCGTCATCGCTCGACGTGTCGAGGAACGGACCAACAGGCGCCACATGCGAGGCGTTGACGAGGATATCGATCGGCGCGATCCGCACCTCGATGTCCGCGACCGCCGTTTCGAGCGCCGCTTCGTCCGCCAGCGGGACGGTAACCGCCTCGCCTCGGCAGCCGATCGACCAGCATTCGTTGAGGATCGAGTTCGCCTGGACCTCCTCAGCCATCTCGGTTGTCGAGGTCGTGAGCGACACGTCCGCGCCCGCCTCGGCCAGCGCGATCGCGAACGCGCGTTGCATCGGTCCGGTCGCGCCGGTGACGAGCGCATGCTTGCCGGAGAGATCGAAGAACGCCATCTACGCACCCTCTTCGATCGTCGGAACCATGCCGGCAGGCGTGAGGCCCGCTGCGATCGCACCGCCGTCGATCAGCACCGTTTCACCCGACATGTAGTCGGCCGCGTCCGAGGCGAGGAACACCGCAAGCGGCCCAATCTCCTCGAGCCGTCCGAAGCGCCCGGCGGGTTGGAGCCCCGCGCGATTGTTGACCTCGTCGGTCATTTCGTGCGGGAAGGCGCCGGGCGCGATGCAGGTCGACCGCACGCCGTCACGGGCGTAGCTCATCGCCAGCGCCTTCGTCAGCGAAATCACTCCGGCCTTGGAAATGGGGTACATGAAGCGATGCCGCTGGCCGCGGTAGCCCCACCCCGAGGTGACGTTGATGATGCGGCCGAAGCCATGCTCGACGAAGTGCTCGACGATCGCCCGCGAGCAGAAGAACGCCGAGGTGAGGTTCGTATCGATCCCAGCGTGCCAGTCCTCGTCGGTCAGCTCGGGCAGCGTCTTGCCGCGCCCGGCCGAACCACCACCGGCGTTGTTCACGAGGATGTCGATCGTCCCGAATTCCGCGATCGCGTCTGCGACGAGGCCGTTCACGTCCTCGGAGCTGGTCACGTCCGTCGGTCGCGCGAGGAACTGACGGTCATGCTCGCGCACCATCGCCCCGGTCTCCTCAAGCGGCTCGAGTCGACGTCCGGCGCCGACGATGTCGGCCCCCGCTGCGGCGAGCGCGAGCGACATCTCGCGGCCGAGATTGCTGCCCGCACCGGTGACGATCGCGGTACGTCCGGTCAAGTCGAATCGATCGAGGATCGGCATTGTGGTTCCTCCTCAAGACTAGCGTACGTCGCGAATCTCTCCGTTCACCGCACTAGAGGCCAGTTCGAGTGCAGCGTCTCGAACCGCGTCCAACGCTGCGACGTCAGCAACGATTCCGTTGACTCGGACCCTGGCCTCGGCGAACTCGGCTGCGGCTTCGGGAACGAGCTGGCGCGCTCCTGCTTGCGCGCTCGCGACGGCGGCGAGGCCCGGCTGACCCTCGTGGTTCGGTGTCACGATCGTGATCGCACCGCGGGAACCCTCGTGCGGTTCGTTGCGGGCGAACTCGCCCGCGGCCGACCGCAACACGAAGAGATGCGCGCTGAAGTTCATCGCGACGACGCGCGCGAGGTCGGTCTCGCTGATCTTGTCGATCGCCACCGCGAGCGGTAGCTCGCCCGCGCTCACCACGAGGTCCAGGCCACCCATCGCCTTCGCGATCTGGCGCGTCGTGACCTGCACGTTGCGGCCCAGCATCACGTCCATCACGTACTCAGCGGAGCGGCGACCCATCGCCTCGATCGCTCGCTTCACCTTGCGGGAGGTGAGCACGCTCTCGTCGGGCTGGAGCGCCGCAACCGCGACGTCAGCACCCGCCTCTGCGAGGGCGAGCGCGATCGCGCCACCGACCGGGAATTCAGCACCGATCACCATTGCGCGTCGACCGGTCAGGTCAGGTGCCATCAGTCGAGGCAATCGGAGCGATCGAAGTCCATCGAATGAGCTTACGCGGGCGATCCGGCAGCGTCGGTCAGATGACGCCCGTGGCACTGAGCAGCAGCACGAGCGCGCCAAGGCCGATCCGGTACCAGACGAACGGCAGCAACGTCCCCGATTCGAGGTAGGACAGCAGCCAGCGGATTACGAGCGCGCCCACGACAGCGGACACGACCGAGCCAAGGATCATCGGCCCCCAGAGGATCGACTCGTCGCTCGTCAACGCCTCGGAGAACTGGAGCACGCCAGCGCCGAAGACCACCGGCGCCGACAGCAGGAACGAGAACCGCGCCGCCGAGGGCCGGTCGAACCCGAGTCCGCGACCGGCGGCGATCGTGACGCCCGACCGCGAGACGCCCGGGATTAGCGCGACCGCCTGCGCGACGCCTACGACGACGGCGCGACCGGCGGTCATGTCGAGCAATTTCGCGACCGTGCCGCCCCAGCGGTCAAGCGCGCCGATCACCAGACCGAAGACGATCAGCGAAATGCCAACGACCCAGGGCTCGCGCAGGTGGCCGTCGTTCACGTCCGCGAAGAGCAGCCCAACGATCACCGTCGGGATGGTGCCGAGGACGATCCAGACACCGAGGAGCGAGTACTGCGACCAACTCGTGAGCTTCACCCCGTGCTGCGCGAAATCGCGCACGCCGAAGCCGACGATTCGTACCCAGTCACGCCAGAAATAGGCGATCACCGCAACCATCGTGCCCACGTGGAGCGCCACATCGAAGGTCAGCGCACTGACGTCGTCGCCGACGAGTTCGGGGGCCAGTACGAGGTGTCCGGAAGAGGAAACAGGCAGAAACTCGGTCACCGCCTGGAGGATGCCGAGAAACACCGCGCGCAGTAGATCGTCGAGGTCGCCCACGCTTCGACTGTACGAGGTGAGGTTCCTCGAATACATCGGGCTCACCCGCTGATCACCGCGGAGACAGATCGCCTCGGGGCAACTGAGCGAGACGCCGCGCTAGCATGGAGACGTGAATATCGGCCCCTGGCTCGATCGCATCTTCCCGGACGTCGAACCTGATCCGAGGCCCGGCGGACCCTCGTGGGTGGCGCGCATCAAAACGCGCGGACCCGAACACAATCCACCGCTCTTCTGGCTCGGACGTGCCCTCGACATCGTCGAGCAGCACGACGCGATCGAGGCGTTCAGCGAACGCGCCCGCGGCGCCCTCGTGCACCCCAATCGCGCGACCTCGGAGACCGAGCAACGGATGGAGGACATCTTCAGCGAGGCATGCGCGTTCGCGTGGGCCGCGCAACACCTCGGTGCCCCGCGCTTCGTCGAAGAGCCCGGCGGTACGATGTGCATCGCGGTCCCGGAGCACGACGCCGTCATCGCTGCGCGCCGCCTGCGCCCGCAGGAGAGCCTCGAGCGCGTGCTCGACGCGGTCAGCGGATTCGCCTCGGAGGTGGACGACGCGCTCCCGGCAGCGACAGGTCGCATCCTCTACGTGGACATTTACCTCAACTTCCGCTTTTACGCGCAGGAAGTCGGCTATCGCCTCGAACTGACCGAGCCGGTGATCGCGGCACTCCGCCTCTTCGCCGGGGAACGCGAACTGGGGCACGTGCTGACGCGCCCGTTCCAGTGGGGAAACCCGGTCGATACGGCGTACTAGTCTGCCCTGAACATCGATATGCCCTTCTGCGGAAGCGAACGTGACAGCCGAACCCCCAGGCAGCCTCACACGCTTCCGCCAAGTGTTCTGGCAGCCGCCCCGCGCCCACCGCGACGTGATCGAGCACCGCACGGTCAGCTTCCTCGAGCTGGTCTACGTGGTGGTAATCGCGCGCGCGGCGCACACGCTCGCAGAGCATCTAACCTAGGAAGGGGTGGACGAGTTCGCCGCGGTGTTCAGCCTGGTCTGGATCGCCTGGCTGAACGGAACGCTCTACTACGATCTGCATGGCCACGAGGACGGGCGTACCCGCTCTTTCGTCTTCGGCCAGATGCTGCTGTTGGCACTACTGGCGGTGTTCACCGAACACGCAACCGACAGTTCGGGCGCACAATTTGCCCTGACCTACGCCGCATTCATGCTGCTGATGTCCGTGCAGTGGTGCGACGTCCGCCGACAGGATGCGGAAGAGTACTCGAGCCTCACCGCGCGCTACCTGACCGGGATGCTGCTGACGTAGTGATCGCGGTCAGCGCCGCCTTGCCCGATACCACGCGCCTGCTCATCTGGGCGGCGGTCGTCGCCGGTTGGGTACTCGGCAACTTCGCGATGGCGATCGGGTGGACCTCGGGCGCGGCCATCGTCGCGCTACCCGTCCCGCTCCGAGGGCATACGCACCAGCGGAAGCTCGGCAACCTCGGCGGGGACGCGCGTACCGTCGACTTCCACCTCGACGCGTTGGAGCGCAAGCGGCAGGTACGCGAGGCCGATGCTTGCTCCGAGGAAGGCGGAATAGGCCGCGTTGACGCACGCGCCGATGTTCTCGCCCCCGGCGTAGACGCGATCACCCCTCGAGGCGAGGCCACGCCCGGTCAGCTTCAGCGCGCGGATCGTTCGCTCCGAGTCCGCGGCCGCCCGCGCGGCGGCAGCCCCGACCGCGTCAGAATCGGCGCCGTCGAGGAGCGCGTCCAGGCCCGCGGCGGATGGGGTCGCAGGCACCGGCGTCTCGTACGGAGCCTCGAGCACGCCCGCCTCGATCCGGAGCATGTCGTGTGCCGCGAGTCCGGCAGGCACGATCCCGGCGGAGACACTGTTCTCCCAGAGGTGCTCACCGACCTCGGGCGAGACGACGAACCAGTAGCCGTCCTCCGCTACCTGGGAGGTGTGCGCGACCAGCGCGCGGTAGCCGCCGAGTAGCAGCTCGTGTGCCTCACCCTCGGGCACCGCGCCGGGGATCGTCGTCCCAACGACGTCTTCGAGACGCGTCGCGGCCTCGGGTCCCTGCACCGAGAACATCACGCTCTCGGTCAGCCGGTCCCGTACCAGCACCTCGTTCATGAGCCCCAACTCGGCGACCGCCGCCTCGAAGATATCGGGGAGATGTACCTGGGTCTGCGGGCCGGTCACGACGAGCCAGCGTCCCTCGTCTAGGTGCCAGACCGTTGGGATATCGAGGATCGTCCCGTCCTCGCGGAGGGAGAGCACACGGCGCATCCCGCGCGGCGGAATCGCCGCAATGCCGGAGGCAAAGACGTGACTCAGGACCTCGACCGCTCGCTCACCGGTCACGTAGAAGCGCCCGAGGTGAGAGCGATCGAAGATCGCAGCACCCTGACGCGCCGCTCGCTGTTCGTCGTAGAGACCGCCGAACCAGAGCGGCAGCGTGAAGCTGTGTACCGGCGCGGGATGCCAGCCCTGCTTCATGTACAGGTGCGCCAACGCCAGCGTATTCGTCTGCTGCCCGAGGTCCGGTACAACCTCGTGAGGATCGCGCTTCGGAATCAGCGGGATGAAGTCATCGAGCGAACCGCCGTTCGTCACGGTCGATCAGGCCTCGTGCGGGTGCGGCAAGCCCTGGCCATCAGGCTCGACATCGACCCATTTGCGGAAGCCCTGCTCCGTGCGGGTCATGCGGCCGATGCCGGGGTATGGGCCGTGGCAGAACATGATGAGCGCTTCTTCTTCGATGCAGCGGTCCATCAGGTCCTTCTTCGTCTCCATCGAGACGAGCGGCAGCACGTCTAGGCCGGACACCCAGGCCGTGCGCTCCAACTGGGAGCGATGCTGGACCATGTCGCCGACGTAGACGCCCCACTCCTGCCCCGACTTCACAATGACAGCGCCGTGGCCGTGTGTGTGTCCGGGCGTCGGGAGAAACCGGATCTCGTCGGTGATGGCAACTTCGCCATCGAGCAGCTCGAGGTGATCGGCGACGGGGAGCAAGTTCCGCTCGAGATAAGTTGCACGGGTGCGCTCGTTCGGGTGGATCGCGTCTTCCCACTCGCGCGCACCGACGTAGTACTTGGCGTTCGGGAAAGTCGGTATCAGCGAGTCGATGTCATCGGAATCGCCGGCCGGACCGACGCTCGTGTTCCATCCGCAGTGATCCGAATGGAGGTGGGTGTTCACGACGATATCGATCTCCTCCGGTGTCACGCCGAGCGAATCGAGCGAGGTCATCAGAGTGCCCTCGGACGCTGGCGTGCCCGAGTTCTCGCGATCGCCGGGCTTGCCGCCAACTCCGGTCTCGATCAGCACCGTCTTGCCCTGCGACCGCAGCAAGAGGCAGTTGAGGCCGGTCTCCATCCGGTAGCGATCGTCCATCACCGGGGTCTGCCGTTCCCACATCACGCGCGGGACAACACCAAAGATCGCGCCCGCGTCGTAGAAGTGGGAGCCGTCGTTGACGACGGCGAAGTCGACACTGCCGATGGAGAAACGGGCACCACTATCGATCATGATGCAGCTCCGCTGCAGGCAATCATCGCGTAGCTCCGCTACGGGCAATCACCGCTCAGCCCCAGCTGATTGTGCGCGACGGGGTCAGCCGCATCACGACGGAATCGGACGCGTCGCCGGTCGAGCTGTTGTCCGCGTACTGATTCCCATCAGCCTCGCCGAGGTAGTGGATCGCGAACTCGCGCAGCAGCGGGCGGTAGCCCACGCCCTTGGCTTCCTCGACCTCGCCTCGGAGGATTGCGCCGCGGTACGGCGGGGCCTTCGTGTCGATACAGAGCGAGGCGAAGGCGTTCGCCTCGAGGTTCCGCCATTTCTGGGTGCCACGGGCCGTCAGCATCAGCGCGGCGCCGTCCTTCCAGCCGTACCAGATCGGCACCTGGTGGGGACGACCTCGTGAATCGACGGTGCCGAGAACGGCCACGTGCGCCCCGCTCAACAGCTCATTAACTTCGTTCTCCGACAGCGCCATCTGCTCCCCCGTTGCTGCCGCGCCAGTCTGTCACATCGATCGCGCCCGGGCTGCCGATCGAAAACCCCACCGATGCACAGGGGACCGCGCAAGGCGAGACAGAGAGGCGACGCTTGCCGCTCGATCCCAGCGAACCCTATGATCACGCATTCCCCGGCTCGCCCCGGAGACCATATAACGAGCGCATTCACGCGCGAAGGGAGCCCCGATGCCGACACCGACCGCATTCGTGCGCGGCGAATTCGTTCCGTTGGAAGACGCGACCATCAACGTGATGACGCACGCGTTCAACTACGGCACAGCGGTATTCGAGGGCATCCGCGGCAACTGGAACGCCGAGCACAAGCAACTCTACCTGTTCAAGGTCCGCGGCCACTTCGAGCGGCTCCGCCAGAGCGCCAAAATCATGCGCATGGAGCTGAGGTACTCGGACGACGAGCTCGTCCAGATCACGAACGACCTCGTGCGCCGCAACGGCTACAACGAGGACGTCTACGTCCGCCCGATGGTCTACAAGTCCTCGGAACAGGTCGGCGTGCGGATGCACGACCTGGAGGACGACTTCCTATTGTTCGTGACGCCATTCGGCGCCTACCTCGATCCGGACGCCGGTGTGCGCTGCATGACCTCATCGTGGCGCCGGATCGACGACACGATGATCCCCGCACGGGCCAAGGTGAACGGCCTCTACGTCAACAACGCGATGGCCAAGACCGAGGCACAACTCAACGGATTCGACGAAGCGATCATGCTTAACGTCGACGGTCATGTGTCCGAGGGATCCGGCGAAAACATCGTGATAATCCGTCACGGCAAGCTGATCACCCCGCCCGAGTCCGACAACATCCTCGAGGGCCTGACGCTGGACACGGCGCTGGAGTTTGCGACGCAGGAGATGGGCCTCGAGGTGGAAAAGCGAAGCATCGACCGCTCCGAGCTTTACATCGCCGACGAGATCTTCATGACCGGCACCGCCGCTCACCTCACGCCGGTGACCGAGGTCGATCGCGTCACGATCGGTGACGGCAGCTTCGGGCCGATCTCGAAGCGTCTCCAGGAAACGTATTTCGACATGATTACCGGAAAACTGCCGCAGTACAGCCACTGGCTCGACGCCGTCTACGAACCGTCGGCCGTACCGGCGTCCTCGTAACCAGCGAGGCCGCCGGTCGGCGAGTGGCGGCTGATACGACCCGCCTGACAGACTGATCTAGAACCGGGCGGCTCCCCACCGACCGAGGCGAAGCGCGTGATGACCTACCAGCCACCTCGAGCGCTCGGCATGCTCGTGGGCGCCGCGCTCACGCTCTGGGCACTCGCGATCGCCGCGCTACTCGTGAACCACGCCGTCGCTGCCGACTTCGGGTTCACCGTTGTGCTGACAATCACCGGCGCGATCGCGGCGGGTGCACTCGCGTCGCTGTTCGGCTACTGGACCTACGCGCTCGGCACGCTCTCGTACGCCCTCGATCGCAACGGCCTCGTGATCCACTGGGGCGCAACGCGCCAGGTGGTGCCGCTCGGCGCGATCGAGCGGCTGGTCCCGGGTACCTCGGTTGGCGTACCGTCTGTCCGAGGCGTCTCGTGGCTCGGCCACCACGTCGGCAGCGCGTGGATTGAGCGCATCGGCGATGTGCTCTTCTACTCCACCCACCAGGCGCCGGAGCAGGTGCTCTACGTGATGACCGCGGATCGGAACTACGCGATCTCGGTCGCTGACCCGGCCGGGTTCGCGCGCCACGTGCAAATTCGCCAGGACCTCGGACCAACCGCGCGCGTGACCCACCACGCGAAACGCCTCGGGACTGCCGCGCAGGCGTTCTGGTACGACCCGCTCGGGCGCCTGCTCGTCGGCGGCGCGCTGCTGGCGGCGTTCCTGATGTGGTCGATCGTCGCGCTGCGCTACCCGGGCCTACCCGCGGCCTTCGAGCTGCACTTCCCCGCCTACGAGGACAGCCCGCTCGTCGACGTGCGCACCAAGGACGCGATCTTCACGCTGCCAAAGATCGCGACCGGCCTACTGGTCGTGAATTTGCTGCTCGGCTTCGCGCTGCACGCATGGGAGCGGGTCGCTGGGTACGCGTTCTTCATCGCCGCCGCCGCTGTGCAACTAGCGTTCGCCGCCGCTGTCGCGATCGCGATTCAAGGCGTCTAGACACCTCCAAGGCCGCGACCGGATTTCGAGTCGCCGCTGCTCCCGGTACCATGCCGCCCGAGACCACCAATACCGATCGACAGCAGCTCATCAAGGAGACTCCCCATGCCCGACCATCTCGCAGGTAAGAGCGCCATCGTCACCGGCGGCGGACGGGGGATCGGCCGAGGAATCGCGCTCGCGCTTGCGGAGCAGGGTGCATCGGTAGTCGTCAATGACTTCGGTGGGGCGGTCGACGGCGAGGGTCGCGACACCTCCGTCTCGCAGGCGGTGGTCGACGAAATCCGCACCGCAGGTGGCACCGCCGAGGGCAACGGGGCTGACGTCTCCGATCACCGCGAGGCGGAGGAGCTGATTCGCCAGGCACTCGATTCGTTCGGGAAGCTCGACATCCTCGTGAACGTCGCCGGGATTCTCCGCGAGCGAATGATTTTCAACATGACGGAGCAGGAGTGGGACGACGTGATTCGCGTCCACCTCAAGGGCACGTACAACACGACGCACTTCGCCTCGATTCACTGGCGCCAGCGGCGCGAGTACGGGCGGCTGATCAACTTCAGCTCCACCGCAGGGATCAACGGCTCCGCCGGGCAGCCGAACTACGCCGCCGCGAAGGCCGGGCTGATCGGCTTCACGAAGTCCTGCGCGAACGCCCTCGCGCGCTACAACGTCACAGCGAACGCGATCGCGCCCGGCGCGGCGACGCGGATGACCGACCGCGGCCTCGCGAACCAGCTCGAAACCAAGGCCGGCAACGCGGAGAGCACCTCCTCCGAGGGCACCGACCGTGGCCCGGAAAACATCGCCCCAGTCGTGGTCTATCTCTGTTCCGAGGAGGGCGCCAACGTTTCGGGACGCACGATCGGCGCCCGTGGCTACGAGATCCAGCTCTACAGCGACATGGAGATCGAACGACAGATCTGGTCCGAGGGCCCGTGGGACATCGACAAGCTCTTCGAACGCGCGCCGAACAGCATCTTCGCGGGCTTGATCCCACCCGGTAGGGGCCGCCCGACGGGCGCGACCGTCTCGGACGCCTAACCAGCGATCGAGTGCACCACGTGCCAAAATTGCGCCGTCGCCGCCTCGGACGCACCAACCTGATGGTGACCGAGGTTGGCCTCGGCGCAATGGACACACCGACATCGTCCGCGGGCGCGGCCACGCTGGCAGCGGCCGAAGACGTCGGCATTAATTTCGTCGACACCGCGCGCGACTATGCGGGCAGCGAGTTCCTGATCGGGCAGCACGTCCGTGAGCGCAGTCGGACCGACTTTCTGCTCGCGTCGAAGACGTTCAGCCACAACATCAACGGCAGCCAGCGGGACATCGATCGATCGGTCTCGACGCTGGGGGTGGATCAGATCCCGCTCTACCAGCTCCACGACATCTCGACATCGGAGACATGGGCCGAGGCGTGTGCCGAGGACGAGGGTGCCCTCGGCGGCCTCAAGATCGCGCAGTTCCGAGGGCTGATCCGCCACATCGGCATCTCGAGCCACAACACGGAGCTGCTGCCGGAGTTGATCGCCTCGGATGAGTTCGACACGGTGATGCTCGAATATTCGGCGTTCTTCCCGGAGACCGCGCCGCTGATCGACCTAGCCGTCGAGCACGACGTCGGTGTGATCGTGATGCGGCCTGTCGGCGGCTCCGGCCGCACCAGCGCGATGCGCACGGCGATCGCCGAGGGCTACGAGGGCCCACTCACTCCGGCGAACCTGCTGCGCTACGTCCTCGCGAACCCCGGCGTGTCCGTCGCGATCCCCGGCGCCCGCTATCCGTCGCACGTCCTCGAGAACGTCGCGACAGCAACCGAGGCGCCGCCGATGACAGAGGCGGAGGGTACGGAGCTCGAGGCGGAAGCGACGCGGCTGTACTGAGCGAACGGAGCGCTGCGCTCCGAGTGACGGCGGTCACGACGGAACCTGTCGACACGCCCGACACTCGCCGCTCGTAATCTAGGTGCCCTGATGAACAGACTCGCCCTTGCAGCAGTTGCTGGTGTCGGCATCCTCGTGGGCGCCGTCGGCGGAGCATGGGCGTTCGGCGTGTTTGATAGCGACAGTCCCTCGCAGGAGGCGTGGGCTGCGGCGGTGTGCACCGCCTCGGGGTCACATCCCACCGAGGGCGGCACGTGGGAGGAGCTCCGTGATCGCCATGAGAGCGCCCTGCTGCTCCTCGGATTCACCGAGGTGCCCGGTGGGGCAAGCGAGTTCCACGACACACTCACCTCAAGCATGCGCGGAGTGGCCGTCCAGCTACGCGACTTCGCACGAATCGATCCCGGCGGCGATCTCAACCGCTTGCTGCGTGAGCTGCAGACGATCGCAGATACCCAACCGCGCGGCACCAGTGCAGATTCGGTCGTCGCGAGCTTGCTCTCCACGATCGGCCGTAGCGAGCGGAGCATTCGCGCCGCCTCGGACTCCCTGAGCGAGGAGAGCCGCCTCGCGATCGAGGGCGTTCCGAGATGCTCGGCGCGCCTACTGGCCTAGCCGTCCGCCGAGTGGATCGCGCGACTTGATCCGCCTGACCCTCGCCGTGACTCGTCGTAGCATCGAACTATGGAGACCGACGTCATCGTCGTGGGCGCTGGCCCGGCCGGTAGCACCGCCGCCCGCGAGATCGCCTCGCGCGGCGCGAGCGTCCTGATGCTCGACCGCGCGAAGTTTCCGCGCGATAAGCCGTGCGGCGGCGGGGTCACCATCCGCACGGCCGAACTGCTACCGTTCTCGCTCGATCCCGTGATCGAAGCCGTCATCGATACAGCCCATCTCCGACTGCGCGACCACAAAGAGGTCACGCGCCAGCACTCCCGGCCGATGACCTATATGACACAGCGTTCGAGGCTCGATCACTACCTCGCGGAGCACGCGCAGGAGGCCGGCGTCGAGTTCCGCGACGGCTACCCGATCAAGCGCGTCTCGCGCCTCCCGGACGGCAACTACGAGGTCCGCCACCGCGACGGCAGCGCGGACCGCGCACGGGTCATTATCGGTGCCGACGGCGCGAACGGCGTCGTCCGCCTCAACCTCGGTTACGAGTCGCCGATCGAGAGCGCGGTCGCCCTCGAAGGCAATGTCTATTACCCCGACGGGATTCCAGAGCGGTACCGCACCAGCATCGTCCTGAACCTCAGCTACGCGCCCGGCGGCTATGGCTGGGTCTTTCCGAAGGGCGATCACGTAAACGTCGGCGTCGGCGGGTGGAAGGACCAGGTCGGCACCACGCTGCGCGACCGCCTCGACGAGTTCTGCCACCTCTACGAGTTCGACCCGGCAAGCGTGACCAACCTCCGAGGGCACCACCTCCCGCTCACCCGCCCCGGCGCGCTGGTCGCCGCCGGTGGGTCCGCCGTGATCGGCGATGCCGCGGGCCTCGTTGACCCACTCTCGGGCGAGGGCATCCACGGGGCGGTCGCGTCCGGCATCGGCGTCGCACCAACCGTCGAGGATTATCTCGCGGGTCGCGTCGACTCGCTGAGTGGCTACCACCACCGGCTAACGCGGGAACTCACCCCCAACATCGAAACGTCGCGCGCCCTGATGGAGATCTTCCACGCGCTGCCCGCGCCGTTCGTGTGGCTGCTCCAGCATTCCGACCGCTTTTGGGATCCGGCCGGGGAGCTGGTCCGCGGTGAGATCGAGTACAGCTCAATCGTGAATCGCTTCGGTCCGGTCGTCGCCGCGCTGCTCAAGCCGTCGGCAAAGCTCGCGCGCTGGCGTACGGGGCGTCGCGGCCTCGAAGCCTCGAAGAACCACTAAGGGACTGCGGTGCCCCGCGGTCACTCGGCCCTCGTCGCGCTCGCCTTCACCCTCGGTCTGGTCGCGGCGGCCTGCGCCGAGGACCCTCCGTCCAACACACCAACGCCCACTTCGACACGGCTGCCTGTCTTCGCTACGGCCACGACCGCCACCCCCGAGGCCAGTGCGACAACACGCCTGACCAACGGCGAGGTCTCGACGCTGCTGCAACAGCTCCTGTGCTGGTACACCGACCCTGAGCTCGCTGCGAACTGCCTGCCAGTCGGACCGTCCGAGGCTGAGCTCCTCGCCCAGGTCGCCGAGAGCGCCGACGAGCGGTTCGTCGCACCGCTCGTGGACATGCTCTGGCTGGAGCTCGGCTGGGAGCGCTGGGTCCAGGAAGCGCTGACCGCGATCACCGGCGAAAAGTTCGTCGATGGCTACAGCTGGTCGGCGTGGATCGCGATCGAACGCCCCCCACTGCCCGACGGTTACGTCGAGTGGAAGGGTCGGTTGCTCTCGCTCGTCGACCCGCGCTTCACTGATCTGCTCTCCGCCAACCAACTCCTCGGCGTCCGCCCAGACGAGCTGGTTTGGTCGCGCGTGGCGATCGATGAACAGACACCACTCGAGACTCCGGAGACCGTCCACCGCGAAGAGGAGCGCTACCTCGCGAGCGACGACGTGGTGTTCGGCGTGTTCCTCAACGGCGAGGCGCGCGCCTACCCGCAACGCATCGTCGCCTGGCACGAGCTCGTCACCGACGAGGTGGGAGATCGCCCGTTGATCGTCACGAATTGCGTGCCCTGTGGCGGCACAGCGGTTTACGAGGCGACCGCGAGCGACGGTACCGCCTACAACCTCGGCAACTCCGGCCTCGTATACCGTTCGCGCCGACTCTTCTACGACGAACAGACGAACAGCCTCTGGGACCAGGTGACTGGCGACGCCATCGGCGGAGAAGCCCTGCTGGCCGGCGCGTCGCTCACGCCGGTGCCGGTGTTGCGTCTGACCTGGGGCGAATGGTCAACGCGCCACCCCAACACCACGGTGCTCTCGCTCGACACCGGCACCGTGCGCAACTACGACCCGGGCGCCGCACTCGCCGAAGAGCTCGCCTCGGAGCGGCCGTTGTTCCCCGCGCCGGTCCCAGCCGAGATCGGCGTCGACGCGCAAGCGCGA
>Ga0114999_10001561_pt1 | contig 31614 bp, 28 predicted proteins | sample ArcticOcean_MG_C_3_FD_89820 | JGI IMG/M metagenome (GOLD analysis project Ga0114999, IMG submission 89820) | Marine microbial communities from western Arctic Ocean - ArcticOcean_MG_CB8_126 | ecosystem: Environmental > Aquatic > Marine > Oceanic | place: Arctic Ocean: Canada Basin | collected...
AGCTTCGATTCATAAAATAACATTTATATTCAAGCAATCTTGTTCTGTTTCACTTTCTTCTTTTTCTTTTTTTCACTCGTCAATACTTTTTTTAATTTCCCCCATTGCTCCTGGCTGACTATGTATCCCACGCAATTATCGCTTCCGCAACGACACGGGTGATCGCGAAAGTCATCCAGATCATAACCATAGTCATAAGAGAGTTCCTCACCCTCCTTTATGTCGCGGAGCGCAATTATCCATATTCGCCCACGGATAATATCAGTCTCACAATTAGGATCGCATGAATGATTAACAAATCGAGCGGTGTTATAATTAACGCTCCCATCTATATCATGGCGCTTATTAAGCTCAAAAATATAAACTGCACCGCGACCAGTCTTTTTTGCCTTTTCAATCATTCGAATGCTGCGCTTTTCGGATTCAGCCTTTGTTATTCTATCACCAATATATTCAATTACACGCGCTCCTTCCGGGATATCCTGGTTCGCAAATGCTCCCCTGTTATGAATAGAGGATTGGCGAATTTCATAATATTTTTGCTGTTTTAATTTATCCATAAATATTAAACTCCATCTATATTCCCATTAGGGTAATAGCTATCTATTATTAACATTTTACATCTAAAAGGTAAAAAACCTCGTTTTTTTTATTATAAATTACAATCCGCAAATTCCATGATTCATTCATCCTGCACGTATCACGGTAGAGAAATCAATAATGAATAATATGCTCGTCAATGCTTGAGTTTATTGCATGCTTAAGCTTTAATTCTAAGATGAATAATCATGATGTGCAGTCACTCGTTGAGGACGCAACGCTGGATTTTACCCTCGGTGATAATGAGGAGGCCATTAAAAAACTTGAGCAGGCAATAAATATTAATTCTCAATCCTTTGAAGCTTGGCATGCTTTAGCGGAAGTATTTTTTTCTAAAAAAAATTTTGATCGAGCATTGCAAGCAGCGGAAAAAGCCTATGCGCTCATTCCAGAAGACATTCACATTAACACCAGCCTCTCGCGTATATGGATGGAACTCGGAGATAAAACAACTGCCGAGAAATATGGCGCTCAAGCTCGGATGTTAAACTGGAAAGATGAATTACAATCTCCTCAAAATAAATAATACTAAATAAGATATTCCAACCGTAGTAATTATTTTCACTATTCACAGGTATTGAGTATAAATTGATGCCTATTTATTAAACTCTCCTCCCAATGGAAAACTCACAATTTACTCTCGAATTTGAAAAACCGCTTCGTGATTTAGTTAAGCAGATCGATGAACTTAAAAGGAAGTCAATGGCACAGAACCTTGATTTATCGAGTGAAATTGAGGGAATAGAAAAAAAGATTGATGCGACAAAATGTGAAATTTATTCAAACCTGACTTCCTGGCAAATAATTCAACTCGCACGGCACCCTAAACGTCCTTATGCGTTGGATTATATAAATACCATTTTTACCGATTTTCAGGAATTTCACGGCGATCGGCGATTTGGTGATGATAAAGCAATAATAGGGGGGACGGCTTTTTTTAACGGTAAAGCGATTATGATTATCGCACAGCAAAAAGGTCGCGACACTAAAGAAAATCTTGTGCGTAATTTTGGTATGCCATTACCGGAAGGCTATCGTAAAGCATTACGATTAATGAAGATGGCTGAAAAATTTAATATGCCTATCATCTCTCTGATTGATACTAAAGCTGCCTACGCTGGTATTGGCTCAGAAGAAAGACATGTAGCTGAAGCGATTGCCGTAAACCTTCGTGAAATGAGTCGATTAAAGGTACCTTTTATCTCAGTCGTCATTGGTGAAGGCAGCTCCGGAGGTGCTCTCGGGATTGGCGTCACTGACCGTATTTTAATTTTGCAATACGCCTATTACTCAATCTGCCCACCAGAAGCCTGTGCCGCGATACTTTGGCGCAACCGCGATCAATCAGTAAAAGCAGCTGAATCATTAAAATTAAATGCTAAAGAATTAATTAAGCTAGGGATTGCGGACGAAATTATTGAAGAGCCCTATGGCGGAGCTCATTGCGATCACCAGGCAGCAGCTGAAATTCTCCGCACCGTAATCGCGAGACACTTGAAAGAATTAAAAAACAAATCAACGGACAAATTAATCGAGGAAAGGTATCAAAAGTATCGCGCAATCGGTGTATTTGCAGAATCTATTTCCGTTAAAAAGACTCAAAGAAAAGAAGCATAGGCTCCTCGGTTAACTTTTCAGCTTACACTTTCTTGGGATTAATACCTCGAATTAGAGGCTAATCCGCAATCCGTCATAAGCCAGGGAGACCCCTTGGGGCAATTGTCTGCTATATGTTTCGTGGTCTACCATAAAAGTCATATGTGTAAAATAGGTCTGAGGAGCACCAATATCCAGAGCCGTTTCCAGCGCCTCCTCAATAGACATATGTGTGGGATGAGGGTTTGGGCGTAAAGCATCAAGAATGACTATATCAGCGCTGCGAGCGAGTTCTCTTTGCTCCGGTCCTACTTCTTTACAGTCCGTATAATAAGCGATTTTTTTTTCACTGCTACGTTCTTCAAACACGAGCCCCAGCACTTGCATTCTACCGTGTGGAAGCAAGGTTGTATAAATACGTCCGGCATCTAATTCCAGAAGGGATGGTATTTCTTTTAATTGAAAAGCGGGATAGCCTCGAAACTCAGGTTTGTCTCTTATCGCATAGGGAAAAATATCCCGAACCCTGCTCAGTCCCATTTCAGTACTGTAGATCGGCATTGAATTTCCACCCATCAAATCACAAAATCGACGAAGATCATCCATCCCCAAAATATGATCGGCGTGACTATGCGTAAGAACAAAATTATCAATTTTTCGAATATTGTTATGTATGCATTGAAGTCTAAATTCCTGGGCAGCGTCTACCTGGATATGACACCCATCCATTATCACATGTATACTGCTTCTCGATCTCCAATTTTTAGGATTTTCCAGATCTATCCCATCGTGATCATGGGCAATCATTGGAACACCTTGAGAAGTACCTGTCCCCATAAATATAATTTCCATTGCCATTACTAGGATGAACTGCTGAGAATATCGCGAGCGAAAAATCAATTACGCAAATGAAATTGAAATCCACTTTAGCAATGATTACCGGCCTAACCGTTCCAATTTTAACGGTTGCTATAGTTTCATGCGCTAAAAGAGATGAATTGACGATCTCCGCTGCGATAAGCTTGCGTGCCCCTCTCTTAGAAATTGCCAATAAATTCAATCTCACTTATCCCCACTCTCAACTGGTTTTTAATTTTGGTAGCTCCGGCTCTCTGCGTCATCAGATCGAAAATGGTGCACCCGTCGATATCTTTATTTCCGCTGCATCGGATGACATGGAAACTTTGCTTAATAAAGGTTTAGCTGAAAGGAATTCCCATAAATCTATCCTCGCTAACAGCCTTATTTTGATTACCCATAATTCCAATAACACGATAAATAACTTTGCTGATTTGAACAAGCCGAGCGTAGGGAAGATTGCGGTAGGTGAATTTAATTCTGTCCCTGTAGGACGTTATGCGAAAGAGACACTTCTCTCTATGGAGCTCCTCGAAAAGCTTCGACCTAAACTGGTATTCGCAAAAAATGCGCTACAGGCAATTACTTATGTTCAAAGTAAAAATGTCGAGGCCGGTCTTGTCTATAAGACAGATGCTTTAAAATCTAAAAATGTTAAAATTGTTGCTACTGTAGATCCCTCAACCCATCGCCCCATTAATTACTATCGCGCGATTATTCAAAACTCGCCTCAATCTGAACTCGCGAATACTTTTTTGCATTTCATTGAAGAGAAAAGTTCTTTGCAATTATTTCAAGATTATGGTTTTCGCACAGTTGCAGCTGACCCTGCAGCTTACTGAATAAGCACTTAAACGATGATCGATCTCACACCTCTGTGGCTTTCTTTAAAGACCGCGTCGGCTGCAACGGCTATCACTTTTGTCTTAGGTGTGCTAACTGCGCGATGGCGTTTACGCTATAAACATCGTGGCCTCGATATCCTCGATGGCATACTCCTCTTTCCACTCGCTCTACCTCCAACGGTAATTGGTCTTTGCCTACTGATGATCTTTGGGAGACAATCCCCCATTGGGGAAGCCCTTTCCTCGATTGGAGTCTCCATCATCTTTTCGTGGCCTGCAGCAGTAATGGCCGCCACGGTAGTTACCTTCCCCCTAATGTATCAAACTGTTCGCGCGGCCTTTCTACAAATCGAACCCAATCTACTTGATGTCGCTCGTATATTTGGCTTCAGCGAATGGAGAATTATTTGGGTGGTGATGATCCCCTTATGCTGGACCAGTATGACCGCGGCAATCGTGTTGAGTTTCATGAGAGCGTTGGGGGAATTCGGCGCCACACTAATGATTGCCGGTAATATACCCGGTCAGACGCAGACTGTGCCCATTGCTATTTTTTTTGCCGTAGAATCTGGAGAAATTGGGCAAGCCGTCATTTTATCACTCATTATTATGAGCATATCCGTTTGTGTCGTTTTCCTCATGAGCCTCCTGAGTCGATAAGAGTGAGCTCATGTCGATCAGAATACTTTTCTCTGCATCGAGAAAAATGATTTAAGCAGATTGATCCTTGCGAGGATGAAACTCTTCGTGCTGTTCTATGAGACGTTTTTTTTCTACTGCCGTATAAATCTGTGTTGTGGTAATATCAGCATGTCCCAGCATTTCCTGAATGGCTCTTAAATCCGCTCCACCACTCAACAGATGCGTAGCAAAGGAATGGCGTAGAACATGAGGCTTCACCGGTTTATTGATTTTCGCTTTGTGAGCGTAATTTTTAAGCATCAGCCACACTGTCTTGCGCGAGATTGCTTGACCTCGATTACTGATAAAAAGCGCGCTTCCCGTTTTTGGTTTTACTAATTTCGGACGTGATGAGGTGAGATAGACTTCTATTGCTTCCCGCGCTTTACTTCCGATGGGTACGACACGCTGCTTATCTCCCTTCCCCGCTGTTACTCTCAAGTATTCATTTTCCAAATCCACTTCATGTAATGCCAATGCAGACAATTCAGAAACGCGGAGTCCACTGCTGTAAAATAATTCGATTATCGCGTAGTCGCGTACACCCTGGGGTGTCTTGGGATCAGGTGCATGGAGCAGCTTCTTTATTTCCTCGACCGTAAGGGTTACGGGCAGCCTGCGAGAAACTTTAGGACCGGTGATAAGTGCGGTCATGTCATCACTGCGGTAACCTTCCTTAATTAAATACCTTGCCATCATTCTGACCGCTGAAAGTTTACGCGCAACGCTGGCAACAGCATAATTTTTACGTGATAGCGTACTTATCCATAAAGACACATGCTCACTCTCAACATTTCGCCAGTTATTAATTTTCAATGAAGTGAGATATTCAGCGCATTGAAACAAATCACGCTGATAATTTTCAACCGTATGTGCAGACATTCCTTTCTCTAATTCAAGATAGGCAAGAAATTCTTGAATTTTTTCTTCAAATAGGTCAGATACTTTATTGGATTTTTGCTCGCTCAATTGACTTGAATGCAATCTTATTTAACTTTAAAACTTGCTTGTGAACGGAATGCTTGAAAGCAATGTCACATTGTAATTTAATATTAGGCTATGAGTAAAGTAATCAATTATAAGCCCGGCGACCTGATCATAAAAGAAGGTGAAGATGGAAAAGGGTTTTTTATACTACGCTCAGGAACGTTAAACGTAATTAAAGGCGAAAAAGTAGTCGGGAAATTAAAGGTTCCGGGGACAATTTTGGGGAGATGAGCGATATTTTGGGACGCAATCGCAGCTGCAATGTCAAAGCCGAAACAGATTGCAGAGTCGTCTACCTATCTCAGGGGATAGATGAAATTATACGCACTCGCCCCCATCTCACCTGGCGCCTAATGCGCGATCTCGCTCAACGCCTGGAACATATTACAGAAAATATTCACGCCCGGGAACTAATCCATTGTGGTGCTTTGAAGAGCCCCTCGGTGATTACGATGAGCCTGAATAATTCTATCTCAGTCATTTCAGGTATTCTGAACGTAATGGCTGATAATCTTACTTCATGCGTGAAGATTTAGCTTATTCGATCACGTCATCCCCCTTAGCTTCACGATGATTATTTACAAGTGAATAGCTTTGTCATTTCTTTTGATACGAAAATATTTAATATAGGATAATATATTTCAGAGATCAAACCAGTTGATTTAAGAGGTATATTAAAATATGTACCTCTCTTCCGAGACCATATTTTCGTTATTGCCATTGATGGCAGCGTCATTGAGAACGAAAATTTTGAAAACCTATTACTCGATATCGCTGTATTGCGAAGTTTAAGCATTAAGATTGTAATCGTTTTCGGTATCGGCGAACAACTCAAACAATTGGCAAATAAAGAGAATGTGACACTATCCGATGCTCACGGAGAAGGGATAATCGATGGGGAAACACTTAACTTGGCTATAAAAGCAGCGGCGCACGTCAGCCATATCACGACCCAAGGTCTCACGCAAAATGGAATTAAGTGTTCACTCAGCAATGCCGTTCGCGCCACTGAAGTGGGTGTCGTAGGCGGTGAGGATCAAATTAATCGAGGGAAAGTTGATAAAGTTGATATTGATTTCATCAGCCATCAACTTAAGGAAGCTATTCTACCTATTTTCTCTCCTATAGCTTTTAGTCGATCTGGAGATTCGTTACGTATAAATTCGGATCATCTGGCAGCTGATTTGGCAATTGGACTCGAGGCGTCAAAACTCATCTATATTTCTCTTCACCCAGGGATTACGATAAACGGAAAATTTATTCGTAATATCACTTTCGATGATATTCAAAAAACATACGATGAAGATCTACAGTCAATAGATGAGGATATCCGAAGTAAAACTTATCATTCAGTGAAAGCGATTGCGCGCAGCGTCCCACGCGCTCACATCATCGACGGCCGTCTCTATGATGGCCTCCTCACTGAAGTATTCTCAAGTGAGGGAATCGGCACCATGATTCATGGTAATGAGTATCAACAGATCAGGAAAGCCAAAGCCACCGATGCTCAGATCATTTATAACATTACGAAAACCGCTGCTAAAGACGAGATGCTGAAACCGCGAACGCATGAATCAATCTTGGACGAAATCATTTGCTTTTATGTCCTCGAGATCGATGAGAGCATCGTCGCATGTTCCTGTTTAAATGATTATCCTGATCATGCGATAATCGAACTGGCCGCCGTTTATGTCATTCCTTTTTATCAAGGAAAAGGCGCCGGTAAAAAAATGGTCGATTTCGCGTGTAGCGAAGCCAAACGTCTTGGCCGCGAAAAGATTATCGCTCTGACAACGCAAAGTTTTTCATTTTTTCATGATATATGCGGATTTGCTGAAGGCACAAAAGAAGATTTACCTGAAGTTCGCCTCAAAAGTCTTCTCGAGAGTAACCGAAATTCGAAAATACTAATTAAAAATATCAAGTGATTCCGGTATGTGCTTTTAAAGCTCAAATATTCTCAATTCGTTTTACTAATTGTGGAATAATTCCATCGAATGAGCCATTGGTGAATAAAATAATTACCTGGTCTTGATCAATCGCTTCTAAAGTTCGATCCCACAAAGATTCCAACAATTCTAAATTACTTGAAAAGGCCTGAGCGGAGATATTATCATTAATAAGTTCAGCCGCGAGTTGAGAAGTATTGAGTCTGGAGTCAGGATGTAAGTGTTGCCCCTCATGAACGACGCCAATCATTACTTGATCAGCTGCACTCAATGAACGCGCAAACTCTTGCTGAAAAGCATCGGATCTTGATGTATTGCTGCGCGGTTCAAATCCAACGGTTATTTTATGATCGGGGTAACGACAGCGAAGGGATTCCAAGGTCTGTTCAATTGCCGTTGGATGATGAGCAAAATCTTCCAAAACTTTAATCCTCTTATAATCTATCAGTAATTCCTGTCTCCGTTTGACGCCTTTAAAATTATTGATTGCCTCAAGTGATAGCATCGTGGGGTTTTCTGGGTATAATGTTAAAGCTGCGGCTAAAGCAGCCATCGCCGCATTACGTGCGTTAAAGAGCCCGGGCTGACTCCAATTGATTCCACCCCACAGCTCTCCATGCCAATAAAGATTAAAATGGTTATCAGTCGGCGTCTCTTGAAAATCACCGATACGTAATTCGTTTCCCTCGCCAACACCTACCTTGATGATATGCGTCCAGGGGACAGGGAGAAGCGAGGCAATGTTACTCTCATCACCATTAAGTAGGACATGGCCATTAGCGGGAACTATACGCAATAAGTGACTGAAGCTCCGCTTCACATCAGCTAGATCTCGAAAAATATCACTGTGATCAAATTCAAGATTATTAATGATAAGGATAGTAGGCAGATAATGTATAAATTTGCTCCGCTTATCAAAAAAGGCGCTGTCGTATTCATCTCCCTCTATGACAAATGGTCCACCTTTTATTCCCTCACAAGCTCCCGCGGGCAGGTCGTACGGGACGCCCCCAATAAGATAACCGGGTTCAGAACCCGCTTCATTCAGGAGATATGCAGCGATTGAACTGGTTGTTGTTTTCCCATGGGTACCGGTGACGACAATGTTAAACCGATCAACTAAGAGAAATTCCTGAAGCAGAGCTGGTAATGAAGTGAACGCAAACCGTCTGGTTTCGAGCAGCCATTCTATTTCAGGATTTCCACGTGAGATGGCATTTCCCACCACGACTAGATCAGGTGCCAAGTCTTCCAGTTTCTTAGGGTTAAAGCCATCCTCGATCGCAATACCAGCATCTATCAGCACATTGGACATGGGCGGGTAGATGCCTGTATCTGCCCCGTAAATAGTATGACCTAGCCTTTTTAGCATAATCGCGGTATTACCCATTGCCGTCCCGCAAATACCCATAAAATAAATCCGCATGAAGAAATATCAGGTCATTAAGAAATATAAGACAATTCAATTATAGATAATGTATACAAATTTAAATGACACTTAACACCAATCACTTATTCACTATTAACAGGTTGATAATTCACATTTTTACCCTGCAATAAATTTGTCTTTCTATGAATACCTACTAATAAGAGTTAAAATATATGAAAGTGTTGATAATAGGTTCGGGAGGAAGGGAGCATACGATAGTCCAAGCTTGTCTCGCCAGTCCATTGGTGAAAAGTGTCATCGCTGCGCCTGGAAATGGCGGCATGGCTATGGACACCGTCTGCCGTTCAGTGGATATCGATGACGTTAAAAGCATTGTTACCCTGGCAAAAGAAGAACAGGTAGACTTCGTAATAATCGGCCCTGAAACCCCTCTTTGCCTGGGGGTTATAGACGAGCTCCAGGCTGAAAATATACCTGCCTTTGGCCCCAACCGAAAAGCTGCCCGCATGGAAGGGAGTAAGGTATTTGCTAAACAGTTTCTTGCAAAATACGCGATTCCCACGGCAGATTCAGCAGCTTTTTCTCAATTGAAACCTGCATTGGATTACCTCGGAAAGTGTTCATCTCCCATCGTCATCAAAGCCGATGGCTTAGCCGGGGGAAAAGGCGTAATTATTCCCCGTGATAAAAAAGAGGCTGAAACCACTATTCAAAATATGCTCTCTGGAAAATTATTTGGTGAGAGCGGAAATGAGATTGTGATCGAAGACTATTTACAAGGAGAGGAAGCAACCATTCATATTATTGTTTCAGGAGAGAAATATCTGGCACTGCCACCCAGCCAGGATCACAAGCGTATTGGCGAAAATGACATCGGTCTCAATACCGGGGGAATGGGAGCTTATGCACCCGCCTCCGTTGTTTCAGATATTCTTCAGCAGCAAATTATTAAGGAAATTATTGAACCTACTCTCGTGGGTATGAAGCGTGAAGACATAGATTATCATGGTGTTCTCTATATTGGAATTATGATTACTGACAAGGGGCCAAAAGTAATAGAATTCAATGTCCGTTTTGGCGATCCTGAAACACAAGTTTTACTTCCCTTGATCGATACAGACCCAATTAAGCTGATGTACGAATGCGCGACTAACAATTTTGAACCCGCTGCCATAAAAATTAAAAATCAAAGTGCAATAGTCGTAGTGCTGGCAAGCCAAGGTTATCCGGAAGCCTACCCAAAAGGAGAAACCATTAATTTTCCCGATTATACTCCGGAGAATATTAACCTTATTCATGCCGGAACAAGCTTGGGAGAAGACGGTGAAATCCTGACCAATGGAGGACGCGTATTAGGTGTCACAGCTTTTGGTAAAGATTTAGAGACGGCAGCGCGCGATGCCTATGCCTATTGCGAACAAGTGCGGTTTCCCTCGGTATATTATCGACGCGATATCGGAGCTAGGGAATTACGACGACAAATTTAAGTAACTCTCGAATGTCCAAGAAGAAGACGTTTTTTTAATTTATCAGCATCCATCAGAAAACCTAAGCTATTCTAACGCATTTACCTGTACCCCTATTCAGTTTCATTGTAGCTTTACAATTATTCACCTCGCCGCCATTATACTAAGCCTTCCATGGCTGATAAAGCACCATTAATTACTTGTATCTGTACGGGTAATATTTGTCGCAGCCCTATGGCCGCAAAATTACTGCAGCATGCCTTGGGCGCGGAAAATGACCCCTGGTCCTCTTATCGCATAATATCTGCCGGTGTTTCGGCGGCTAATGGTAATCCCGCTTCTACACAAGCGATCAACGCTTTAAAAAAAGTAGGCTTGGATCTGACCAACCACCGAAGTAATCAAGTGACTAAGAAATTGATAGAGGATTCCATCGTTGTATTCTGTATGACTGAGTCCCACCGCCAATATCTGCGGAGGCTCTTCCCTCAGTCCAAAATCCCAATTCAACTCTTTCGTGAACACATCCCTTCATCCGAGGAGAAGGAGATTTCCGATCCATTCGGATCCAATTTGGCTGTTTATGAATCTTGCCGTGACAGTATTGTCGAAGCTATTCCCTATATTATTAAATATCTTAAAAATAGTTATAGCCCTGAGTAAGATTAGACGAAGATCTTATCTTCCGAGCAACTAAACGTGAACATCAGCCGAAAGCAAAATTGACAAAATTAGGATATTAAAGAATTTTCTATTCCCACTATTTATACTAACCAATAAAATTTTCCCTATGATCACTGACACCCCCATGATAAACAGTGAAAACCTGCAAACCCTCGATCCTGAAGTATTCGAAGCTATAGCCCGGGAAAAAGAACGTCAGCATAACCATTTAGAACTTATTGCTTCAGAAAACTTTACCCTTCCTGCCGTCATGGAAGCAACGGGTTCTGTGATGACGAATAAATACGCTGAAGGTTACCCGGGAAAGCGTTATTATGGAGGTTGTGAATACGTCGATATCGTCGAACAATTAGCCATTGATCGCGCGATTCAACTTTTTGGCGGAGAACATGTTAACGTGCAACCGCACTCGGGAAGCCAAGCTAATATGGGTGTTTATTTTTCAGTCTTGGAGCCCGGGGATAAGATTCTTACGATGAGTTTAGTAGATGGCGGGCATCTTACTCACGGTCATGCTGCTAATTTTAGCGGCAAACTTTATGAGACCGTAAACTATGGTGTCAGTGAAAAGGATGGGCGCATCGATTACGAGCAGCTGGCTGAAATTGCCATGCGAGAAAAACCGAAGATGATCACTGTTGGTGCTTCCGCCTACCCGCGAATTATTGATTTCGAACACATGGGACGAATCGCCCGCGATTGCGGAGCCTATCTCTTCGCTGATATTGCACATATCGCGGGTTTGGTAGCAACTGGGTTACACCCTTCACCCGTGCCCCATGCAGACTTCGTGACGACAACGACACATAAAACACTGCGGGGTCCGCGAGGTGGACTCATTATTTGTAAGGAAGCTTATGCCAAAGCCGTAAATTCGGCAGTATTTCCGGGAATTCAAGGCGGACCGTTGATGCACGTGATCGCTGCTAAAGCGATCTGCCTCGGTGAAGCATTAAAACCTGAATTTAAGGATTATCAGTCTCAAGTTATCGCCAACGCCAATGTCCTGGCGACAGTGTTAGTTGAAAATGGCCATTTCATACTAAGTGGGGGGACAGATAACCACCTGGTACTTATGGATCTGCGGCCAAAGTTTCCAGATATGACGGGGAAACAGGCCGAGAAAGCACTAGAAAGAGCGCACCTTACCACGAATAAAAACACTGTCCCCGGCGAAACACGCAGCCCATTTAAGACCAGCGGCATCCGATTGGGAACCCCCGCTGTAACCAGCCGTGGGATGCAGGAAAGCGAGATGCGAATTATAGCCAATGCGATCCACCGCGTACTCATTGATCCAGAGAATGAAAGCGTCATTTCAGAAGTTCGTAATGATGTTATGACACTCTGTGAAAAATTCCCCCTGCCCTATTAGGGGGCCAAACAATGTGTCGTTTATAGTACCATGTTTGTGTGCCGTGCGAAAAGCGCCATACCATCAAATCCATCCGCTTTCACCCTCGTTGAATTACTCACGGTTATTGCGATAATCGGAATCTTGGCCACTCTACTCATTCCGACGGTAGGTTCGGTTCTCAATAGTGCAACCAGATCTCAAGCAGCGAGCAACATCCGACAAATTGCTTTGGCCTATATGACTTACGCCAATAGCGGATCTAATCCAAGGACCATCCCACTAACCGTTAACGACCCCTATCAATGGGCCGCGATTCTTGCAGAAAAGGCTACTTTAAACGACGCTTCTCTTTACTTCATAGGATCTGATCCAGCGGTCGCGAATTTTGGCGCTTTGCCAAAAACAGTGGGGACTTTCAATGAACAGGGAAGGCTCGTCCAAAATAATCTCATAGGCACTCCAGTAAGTTGGACTCTGACCGCGGGAATTAGTCCTCGTGCTCCTGAATCGACAACTCCCCTTGCCTGGACCCGCGGGCTAAACAGTAACGGTTATTGGGACACCGATTCTCCATGGGAGGGGGCAGGTGGTCATATTGTCTATCTTGACGGTCATGTCGAGTGGCACGAAAATCTTGTCGGTGACTATCCAAATGGGGAGGGTCTTCTCGTCCGCTATACGGATAAGGGGGCTACAATAAATATATTAGAGACTCTAAACCCCGGCGCCCGAATACTTGAAATAAATCCGGGCAACCCGGGTCCAGGGAATGAGTAGACTGCCGTTGCTAATTTCCATATTTAAAATATCCTGCTTCAAATATTAGTTATTCGACATAGATTCGGATTAAAAAACATTAGTCCGATTTAGGATATTTCCATTGAGCAACTTCATCTCTTCAAACGCGAATCGCGTCTGATTCACTAAAATTTGATTTAGTTGCTAATATAACAAGATACAATAGAACACATCAACAAGCCCTATAAGTTAGCCAGACGCATTTATTTACAAAATGGAAAACACTGAAATTATAACGCGATTAATGAGTGAGCCGGAGTATGTCCCGCAGTCAGCCAATAAAATCGCTGATCAATTAATGATAAAGGGGCGACGCCGTTCGGATTTCTTTGCCGAGATTGAAAATCTATTACGGCAAGGCATAATTGTGAAAATTAAAAAAGACCAACTCTGTATGCCGGCTGATGCAGACCTTATCGCCGGTATTATCCATTTCCGACAAAATGGGGCGGCACTCTTAGTCCCCACCACAGATTCAAAAATTGATCCCATTACTATTCGGGCAGAAGATACGGGTGTGGCAATGCATCGAGATCGTGTCCTTGCCCGAAAAAAGCTAACCAAACGCAGCCAACCGCAAAATCGAAGAAAATATAAAGCCAGGAGCATGCGACCAGAGACGACTGAAGTTTGCCAAGTAATTCGCATTCTTGAACGGCGAAACGAATCCATTACCGGGACACTGAAACGCGGCTCTCTCAATTATTTTATTATCCCGGATGACCCTAGAATTACGTCTGATATTCTCGTCCCGGATCCCCGAAAATCTGGCATTAAACCAACTCCCAGAGAGAATGATAAAGTTGTTGTCCGTTTAGCTGAATGGAAACAACGCCATTTAAATCCCGAAGGAGAAATAATTGAAGTACTCGGGGAAACCCACGAGCCCAGTGCTGAACATAAAGCCATTCTCCGACTTTTCGATCTCGATCCTGAATTTCCACCTGCAGTTATTCGTGATGCTGAAAAGATTCCTGACGCTGTACTACCCGATCAGAGAAAGGACCGATTGGATATTCGTAATATCACAACCGTCACCATAGACCCTGAAGACGCAAAAGACTTTGATGATGCCTTATCTTATGAATCTCTACCGAATAATGAAACGCGTATCGGCATCCACATAGCCGATGTCAATGCTTATGTAAGACAAGACAGCCAACTGGATAAGGAGGCTCAACGCCGTGGGAATTCAACTTATCTTGTCGGTGAGGTTATACCAATGCTGCCCCCCACCCTTTCAAATGGCATCTGCAGTTTAGTTGAAGGCAAAGACCGACTAACCAAATCTGTCTTTCTCACTTTTTCAAAGAATGGGCGTCTCTCTAAAACGGACTTCGCAAATACAGTTATCTGCAGTGATAAAAGATTAACTTATCAACAGGCATTTGCCTTGCTTAAAGAAGATAAATTAACCGCGATCCGAAAGGTACCCCTTCCGCCTGCCCATCAAACCGGATCAACAGGACGGCCTTTGTCTGATTTGACGGATGATGAACTCAAGGTAATTCAATCATCTGTAAGAAAACTATGGGATATTGCCAAAGTATTGCGCGCGCGACGTTTTACTCACGGAAGCTTGGATCTCGATATGCCGGAAGTTAAAATATATGTAGATAAAGATGGATATGCCGATCGGATCGAAAGTATCGAATATGATGAAAGCCATCAATTGATCGAAGAATTTATGCTCACAGCTAACGAAGCGGTGGCGAAATCCCTAAGAAAACACGGTCTTCCGCTTATCTATCGCGTACACGATAAACCAGATCCTGAAAAGTTAAACGAACTACGGGAAACCCTCGCGACTTTTGGTCTTGAAACGGGAAATCTTATTCACCGAAAGGAGATTGTCTCTTTGATTGCTAAATTAAAAGAGCACCCGCAAGGCCACACTTTGCGCATTCAATTTCTACGCAGCCTCAAACAGGCTTGCTATCGTGCCGATCCCGATGGTCATTTTGGATTGAATATGAGTGACTACACTCACTTTACTTCACCGATTCGACGCTATTCCGATTTAATCGTGCACCGTATTCTCGATTCTTTTATGACTCGTCAGGGACAAGAAGAAACACAAAAAAAGAGTCCTTTAAATTATTCCAAACAACACTTAATAAAATTATCGCTGCATGTATCGCTAACTGAGCAAAATAGTACCGAAGCTGAACGCAGTTCGGTCAAAGTAAAGCTCCTGGAATTTTTTGAACGCGAATTAAAGAAAAAAAAGAAAACTGTCTTTAATGCGATTATTGTTGATCTTAAGAATCACGGGATGTTCGTTGAACTTACCCCCTCAATGGCATTTGGCCTCATTCACGCATCCACCCTGCGCGATGACCTCTACGCGCTGACTCCTGACGGCACTGCTCTGATCGGTCGTCGGAGAAGAAAAAAGTTTATCCTTGGTCAGAAAGTTAAAGTGAAAGTAGAACGCGTAAATCGCTTTAAAAGGCAGATCGATTTCCGTATCGTTTGAACTGAATGCCAAATAAATTCACGCTTGCATGGGTATGAAGCTACGACAGCACAAAGCGATTACGGGCCATACTCAGTATTCTAGCTTGTAACTTATTATTTAATAATTTTTGCTCTAAAAAAACATATTCGACCTTCAAAAAAGCTATAAATGAAAAATTACGACTATCAAAAAAAATTATACAAAATATGGGAAAAAGCGGTAGGGCTCTACAAAAAGAAGAAGCGAGGCGCCAATACCTACTTTACAAAAACAGAAAAGAATTTTCTCGATGCAATAGGAGCTACCCCTCAAGAAATATATGATTTCGCGGAGGATTATGTCCATGATGAAGAACCGGATTTTGCCACTATGGCGATGATCCATGACGTACGGCGCTCCTATTTTCTCGAAAAACAAAAAGGCAAACGCTCAAGTCGTCAGCTCGTCCAAGAAACGCTTCCACCCAAAGAAAAGAAAATTAGAGGGATTGTCTGGCTGCCGCGAATCATTGAAAAAGCAAAATCAAAATTACGTGGTGAACTTGATCCCGATACGATGTACGACTGCGGTGGTGATCGCCGTTTTTTTAAGGCCAACGATGTCCATCCAGCAGAATTTCTCAGGGTCGTTTGGAAATATGATAATAACAGAAATGCTATTATAAACTGGGTTGCTTCACGAAGCAAATCCAGTAAATCGTAATAGCAATATCTGTTTTTATATTCTTTATCTAAACTGACATTTGTTCTTATAAAGGAACAAATTGAGTGCATGGTGAAAATTGCTTTTCTTTAGAGCTTATTAACAAGCTTTTTAGGGTTTCACCTTGCAGAACGCTTACCGTGTCTTTTGTTGCTGATCCCGGTATATCTGATCGTAGTCGGTTCCAACATGCGCCACTATTTTTAGTTTTCTGCAGCTAGAAAATTAATTCCGAATAATTTCCATAACTCGAGACCCATGTGCAATTTCAAACCAATTTCTTGCGCTTTGGAAATTACCTGCGAATCTCGTTTATATTTACTCTCAAATTATAGTTTCATAGATTATGAAACATGTGAAAATTAGAAACACTCTATCAGGATTAGAGATGTATAAAGACCACTCATACGTTCATCACTATACAGTAAAGGAGAACTAAAGATGCCGCTTATAGATATGCCGCTGAAAGAATTAAAAGAATACCAGGGAATTAATCCCCGACCGGATGATTTTGATAGTTATTGGGAACGGGCTCTCTCTGAGATGAAAGCGTTGAAAGATGAATTTGAGCTTATAAAAAGTGAATTTGAAGTTCCTTATGCCGACTGCTATCATTTGTATTTTAATGGCCCCGGTGGGGCTAAAGTCCATGCACAACTCCTTCGTCCTACGCGTGTAGAGGATAAACATCCTGCCGTTATCACCTTCCATGGTTATTCGGGCAACGCCGGTGATTGGTATAACAAACTGGGGTTATGTCGGGATGGGTTATACCGTCGCGTCATTGGACTGTCGCGGCCAGGGTGGACGCTCTGAAGACAGTGGCAAAGTAAAGGGACTCATCGTGGTCATATTATTCGCGGCATCGATGATCACCCCGACGCCTTATTATTCAGAAACATTTTTTTAGATACGGCACAACTCGCCGGCATTATCATGGAAATGGATGATGTAGATGAAAATCGTGTCGGTGCGATGGGAGGATCACAGGGGGGAGGGCTTACCCTCGCCTGCGCGGCACTGGAACCAAGAATTAAATTGGCCGCGCCGGATTTCCCTTTCTTATCTGATTATAAAAGAGTATGGGAAATGGATTTAGCTAATGTAGCTTACGAAGAGTTAAGACTTTATTTTCGTTTGTTTGACCCCATGCATAAACGTGAAGATGAAATCTTCACTCGCCTGGGTTACATTGATGTACAACACTTAGCGCCACGCATTGAGGCTAGAGTGCTTATGGGAACAGGATTGATGGATGAAATAGGCCCACCATCGACACAATTTGCGGCATACAATAAAATCAAATCCCCTAAAGAAATGACAATATATCCCGACTTCAAACATGAAAACCTGCCCGGTAATTCCGATAAAATCTTTCAATTCATGCAGGGGTTATAACAATTAATCAATTGATGAATAATAATTCTAGTTATTATTTTTTCCCTCACCGACATTTTTTTCTGTTTCAAGAAATTCATTATAGCGTTTTATCCACGCATCAATTTTTTTGGTGTAATATTTTGGATCGTAAGGAAATTGCATGGAATCAAATTCGCTGATATTGCGCGCGCGCTGCCAATCAGAGGTCACACCCTTTTCTTTTGGAAGAATATAATAAGTAACGCGTTCACCCATTTTAGGCATGGGATCAGTTTGCAAGGCTACTTCAAGCGATGCCCGTCGTGGTTTTTTGCTTTGGGTCACTGCTTTTTTATAGGCTTCAGGTTGTTGACTCAGGTATTCTGATTTAGCAATACGAGACACATCTATATGACCACTTTCAATTTCAGCACGCAATTCTTCGGCGCGTATCATTGGTGATTCTTTTTCAACACCCAGTAGATAGCGAATGAGTTGGTTAGTCAGTGATTTAAGATAGGGTTCGATCCCGCGCGATCGCAGTGCGGAACCTCTAATTGTCACTTTAGTGCCATCATAGAGCGCGTAATTTTTTGATTTATAACAAAACATGGAGTCATAACGGCCGTCATATTCCAAATCGAGTCCTTCAGGTAAAATAGAAGTCACTTTTTCCAGTAAACTTTCAGCGCAATTATGATATTTTTCTGATGAGAGATAAATCCCATCAGTATCCGCTTCCAGAACTTCACAACCCAACCTTGTGAATTCATCTATCAACTGCTGCAATATTTCTCTTCCCCGGCGCGTGACTTCAGCCGCGAGATCACTGTCGGAAAATCGTGCACCATAAAATCCAAGGTAACCATAAAAAGAATTTATAAGTATCTTAAAACTGTTTTGCCGAGCTGTATATTCTTTGCGCAGTTCAACATTTTCAGCATTTAGCGCTAATTCCTTGTACTTCAAACGATATTCTCTCAATTCTTTGAGCAGGGGGACAAAAATAGCAAGTGAGTCATTACTCGGATTACGCCCCATAAGGATGAGAAGACTCGGATAGAGTGAAGCGACGTCAAAATGAAGCACGTGAGGGAATACTCCCGTTTTAAAGCTGCGCGTATAACCACCCTCAAAACTACTTACTCCTGGTATGCCAGGAAGACTTCGTCGTGCGTGGTAATATTTTTCTAATAAGAGGAGGTCTACTTTGCGCGCAGTGCCGCGGAGAAGAATTTCCTGCAAGGTCATCGGGAAAATTTGTGTTTGCGCAAAATAAGTAGGGAGCAGCAAATTCCCGATCCCACGCGTTTCACGGAGATCATCGAGAAGATACGCGAGAAAAGTATCTCGATCCCCAAAATAAGCGTCCTGGATTTTATCCCCGGGAATATAGGTCCGGTTGCTTCCATCAGCATCGGTAATCCCCAGGTATATCGCTACATCTTTAAGACGGTAGGAAATTAAATCTCGTGTCGTAATATCAAACAATTGAATGGCCAGGTAAGAATCAAAAATAGCGCGACCGGGTATATCGCATCGCGTAAAATCCACCCAACGTTCGGCCACACGTAAACGGCTACTGCGAAAACTTGCCTCTTTTTTAAATCGTCCCCACGCACAGGGGACTTTAAGCCGTTTGCATCGCTCATGGAGATATTGAAAATCAAAATTGTGGATATTGTGTCCCTCGATCACATCTGGATCTTCATCCTCAAGAATTCTGTTAAACGATTGCAGTAATTCCACCTCCGCATCGTCAGTCATCTCATCGAGAGTCACAACACGCCCCTCCTTCTCTCCACTAAAATGCATGCCGATGGCTAGAATGCGATCTTCCTTTCGCTTGGGGTTGCTAAATCCCCCAGATATTGAACAAGCGGTTTCGATATCGCACTGGCAGCGCCGAAGATCATTAAAACTCATCTCGCTATAGAGACGTTCTTTTTGTGACAGGAGATATTGGCTTTCGAAAGGCCTGATTATTTCAGTTGCGAAAGCTCCTTGGGCATTTTGAGTGACCTCGCGAAAATCTTCTATCGATTCAAAACTTAGCAAGTGTCTGAACGGCGCATCACTTTCCAGTCTTTCTTCGCTGACTTTACCTGACAAGGGAAGAGAATCAGCCCAGGCAAATGGCGACCACGGGTGGACTTTTTCTTTACGTTTATTTTTATCCAACCGTATTGAAAGATGGGCTTCACCCGTTCGATCAATCCAGATCCCGCATATCGTCTCAGTTTCCATCTTTATAGCCTCTCTCTTTCCCTCTTCAACCAATAATCTATATCTCAGTTAGCAATGTGTAGTTCCATTATGGCGGTTTCGGATTACTCCTATTCTCAAAATCTTTTAATGCAGTTGGAGAACCGACAACAAGGAGAACATCCCCGGCTTGAAGAATTTCGTCGGCGGCGGGTGATGAAGTGCGTGTAGCACCACGTTGTAACCCAACCACATTAATCCCGTAACGGCGCCGTAAATTTGCACCGGCAAGCGTATTACCTTCAAGTTCTGATCCTGGATTTAAATAAATCTGCTCGATACGAAAGGAAGTAAAGGGAGTTGAGGCATCAGCCGATACTTTTGTTGAAATGTAATTCACTGCTTTTTCCGTCTGTTTTTCACTGCCTAACAAAAGCAGTTGATCGCCACTAAAAAGGGGAGCATCAGGACTCGGATCAAAGATATGATTACCGTCTCGGCCTAAAGCAATGATTGTGCAACCAGTCTGTTTGCGTAAATCCAAATCCATTATCCTGCGGCCACTGGCGATTGAACCTTTTTTTACCGTCTCGGCCTTGAGGTGAACAGGCCATGGGTACTTGCTCGATATTTCTCTCATCACAGTTTCGCGATGTTTTCCCCCCAGATCATGCGAACGTTGGTTAATGTTTTTCATGAAAAGAATTTCGATCCTGGAATTCAGGGTAATCATTAGCCGCCACTGAATAATTCCTGCGCTGAGAATCAGGCCCAGGAAGAGGAAAAGCGCTAAACCGCTCGGGAAATAACGTGCTGCAGCTGAGAAATAAATACCCCCCGAAAAGACTAAGACTAAAAGCAAAATAAGATTATTAAAAATATTACGCATGCGACCTTGAAAAGTCTGACTGGCCGAACCGACTCCAAAAGCAGCTTCCGTCACGAGCATAACAATCACATTTAAATTACGAATAATCGCTACCAGAGGGGGTAGCATTAATAAAGCGGCCAATAACCAAATACCGCTATATACTAAAATCTTATAAGACCCCCATGTGGCTTGCACCTGAACGTAACGGGCGATAAAATAACTTAATAAGACGACGCCATTCAGTAAAAAAAAGTATATGAAAATTTGTCTCACCGGTCTATTTATCAGTCGCAATAGAGTATTCTTGCCGATTACGGAAAATAATGTTTTGAGCAAATTATGATAAAAGTGCCCGATTATCCTTACCGGTTCTGGTGCTCTTCGAGCCATAGCTTCGTGTATTTTTTCTGAGTGAGCACTCAAGACTGGAGTTAATAGTATCGAAATGAGGGCTACTCCTACTGCTATGGTCGTCAGCTTCTGATCAGTGACCCCTAGCTGCTGTCCTAATCCTGCAATGATGAAACTGAACTCCGCGATTTGACACTTGACCATTGCCGCTTGAAAACTGCTTTTGGAGGGCTGGCCCGCTACAAATAACCCAAGCCAGCAGCTGGCTATTTTTCCTGATACTACGAGGAACGACAATAAAATAATCCAACCCAAATTTTCAACTAACAGTGAAAGGTCTATCAAAAGTCCTATCGAAACAAAGAATATCGCGCAAAAAACATCGTACATAGGCCGAGTCGAATTTTCAATCTCGTCAACGTAGGTGGATTGAGAAAAAATTGACCCGGCAAGAAATGCACCGAGGGCGACCGAGAAATGAAATACTTGAGCGAGTACGCTAATGCCAAAAACAATGCCCACTGTAAACAGAGTGAGCATTTCAATATTTCCAATGCGGTAAATAAAATTAAGGAGCGGGGGGGCAACTAATTTTCCCAGGAAATAGACAACAAAAACAAAGACTCCAATAAAAAAAGTAACTTGCCAAACAGAAGCCCAGGCAAAGTGTCCTTTCACTGCGACACCGGTGAGTAAAACGAGAATCGCAACACCTAAGATATCTTCCAGGATTAGTATACCTATTGCTAATTGCGCATGGGGATGTTTGGTCCGACCTTGATCACGCAAAGTCCTAAAGGTTACCATGGAAGAACTAATCGCTAATAGACTCCCGAGAAAAATTGCGTAGGTGGTGTCCCATCCCAAAATTGGGGCAATTAGCATTCCTAAAATCATCATACTCACGGTCTGTAATATAACTGCGAGCGTGGCCGGACCGATGACGCGTTGAAGCCGCCGTAAATCAAACTCCAACCCAATGTTAAAGAGTAAAAATACTATCCCTAACTCTCCTAGAGCGTGTAGGGTTTCCGTTCTTTGAATCAGAATATCTCCTAATATATTTGGGTTGAGGAGAAGACCAATGATTACGTAACCAAACACTAACGGTTGACGCAATATGCGGAAAACGAGGGCGGCAATAGCGATCCCTACAAGCACCACCCCCAAATCGCTAATGATGCTGTAATCTTGCGAAATCATTTCAACCGCTGTCGTTTTTGATGAAGCGGCCATATTATTTCAGGATAAAGTATAAAGTATAAAGTTGCTTTAACACGCATACGCAATAAATAGAATATAATCCTTATTTATTAAAAGTATACACAATCTATTTTATTAGTGATAGAAACGCTGCCAAGACCTCATATTAAAGTATATTAATCGAATCAAGCTTCACAAAAACCTATCAATTAATAAATTATGTTTTTGACATTTATACTATTAACGTAGAGAACCTTACAAAAACAAGATAGCTTCAATGGTGAATACTCACACTTTAAAACGAGTAGTCAGCTTCTTTTCCAACGATATTGGAATAGACCTGGGAACTGCTAATACGTTAGTTTTCGTTAAAGACAAAGGCATTGTCTTGCGTGAGCCTAGTGTCGTTGCTATACGCACGGAGACACGTGAGATCGTCGCGGTCGGGAATAATGCAAAAAGAATGCTTGGTCGAACACCCGATAATATTACTGTTATCCGACCCATGAAAGATGGTGTCATTGCCAATTTTGAAATCACCGAGGCGAAGCTGCGCTACTTCATCACCAAGGTTCATAATAATTTTAAAATTGTACCACCGCGAGTGGTAGTCGCAGTACCCAGTGGAATTACCGAAGTAGAACGTCGGGCGGTCCGTGAATCTGCAACTCACGCTGGCGCAAGCAGAGTTGTCTTACTACAAGAGCCCATGGCGGCGGCAATTGGAGTCGGGCTACCGATAGATGAACCAACCGCAAACATGATTGTCGATATTGGAGGTGGCACGACCGAAGTCGCGATCATCTCACTTTCCGGTATCGTTTTCACCAGGAGCATTCGTGTTGGGGGTGATGAAATGGATCTCGCAATTACGAATTATTTAAGAAGAGCTTACAACTTGATGATTGGCGATAGCACTGCTGAAAAGATTAAAATGCGTATTGGATCAGCGGTCCCCTTAAAAGAAGAACTGAATTTTGAAGTCAAGGGTAGAGATACCGTAGCCGGCTTGCCAAAAACCCTTCACATTAACTCGCAAGAAATTCGCGAAGCATTAACAGATACACTGAACTCGATTACTGAACTTGTGCGCAACGCTCTCGAGCGTTGTCCTCCGGAACTTTCAGCAGACCTTGTCGATCGAGGTTTTATTCTCGGCGGAGGCGGCTCCCTCATTCGTGGAATTGACCATATGCTGAGTGAGGGAACCGGGATACCCGTGATCGTCGCGGAAGATCCCCTCAGTGCAGTTGCCAATGGTACGGGCATCGTTCTTCAGGACCTCGGCTGGTTGCTTAAACACCGGACCAGTTAACCCCAAACAAACTTCTCTCTTGGCTAAAAAGCTACCTTTCATTGGTAAGCCACTCGTTGTCCTATTATTTGCGATGCTACTCTGGTGGCTGGTGCCCACCGTCGTTAAATCCTTTTTCCGTATCAGTTTTTTTGAATTTCAAGCTCCTGCCTGGACCGCAATTTCTTACTTAACCAGCTTTCAAGATTTCTGGTCTCTTCGCAGCCGCTCAAAGATCGAGCTTATCAAAGCCGGCCAGGACCTGGCTCGCTTAAATGCTGCCTATGAATTGCGTAACCAACAGTATGAAGCGCTTGAGGATGAAGTATCCAGATTGGAAAAACTGCTTCAGCTCCCATCACTCCCTAAGTATAGATTTGAAGTAGCTCGTGTTCTGCGCCGTGATTTGAATTCATGGTGGCAGCAAATACTTATTCGCAAAGGGAAAAATTATGGTCTTATCGAGGGCGCAGCCGTAGTCTATTCAGGAGGCGTCGTTGGCCGCATTAAAGAAGTACGTCAGTTTACTTCGGTCGTCGAACTTGCGAGCTGCCCTACATTCCGAATTGCGGCGCAATTTGACGGTGATAATCGGCCGGTCACATATTATGGTAGTGTAAATAGAATATTAACTATTCCTCATGGTTACATAAAAGATGTCCAACCCGACGTATCGACAGATGCCTCATCACCACGACGTATAGTTACAACTCGACTTGGTCGCATCTTCCCTGACGGATTGACAATCGGTCACGTTAGAAATCTCGGCTCCAGTAGTGATGGATTATTTCAGGTGGGCCAGGTAGAGCTTAATAAGGAATTACTCAGCTTAAATGAAGTTACCGTCCTCATCCCCATTATCGGTGAAAACCTTTTAGATAAATGAATGAAAAGAGACAGGTCTTAATTGTTTTTTTCACAACTCTTGTGATCTACGTTATTGTCGTCCTTTTAAACAATATCCTCTCAAGATACTCCATTCATCTTTCATTAGATAGCCTCTACCTTCTTTTCCCAGGGCTCTATATGCTGTTTTGGCCCGGTTATCTCATTGTCGCATTGATTGCCCTGCTCGTCGACGCCTTAATCCCCCTGCCTTTCGGGACACTGTTTGTTTTATACAGTCTCGGGTACTTAATTATTCGTCAATTCAATACCAGGTTCAGGAAAGAAAACCGCGCACATGTAATGTTTATAGCATTTATTATTAATAGCATTATCATGCTCATCATCGCATTGATCATGGGCCGCAACTCTTTTTTCGAAGGAAATTACTGGTTAAGATTTATAACAGATTTATTTTTATCCGGTCTGGTCTTGATTCTCATCGCGCCACTCATCCTGGAATTGCAACGATTATTTCTGCAGTTATCAGGCGTCAATATGACCGGAGAAGCAATCAACGACTAACCGTATTAATACTTAAGGCGAATGGAATTTGAAATTCACAAAAATGACAATCCGCGAATACTGCTCTTTTATGCGCTGTTCGCTTTGTTATTTGTTGTTCTCATTTTCGGGTTAATGATCAGGCAATTAATCCAAAGTCGTCTCTATCGAGAACAGGAAGTAAGGCAAAGTATGCGTCGTATCCTTTTCCCCGGGCCACGCGGTAATATTTTTGATCGTGAAGGCCGTCTGCTAGTCGGCAATCGTCCACGATTCTCTGCCGTTGTCTATTTAAATGAACTGCGCCCCGAATTCCGAAAGGAGTATATTCACCTCGTTCGTCAATATAGAAAAACAGAACAAAAGGTAGATAGTAAAGAAATTCAAATAACGGCACGCATGAATGTCGTTCATCGCTACCTGCAAAAGATAAATAAAATTATCGGAGATAATAAGGGAATATCCAGAAAGCAGATCGAACGTCATTTCCATCAAAACCTTATCCTCCCCTTAAAATTGGTAACGGATTTAACATTCGAGGAATACGCCCAGTTGGTTGAAAGAATTCCAATAGAATCACCGATTCAGATTAATACCGATAGTTCTCGATTTTATCCCTTTGATTCAGCTTCCGCCCATGCGTTAGGGTTTGTCGTCTCTACACTCGAAGTTTCGGAAAAGGGGGTCCCCGGTGAGGATCTCAGAACTTTTACCTTTAAAGGGAAGAGAGGTCGAACTGGAATCGAGAGCACTTTTGATGATACGCTTCAAGGCACGAGTGGCGGCGAGATCTGGATTGTTGATCCATCGGGTTTTCAATATGAACTTGTCGAACAAAAATTGCCCGTTAAAGGTAAAGACATAACGCTTAGTATCGATATTGACTTACAGATAGAAGCCGAGAAAGTGCTTGGAAATAAAGTAGGAGCCATTGTCGCACTCGATGCCAAAACCGGTGAAGTCTATGCTCTGGCAAGCAAACCGGATTTCAATTTGAATGATGTATCTCCCTTCCTCTCTTATAAAGTCGACGATGAAATTCGTGCTAAGGGCGCCTGGTTGAATCGAGCCACGCAAGGACTTTATCCCCCTGCCTCAGCCTTTAAATTAATCACCGCAATTACAGCATTTAGAGCAGGTGCAATTGGATTGGACAGTACATTTATCTGTCCGGGATATTTACGTGTAGGCAATAGAACATTCCATTGCCATAAATATAGCGGGCATGGTAAGATTGATTTAGTCGGCGCGATTCAATATAGTTGTAATGTTTATTTTTATGAAGCCGGCTTGGCCTCCGGAATTGATCTTCTGAGCAAAGAGGCAAAAAACTTCGGCTTTGATGTCCCCACGGGGATAGAATTAAAGACTGAAACCAAGCATATGATAGTGCCGGATCCCGCCTGGAAAAAAAGTCGGCTATTAGGCGGTTGGTCGGCAGGTGAAACCGCCAATATTGCTATCGGTCACGGCTATCTTCGCGTCACCCCACTGCAAATGGCCACATTTATAGCTTCTTTTTCCCGCAAAGAGATGCGCACTCGCCCCACCCTGCTTTTTCAAACTAACCGTTCACCCAAGTCGGCTATTTTGTCTGATCAAGCAATCGTCATTGATGACAAACAATACCAATCGATCATTAAGGGGATGGAGTTAGCGGTAGAAAAAGGTACGGCAAAATCAGTTCGCATACCAGGACTGCGTATTGCGGGAAAAACGGGAACGGCTCAATTTCGCGCTGACAACAAGAACCTGGATGTTGCCTGGTTTATAGGATTCGCTCCGATTGAAGATCCACAAATCGCAATTGCTGTTTGTGTCCAGGGCGTCGATCCCGATGACAATTACGCCGGCGGCAAAACAGCAGGCCCTCTGGCAAAAAGTGTCTTACAATCTTTTTTCCAAAAACGAAAGACGATCTCTGATTATGCATTGACAGCCGCGAAAAATGCTAACTAAGGACACATCAGACTACTTAAATTACTTTTAATATGAATAACTTTTCAGGATTAATACCAGGTTTAGGTACTTTGCCTCTACTGACGGAAATGAGGACACGATCCATTTCAGCTGAAAACCCAACCGGGGCTAAAGGTAAAGGGGGGATGGCTATTCCCAACCCCAACGATCCCAAGCTTCCACACTCGAGCCATGCTACCGATCTCGGTCAAGGATGGAAAGTTAGACCATTCTTAAATGCGAAAGCACATGAGACCGTAACGTTGATGGACGTAGACGGCCCCGGAACTATCCAGCATATCTGGATTGTAACCGATAAAGAATGGAAGGGGCAAGGCCGAGCTTGTGTCTTGCGATTTTACTGGGACCATGAGGAAACGCCATCCGTTGAGGTTCCTTTGACAGATTTCTTCGCAGTCGGACACGATCTGTTTGCACCGGTCAATTCTCTCGCGGTAGTTGTCAATCCAACATCTGCCCTCAATTGTTACTGGCCGATGCCATTTCGCAAACACGCGAGAGTAACATTTACCAATGACTCCGATCTTGAAATCCCTACTATTGCCTACCAGATAACTTATGCTGAAGCCTCTATTCCTGATGAAGCGAGTTATTTCCACGCTCAATGGAGACGTGCGGTTACGGATCGGAAAAACCCCGATTATGTAATTCTTGACGACGTTGAAGGTCAGGGGCGCTATGTCGGCACATTCCTCGCGTGGACACAATTATCAGATGGTTGGTTCGGAGAAGGTGAAATAAAATTTTTCATGGATGGGGATAAAAAATTCCCAACAATTTGTGGCACGGGGACAGAAGATTATTTTTGTGCCAGTTATGGATTTCCCGAGAATTACAGTACTGCTTACGTTGGCAATACCCTGAATCACCGTGGTGAAAATGGCCCTCCGAAGTGGAGTCTATACCGATGGCATATCATGGATCCTATTTGTTACGATAAAGATTTGCGTGTCACTATACAAGCACTGGGCTGGTGGCCAAATCGCAAATTTCAGCCCCTCGCTGATGATATTGCATCAGTCGCTTTCTGGTATCAACAGGAACCGCACAGAAAATTCCCGCCTTTGCCCAATCTCGAATTCAGGCGTCCGAGATAGGGTGATTGAATGAAAAATGCAGCGTGCTTGTCATTCAATCTAAACTAATTCCTTCTTTTTCTGCTTAAGAAGACGACTGGCGTTGAGAAATACAATCCTCGGCGTAGGACGATCGTGGCCCTCGCTGAATCGAAGACAGAGAAGATCGCGATAAATATCGCGCCATTCTTTTGTCATATTACCCTGGGTAATTGCCAACTCGGATTGTTTGTTGCGAAACTTCACAACAAACTTACCCGCTTTTTTACGCACCGGATCGGCACCTAAATCAAACCCCAGTATTTTTGCTTCCGAGCTAAGTTTTGAAAAGATATTAGATCGGAAACGGATGAGTAAAAATAATGATAATGAAATAAGGAAAAGGTAAATGATCCTTGTCGCTTTCTCATAGTTTAACGGTTGCTTAAACCAGGTTACCATATTGTGCAACCACTGCTTAATTTCAGATTGAAGGCCATCGATAAATGCTGTCCCCATCAGTTTAATCTGGCTTGTTAATTCCTCCTGCGTGGTTTTATCAAAATTGACAATCCTCCGATACCAGAGAATGCGCAAGCTATCAACATACGCTCGCCATGTTTCGTCGATATAGAATGTACTCGACGCTGTTAGGCCACCAGCCATATCAGAGACTTGCGAGCCCGGCGTCGGGTCCACGAGAACCCATGAACCTTCCCCATCAAATATTTCACACCAGGCATGCGCATTGCGGTTACGAAACATATAGTAGTTTTCGTAGCCATTCCATGCGCCGCCCTTAAATCCAGTAATAACACGTGTAGGATGACCTGCCATACGAGCGAGCAAGGTAAAGGACCCCGCAAAGAGTTCACAATGACCAGGTGACTTAGAATTGAGCCACCGGATAAGCACATCACCGTCTTCCCCACTACCCGTTACATCGTACCCGAGATCATAACTATGGTTAGTATTCAGGTAATCAAGCGCGCGCGTTGTAAAATCATGGGCAGAGAGTTTATTCCCCTCAGTTATTTCGTTTACGATGCGTTCCAGGGTTTCGATATTTCCACCACCCCCCGGTAAAACCAGGGTGGTCTGCGGATATAAACCTGTTCGTACCGCTTGCGGACTCGAACGATCGACAACTAATGGTTTTAAATTAGCAAGTTTTCTCTCATACCAGGTCGCGGGTATCTCATCCATCAATTTCATGTTCTCTACCTGGTAGAAAAGAACGCCACTGCTGATGTCCTTAGTGCTATTAATACGAAGCAAGCGGTTGATCTCAATATTCTGCCGCGTTTGAAAACGCATCGTGTCAAATAGACCTAAAACAGGTAAATATCTGCTGATTCCACCTTCTAAATAAAATGTCCACTTTTCCTGATCGCTTTGCTCATCCAATGCGGGGGAATCTTTTTTCAATTCAATGATATTATTAACATCGTAAATATTTTTCAGTCTCGCAGATGAAGACATGCGAAAAGATTCATTTGAATAATCATCTAGCACTACCATCCGCCAATAGGGTGTTTGAGGTATTTCCACCCCTTGTGGTAAATCGACTCGAAGCGCCACACTGTTATCTTCAATGATTTCTACGACGTCGCCAAAATGAATCGTATCACTAAATCCAGAACGGCTCTTCTGGCTCTTAAGATTTAAAAAAGGAATCGCCTGATCGAGCCTGAATCGAGGAATGACAACGAAGATGAAAGAAGAAACAATGAGCACACCGATAAAGAGGAGGCTGGCAAAGGCCACCATTCGCAAATCGACAATTTTTATTATCCGCAAGAGAAAATGAACAAGCTTGAATTCACTCAACCCTTCTTGCGGGATCTCTTGTTCACGGTCGTGGCACTCCAGGAGGTTTATTACAAAGAGCAGTGCTATCGCGCACGGGGTAAAAATTATTATTTGAAAAGCAAAAGTAAGTGATAGCGTGAGAACTCCTGATATAACGACGATAAATAAACATAATAATATCAGCTGCAAGTCTTCGCGCCGTTTCCGGTAAGCGAGGGAACGCGCGAGAACAAGAAGGATAACCATCCGGATAAGCGGTGGAATAATATCCGGACTAGAAAGGAAAAAATCCGCGGCAATCACTAAGATAAGTGAAGGGACAGCCGCTTTCATAAAAAGGCTTGGGATCTTACTCGGGAGTGAAGGCCAAAGTATTCCAGCTGAAATCACAACCGCGGTGAGAGCGATAAGAGGTCCACTGCGTACCTCAAGGTAGAGAAGAGTCCATAAGGATATTAGAGACAAAAATCCCCCAAGCAACCACTTGAGCCGATAGAGTTCTTCGTAACTAAGCCGAACCTGCTTCGTTGCCACCGACATGAGCTTTTACCAGGTTGCCATTATCAGGAGTGAAGGTAATGATCGTCGCTCCCATAATATCGTTTACCGGGGTGTATTGTTCCAGAGGTTGAAGTTTAGCTAGTTTCTCTAAAAAGTAGTGTAAATCGTTTATCCGTTTTATCGGTAATACTGCTTCATCGTTTATCGCTGTTCCCCACAAACGGTTTTGCATATACAAGTCTTCTGCCAATGATCCGGCAAACGCGCAAAGTTTTTCAAATTGTTCCCCGGGCTGCCATTTGCTTAACGGTGTTTCCAAAAAAATAAGATACGCGTCCTTATTTTCCACACTCATTTGCCTCACCATTATACGCTGTTGGCGCGCACTGGCTTTCCAATGAACGAGCCTCTGGGGATCGCCAACTTTATAAGTGCGCAAATTAATTAGTTCGGGGCCGCTCCCTGGTTTACGCAGTGTATTGCCTGGCTGGTGTCCACGTTTTCCTTTTTTTGGTGAAAAATTGTAATCGATGCGTCGTGGCCAGACAATCACCTCTCGCGAGATCCCGCCGTCAATGACTTTGCGTAAAAATCCAAATGGAAACTTGGTCTCCAGACCTGCGACTTCTATAATTTCAGTGCCACGATTTTTTAATTCGAGAATCCAGTTGAGCTCACGCGTTGTGCCCGCATCCAGTCGATCATGAAGGTAAACACGTTTGGATTCACGGGATACACTTGCCTTCACCCGAAACCACAAGCTGTAAGTGGGGAGTAGCTTTTTATGGTTGGAAAGTTCAATGCGAATGGGTGTTACTTCACCCACTCTAAAGTGAGGTTCTAAATTAAGTCGCCACTGAGTGCCTTTAAAATTCAACCATGCAAGTATTCCACTTAAAAGCAGGCTGCTCAAAAGTAACGACAAGGTCATAAAGAGAATGTTGCTTGAGGTATTGTAGGCCGCCGCCCCAATACCGAGTGACAATGCGATGAGCACAATACCGACTGGAGTAGGCAGTGTTTTATGTCCTTCAGGGGGTAAAACGAGCTGTTTTAAGATGCGAAAAAAATTACGCGCTCGGGATTGGTTTGTGAAAAACCCGGGGTCTGCCCACTCCAGAGATTTGGGCTTTAAGGATGGAGTCTCTATCGCCATATAAGCCCTATAATAACATATCTGCCGTTATTTGAAAACTTGCCTACCGTAATATTCTACGATC
>Ga0114999_10001562_pt1 | contig 31613 bp, 46 predicted proteins | sample ArcticOcean_MG_C_3_FD_89820 | JGI IMG/M metagenome (GOLD analysis project Ga0114999, IMG submission 89820) | Marine microbial communities from western Arctic Ocean - ArcticOcean_MG_CB8_126 | ecosystem: Environmental > Aquatic > Marine > Oceanic | place: Arctic Ocean: Canada Basin | collected...
CAAAGAAACGAAAACAGCTACTTCAATAAAGAAAAATGTCACACCTGCTTCTAAGGCTAAAACCAAAGAAACGAAAACAGCTACTTCAATAAAGAAAAATGTCACACCTGCTTCTAAGGCTAAGGAAAGAACAAATCCAGATAGCAAGCCGTCAGACAAGAGTGCAAGGAACTAATCGAACATGCACCTATTTCAAATATTAATTAAGCCTCTCGTTACTGAAAAAAGCACCCTGCTTCAGGAACATGGTAAATATGTGTTCCGTGTAGACACTAGAGCAAATAAGATAATGATTAAAGAGGCAATTGAAAAAGCATATGATGTGAAGGTCATTTCGGTAAACACTGTTAAGACCCACGGCAAAACTAAACGATATGGGCCAAGATGGACCAAACGACCCGATACAAAGAAGGCCATCGTTGCATTGAAACAAGGCGATAATATTCAGGTTTTCGAAGGAGCATAGAAAATGCCACTCAAGACCTATCGACCAACAACTCCCGGACTCCGCATAGCAGCTCATCCTTCCTTTGAGGAAATTACTACGAGTAAGCCTCAGAAGTCGCTATTAGCCCCTAAGAAACGCACTGGAGGAAGGAATGCCCGAGGTAAGATTACAACCCGCCACAGAGGGGGTGGGGCAAAACAGCAATATCGAATAATAGATTTTAAACGGGATAAGTTAGGCGTACCTGGAAAAATCGCGAGCGTGGAATATGACCCAAATCGGTCTACTAGAATTGCTCTTGTCCACTATGTAGATGGTGAGAAGCGTTACATCCTATCTCCACAAGCTCTTCGCGTAGGAGACCAAGTCGAAGCAGGACCTGATGCAGCCGTTCGGGTAGGAAATGCCCTTCCTTTAAGTAACATACCAACGGGAATCCAGGTGCATAATATCGAAATGCAACCTGGAAGAGGTGGTCAATTAGTACGCAGCGCTGGCGTGGTTGCCCAGGTATTAGCAAGAGAAGAGAACTATACACTTATACGACTTCCATCAGGTGAGGTACGACGCATCTTAAGTCGATGTATGGCCACAATCGGTCAACTTGGCAACATGGAACATAAAAACGTAAAACTTGGAAAGGCTGGTAAGAACCGCCTTCGTGGCTGGAGGCCAAGCGTACGTGGGTCTGCCATGACCCCACGCGACCATCCTCATGGAGGTGGAGAGGGTCGCTCTCCCATAGGTATGGCCGGGCCCAAAACTCCTTGGGGAAAACCAACGCTGGGCTTTAGGACGAGACGCAATAAACGAACAAACAACATGATCGTAAGGCGAAGGAGTGCAAAGAGATAAAATGTCTCGTTCAATAAAAAAGGGACCATTCGTTGAAGCTAAGCTCGCTAAGCGAGTAGAAGCGGCACAAGGTAGGGATACTAGAGCAGTTATACGTACTTGGTCACGCGCATCTATGATTATGCCTAATATGGTAGGCATAACAATAGCTGTACATGATGGTCGCCGTCATATACCTGTTTTTATCACAGAAAATATGGTTGGCCATCGCTTAGGAGAATTCGCCCCAACACGAACCTTTAGAGGACATGCTGGCCGTTCAGAACGAACTACACAAGTGAAGCGGACATAATAAAATGACTGTACTGGCAAAAGCTAAGGGAATGTCTATTTCCCCAAAAAAATTAAGGTGGATTGTACAATCCGTTCGCGGAATGAAAGTCGCTGATGCATTAGACATTTTAAAATTCCTTCCTTCACCGGCTGCCAGAGAAGTAGCTAAAGTGGTCAAATCCGCTGCCGCAAATGCAGAAAATAACTTCATGCTAAATCAAGAGAAACTTAGAATAGTAAGCATATTTGCCGACAAGGGACAAGTACTTAAACGTATCCGAGCAACTCCCCGTGGACGTGCATCCCACATACTCAAACGCTCTAGCCAACTCACAGTAGTAGTAGATGAGGAGAAAAATTAAATGGGCCAGAAAACCCATCCAACAGGATTCCGCTTAGGTGTAATAAAGGACTGGCACTCTAGATGGTTTGCATCGTCTGCAAAAGATTTCCGGGCATTATTACTCGATGACATCCGAATTAGAGAGATGGTCTCTAAGCAATATCGTGATGCGGGTATATCTGCTATCCATATTGAAAGAGGTAACCAAGACCTTATTGTAACTGTGCATACAGCACGTCCAGGAATAGTCATAGGTCGCGGGGGGCAACGCATTGAGGACCTTAGGAAAATCCTAGAAGAGATGACCGGAGACAGAGCCCGCCTCAACGTACAAGAAATTCGACAACCAGAACTAGATGCGTATCTCGTAGCTAGAAACATTGCAGATCAACTAGAACGGCGTATAGCATTTCGACGGGCTATGCGTCAAGCAATCGGCCGGGCTATGCAAGCAGGTGCTTTAGGAGCCAAGGTGATCTGCTCAGGAAGGTTAGGCGGAGCAGAGATCGCTCGTAAAGAAAAAGCAATGGAGGGACGTGTGCCTCTACATACTCTGCGTGCTGATATCGATTACGGTCTTGCTGAAGCAGCAACAGCCATGGGGAAGGTAGGTGTGAAAGTCTGGCTCTACAAAGGAGACATACTACCATCCGATCAAAAAGCAGAGGAAGAAGAACTAGAGGATCTGGGATCAATAGAGGTTACCCTTCCTGCAGATGCACCTTTGGGAGAAGAAGTTGTGGTAGCCGAAGAGACTGAAGATCAACCGAGTGATCAGGATACTAAAAATGTTACAGCCGAAAAGAACTAAATACAGGAAAACTCACCGCGGCCGTAGAGGTGGCTTAGCCTTTGCGGGTGGGACCATGAACTTTGGAGAGTTTGGTTTGAAAAGTCTCGAACCAGCATGGATATCTGCACGTCAAATCGAATCCGCGCGACGTGCCATAACTCGCCACTTAAAGCGTGGTGGACAGGTATGGATACGTATCTTCCCAGATAAACCGATAACTCACAAACCGCAAGAAACACGCCAAGGTGGCGGCAAGGGAGCTGTTGAGCAATGGGTAGCAGTAGTAAAACGAGGCAGAGTGCTATTCGAGATAGGTGGAGTCGAGGCAGATATGGCCAAGGAGGCTTTTCGACTAGCATCTCACAAGTTACCCATAGCAACCAAAATGGTAACCAGAGATGGATTTATGGAAACTAAGGACAAGGTATGAGAATTCACGAAATACGTGCCCTCTCCGAAGAGAATATGAAAGAAGAACTAGAAAGCTCTTACAGAGAAATGATGAACGTGCGTTTCAGACTGGCAACACGTCAGCTGAACGATACTACGCAACTCAGAAAAGTAAGAAGATCAATCGCTAGAATCAAAACGGTTATGAAAGAACGAGAATTAATGGGGAATCCATCATGAATCAAAAAACGCGAAAGGTACGGGTTGGTCACGTAGTTAGTACAAAAATGGACAAAACCGTCGTGGTCGCTGTGGAGTGGCAACGAACACATCCTCTTTACAAGAAGAGGATTCGACGCATCACAAAGCTCTTGGCTCATGACGAAAAGAGCGAAAGTTCAATAGGAGACCACGTAAGCATAACGTCTACTCGTCCCTTTTCTAAAACTAAACGCTGGAGGATTAACCAGATACTACAAAGACGAGATGTCGCAGAAATTAAGCCTATTGAGTTAGATGAAGCACTCCAAGCGGAATTTGCAAAAATGCCGAGTGTCGACCCTCCAACCGAGGACGCACAGGCAACAGTAGAAACTGATACCGTTGAAACTGAAAGCAACCCTCCAACCGAGGACGCACAGGCAACAGTAGAAACTGATACCGTTGAAACTGAAAGCAACCCTCCAACCGAGGACGCACAGGCAACAGTAGAAACTGATACCGTTGAGAAAGATAAAAAATGATCCAAACTTATTCAAAGCTGACCGTAGCCGACAATTCGGGAGCAAAGGTAATTATGTGTATTAATGTGCCTGGTGGTACCGGAAAAAGGTACGCACGAATCGGGGACATAATTGTAGCTACCGTAAAAGAGGCTACTCCAGGTGCTCAGGTAAAGAAAGGTGAGGTGGTACGTGCAGTTATAGTACGCACCGTACAAACCTATCGGAGGCCTGACGGTTCTCATATAAGATTCGATGACAACGCTGCCGTAGTCCTTAATGACCAACAGGCACCAAGAGGAACTAGAATATTCGGACCCGTGGCAAGGGAATTAAGAGATAAGAATTATATGCGCATAGTGTCTCTAGCACCGGAGGTCGTTTAGATGGCCCACAACATAAGACAAAATGACACTATAGAAGTTCTGGTTGGAAAAGATCGCGGTCGTAGAGGAAAAGTGCAACGGATTATCCGACGAGAGCATCGTGTTCTAGTCGAAGGTATGAATATTGTAAAACGACATCAACGTTCTACAGATGCCGCGAAACAAGGCGGAATAATATCCATGGAAGCACCTCTCCAAATATCAAATGTCCGCTTAGTATGCGTTCAATGCAACGCTGGGGTTCGGGTGGGTTTTCAGATTCTTGAAGATGGACGAAAAGTTAGAGTCTGTCGCTCATGTAAACAAACGATAGACATTTAAAGGTATAAAAATGGACCAAGAACAGAAGAACGAAAATAACCAAAGCACCTCATCCAAAACTAGGATGAGGCCCTCTTCCAATTCGATTCCACGACTTTTGGAACGATATAGAGCCGAGATAATTCCTGCTCTTCAAGAAGAGTTTAAATATGACAATCCAATGGAAATTCCAAAACTCACAAAAGTAGTACTGAATGTTGGACTTGGAGAGGCACTCGTAAATTCCAATGCCGTAGATTCAGTTACTCGTCTACTAGCAGCAATCAGTGGCCAAAAGGCAGTGTCTACGAAAGCAAAGAAGTCCATCGCTGCATTTAAACTGAGAGAAGGTAATACTATCGGGGCTATGGTTACCTTAAGGTCTCATCGCATGTACCAATTTGTCGATCGTATGATCAATGCCGCCCTACCAAGAATCCGTGACTTCCGAGGGGTCTCAAGAACATCCTTTGACGGCCGTGGGGGCTATTCGATGGGTATTCGAGAACAAGTCATCTTCCCTGAAATAGACTATAACCAAATAGATAAAATTCGTGGATTCCAGGTCACTCTGTTAACTACAGCAAAAACTAATGAGCAAACATTCCGTTTGCTGGAGTTACTAGGTATGCCGTTCGCACGGGTCAGTTAAATATCAGTTTGTAAGAGAATATGCTAAAATATTACATCCATAGATTAGAGAAATTAGAGGTCACCATTGGCTAAGAGCGCAAAGGTTCAAAAGTGGTTAAGGCAACTAACGAAGCCTAAGTACGCGGTACAGTATCACAACCGCTGCTATAAGTGCGGCAGACCAAGAGCATACCTCCGTCACTTTGGACTTTGCCGAATATGTTTTCGTCTCATGGCACTGAGTGGTGATATTCCCGGTATTCGTAAGGCAAGTTGGTAATTAATATTATGAATAATTCAGATCCAATAGCCGACATGCTCACTAGAATCCGTAACGCACTTATGGTAGGTCATGAGTCTCTTAAAGCACCATCTTCCAAGCTACTATTGGCCATCGCCAAAATCCTGAAGGATGAAGGCTTTATTAACGACTACGAGCTGGTAAAAAGCAACCCGCAAGACCAGCTGGTAATTCAATTGCGCTATCTAAATAAAAAAGAACCAATCATCAATGGATTAAAACGTATCAGTAAGCCAGGTCTTCGAATTTACGTTGAGAAAAAAGAGATTCCTCGGTTTTATGGAGGACGTGGAATTTCTATTATATCAACATCGCAAGGTCTACTGACGGGCCAAGAAGCATGGCGTCGAGGCGTTGGAGGAGAACTCCTCTGCTACGTATGGTAAGGATTTAATGCAATGTCTAGAATAGGTCAATCTCCCATTCCCCTGCCAGACGGTGTCGCAGTAACCGTTGAGTTAGGTATGGTTATTGTTAAAGGACCCCGTGGGGAATTAAGTCAACATATGAATTCAGATATTACAATTAACGTATCAGAGAATACAATAAACGTCTCCCGCCCATCAAATTCCCGACAACACCGGGCTCTTCATGGTCTCACTAGAAGCCTCATAGCTAATATGGTTAAAGGTGTTACAGAAGGATTTCAAAAAACACTCGATCTGGTTGGAATCGGGTATAGGGTCCAACAGTCAGGACAAGACATAGTTCTTCAGGTTGGATTCTCCCACTTGATAAACATCAAACCACTTGCAGGTGTCAATCTGGAAGTGGAAGGAAATAACCGTATACATGTGAAAGGCAACGACAAACAAGCAGTCGGACAATTAGCTGCCAAGATCCGTTTAGTCCGCCGTCCTAATGCGTATACAGGTAAGGGAATCCGTTACTCGGATGAAAAAGTTCGTCTTAAACCAGGAAAGAGCGCGTCAAGAGCAAGTTAATATGGCACGAGTTATAACAAGACCCCAAAAACGAGCTATGCGTCATAAACATGTGCGCAAGAAGGTACATGGAACATCTGAACGTCCCAGACTAAGTGTGTTCAGAAGCCTGCGTCACATATATGCCCAAGTGGTAGATGACGAGATTGGCCATACGATAGTAGCTGCATCCAGCAATGATCCAGATGTTACCTCAGAGAACAAAGGTTCTGGGAAAAAACAAACCGCACACCTGGTAGGCACTATAATTGCAAAGCGTGCAATCGAGGCTGGCGTTACCCATGGAGTATTCGACCGTGGTGGCTACAAATACCATGGCAGAGTTAAGGCTCTAGCGGAAGGAGCAAGAGAAGGAGGGTTAAACTTTTGACCACTTGGCGAACTCAAAGCTTTGGAGGAGATTCAGATGATGATTCAGCCCTTCGTGAGAAGGTTGTTGAAATCAGTCGGGTGTCTAAAGTTGTCAAAGGTGGTCGTCACCTCAGATTTAAAGCACTTGTAGTTGTAGGAGATGGCAAAGGCCGGGTAGGATATGGCCTTGGTAAAGCAGAATCGGTACCTGATGCGGTACGTAAGGGAAGAACAGTTGCCCAAAGAGACTTGGAACCAATATTGCTCCAAGGAACTACAATACCTCATCAAATCACCGCGAAACATGGCGCAGCATTGGTCCTACTCAAACCTGCCCCTGAGGGAACAGGTATAATCGCGGGCTCGACAGTTCGTGCCGTACTTGAACAGGCAGGCATCAAAGATGTGGTGACTAAATCTCTGAAAAGTCAAAACCCCACGAATGTAGTTCAGGCCACTATGAAAGCTCTATTGGGACTGCGTGACCCAAAAGAAGAACTGCGAATACGTAAGAAAATATCCCCCCCCACACTTGAGGAACCACCATCAGTACCATCTGTTGAATAATTATGAAACAACATGAGCTTAAACCAAATCAAGGGTCGAACCGCACTCGCAGACGAGTTGGACGTGGGGACGGTAGTGGCCGTGGTAGCTATTCAGGACGAGGGATGAAAGGCCAAAAGTCGCGCAGTGGCGGTGGAGTAAGACCAAACTTCGAAGGCGGTCAAACTCCTATGACAAAATCAATGCCTATGCTTAGAGGGTTTACTAATATTTTCCGCCAAGAATATGCTGAGGTTAACCTAGATACATTATCCCGATTCCCAATTGGTAGCCGAATTGCACCTGAGAGCCTGAAGGAGAAAGGGATACTTAAGAACCTAAAGCAACCGATTAAGATATTGGGCAACGGGAAACTAGATGGCCCATTTACGGTAATAGCTCACCGTTTCTCGAAAAGTGCACGCGCAGCCATCGAAGCTGCTGGGGGCACAACCGAACAAATATAGCCATGAAAGTATCAACCCCTACCGCTCAACAAACACCATCTCGGCCTGCTTTGATGCAGGCTGTAATCGATTCTTTCAGTATACCTGAACTTCGGTACCGTATTTTGTTCACATTAATCGTGATGGTAATTTTTCGCTTCCTTGCTCATGTACCGGTAGTCAGCATAGATTCTGGCGCGATGCGCGATATTTTCGGTGAAAATCAACTGCTCGGATTCTTAAACTTATTTAGTGGCGGTGGTCTCCGTAACATGAGTATCGTAGCTTTAGGTGTATATCCCTATATAACATCCTCCATCATCATGCAGCTACTCACCCCCGTCATTCCTAAACTTCAGTCTCTAGCAAAAGAGGGTGAGTCGGGACGGCAACGCATGAACCAAATCACACACTGGATCACTGTTCCCATATCCCTAGCACAGGGATATGGCCAATTGACACTAATTCAAAGACTCGGCGGTCTATCGGTTGGAGCGTTCTCTGGAGGTTTGGGACTAGACAGCCTTGGAATGATCTTTTCGATGACTGCTGGCACTATGTTCCTAGTCTGGTTAGGAGAATTAATCACCGAAAAAGGAATCGGGAATGGCATATCCATACTTATCTTTGCCGGCATTGTAGCCAATTTTCCTTCTATGCTCGGACAAGGATTCTTAGAACGTAATAACTTGACTGGTCTATTGCTTTTGGTCGGACTTGGCGTATTAATTGTATATCTCATTGTCCTATTCACGGAAGCACAACGAAGAGTACCTGTGCAATATGGACGTAGCCTCTTTCGAGGAGGGAAGATGTACAGGCAAGCCGGAACCACTTATTTGCCACTTAGAGTGAATTCTGCAGGTATGATCCCACTAATATTTGCTTTCTCTATAATGATACTTCCAGCTACGGTCGCTAGCTACTTTGCTCAACCAGGATCTACGTCTTTCATGGGGAAAGTTTCTAACTTTTTTGCCACTTCTTTTGCGCCAGATAATTTAGTCTACTGGATATTTACCTTCCTTCTTGTAGTCGCTTTCACTTTCTTCTATACACTCGTAACTTTCCAGCAACAAAATCTATCAGAAAACCTACAAAGAAACGGGGGGTTCATTCCCGGAATTCGCCCAGGTAAACCCACCCAAGAATATTTAACAAGAGTACTTATTAGAATAACAGTTGGTGGTGCGATATTCCTTGGACTTGTAGCGATTCTCCCATTCTTCGCGACTGAAATCACGAATATTCGAGCGATCCAACTAAGCGGTGCTAGCCTTCTTATTATGGTAGGCGTGGCTTTAGACACTATGCGCCAATTAGAATCACAACTTCTAATGCGTAACTATGAAGGATTCATTAAGTGAGTTTTGCAGGAGTAACATGCGAATCATCCTTTTAGGGTTAGTAGGAGCAGGAAAGGGAACACAGGCACAGATGCTTGCCCAGTATATGCGCATTGCTCATGTTGCCTCTGGTGACTTATTTCGCCGAAATCAAGATGAAGGAACCCAACTGGGGCTTCTGGTCAAGCAGTATATGGATAAGGGTGAACTGGTTCCAGATGACATCACAATACAAATGATCGTTGAGAGGATTAAAGGCCAAGATTGCAAGGAAGGATTCATACTTGACGGATTCCCAAGAACAATCGAGCAAGCTGAGGCTCTTGACGTCGCTTTAGGTGAACGAGGGGTAGACTGTGTACTGGAAATTCGAGTTGGACATCCGGAATTATTAAGACGCCTGAGCGGCCGACTCGTATGTCGCAAGTGCCAAACACCCTATCACCAAACCAGCCAACCTCCAAAAACATGCGGGGTTTGTGATAGATGTGAAGGAGAATTACATCAACGAACTGACGACCAACCAGAAGTGGTAGAACGACGTATACAAATACAAAAAGATCTCCTTGCCCAATTAGTTAATTATTATTCAAAACAAAGTAAGCTTAAAAGTGTAGACGGAGAACTACATATTAACGATGTTTCAGAGCAGTTACGGGAAGCCTTACCACAATATGGGCTCAGATAACCACCCAAGGAATAGCTATATGAACCTGAGTTTAAGTACTAACCTAAATAACGCTCCAAATATGAGTGCGGGTATAACTATAAAGTCACCCCAAGAAATTGTCTTTATGCGTAAAGCAGGTCGTGTTGTGGCAGAAACTATATCTTTAATTACGAAATCTATAGAGCCCGGAATGAAGACACGGGATTTAGACATCCTAGCAAGTAAACATATTGCTCAGCTTGGTGCGGAGCCCTCCTTCAAGGGATATAGAGGTTTTCCGGCAACAATATGCACATCAATAAACGAGGAAATTGTCCATGGAATACCTGGAACTAAAGTAATTCGAGATGGAGACATCGTTAGTATCGATGTCGGAGCAATAATCGGTGGCTATCACGGTGATAGTGCCGTTACCGTTGGTGTTGGCCAAATCTCCCGACAAGCACGAGACCTTATCAGTGCCACTAGAACAGCACTCGATAAAGGCATAGAAATGGCACAAGCTGGAAATAGAATCGGTGATATATCTTGGGCAGTAGAAGGATATGCTACACCTTTAGGATACGGAGTGGTTAGAGAATACGTGGGGCATGGGATTGGGCATGCCCTTCATGAGGAACCTTCTATTCCAAATTTTGGAGACCCCGACAAAGGTCCCCTCCTCATCCCTGGTATGGTTATTGCAATTGAGCCAATGCTAAACATTGGTGGATGGAAAACGAGACAACTTCCAGACAAATGGACCGTAGTCACTGCAGACGGTTCTCTATCAGCCCATTTTGAACACACTGTTTTAATCTCAAAAGAAGGGCCGCAAGTACTTACGTCGGTACAATAACAATATTTATTTAAGCTCGAGAGAGGGAAATTGGCCAAGAAAGATGCAATTGAAGTTGAGGGAACCGTACTCGAGGCATTGCCAAATGCAATGTTTCGTGTTGAGTTGGCTAATGGACATAAAGTTTTAGCGCACGTAGGTGGAAAAATGAGGTTACACTATATCAGAGTACTTCCTGGAGATCGTGTGTTGGTAGAATTATCACCATACGACCTTACAAGGGGTAGAGTTACCTTCCGTTTCCGGTAGGAGAGTATACTATGAAAGTCAGAGCTTCTGTTAAACCATTATGCGACAAGTGTAAACTTGTACGTCGTCACAGAGTGCTAAGGGTGATTTGCGAGAACCCAAAGCACAAACAACGACAGGGATAGATAAGTTTTAAGGAAAGCAGTTTTTTTCGAGAAGAGGATTACTAAGAGGAGTATAGGATGGCAAGACTAGCTGGAGTAGATATACCAGATAACAAGCGTGTCGAGGTGGCCCTACAAAGAATCTACGGAATTGGGCCAACTTCGGCACTTAAGGTTATTAACGAAGCCGGATTAAGCGAGAACCCAAGGGTCAAGGACTTATCTGAGGTAGAATTAGGTCGTGTAAAGGATATTATCGATAAGAACTACAAAACAGAGGGAGACCTCCGAAGAGAAGTGAACGGAAATATACGCCGTCTCATAGATATAGGTACTTATCGCGGTCTTAGACATCGTCGTGGATTGCCTTTAAGAGGTCAACGTACTAAAACAAATGCGCGGTCCAAGCGTGGTTCTAAACAAACCGTATCTGGTCGTCGCCGACAGGCAACCAGGAAATAGCAAGGAGTATTCTGTGGTAAAGGCAAAAACACGTACAAAGCGACGGGAACGTAAATCCATACCTCGAGGACGAGCGTATATTCAATCTACGTTTAATAACACATTGGTAACCCTTACAGACCCAGAAGGAAATGTTATAGCATCAGGAAGTGGGGGGACAATGGGTTTTAAAGGTGCCCGTAAGGGCACTGCTTTTGCTGCCCAAAGAGCTGCCGAAGCTACCGCTCGAAAAGGAATGGATAACGGCCTGAGGCAAGTTGATGTTTATATCAAAGGTCCTGGCTCTGGAAGAGAAGCAGCGATACGCTCTCTGCAAACATCAGGAATTAGGGTGACCAGCATTCGAGATGTTACCCCGATTCCTCATAATGGCTGTCGCCCACCAAAAAAGAGAAGGGTTTAAGAAAGCAAGTCACTAGATGATTCATGTGTCAAACCTTCAGGAGAAATTATGGCAAGAAATATTGGTCCCTCATGCCGGCTCTGTAGAAGAGTCGGTGAAAAACTTTTCCTAAAAGGAGAACGTTGTTTTACAGCTATGTGTGCTGTTGATAGAAGACGTCAACCCCCCGGGGAAAGACACTTACGTCGCCCTAGAGTGTCTGACTATGGAACCCAGCTAAAAGAAAAACAAAAAGCAAGGTTCACGTATGGCGTTTTAGAACGTCAGTTTAGGCGTTACTTCGCGCGTGCACAGATAACTTCCGGAAGTACTGGAGAGGTGCTTTTACAGACCCTTGAACGCCGCTTAGATAACGTGGTCTTCCGTCTGGATATTGCAGAATCTCGCTCACAAGCGCGGCAGTTGATATCCCATGGACATATTACAATTGGAGGACGTAAAGTCTCAATCCCTTCGTATTTAGTTAACGAAGGGGAGACCATTAGTTGGAAAGAAACGAGTAAAGTCAGAGAATTTTCCGTGGCATTGGCATCCTCCATGCCACGGAAGTCGGTTCCAGCTTGGCTGGCCATCGACACGAAAGAAATGCTTGGGAAGATAAACCATCTACCTGAGCCAGCTGAAATTGATACCACTATCGACACTAGGATGATTGTCGAATTCTACTCGAAGTAGAGGATTACCTTGGAAGATTTAAATATTGGAATGAGTTTAGGTTTGGAGACACCCCCCGAGAAGGTCGAGATTCCTTGGCCTGAGATAACGTCGCTTGAAGGCGGCAAAGATGACTACGGAAAGTTTAATATCGAACCATTGGAACGTGGATACGGGATGACCCTTTGTAACTCCCTCAGAAGAATTCTCCTCAGTTCAATTCAGGGAACTGCTGTAACTTGGGTCAAAATAGAGAATGTACTGCACGAATACTCTACAATCCCACACGTGAAAGAGGACGTGACCGAGCTTTTGGTTAATTTTAAGTCTATACGACTACGTTCTCTTTCAGATCGTCCCGGCAAAATGAGACTGGAAGTCTCTGGGGAAGGCTGGGTTACAGCTGGAGACATCAAGGTCTCGTCAGATTTTGAGATTATTAATCCAGAACTACACCTGGCAACCTTGGACTCCCCTGAAGGGAAACTTTCGGTAGAGTTTAATATTGAACAAGGAAAAGGCTATTCCCCAGCATCCGATGCCGAAGGATTACCTATAGGAGTATTACCCGTAGACTCCCTATTCTCCCCTGTTCTCAAAGTGAATTACATAGTTGAACGAGCAAGAATTGGGCAGATAACAGACTACGAGCGACTTATTTTGGAAGTGTGGACAGATGAATCTTCCTCCCCTCTAGAGGTTATTCCACAAGCAGCTCAAATTCTTGTGGATCACTTCTTTATTTTTGCCAATGTAGGAAAAACTGTAGAATCTGATACAGGGAAACCATCAATGGCTTCTTCTGTCGATGCAGAGGTATATAACGCAACGGTAGAGGGATTGGGGTTATCAGCCCGATCTCTCAACTCTCTTAAACGGGCCCACATAAATAAAGTGGGGGAAATTCTTGAACAAAAGCGATCCGAACTTCTAAAAATCCGGAATTTCGGCAGTAAATCGCTAGAGGAATTGTACGCACGTCTAGATGAATTAGGGTTCCTTCCCGAAGAAATAAATATACAGGACAGCGGAGAGGATCCAGAGACCGATACCATTAACGACAAGGATTTAGAATCTTTCGAGGTCTCCGAAGAGGAGGAACCTTAGATATGAGACACCGAATTGCAGGAAGACATTTAAATAGATCAGCGAGCCACCGACTCGCCCTTTGTAAGAATTTAGTGAAGGATCTTATTCGAAACGAGCGAATTCAGACAACCGAAGCTAAAGCTAAGGAGGCTAAAGGGTTAGTCGATAAAATCATAACATACGGGAAGCATGGATCGTTAAATGACCGACGCATGGCTCTGGCATTTGTTAACGACAAGGACATCGTTAACAAGGTGTTCACAGAACTGAATGAAAGATATGCTGAACGATCAGGTGGATACACGCGAGTGCTCAAACTGGGACAACGACAAGGGGATGGTGCCAAGATGGCCATTCTGGAATTGGTAAAATAGAGAGAAATGCTAGACTATTCTGGAAAAAAAGTTGGTATGATTGTCGAGTACGATGGTACTGCATACTGTGGCTTCCAGCTCCAACCACAGGATCCGACCGTTCAATCTGAACTAGAAAGAGCAGCCCTTGAGCTCACTGGGGTGCCTACGAGAGTGTACGGGGCCAGTAGAACTGACAGCGGAACTCATGCTGTAGGGCAAGTAGTTGCTATCTCAACTAAGTCTCTTTTACCAACTCACAACTTCATTAGCGGTATGAATGCTCACCTATCTAGGGATGTCACAATTAGAGAAGCTTACCAAGTCGATCCGAGCTTTGAACCTCGTCGTCATGCAATAAGCCGAGTCTATCGATACACAATTCTAAACCGGAAAACCCGCTCCCCAATCTGGGAACGATGGGCACACCACGTGCCAGAAAATTTAAATATAGAAAACATGAATTCTGCGCTTTTCCTCATACGTGGCGTTAACGACTTTGCACCATTCTCTGGACAAGTACCTATCGGAAAAAGCACTGTCCGGGAAGTATATGCCACAAAAGTATGGAGGGAAGATGAATTGGTACTAATCGAGATAGAGTCCAATTCCTTCTTGCCTGGACAGGTACGCCGAACGGTGGGATCATTATTGCAAGTCGGCAAAGGAAAACTACCAATAGAATCGCTTAGGAACATACTAGATGGAGGGAATGATTTGAAAGCGGACATTGCAGTCCCATCAAAAGGCCTATGTCTAGTACACATAAAATATAAGGACTTTCCTCCAAAATGAAACTTAAACGAGCAAAAACCTATAGCCCAAAACTTTCCGAACTAGCATCATCGTGGCACGTCTTCGATGCCGCTGAGAAACCGCTAGGTCGACTTGCTACTGACATAGCACGCATTCTTCAAGGAAAACATAAACCTACTTACAGCCCGCATTTGCTAACTGGAGACTTTGTCATTGTGGTAAATGCGTCGAACACTGTAACCACCGGTCAAAAGATAGAACAAAAGGTTTACTATCAACACAGTGGTTACCATGGAGGTTTAAAGACAACCCCTATAAAGGTAATGCTCACAAAGAATCCAGAGCGAGTAATACGGAGTGCGGTAAAAGGGATGCTCCCAAAGAACCTCTTGGCTAAAAAGATGCTAAAGCGTCTAAAAGTGTACGGCGGACCTGATCATCCACATGAAGCTCAAATCAAAAAACTACCTAAACAAGAAACAATAGAGCCTAAAAACGGAACGGATCCGGAGGAATAGATGAAAGAAACTTCCCAATACTACTACGGTACAGGAAAACGCAAAACTTCCATTGCAAAAGTGCGATTATATACAGAACCAGGAAATATCGTTGTCAATGGGAAACCTTTAGAAGAAGCCTTTCCTTGGAAAGGTTGGCAAGTTATGGTCAACCAGCCACTAGAGGTGACCGATACCTTAACTAAATATTCTGTGAAGACAGAGACTCTTGGAGGCGGTGTTAGTAGCCAGGCCCAAGCAATCAGTCATGGAATTGCAAAAGCCCTAGTAGTACTAGACGAGACATTAAAGCCAGTACTACGGAAACATGGTTTACTAACCAGAGATGCAAGAGTGAAAGAACAGAAAAAGTACGGGTTAGTACGTGCACGAAAAGCTAAGCAATACAGTAAACGCTAATTTCTCAGTTTTACATCTCTTTCATTCGATTTTTCAGGTGGTTTATCGACAAGACTAAACTAGGATCAGCCTTATTTAGAATTCCTAGGTAATAACTAACAAAGTCACCTATCAGCACACTTGTCAGCACATGGGAAAGGGGGTCATCCCCTAATCCTTCAACTTGGCGATGTGAAACCCCCTGTTTAATAAGAAGTTCTTCTGTCAGCTGATATCTCAACCTTGTCCTTGGATGTAAATGCCCCGAATATAAGGATACTACGTAAGCAAGTTCCCGGATTTTATCAGGCAATAAATAGCCAGCAACAGCATTATGATTTAATTCTGGTAGTGATTCATAGAAAGCCCACACCTTACCGTTTTCATTTAACTGTGTTTTCCAACGACTAGTTACTGGTTTTAAAAACTCAGCGCCATAAATAATTGGAAGTCTCCCATGCATCTCTGTTGCTATGATCTTAGCGAGGTTCTGTTCCTTAGGAACCTCGGGTGACAGTGTGGAAATCATTCCCTGGGAGATTTTCGCAGCTACGCCAAGTTGTGCTTCTTTATTCCCAATCAAACCAAGTTTTCCAAGCAGGGCCAACAGTATTCCAAAGCTATAGCCCAAAGCAGATCTAGGTTCTCCCTCATAGTCAATTTTAATAACTGGGGTACCATGTCCTAAAGCCTCTTTACCCAAACGACCACCACCAGTAATCACGAGTACTGGTACCCCGAATTTACGAACCTCTCCATATGCGGCAACAGTCTCTTCCGTATCACCCGAGTAGCTTGATATTATGAACAGTGTGCCAGAGTCTAATAAGGGAGGAGGAGTGTATCCCCTAACAACGGTAAGCAACGTTATATTTTCAAAACCCATTAGTCCTTTTACCAAATCCGCTGCTATGGCAGAACCACCCATACCGATCACAACAACCCTTTTTACTTTTGCGAAGCTTTGCGGAGGATCGAAGCTCCAGCCCTTATCCCAAGCAAGTTGGTATTGATAGGGTAAATTTGCAATATGATCACCCATGTGCAAAGAATCACCTTCACTATACGTTCCCGGTTTATCGAGATTTACCTTCATATTCCCACGAGTGATCTTAAATCTTCCAGCACAACCCTTACGTCATTCAAACTACCAGCCTCAGCATATATACGAAGAAGCGGTTCTGTCCCAGAAAACCGTATCATGCCCCAGCTACCCCCTTCGAGATGAAAACGTACACCATCAATCTCATCTCTTTCAAGGACACGGCTACCTCCGATCGTATCAGGTCGCTGAGTCGAAACACGATGCAAAATATCTGATCTCATATCTGAATGGAATGGAATATCGAAGCGATCATAATAGTGAGGACCAACTATACTGAATAAATACTCCACCAATTCAGAAGGGGTTTTTCCTGTCTTAACCATCATGTCCAAAAAGTATAAACCACTTAGTATTCCATCGCGTTCCGGAATATGACCTTTAAAACTGTATCCTCCACTCTCTTCTCCTCCAGCTATCGCATCATTATTCATCATTGTGGGACCAATATACTTGAACCCAACGGGTGTTTCATAAACAGGGACATTAAACAATTTTCCTAAGTGATCGATCATACTGCTCATAGTCACTGATTTAACCAAGGGGCCTCTCTGTTCACGAACCTCAAGGCAGTATAACGTCAGAAGTGCAAAGATTTGCGTAGTAGATATATAATGCCCTTTCTCATCAACTATTCCTAAGCGATCAGCGTCTCCATCAAGAGCTATACCAACGTCTGCTCTTGTCTCCAAAATCGTACAGGAAAGAGCCTTGAGGTTATGTGCTACTGGTTCTGGCTGAGAAATCCCAGGGAACAAAGGGTTCTCCTCTGCATGAATTTCATTAATACCACACATACCATCAAGAATTTGTGGGAAATAACCTATACCAGAACCATACATTGTATCAACAACCATTTTCAGGCCACTCCCTTGAAGGGATGGTATATCAACTAACTTGCGAAGGTGTGTTATATATGGAGGAGCGAAATCAATATCGATAAGAAGTCCCTCCTTCCTACCTTCGACAAGAGGTTTACTGCTAATCTGGCTTTGTAATGCAACCGATATTTTCTCCTCTAATATTTTTACGATTTCTGGTGACGCACTTCCAGCATAATCTGGCTTGTACTTAAATCCATTCCACTCAGGCGGATTATGGCTCGCAGTAATAACAACACCTCCACCTGCTCGGAGATGGAGAATGCTGTAACTAACTACTGGGGTAGGTACTGAAGAAACCGAAAAAAATGTCGGAATACCTTTACTCGTAATAACCTGAGCCACCTCAGAAGCAAAGTCTTTGGAGCCGAATCTTGTGTCATAACCCAAGACAAGTCCCCGAGAGGCCATGTCAGTGCTTTTAAGATATGAAGCTACCCCAAGAGCACAAGCACGAACTCTCTCTGCGGTGAAGTCCCAACCAATGACTCCCCGCCATCCATCCGTGCCAAAACTAATTCCTTCCATGTGCCCATCCCAACGACTTCAGGTAATACCAGCGCCCTTCCTCAAAACTGAAACTTTATCGATTCGCTCCCACGGTAATTCAAGATCATCGCGCCCAAAGTGGCCATAGGATGCTGTTTGTTGATATATAGCTCTTCTGAGATTCATGTTTTTGATAATTGCCCCGGGCCTAAGATCAAAATGGTTATTTACGAGTTCTACGATCACATCATCATCGACCACACCAGTCCCGAACGTCTCAACGCTAACTGAAGTAGGTCGAGCAACACCTATTGCGTATGAAAGCTGAACCTCCACTCTATCTGCTAATCCAGCTGCCACTATATTCTTCGCAACATACCGAGCTGCATACGTACTTGAACGATCAACTTTTGTGGGATCCTTTCCCGAAAAAGCTCCACCTCCATGTCGAGCTGCTCCACCATATGTATCCACTATAATCTTCCGTCCCGTTAACCCGGCATCTGCTTGGGGCCCCCCAAGCTCAAACTTACCGGAAGGGTTCACATAATAATTTGTTTCTGAATCTACCAATCCTTTTGGTAGTGTTTCTTCTATAACATGCTTCTGAATATCTCTTTGAAGCTCTTCTAAGGAAATTTCCGGTCCATGCTGGGCACTTACCACCACTGTATGAATACGTTTTGGTATTCCATATGAATATTCTACGGTGACCTGAGATTTCCCGTCAGGACGAAGATAAGGAAGCAACCCTTCTTTTCGAACCAAACTTAACCTCTTACACAACGAATGGGCTAGGGAGATCGGCATCGGCATCAACTCTGGTGTCTCAGTACAAGCAAAACCAACCATCATACCTTGGTCCCCAGCTCCCAACTCCTCCAATTCGTTACTCGATGAAACATCTCCCCTAGTCTCTAAAGAATGGGTTACAGCTTGGGATATATCCATAGATTGTTCCTTAACAGAAACTACAACACCACAAGTTTGGTAGTCTATCCCATAAGCAGCATTCGTATAACCTATAGATTTAATAGTATCGCGAACTATTTTGGGAATATCCACATAGACGCTTGTTGTGATCTCACCCATAACCATAACTAATCCAGTGGTTACAGCGGTTTCACAAGCAACTCTACCTTGAGGGTCTTCTGACATTATTGCATCCAAAATGGCATCCGAAACCTGATCGCACATTTTATCAGGATGTCCCTCTGTAACTGACTCAGATGTAAGTAGGTATTTTTCCGACTTAGTAAATGTATTTACCATTATATTAGCTTCTACCCCCCCCCCCCAAAAAATTTGTTTTCCTAGGTTCCCATTTGCCAGCTAGCAAGATATCTCTCTTGCTCAACGGTCAACTTATCAATATTAATACCTAAAGAATTCAATTTCATCTCTGCTATACCTCTATCAATATCCTTTGGAACCGGATAAACACCTGGAGTAAGTGTGTGCCCTTCCTTAGCTAAGTGTTCAAGTGAGAGAGCTTGATTAGCAAAACTCATATCCATAACACTTGAAGGATGTCCTTCCGCAGCGGCAAGATTAATCAAACGACCTTCTCCAAGCAGACAAATGTTCCGGCCATCCTTCAATTTATACTCTTCAACAAACTTTCTAACAGTACGTTTCGACACGGCCATTTTTTCTAATGCCGGTATATTGATCTCAACGTTAAAGTGACCACTATTAGCGACTATGGCTCCGTCCTTCATTACCTTAATGTGTTCCTCATCTATAGCGGACATCCCACCAGTTACCGTAATAAAGATATCACCTTCTTTTGCAGCATCGCGCATTGGCATAACTTCGAACCCATCCATAGCAGCTTCAAGAGATCGCACAGGATCTATCTCGGTAACAATCACGTGGGAACCCATCCCTTTAGATCGCATTGCAATACCACGACCACACCAACCATAACCAGCCACTACAATTCTTTTACCCGCTAGTAAAACATTGGTCGCTCGAGTTATCCCATCCAATGTGCTCTGTCCAGTACCATATCTATTATCAAAAAAATGCTTGGTTTCTGCGTCATTAACCGCAATGATGGGGTAACGAAGCTTGTCTTCGTAAGACATGGCTCGCAAACGAATTATCCCAGTCGTGGTTTCCTCGGTTCCGCCTAAAATACTTTTGAGGAGCTCTTGGCGCTCTGTATGGATAATAGATACGAGATCTGCTCCATCATCCATAGTAATACGTGGGCCAGCATCCAGTGCAGCATGTATGTGACGATAATAGGTATCATTATCTTCACCCTTTATAGCAAATGTAGGAATACCATACTCTACGGTCAAAGCTGCGGCGACTTCGTCCTGTGTACTTAAAGGGTTACTAGCACACAAGGTGACTTCAGCCCCTCCATCTTTCAACGTCAACATTAAATTTGCGGTTTCAGTAGTCACATGAAGACAGGCCGTCACACGAATACCAAGCAACGGGCGTTCTTTTATAAATCGCTCCCGAATAAGTCGCATAACCGGCATTTCTTTCGCGGCCCACTCGATAAGCAAAATGCCCTCTTGGGCAAGAGAGGGACTTTTAACATCTCCCAACGTTCGTACAGCTTTCAAGAATGTGTCCTTTCTAATAACCTTGTGAACGACATTATCGCTATTTTATAACTAACTAAGATAAGGCGTTACTTTTTCTTCGTCACTGTAGATGATACTTTTTCCTTAGACCCCTTCTCGATCACATCTTTAGTTTTAGCTTGCAACGTCTCCTTCTTTACGGCAACAGGTTTTGGCTTAACAACTGAAACATCCTTACCGTCTTCTATGGAGTCAATTTTCTCTGCTTTTTTAGTCTTACTCTTTGAACTTGTCGTAGATTTAGTAGAAGGGCTAGTAGACGACTTATCTACAGTACGAGTTCGTCTTACGGAAGGCAACACATTTTTTTCTTTCGAAGAAACTACCACATCCACGAGTGATGTCTCCACCATCCGAACCCGAGTAATCGCCTTTCCCTTAATGGGCTCCAAAGGAACCCCAAAGCGAATAGCTTCCTTTCGCTTCTCCTCATACTTAACCAGTTTACGCCGCTGCTTCATTACGGCAACACGCCTACGTTTATTCATCATACCCCCCCAATAATTTTGTCGAGTAGCGAAAGAATTCCCTTGTTAAGGAGCCTCACCATAGCTTGTCGGTAAATCACTCAGTATCCAGGCTGGTGTCCCCTGCTCAATATTATATAACCGTTCAGTCGGTATGCCCATCGCTGCGGCATATTCACATGCCATCGCACTACGAACACCTGCAGCACAAATAAAAAGCAAGTCTTTGTCTTGAGGTAATTCTTCTATCCTACTCATTACCTCGTCAAGCTGAATATTGATCGCTCCAGCAACATGCCCAGATGTCCACTCATCTAGACCACGCACATCAATGACAACAGATTTTCCTCCATCAACCATCTCTTTAGCCTTTTCCACAGTTATACGCGCGAATGGCTCCCCGGTCCCACTAGATTGGTCTGACATGATATTACACAACCTCCATAACCCGTATTTTAAAATACTTATTAGAGTACTTATGAAAATCCTAAGTGATTCCACTTCTACATATATTTACTTATCAATGGAAAGAGTGCTTCCTTAGTCTTTTCAGGAATAATTTCTTTTGCAGTTATAATGGAATTTTCCAGAGCTGAACTACACAAACAAGTCCTGCGCTCTTCAAGGGATGGTATAACTCTTCGTAAAATATTTTTTGAAGTAACAACGTTCTTGAGCAAATTAGCTATCACCATGTCGACAGTGACTTGTTTCTCAGTTTCATGCCAACAATCATAGTCTGTAGCACAAGCAACCGTTGCATAGCACATTTCAGCCTCACGAGCCAGCTTAGCTTCAGGAAGAGCTGTCATACCAATTATACTAGCACCCCACGAACGGTACATAAATGATTCTGCACGAGTTGAAAAAGCTGGTCCTTCCATTACCACATAGGTGCCACCATGATGAACTATTGCTCCTTCCTTTCTACCTGCCTCAACAAGAATATTACTTAGGTTAGGGCAAAAAGGATCAGCAAAGCCCACATGAACTACTAAATTTTCATCAAAGAATGTTGAGTAGCGCTGACGAGTTCGATCAATAAGTTGATCAGGAACAACCAAGTCCAATGGGCAAACATCTTCCTTCAAACTTCCGACAGCACTCACTGATATAACATGCTCCACACCGAGTACCTTTAGGGCAAAAATATTCGCACGAACCGGAATGTTCGTAGGATTAATCCTATGTTCGCGACCATGACGAGGAAGGAAAGCCACCTTGACCCCCTCTAAAGTTCCAATTGTAATCGTGTCGCTTGGTTGACCGAATGGAGTGTCCGGCTTGACTTCTTTAAGGTCTGTCAACGCATCAAAGTCATACAAGCCACTACCACCAATAACGGCTACAGACGCCTCAACCACTGTGATCTCCTGTTACCTGTTCAGTTTTCGCAGATAATGTTTCTTTTCGATTCTCTACCATCCTAAGCAACGATTCACGATACGGTGACCTTGCCACACCCATCTCTGTAATGATAGCGGTCACATATTTATTCGGAGTCACATCAAATGCAGGATTACGGGTGCCGACTCCTTCAGGAGCAATAGAACACTGGTTCAAACGCAACACTTCATCTCCTGATCGTTCCTCTATGGGAATATCTCGACCAGAGCTGAGAGATAGGTCCAAGGTGCTAATTGGTGCAGCGACATAAAAGGGAACGTTGTGCTCCTTGGCTAAAATAGATAAAGAATAGGTGCCTATTTTATTGGCAACATCACCATTTCCAGCAATACGATCAGCTCCAACCACTACACAATCCACGGATCGATTAGCCATTACGCTCCCTGCTGCTGAATCAACGATTAGATCGGTAGGAATACCCATTTGCACAAGCTCCCAAGCCGTAAGTCGAGCCCCCTGGAGAAGCGGCCTTGTTTCAGTAGCGTACACATGAATTTGTCCACCCTTTTCCCAAGCAGCACGAATTACACCAAGGGCAGTCCCGTAACCGCCAGTAGCCAAGGCCCCTGCATTACAATGAGTCATAATTGATCCATCTCGAGATAGCAGTTCCGCACCAAGAGCGCCTATCCTGCGATTCGCCTCTACATCCTCCGTGTGAATTTTTACCGCTTCATCAATAAGACTCTGTTTTATTTGTTTAATGGAGGACATAGCGTTAGCAACAGACATCATTCTGTTCACCGCCCAACCTAAATTGACTGCCGTAGGACGAGCAGTAGCTATTTCATCGGCAACGCCTTTTAGCCTCTTAAGAAATAAACCTTGATCATCTTCCTCGATATCTGCAGCAGCCAAGGCTACCCCATAAGCTCCCGTAATACCTATCGCTGGAGCACCTCTAACTTGCATGTTTTTAATTGCATTAACAACCGTACGCCATTCGCGTGTTTCCACGAAAATCTGTTTATGAGGCAATTTTGTCTGGTCAAGAATATAAAGTGAATCTCCAGACCACTTAACCGGTACTATCTCTATAGAAGTCTTTCGTGTCATTGATTGAGCAACCTACTACCTTAGTATCCAATCAAGAAATCAGCGAAGAAAATAAAAAAGCTTCCCAGCAAGAGAAGCCTTTCAAAATATATTCTCTCATCTCTCAAGCTCATTGAACTCGACGGACTTGGCACCTCGTCAGCATTAGCCGACCGGTTGCCGGGCTTCTCAGGGCCGGTCCCTCTACCCCTCTCGATAAGAGCAGGAACAAACATTCGAATATGTCGTCGATAGTACATGCCGTCCAATACGTTGTCAAGTTTGTACAGATTGTAATTTAGGCTGTTACTAAAAGCTCTAAATCCGCAGCTGCATGCCCAATTCCTGCCCTAAAAACAACAAGGATTCAACAACTTCTGGTTTTAGTGGAACACCATTTATAAGTCGCTCTTCTTTTACCATCTGTTCTTTATCACCAGGAACAATAACTGGTCCATATCCAGGCACTGTGGGAGTGGCTCGAAGGTCTTTCCCCATTTCTGTCATCATTTGTTTAAATTCTTTAGCCGGACGGAAACTATCTATTCGTAAAGCGCCAAAGAAATGGCCGAAATTCTTTCCAAGTCCTGGACTGGCACCGATTCCTGATAAAACCCCGCATAAAATATCCACTACTATCCCCAAACCATAACCTTTGTAATTTGAGTTTTCAGGGTGACTACCCAAAGGTAAGAACCGTTGTGAAGTTCTTGCGATTTTTGGATCAGTCGTAGAAGATCCGCTCAGATCCATAGCCCACCCTTCTGGAATCTCCTCACCGTTACGAATCGCCATCTCAAGTTTCCCTGCAGACACAACCGAAGTTGCCATATCTAAGATAAATGGCGGGCCATCGTCAACGGGTGCTGCAATGCTGATAGGGTTTGTCCCAAGCATAGGTACACTCCCAAAAGTAGGGACAACCAAAGGAGATGCGTTAGTCATTGCGATGCCAATCATATCGTGAGATATAGCCATCGTCGGGTAGTAGCCAGCTATCCCGAAATGACGACTGTTTGTAACAGAAACAAACCCTGCTCCAGTAACGCCAGCTTTTTGTATGGCAAGTTCCATGGCCCGATAGCCAACGACTAATCCTACTCCAGCATCCCCATCCATTAAGGCGGTAGATTGGGCCTCGTGCAAAATCCGAATTTTAGGTTTCGGGTTAGTACCACCATTGCTTATACGATCTATATAGTGATCTTTCAGCCTTACAACACCGTGAGATTCAATTCCACGAAGATCAGATTCGACAAGAACACCGGCTGCAATAGAAGCATGATCTGGATAGATTCCGATCTTCAGGAAGCAAGATTCTGCAAACTCTCTTAGCACCTCAATCTTCACAAGAACAGTACCTTTCGACTGTTCTTCACTCAGGATAGACATCTGCACACACTTCTTTATTCATTCAAAGGATCCTGCCAGATCTCTACCAAAACACCCATATTGCTCTTCGGATGTAGCCATCCAATGCTTTCACCCTTCAATTTCCCAAAACTCACAAAGCCAATCTCTTGTAAACCAGCTTCACGAAGACGTTTCATTTCTTTATGTATGTCTTCTGTGTAAAAGCAGATGTGATGCATACCAGGACCCCGAGATGCAAGGAATCGTGCGGTTCCACTCTCGGCATCCTGCGGAATAACTACCTCTATCTCAGATTCTCCAACCGGAATATCCACGACACGAACATTATCGTTGCCGAGTCGGCCATCTGGAAGGGGAGAAACCGCCTGATCGACCCTAAGACCATAAACGTCACAGAACAGCTCAATTGCACCTCCAAGGTCAGGAGCCACCAAACCAATATGGTGAATCCGTGAAAGACCACCACCTACGCGGAATTCATTTTTCGGAAGTTGCTCTTTGGGAAGAATGTTTTCCCAAAGTTCCAATAAAACACCCAAATTGTCCTCTGGATGGAAAAAGGTTGCCCGATGATTATCTCCTTCTTGTGACAAACAAGACAGTGATTCTCTCTGTTTCAATCCCGCATTTTTAAGATTGCGCATATCTTCCTCAAGATTATCCGTGTACAGACAAAGGTGATGAAGCCCAGGACCCTTTATTGCTAAATGACGCCCCATATCGCTTTCAGGATCTTTTGGTACGATCAGCTCAATCTCGGATTCTCCTACGGGTATGTCAATGATGTCCACATTAGACATGTTCACATGCCTTCCTTGTGGTAGCGGAGAACGAGATTCGTCTACTGTGAATCCATATGCATCAACCCAGAGACGCTTCGCTGCATCAAGATCAGGAACAAGAATTCCAACATGATGAATTTTCGTAAACACTTCTACCTCTTTCCCTAATATAAGATGAAGAAAAACAGGCTTGTACTTTTACACCAGACCCATCTACTGTACACGCTCAGGCAGAAGTGGCTCTATATCTGATTCCAGTTCAACTTCTAGCCCCGCCATTACGTGAGCAAGGAGGGTATAATACGCTATGATTACCACCAAATCTACTGCTCCTTGTTTACCCAATAAATGCTCCACAGCGCTATAGGTTGTATCTCTAATTTTCCTCTCTCGCAACAATTCCTGTGTGAACTGAATAAAAACAGCTTCTTTAGGAAATAGCGATCGTAATGATTTACCATCTTGAATGGTTTCAATAACTTCGTTCCTAACTCCAGCAGTTTGAGCCCAAGGAACATGCCGAGACCACTCATACTGGCAATCAAGCTCCCTAGCTGTAGAGAGTGTTGCAATCTCACGAACGTCGTCAGGTATAGTGGTTAGCTTGAAGCGAACGTGTTCTCCTACTGCGGCTACCTTACCCGCCAAGTCAACGCTATTCAGCAATGCACGAAATGGGTTGGCAACATCTCCACGATGGCTGCCTATTTGATCGTATATCATTCGTTTATCTTCAGGGAGATCATCTCTGGCAACATAGGGTACACGAGGCATTAAACTCTCCTTTGTTTTGATCTAGGCCAGTAAATACCAGGATATCCTTGGTGAATTAGAGCTTAGACAGATTTCCTTCAATTATACCAAATATCTTATTCCCACACTTGTTTAAAGGATTCCTATTTATTTGTTGGTCTAGAAAAACAGTTGGACAAAGGTGCTTCCTAAAATCATACCTCCAAATACATCTTGGCTAAATGAGCCTGTCCATTCTGACTGATCGAAGTCTTTGGTAGGTAAGAGATCGAAAACCGTGCTATCGTCTGCCACGGAGACGAGCTCGTTCATGTATCGCAAAAGCCACAGAACCAAAGACAAGGACACTCAAATAACTTATTGAGCGATCCAACAAAACTACTGACAAAGCATCTTCTCTCACCATTGCTATTGTCAAAAGTCCTGTCATTCCGGTTTCAACTATTCCTAACCCGCCGGGTGTTACTGGCACTGCAGACAAAAGAGCATTGGCTACCATAGTGAACATGATAAGCCCCATATCTGTTTCTAGTCCCATCGAATATATAACAAGATAAAGCCGTCCGATTTCTACTACCCATCCCAAAAAACTCAAAACAGTTAGCCTTGTTAGGTGATGGAAACTATTCAAGGTTCCTTGACGAAAAACATCATATGTTTCCTTTAGCCTCTGGGGAAGATATTGATTCACGCTTCCACCAAAAAAGTAGAAGATAGCAACAATTGCCATAGTAGGAACCAGAAGACCTGTTCCAACCAAGAGAAAAGAAGTTGAAAGCTGCGTATCTGTATTAAAGTAAGAAACCACAAATGCAATGGTGAGTAATACGAAAACTGTGGCTACATCGAGCACTCTCTCAGCAACCACGGTCCCGACAATCCGAGCCAGAGGTGCACCGCTTTCTCTGGAGTAGGCATACGCACGAAATGCATCACCCATTCGGAACCAGGTAATCGAGCTAATCATCCAGCCTACTAACACAAGTCGCCCAGCTGTTAAAATGGATGGTAGGGGTGCATTTTCAGCTACGCCGGCATTGTGGAGCAAAAGTCTCCATCTCGCTCCACGAAAAAGAAAAGTGGTGTAATAAATAAGAAAAGCAAGTACATAAAGGAACGGATCTGCCTCCTGAATCCTTCCCAATGTGGAACCAACGTCAACGTTAAAACGGGTAATCAGAAAGATGCAAAGTAAGGCTACAACAACAAATGAAAATACAGTCGGAAAAGACAGTAACTGTCTACGCAACCGATACGTCGTAGGTTCTATATTAATGTCCTTCATGACATTGTCTCCACGTTGATTAAAGAGGTCGCTTTGCTGGAATTCCAGGTCGTCGGGGATATCCATCTGGTGTTGGGTGAATTTTCCTCAGAATAACAAGGCAACGTTGACCACTCAATACTGTTTCAGGGATCGGAGTAAGCGAAGTAACCTCACCACCCATTATCTCAAATGCATGCTTTGCTTCGCGCACTTCCTGTGCTATGTTTCCCTTTTTCGACAAAATGGCAATGCCTCCAACACGGCAAAAAGGGAGCACCAGTTCAGCAAGGACACGAAGAGAGCCCACGGCTCGCGAAACAGCCACATCAAACTGATGGCGGAAAGACGGATGCTTGCCAATCACTTCAGCGCGATCAGCCAAGACATTCACGTCTCTCAGATTCAAAACGTTGACTATATGGTTAAGAAACGCTGTTTTCTTAATAACGGACTCTACTAAAGTAACACTTATTTCAGGAAAGTTGATCTTTAGAGGTAATCCAGGGAAACCAGCACCTGAACCCACATCTACAAGATCACACCCACCTCTAAGAAACTCCGGGATTCCAATTGCTACCGAAATAGAGTCAAGAAAATGAATCTTCTCGACTTCGTTGGGTCTAGTCACCGACGTTAGGTTCACGTACCTGTTCCAATAATCTAGTTCTTTTAGGTAAATCTGAAACTGGCGTTCACTAGCCTCGTTAAGACTCAAACCAAGATATGCGATCCCTTTGAGAAGATAATCCAATGCGTGTATCCCGCCAAAAAACAAATTATACCACCCAATCACTAATGAAAAAAATGCTTTACCTAACAAGCATCCAACAAAAAGGCCTCGATTGACATGCTTTATTACCGGTCCTAGAATATGCCCACTCTTAAAATCGTGATGTACCTAAAATACCTATATAGATAATGCCTTTAACTTGAGGGAGGGAATATGGAAACAAAAGCCTATGTGCTCATCGAAACTGCTGTTGGGTCAACTAAAAATGTTGCTGAAGCTCTCAAAAATCTTCAAGGTGTTGAGTCAGCAGACGTAGTGACGGGGCCCTACGACATCGTTGCAGTCGTCAGGGGAAGCGACCTAGGTGATATAGGTGACATTGTCACAGACCAGGTTCACACAATCAATGGCATTACCCGCTCTATCACGTGTCTCTGTGCATCGGATTAGCTATTTTGCCATTTCTACACGTATGCTAGCCCCTGTGTATGCAAATTCTTTTTTCTCCACAACTGGAAAAACTAATGCCTCATCTGCACCCCCACCTTACACATCATGAATAATTGCATTTTCTGTCAACTAGGCAAAACTCAAACCAACCAATCTATGTATTTGGATTCTCACTGTTTTGTGATCCGAGATATTGCACCAATTGCGCCAGTTCACCTGCTAGTCGTTCCGCTAAAACATATTACTTCACTACAAAAAGTAGACGGAAAACAACAGGCTTTACTCGGGCACCTCTTCACCGTCGCTAAACAAATGGCATATCAAGAGCAGGTAAGCAAAAGTGGTTACCGTCTCGTAATAAATCAAGGAAATGATGCAGGACAACAAATTGATCACCTGCATCTTCACGTGTTAGCGGGAAAAAGTCTCTCTGGAATGGGGTAGATATGAACAACCCACTCGTCCAACTCAGGGAATTAATACTAAAACTGCCTATCGGACTACAACAACACCTAGAGCGTGTCAGGAATACTGCACTTGAACTAGCCAGTATCCATGAAATCCCCTTTGCACCCGTTGAACTCGCTGCTCTAGGACACGACATAGCACGATCGTACCAAATAACGAAGTTGGTAGATTTAGCCCAGGAGTGGCAAGTAGATATACACCCCGCAGAAAATGAGATCCCTCTCCTTCTGCACGGACCTGTATCGGCAGAAATGTTGCGCCTACAATGCAATATAGATGATCCACAGGTTTTAGAAGCAGTTCGATGGCACTCTACATCTATACCGGGAATGAGCCCTCTAGGTCTAGTTGTATTTCTAGCGGATAAACTGGAACCACATAAGCTCAATCGATCTGCGAGACATAAGAAAATTGCCCAGACTGCTAAGGGAAATCTAGAGCAAGCAACAATAGACTATCTAAGCATGGAGATACGATCCCTAGTAAATAATGGAAGGCTCGTGCACCCTAAGTCAATAGAGGCACGTAATTATTTTATCAACCTAATAGCCAAGCAAAAATAAACCGACCTCCCTAGAAAATAACACGGAATTACGGAGCCGTTACTCCATACCGATCGTAGGAAACCACTTCTTCCAAAGGCTTCCTCTTTGCACCGCCAAAATGCTCACCATAGCCAAGATGACCAAGAGGTATGAGTGCAGCAAGGCTCCATTTATCCTTAGGAACTCCCAAGAGTTCTTTTACCTGATCTTGGCGGGCCACAACATTACTTGTATAACAAGTACCTAAACCTAATCCTCTAGCTGCAAGAAGTAAGTTTTGGATCGCCATATAGATATTTGAGCCCATTAAGAGAGAGTTCTCGTTAGTCTCAACAAAAGGAAGAATATGTATAGGGAATTCACCAACATGTTGAGCAAAATCATACCCGGAACGTAGGTAAGTTGGCGTATCTTTGTGCAAACCAAGATTTTCTCTAGCGTAAGAAGTTGCCTCCCAATAGATTTCGCCCAGTCTCTTCCGTAACCCAGCGTCCCTCACCACTAGAAAATGCCAAGGCTGTTTATTCCCACCACTAGGTGCATGGACTGTAGCCTTCAAGATTGTCTCGATTTCTTCATTGGAAACAGGGTCTGACTCATAACGCCTTATAGCACGTTGAGTGTACATTGCCTCAAATAGTTCCATTTTTCCCTCCAATCAAACTGCGATAGCTTCGCAACTTACTAACCTCTAATAAGTTTGTCAATTCACAAGGCACCAAAACTGAACGAGGAATTTTGTTAAAAATTATTTTAACGCATTTTCCATACAGGTTTACGTTTCTCTGCAAATGCTCTCGGTCCTTCTTTGGCGTCCTCAGTCTCAGACAGCTGGCTCCTTGCGTTCAGCATAAGTTCCTGTATCTCATTTGGGGGTTGAGATCGACGGGCATAGGCAATACGTCGTATGTGCTGAAGAGCTAGAGGTGCACAAAGCTTTATCTGTTCCGCGATCACTTCTGCCTCTTGCATCAACGCTTCCCTGTCCGAAAGCACCTTGTGAACCAATCCTATCCGATGAGCTTCTTGAGCAGAAATACGAGTCCCCGTAAGAAGGATATGCATAGCGTCACCCATAGGTATCATGTCTAAAAGTGGTAAATTGCCCAACGCGCTAACCCTAGTAGCGGTATCTCCAAATTCGGAACGCTCCGTGGCTATTCTGATATCACATTCGAGCGTCATACCAAGACCTCCAGCTAGGGCATAGCCATCTACGGCCGCTATCATCGGTTTCCATACCCCTTCCCTGATAGGTCCACGTAATTTCCTCGTTCCGGCAGGCTGTCCCAAAGAAGTCATCTCTTTGAGATCTGCTCCTGTGGAAAACGCACGGCCAGTACCAGATAAGATTGCTACGAGGAGTGATGAATCGTCACGATAGTCAACAAGCGCATCTCCTAAGGCTTCAATTAGCTCATTATTATAGGAATTTAGCGACTCGGGGCGATTTAAAGTTATGTATGCAATCTGATTACGTTTCTCATATAATAAAACGGACATATCTGCCTCCTGAATTATTTCAGTAACTAAAGTGAGCCTCTTCACTGTTGCTTATGGTAAAGACACGTCTCGATAAGGGAACGGAGAAGGTTTTGGTAAGCCGTCGATTTTCCATGGTGCTACGACATACGCTATTTTACCGAGTTTTTGGTCATCTATCTCTTTAACCATATCGATTGCTTCCATTTGTGGATGTGCAAAGA
>Ga0114999_10001564_pt1 | contig 31605 bp, 32 predicted proteins | sample ArcticOcean_MG_C_3_FD_89820 | JGI IMG/M metagenome (GOLD analysis project Ga0114999, IMG submission 89820) | Marine microbial communities from western Arctic Ocean - ArcticOcean_MG_CB8_126 | ecosystem: Environmental > Aquatic > Marine > Oceanic | place: Arctic Ocean: Canada Basin | collected...
ATTGTCCTTCGTTTACTCTCCAAGATCATTTTCTTTTTGTTAATCTCCTAATGTTTAATCCGTGCCCCTTCCGATTAAATGGATGGTGATATAAATAACGCGTCTCATCCCCCCGAAATGTTGCCATAGTTTGATGTAGAGCACACGCCTCTAAGGTCTGAAATTCAGAGGGTTTAAGCGGGATCACGCAATAATTGTTTCTTTCCCACGCCCCGATCTTGGTATTCAACACAAGGCCGATACCATGCACTTCTCATCTATCACCTTTAGGTAACAGTTCTGAGTCAATGGGTTGGCATATCTCTTGCTTCATTTTGTATTACCTTCTAATACTTGATTCTGGTCATAGGTCCTTATTTGCAAAGATGGGGAGGTTTTTTTAATGTCTTATTTCGAAAAAACAACGGTACTGGTCTGGTCTCTACTGATAATTACTTGTGTCCCGGCCATTTTGATAGCACAGGAAGAATCATCTCCGAATCCAATGGCCGCTGATACTGAAACGGAACTCAGGGCACTGAGAGAATAGATCCAGGCACTCCAGCAACGGGTTGATCAGGAACAAAATACATCTCCATCGGATGCGGTTGACCTATCTGGGGAGGAACCGCCTTCGCTTATATCTGAAACATCCACCTCACATGTACTCAGCAGACCATGGTTTCAGAATATCGATATCTCCGGATTCGGAGAATTCCGGTATCTCGATTCGGGTAAAGATGGTGAAAAACCTCTTGGCGGCCTCATCTTCCGGCATGCCTCCCTGTTCGTCGAAGCAGAAAGCTGAGAGGATGTCTCCGTCTTTCTGGAGGTAAGTCTCAATTCTTCTGCCAATACCGAAGTAAACGAGGCCTATATTCATTTACGAAATATCCTGAAACCATGGGGTGAAGATCTGTTGAGCATCAAGGCCGGACGGATCGATATCCCCTTTGGCGACGAATATCTGTGGAATGACTCGCCGGATAATCCGCTGATCTCTCACACGGCTGCCTATCCCTGGCTATGGGATGAGGGTCTGGTGTTGTATGGCAGCATACGCGAAGTAGGTTGGGTGGCGTCCCTTATGGATGGTACACATGATGTTAATACAGAAGATGATCCTGAAAAAGCCGTCACTATGAAGGTTTATGGTACCCCCTGGCCTCCTCTGTATCTCAGCGCCAATTTTATGAAAAACGGAAATACGACCAAGGGCTCTCTTTAATTAGGAGGCAGCCACTTTGAGCCTGTGGGGGCAGGGGCAGGCTTGTCAGCCACCGCAACGGGAGGGGCCAGTCCCAGTAAAGTGGTGGATGCCATACTATACGAATTCAATACCAGATACAGCTACCTTGACAAGGCCCATATCGAACTCTCCTTCGGTAGAGGGCTAATTGACGACAAGGTAGATGCTTTCGATCGTGATCTTACCTGGTTTTCCATTCAGCCACTATACAACCTCACCCGGTCAAGTTACACCATCTTCCGCTATAGTGAAATCGGGACGTATGATGCGATGAAAGGCTACCATTTTGGTGGAGAATTCCTAGCCAATGGGAAAATGCTCGGTTACGATGTCAAACGGCTTCAGAGGATTTCCGCAGGTATCGGCATCCGATTAAACAATCATACGACATTGAAGGTAGAAGGTGGTAGAGATCAGTATCAATTGATAACCCTATCACCGCTCAACAAGACCGGTGATGATAGAAGCTTTGTAGGGCTTGAACTAACCACTTCTTTTTAACATTGTATGGGCCATCACGTTGATTTCTGACTAATTAACTGATGTTACACAGTTGGTGACTTTACCTTACTTATCACTCGCAGGAGCGAGCTCCTACCAGGTTATATAGGCATCTTAGTTGGTAGGAGGCCGTTTTACGGGCGATAAAAGGGGCGCTGTGTAACATCAGTAATTAAAACATCGTACCTGTGACTACTTTTCTTGATATCAACCCCAGGCTAAACAAATATGAGAAAATATAATCATAAGAGGTTATTTATTTATTTGGCAATACTCATCCTACCAGTGCTCAAAGGGACGGAAGTGGTTCACGGCGATGAAGGGTCGACGATAAAGGGTGAGGTCATCATCCTGGATTCCCGTGGTGAAAAAAATGAGGATCGCTCTCATGTGGTCGTCTTTCTGGACCGAGTAAATAACAACGATATTTCGCGAGCAACCCCTAAGCCCATGTACATCTCCCAAAAAGACCGGCGATTCACCCCACGTGTTCTCGCCGTGACGAAAGGCACGACGGTCCATTTTCCTAATGACGATACCATCTTTCACAATGTTTTCTCCCTATCCAGGAGTCAGCCATTTGATTTGGGTATCTACAAACAGGGTAATTCGAAAACTGTCACCTTCACCAAACCAGGTCTGGTAAGAGTATATTGTAACCTGCATCCCATGATGATGGCCAATATTCTTATTCTGGATAATCCCTATTTTACGGTCACTGATAAACAGGGTACATTCACAATTCCCAATGTACCCGATGGTAAATATCTGCTGCGGATCTGGCACGAATTTGGAGATGAAATCAGAAAAGAAATTAGCGTCTCAGGCACGACGTCAACAGACGATTTACAATTCACCATTCAAGAGACCAGGACAAAGGTGACGCATTAAGAACAAGTTTGGTAAACCCTATAAGGCGAAATATTAATGAGAAGATTTTGTCTCTTCGTTTTAATTCTATTGCCTCTATCGTGCGATCCGATGACCAGATCTGGACTAATTGCCCCTACGGAAAACGGATCAACCTCTGAGATCATGTTTACCTTCAGTCAGGCCATGACAGGATTGGAAGTCGGCATCGCCACGGACGACCCTGTTGCCTTGAAGAAAAATGCGGTGATCATGAGCACGAAGGCCCGAAAATTAGTACAGATAGGGGCATCGTTGCCTGACCTTGCGGATCAATTCACCCACTACGCCAGTGAGATCAGAGAACAATCAGCTAATATTTCGTCCATGACAAAAGCCCATCAATATGAAGAGATATCACGCACCATAGAACAGGTCCGACATGCTTGTATTTCCTGTCATATCCAATTTCGAGACGACAAAAGGAACCAATATGACCTTTATCCATCCAAGGCTGGCATCATCACCGGTATAGTAGACATTAATGATGCCAATGGGGTGAAACGGGTGGACCGATCTAATGTTTTAGTTTATCTGGATAATAACCAGGAAGAGGAACACAAAGCCGCATGGCTGCCGGCTGATAGATATAAAATAGTAGATGAGACAGAATTTGGTATTTACATTGACACCCCATACTTTACGAGGACTGACCAGCGGGGCTTCTATATTATTTCGGGAGTTCCTGACGGCACTTATGGACTCAATATCCAACTAGCATTCGGCCCCCCTCAACGACAGGAAATCCGGGTAACCAGTGCATCGCTTTACGATTTTAATTTTCTGATACAAGAAGATCGTCTGCTTCGTCACGCTGCGCCAACAAAGAATTGACCCACATGAGTTTAACCATCAGAAAGAAAATATTGGGCAGTCTGCTTCTGGTTGCGCTCTTGTTCACCACCATTTTGCTTTATGTACAGTTCGGCTTAAATCGAATCGCGGATCAGGAAATAACGATCAACCTTCGAAGTGGGAAGCTGGCCTATGAGCGATATTCAGAATTGCGAAACAATCTGTTAATCAGCCAGGCAAGAGCCCTCGCCCAAACCCCGCATTTGAAGGCCGTCCTGACTATTCCTGACGTTGATCAGGAAACCATTAATTATTCCGTACAAACTTTATACGAAGCGTCAGAGATTCCCTTTATGCTGTTGGCAGATGTCGAGGGAAATCTCCTCGCCGATCCACACGATCCGAGTGGATTTAATGACGATGTGAGGTCACATGCGGGTATTACCGAGGGCATGACCGAAGGGCTCGAATATACCGGGGTCTGGATCTATAAAGACCACCTGTATCAGATTGCCCTGACCCCTGTGACCGCTGCAGGTAGCCTTATAGGTCTCCTCGTCGTTGGCATTGCCCTGGATGCCAAATTTGCGTCTGAAGTCCGTGAAGTTACCGGTAGAGACGTCCTGATATTTCAAGATGGGCACGTGGTTTCAGAAGCATTCAACAATGAAAATTGCGATGGGACTTCTCCTGGCTTACATATTAGTAGGGCCGAGCAGGAAAACCTCAGGTCCCATCTGACCGCGGCGCAGCGATCCACTTTACCCTTTCGCGTCATTCTGAGGGGCAACGACTGCCTGGCCGTATCGGTCCCCCTACCGGATCAGGCAGGAGAGATGATTTTATTCAGAGCCATTAAGGAAGTAGAAAGTGAAGTGGGGGCGCTCCGGACCTTTGTTCTAATAGCAGGCGGGATAAGTTGTATTCTGGCCATCGTTTTCAGTATCTGGCTCTCAGTCCGTGTTACAAAACCGCTCCAGCAGATCACAGACAACGCCCGTTCCATTACCAGTGGTGCCAGGGATCGAAAAGCCCTCCTGACAGAAGTGGACGGCCTTATAAAAAACATCAGCCATATAAAAGAAATCGTGGCCATGCATCAAAACTATGCGAAAACGACGGGGGTGACGGAAATACTTCTGGTTCACAAGGTCCTTGATGAATCTATCTCTATGCTGGAGTCCAGTTCCTTACGCCATAGCATTAAGGTAGAACGCTATTATGAACAGCTACCACGCGTGCTTCTCGATAAACATAAACTTCAAACCATCCTGATAAATTTGCTGACCAACACGCACGAGGCACTTAAAGAGATCGACCACCCAGAAAAACGGATCGAGGTGCGTCTTTCACTCAGCGGTGAGAAACGCGTGTTGATTGCGATACAAGACAATGGGTGCGGCATCCAAAAGGAAAATATCACACGTATTTTTTCTCATGGTTTTACAACCAGAGAAAGCGGGCATGGTTTTGGATTGCATAGTGCAGCCCTGGCCGCCAACGATTTGCAGGGCAACCTCCATGCCACCAGCGATGGGCTTAATACGGGAGCGACCCTCATACTCGACCTTCCATATTGCATAGAACATCAAAGAGAAAATGACCAATCTTCCCATTCAGTAGAATCGGTTTAGCCTATTCATTATTGGACAGGATAACCACAATAGTAGAATTGAATTTTTACTTCCCTTCAAATAATTAATACGACATCCGATGGTAAAAAAAAGCCTGTATTGACAGCTTGGGGCATGGGCAATATACTATACCCTTATGAAACTAACCGGTACAGACATTAAAACTTTTCATGAAACGGGGTATCATGTCCTTGGTCCATTAATGCCGGAGGCCGAAGCTGAGAGGATGGCGCAATTATACATGGATTGCCTGAGTGGGCATCAGGCCAACCACAACAGCCAGGCCATACAGGTCCTTCGCCAGAGTGGCGCGGATAGCAATCCTGTGGGCGCATATTACCAACTCAGATGTGCTCATCTCATGCATCCAGCCTTCGATGCCATCATAAGAAACGAGCTTTTACTGGATGCTGTCGAGCGTCTGATCGGTCCAAATTTACGTATTGTCATTTGTCAGGGGTTTTATAAACCACCATACACCGGCGGAAAGATTGACTGGCACCAGGACGATTATTATTTTCAGGTGGATAAACCCAATGCGGTGGTCAGCTGCTGGTTGACGTTTGATGAGGCGACCATCCAGAATGGGTGTATGTGGGTCATCCCCGGTGCTCACACACAGATGATTGACCATGAAGTGGTCCCAAGTGGCAAAGGATTCCACATCACAGAAATCGACGCATCCAAGGCGATCCCTATCGAACTGAAACGGGGGGAGTGCATGCTGCACCACGGGCTCATGCCCCACCGGACTCTCGCCAATACCACAGCTATCCCTCGACGAGCCTTAGCGATCCACTACATGGATGCTACTGCTCGTCCAAGCACTTCCCGGCAGAATGAACCCCCGGAAAATATGCCCGTCGTTCGTGGCAACGGGATAAAGTATTGACCCTGCTGATCAAACCGGCCTCATAACCGCCAGACAACGCTCCCTTTCAAAATAAACCAAGCCATCCGTTTAACCAAAGTCCCCAGTAAATAGAGGTCCTCAGCCTCCCAACCAGCCAACCCTAAAAATAGCCCCCACCCTCAAACCAGACCAAATCCCCGTAAAAAAGCCAAACTATCTGCCACCTGGTCTTCGTCGAGGCTATGCAGCACCAGGGCACCGGTAAAACCCGTATCACGGAGTAAAGCGATATAGTGCGCATAATCCAGTAATCCGATACCCGCGGCCTCATGGCCAGCATCCCCATCTCGACTGAGATCTTTGGCATGTGCGGTCACAATATCCGCGCCCAGAAGATCAAACGCCTGATCCAGGATTTCTTTCATTTGAGGTAATTCACCTGTATGGAATAAATTCGCCCCGTCGATACAAACTTTCAAATGGGGCGAGCGGATTTCATCGAGCAACCGACGGGCTTTTAAGGCGGTATCGACGACATTGTTTACTTCGGGCTCAAAGGCCAGCGTGACCGCTTGACTTTCGGCGAGACGCACGGCTTGTTCCATTGAGCTAAGCAGATCCGCCCAGGCAGATTCTGTATCATTATCCGGATGGCGACGCCACTGGGAGACTGTACTTCGGGACCCGGTACACATGGTGAGGATCGATGCCCCCAGACGATGACTCGCGGAGGCAACAACGCCCAACCGATGCAAGCCTGATTCCCGGATCTTCACATCCGGGTGAATCATATTGTAGGTTCCGGACAACGCAGCGATCTCAAGATTACGGGCTTCGATTGCCGTCCGAATCTGGTCGCAGGTTTCATCACCCACTTCGTCGGGCATGTCCCAACCATCGGGTGTATCCAGATTCAACTGAACGGTATCAATTTCATATCCCTTGATAACATCCAGAACGTCTTCAAGGGTAGGACGATTAAATGTACTGGTGAAAATGCCGATTTTCATGAGAGGTTCCTTGATTTTGGGTTTCACAACTGCGGCTTGATTCTCATTATCCAGGGAGCAAGACGGGGCATTCCAAAGAGTAAAAACATAAGGCCAACTAAACATGGAGTAAACCTAATTCAGCTGTAAGTACGTGTCAAGCTTCGTCCCGCAATTCTTCATTTGCAACAAGATTTATATTCCCCTGTAATTCCAGCTTGTAATTTGCCGTCCGTAGATTTAGTATCTGATGTTACACAGTTGGTGAATTTTACCTTACTTATCGCTCGCAGGAGCGAGCTCCGACCAGGTTATATAAGCGTCTTGGTTCGTAGGCGTCCGTTTTACGTGCGATAAAAGGGGCGTTGCGTGACATCAGTTAGTATAACAGACCGACCTGGGTTGGTGCTTTGATCCAACAGACCAGATTAGCGAAAATATCCTGTACCAGAGATTAGTTGCAGATCCATTTAAACGCTAATGTTATACGCAAAATATGACACCAAACTAATCACATTCTTTTATAAAGGGAGTATCCATGTCCTATGATGTTGAGGCCGTACGCGGCCAGTTTCCAGCCTTGCAGGCCACCGTCGAAGGGAAGCCCGTCGTATATTTTGATAATCCAGCGGGGACCCAGGTGCCGAAGAAAGTTATATCGGCGATCACGGATCTATTCTTGCACTATAATGTAAACACCGAGGCACCAAACACCGCAAGCCGGAGAGCGACCCAATTGGCCGTCGACGCTCGGCAGGCAGCGGCGGACCTGCTGGGTGCTGATCCAGATGAAATAGCTTTTGGTAATAACATGACCTCTATGACGGTTCTGTTGAGTCGCGGCCTCGTGCATGAACTCAAACCTGGCGATGAAGTCGTGCTCTCGCACCTGGAACATGATGCCAACGTAGGCCCCTGGGTCCTCATGGCCGAGGAGGCGGGGGCGACCGTTCGCTGGATTGACATTGATGCGTCCGGAGCCATAGATATCGAGCATGCCAGGGAAATAATCAATCCAAAAACCAAGCTCGTTGCCGTAAGCTACGCCAGTAATGGTACCGGCTCCATCAACGACGTCGCTTCCCTCATTAATCTGGCGAAAGCGCAAGGGGCATGGACTTTTATCGATGCGGTTCAATTTGCCCCCCATGGCCTGATCGATGTCAAAGCGTTGGACTGCGATTTTCTCTCTTGTAGCGCCTATAAATTTTATGGCACCCATGTCGGCCTGCTGTATGGCAAACGAGATCTGATGACCCGCATTAAAGCATATACGGTTCGGCCCAGTCTGAAAAAACTGCCCAGCAGATGGGAGCCCGGGACGAAAAACTATGAGGGTCTCGTAGGGATGCTCGCGGCGATCGACTACATCGCTGAGTTGGGGGTTACCTATGGTGAGGCTTCAGAGTCCGATGGTCGGCGGAATAGATTGAAAGCCGCCTGGCCGGTCATCACGTCGTACGAACAACAACTGGCGGAACGGTTGATTCGGGGCCTGAATACAATATCTGGACTCGAAGTATATGGGGTGACAAATCCGGATGAGATGGATAAACGTGTCTCTACCGTATCATTTCGTAAAGAGGGGCTGACACCGGCTCAACTGGGTGAAGCGCTGGGCGCTGAAGAGATTCACTGCCGATATGGAGACTATCTTGCCGTAGCGCTGATTGACCGCCTGGGCCTTCGGGATACGGGTGGGTCTACCCGCATCGGTCCGGTTCATTATAATACCTTTGATGAGATTGATCAGGCCATTGAAGTTATCAAAAAAGCATAGGAGTTGCATTCATGGAAGGGTATCGCATGACCCGCATATTACCCGCCCTGTTCCTGATATTGATGGGACTTGTCGCCTGTCAGGACTCAAATCAGGAATCAAATCAGGCTGCCATACAGGTCGTACCGGAAGCAAACCTGGTCGAGGTGGAACCGTTTTCTGTACCTGACCTGCTCAATGGCGTACAAAACGGACCGCTGCTCTTCGGCGGGCAACCCACAGTTGATGAGCTTCAGGCGTTGGCTACGAGAGGATACAAAACGGTTCTTTCTGTACGTAGCCCCTCGGAGCAGGTGGAGGACCAGAAAGGTAAGGTAGAAGCCATGGGCATGACTTTTACCCGAATTTCGATGGATAAACCTGTAGTCAAAATTACGGATGAACAGGTGAATCTGTTCTCAACATTTATGGAACAAGCTGAGCGACCGATCCTGATGCATTGCGGGTCAGGAAACCGAATTGCAGGGCTATGGGCGGTCTGGTTGGTTGAGCATCAGCGGATGGACAAGGCAAAAGCGTTGACTCTGGCCGAACAGGTCGGGATGACCGATATTCGACCTGTGGTGGAAAGACGGCTGGCCAACGTCGAATAAGGGGTAAGAACGCATCCATGTCATCTGTGTTTATACAGTTAGCTGGCCTGTATAAACACCTGCCCACAAACCGGCCGATTCCAATCCCATTATTTCGTAGCTCCGCCAGGCGTTTCGCCTACACCTCGTAACTTTAAGATTTGCTTCCAGGCATCTGTTAACTTACGGGTACAATCTTTCGCGGGATTGGAAGAGCGCGTGTTGTAGTACCAGTAAATGGTGATGGCCCCGGTCTGGTCGTCAAAGGTAAAAGCCGCCATACTTCCATAGATCTCTTTGGCCAGGGTAGATCTGGTCCCATTCAAGTATTGCCCATAAGATCCGGCGATGACGGAAGACCACATATCGAGACGTAAATTCAATGGGCGGGTGCTACTCAGGAATCCAAGAGTCAAATCCGAATCTTCCCGTCGATTCACGACCGTCATATTCAAATCTTTTTCCAACACCTTTACCATCCGTTCCCTTTCCATAAGATCCTTAGTAAATACATAAATCCGGAGGCTATCGGGCAACGAATTAATATCTCCGAAAGTCGTTACCTCCGCCAGGCGAACAGGTTCTACCTGGGCGTAAGACAGGCCAGGCAGCACCAACAGACCTATGGATAATATAATAGCGCGCAATATGTTCTCCTTTGTATACGATAACCATGACGACCCTATCTGTTTCGGCAGCTTACCCGATAGACTTTACCCTGACTATAACGGATGTGGTCCTCACTGCCCCCTGCTAACCTTCAATAATCCTGCAATTTCAATTGACGCTAAAGATAACATCGGATAGGTTACTGAATCCTTCAACCATCCAGCTGGTCCTGTGCTCTGTGCCATACCCTGTGGTTGAGTATACCCATTAAAGACGATACATAACAGATTCTTATATGAAGGAGACCACCATGAGCGAACAACCCCCTTTTGTTGAGATGAGTGAGCGTGAGAAGTATCTTTATGATTTACAAGGATTTCTGGTCATACGAGGCATACTATCAGATGAAGAAGTCCAACATCTCAATGCGGCCCTCGATGCCAATCCAGCGACCCTTGGCGCATTCGATCCACCTGATACCACCAGTGGTAATTGGAGCGGACGGCCCTTTGCCGGGAAATATGCCTCTTTCCGACATTATGGGGGGATGCTGACCTGGGATGAACCCTGGTGCACGCCCTTTCGGGATCTCCTCGCCCATCCGAGACTCATCCCCTATCTGAATACGATGTTCGGCAGAGGCTGGAAATTGGATCACGGGGTGGACCTGCTCAGCTCCGTGGCAGGTTGTGAAGGATTGAAGTTGCATGGTGATGGCCAGGTGCATTTCAATGGCTCGCGGTACTATAATTATCACAACGGTCGGATGCGTAATGGCCTGATCGTCTGCCAATATGCCCTGACCGATGTGCACGATGGGGATGGCGGGCTCTGTGTGATTCCGGGGAGCCACAAAACAAACTATCCCTGCCCGGATGATATCCTCTGCTGGGAGGCCGATCAGGAAGTCGTTTATCAGATGCCACTCAAGGCCGGGGATCTGGTGATTTTTAATGAAGCCACGACCCACGGCACGCTGCCCTGGCGGGGAGCCGGTGAACGGCGCACGGCTTTGTATCGGTATACGCCCAAATATCTTCACTATGCTGGCGGGATTTACGAGACCGTCCAACCGCCCTGGGTCGCCAAACTGACCGAAGCCCAGCAAGCCGTCCTTGAGCCGCCCTACATTTACCAGCGACCTCTGATTGAAGATGACGGCAAGACAGTCACCCGACCAAGACGAGAAGGGGAGTAGCGACCGCCATGCCCTCACTTGCGCCGATAAATACACGCGCCTACACAGCACTGCGGGACAAATCCACATCACGCTCAACGAAGGCAAGGACCGTGCGCAACAGGCCGTGGAACAGGTTAAAATTCGCACCGGACGGGAAATTGGTAAAAGCTTACATGGACATCTGCTCAAATATAAACATCGGGCCGAATATGGGAAGCCTGTGGTTGCCCAATTGGCGGATGATCTGGGGTTGCATAGACGAAGATTATACGAAATGCAAACCTTTCATCGAACATTTCCAATTGTGCGATCGATCGCACAATTCAACCTGAGTTGGACGCACTACCTGAAAATCATCAAGCTCCCGTCGCCTGAGACCCGCGAATATTACATCAAACGGACGGAAGAACACCATTGGATGCGTCCGCGATCTGCAACAAGCCATCCGGGATAAAGCCCATGAACAAAAGCCTGCACTGCTCAGTGCCGGGATCGAATTGGATATACCGTCCACCCGGTCGACGGGGCTTACCCCACCACGCGGACGGCTGCAGAGCTATCGTATTGAGCAAATCGACGGGCCCAGAGTGAGGATCAACCTGGGCTTTTTCACCACGAGATCCATATGCGCCATCGGACTGGAAGACCTGAATCCCGGTTAGATCATCTCTTCCACACGGCTTGAAAGTGATATCGATGAAGACCTGGTTCTCTACCAATTCAAGCCCTCTTACACCCCGCCTGAGGCCCTATATACCTTCAAAACTAAAGTCGACCGGGTCGTCGATGGAGACGCCCTTAATGTGAGCATCGATCTGGGTTTCGACATCGACACTGAACAATCCCTCTGCCTACGAGGCATCGATATAGCCCAGAACTACCCGGTGAGGCAGGCGTACATGCCAAAACCTTCGTTGAATCCGCCCTGAATGCCGTAGATTTTATCGTCATCACCACCATCCGCCCCGACAAATACCGCCGTTTCCTCGCCGATATCTTTTATCTTCCGATGTTTTTAATTCGTTATATGGGCCAATTCTTGATGCGCCGGAATAGTATAATTAAAGACGTTGCCGAGTCGACATCCTGGCAGAAATATATATCCGAAATCTAACAATGCAATTCAGTGGCCGCAACCACGATTGTTCCGATTTCGAATTTCTGGGCGAGTGGTTTCGATATAGTGTTTGATCGGCACAGCCGGTCACAAGTTGTACCACTGATCTCAACCGTTAAAACTTTTATGTATTCCTGATTTTGGAAAAATGTCCAGCGGGATGGCCCGTTTGAATATTGGGAAATAGTCTGAGAAGCTGAACAGTGGACTGAACCCTTTATGGGACAGTAAGTTAAAATATCCCAAACTAAGGGAGATGATGAAAAATACATCTGAACCTATTGATAAAATTCTTGAACGCTGTGGCATGCATGGACTGATTTTGCCCCGATAATAGGTACCGTTTATGAAATGATGTTTTTTCGATATTATTGACAGTCTCGGAGGCTGGTGGAGTTCACCCGTTTGGGTGGATATCTTTCTCTAACGAGCGTCTCAATCGGGACGATGCAGCGCCTCCGTGATTTTTGTTGTTCGGGCTGTTTATGATCTCAGAGGCACGTAGCCTGTACCTCGCGTTATTGTGCCGCCCCTTATTAGCAGGCGTTAGGTATAAGATAGGAGCAACTTACTCGAACTTGTTGTTTTTGATGTTGGTGGCGTCCTGGTCGAACTCAGTGGCATGTCAGAAGTCGCTACCTGGATGGGCATGGAACCTGAAGACATGAAACATCTGTGGCTTCAATCTCCCGCTGTTCGTGCTTTTGAAACGGGTAAACTGCCTTTCGAACAGTTCGCCCTAGGGTCATTGAAGCGTTGTCCTTGCCTGTAACCACGACGATGCTTCGTAGTCGTATGGATACCTGGACGCGATCTCTGATTCCGAATGCTGAAACCATTGTTCGGCAAGTCGCCCGTCGTACACAGGTGGCTTGCCTATGCAACATGAATGAGGTGCAATAGCCTTGGATGCGAGACCACTTGGGTTTCGGTGGTTGGTTCACCAACCAGTTTATCTCCTTTAAGACTGGGGAGGTGAAGCCTGATATTTCTGCCTTTCGATTGGTTGAAACCTCACTGAATATGAGTCCGAATCAAATTCTATTTCTGGATGACAGCCCGTTGAACATTGAGGGTGCTGAACGGGCTGGGTGGTCGGCTTGCCAGGTCCATGGTACAACGGAGCTTGCCTCCGTCTTGACGACATATGGCCTCCTGTAGGCATTAACAAAGCTAAGGTGCCAAGTCGGATGCCCAACCAACAAATTGAGGATGACTGTACTACGCCGGCATGAAATTTAACGATTTGAGCAACTTATTAGCACTCACGCACACGACCATCGATTCGGTTAAACCTTCAGCACCTCATTGGCAGGTCGGTCGGCAACAGGAGAAGGAAGGCGAAATGAATAAGGTGAAAGAGTTCGTTCTCGTCGGTCTCGACTCAGCCGGAAGGGAGAAAGGCCTGGACCTGGACGGTCTCTCGCTCATGACCCGTCCGGAGGCGATCAACTCGTGGCCACCCAACAGACGTGCAAAATGGTTGCTCGAAAGCGGATACGACCTCTCTGTGGATTTTGACGGCAAGAAGATGTGGGTTCATGGCGTCAACGCGAACATCGTGGTTGTGGCTAGCTCGATGTGGGACGAGGCCGACTTGTCATGGGTCACGCGGACGCTGCAAACAGGTGACAAGTCGAGCGCCTTGGTGCTGTAGGAACTCCCCGCGAGCACCTCGCTGTCGCTCACGTTCGCGTTTAGAACCGTCGACGGCGCAGCAGGTCTGTTCAGGTTGGTCGCATTTTCCATAGCGGACAAGACCGCCACCATTCAGTCCGCTTGCCCTGACAATTGATAAAAACTGTGCCAAACAAGGAGCCGGAGGCCACGTGGTAAACCGAGCGCCTCAGCTCCAGCGTTAGGGCAATGAAAATAGAGGTAGAATCACGCATAGAATATATACCTTCCTTATTTCCAATCTGCTTGCTCTCTTTTCTACTGCCATTGCAACTTAAAGCCCGGGAAACATCTTCTCCTCCGCCTGAAAATACCTATCCTGCCTGGGCACCGGTGTGCGCCTACCTTCGACCTCAGTAAAGACAAGCCAGGTTCGACGGCAGGTGAAATGCCATAGGTGCCAGGAACAACATACAGGCTGCGTCATGTTTGCGTTAGTCACCAGTGTAGTTATTGATCCAATCTGGAGGTGCAGGTCTGGGGTCGATGATGTCGGCGCCGCTGAGGCGCATTTTCTGCTTGCGTTCATTGAGGTCGTTCCAGGCGGCCCAAACTGGAACTTCGGGGATCTCCCAGCTGTTCATGGCCAACGCTTCCATGCGGGCGATGCGCTCGGCGTACTGGGGATACCAGGCCAGGTTGATCGACTCCAAAGGGTCGTTTTCGATGTCGTAGAGTTCGCAGATATCTTCTTCGGTGTGGATGTATTTGAAGCGCTTATCCCGCACCATGCGGCAGGGATCCAAGCTGTGGTAGTACTCGGCAAAAACGCGTTCCTGGACTTCGCTGCCAGTGAAAGTGGGGGCAAGGTCTTTCCCTTCAACGAAGCTTGGCACGGGCACATCGAGCAGGTGGAGCAACGTGGGCATCAGATCTATATTGCTGACCATGGCGTCTGAGACGGTAGCTTCGGGCAAGTGGCCCGGCAGGGAGAAAATCAGGGGTATGCGGACGGCATCTTCGAAGAAAGTATGCTTTTCGCAGATGCCGTTTTTGTACAACATCTCGCCGTGGTCGCTGGCGTAGACGATGAGGGTGTTTTCGCGCAGGCCTTTTGCTTCGAGTTTGTCGATGATGCGGCCGATACAGTGGTCAAAGTAGGAGACGAAGCCATAGTAAGCGGCGATGGAATTGCGGATCATGTCTTCTGGTAGGTTCCAGAGTTCGTAGTAGTTGATGCGCTCGATGACGCGCCTGGGTTTGTCGGTAAAGTGGACTTTGTAGTTTGGCAGATCACCAATGTGGACGGGGTCATACATGGAATGAAAACGTTCCGGGGCGCACCAGGGCGGATGGGGTGCCCGGAAGCCAACGTAGGCGAAGAACGGATTCGCGGCGTCTTTGCCGTCAAGGAAATCGAGGCAGTCGTCCGTGATTAGCGTGTCCCACATCTGGTTTTCGGGGTAGGGAAACGGTTCGCCCTCCACGTTGCGGTAGGTGTGTTCCCACATCTCGGAGATGATGTTTGCTTTGTTGTAGCGCTGCTGGACTTTGTCACCTACTTGTTCCCCGTAACTTTGGCCGTCGCAGTTGTAAGATGTGAAGCCGAGTTCGGCATAGGGATCGGTCCCCTCGACGTACTGGTCCGCATGCATGAAGCCGGCCCCGTGGGTGGTGTAACCAGCGTCGCGCAGGTCGGCTACGAGGGAGTGGATGCCGGGCTCGATGATCGTTTTGTAGGCTTTTCCTGAGCGGTGCCTGCTGTTGTTGTGGGTGAACGCGCCATGCGTGTGCGGATGGGTGCCGGTGATCCAGGAGACGCGAGAGGGGCCGCAAAGGGGCGAGGCACAGAAGGCGTTGTCGTAGCGGATGCCGGTTTCAGCCAGGCGGTCGATGTGAGGAGTTTTGACGATGTCGTGGCCGTAGCAACCGGTGGTGGCGCGGCTGTGTTGGTCGGACATGATGAAGAGCACGTTCGGTTTCTGGTCGGATGTCATATCATTCTCCAGTGGTTTTGCGTGGGGGTCGAGGTCACAAGGTCGAGACGGGCACGGCCATGTAATATCGCACCCTCATGTTCTTATTGCGTACCCATTGGTTAGCGGTGCTGACTTGTAAGGAAATTCCAATATGATGTATTAAAGGGGCCACTACAATAATAAAAAACGATTTCTTTGGACCGTACGTCTGGTTTTCTACCGGCACGAGCAAGGACGATGATCTGTTGGCGAAATCCCCGTGGAAATGGAGCATGTTTTCCGGGTATAATGGACGCTTTTCTACACAACAAAATAGATATGCAGGGGCAATTCCAAACAGACAATCCTTGATGCGTGACTCATCCAATCCGCTTAAAATAAGGCAACCCTTCTAAACAGTAGACGGAATTGGATTGTGAATGAGGATATACCGGCTAGCCCAGCCGATATACGCTTCCTGCACTTGCCTGAGGAGCTTTGGGGGTGCCAATCATCTGATTATTTTCCTCATTATTATGAAATTTGTCATCTTGACAATCAGCCCAAAGGCCCTATCCTTCTGAAGTATCGAAACGGAATAGGTGTAAAAATCCCGTATTGGGATACGGAGGGTATTAGCCCGAATCTTTTCGGTCTAATCAGGAAATAAGCAGGATTAGGCTGATTGTTGGTTTGTTTTTTCTATCTTATAATCGTTATTTAATTAATAGGGATCAGAGGACATGACTGATAATGAGATTGTAGACGCCTTACTTAAATTGCTATAATTGCTTTTATCATGGCCAGTGATAATTATAGGTGTAGGAGTTGTTTTTTTAATGATATAAAAGAGGCAATTCCTGGTTTGATTAAGCGACTTAGAAAAGCGCCGAGTGGTTGGGAGTTTGACAAGCTTCAGGAAATAAAAACCGAGTTGTCGGAGTTGATTAATAAGAACGAAATTAATAATGACAAAGGAAATGCTGAATTAAAAATTGATCCAAGCCTTATTAAATCATCACATTCAAGTGAACCGGCGAATGGTAAGTATTGGCGCGTCCAAGTGAATTTGGAAGCACCGGAGGAACTTGTTGGAGAAACAGAAAAAGTAGAATTCGAACGCCATCCAACATTCAAGAATAGAATTAAGGCGATAAATTCACCACCATTTACTGACTCGTTTAAGTGCTGGGGTGCTTTCACCATTAAAGCTACTATCTTATTACGAGATGGCCAAATTTTGATGCCCCATGAAGCAATAGGCTTGGTATCAATACCATCATAATCACGACCGGACTGACTGTACTTATTCTAATTGGCCTATTCTTTGATATACATTCGATAGCTCGCTGGGTTATAGTCCTTCTACCGGGCTTGCTTCTGATCGTCTTGGCAGGAGGCATGATACGGGGTTATACAGTGATGGACAACACGTTAGTCATCCATCGCCTTGGCTGGTCCTACCGGTTAGATACATCATCCATGAAGGATGTGTTTGCGAAGCCATTAGCTAGGTCGGACAGTAGGCGTCTTTTTGGTACGGGAAACGTATTCGGTTACTACGGCTGGTTTCACCATAAAGAATTGGGAGATTACAGGGCTTGGGTGACAGATCCGGCTCGTAGGGTAGTCCTTCGTTTGATTAGGTACTAATAGGATAATAATGATCAATCAACCTTTAGATGATCGTAGGGATGTACTCAATGCCGAGGTTCCTATACTGCTGGAAGAAAAACACATTCAAGGGCTTTCTCTCGCCCTTATTCAGGACCAGAAAATCATCTTGGAAATGGGATTTGGTGTAAGAAATTCGTTGACGGGTAATCCTATCACGATTCAAAGTGTGTTTGAAGCCTATTCTCTGACAAAGCCTTTAGTAGCATACAGAGCCTTGGATCTATATCAGAAAGGGAGCTTTGATCTTGAGCGTCCACTCGAGAATTATACGAGTGAACCTTGCGTTTATTATGATCACAGATCAAAGTTCATCACGGCAAGGACAATCCTCTGCCATACAAGTGGATTTCCAGACGTTGAGCCTAAGCAGGGTTTCGCATTTACACCTGGAACGCAATGGTCGTATTCAACTCAGGGATATGGCTGTCTACAACGTGTCTTAGACCAAATTTCTTGTGAGCGATTTGATGAACATATGAGAAGGCATGTCCTTGATCCTTTTTCTATGACTTCGAGTAGCTTCGTTTGGGAAGAACGATTTAAGTCTGTTCTGGCGCAAGGGCACAATGCGCAAGGAAACCCGGAACATGACCGAAAGATCCACCTAGCAGATGCGGACAGCTTATTAACAACTGCATCCGATTACGCCACCTTCGTCGCGAAGTGCGGGTGGCCTGATCAAATGCATAGCCATGATTTGAATAACCAAACCTCAATACAAATGATTGAACCACAGGTTGCCATTTCTGACAGCTTATCTTGGGGCTTAGGATGGGATATCGAAAAAACGGATGATGTGCCTTTATCTGGCACATCGGTGGGGGATCTGGTGCGCCATTTCAGAACTTCGTGATTGCAAGCAGACAAGATAGGCTTGGAATCATGTTACTGACTAATAGCACCAATGGCTGCCTCTTATTCGAACCTGTCGTCAGACTTATAATCGGCAGAAGTCGTCCTGTATTTAAATTTATTCAGAGCTATTTCTATTGCTGAAGCACCCCATTGATAACAGGATGTGTAAATCTCCTGACTATTCAATCTATCGGGATGCTACCGCGACGCCATATATTTTCATGTTCAGGCAGTTTGTATCTCATATAATGTGTCATAGGCCGTGCCGACTCATCCGTAGCAACCCTTATTTCTTGTTTTAGATTTTAAAAGGGAGTGTATCAATCCATGACGTCGAATAAAAAAGATCAGATCCGCAAATTACTGAAGGGCATTGAAACAGGTGACCCGGAAGCCGTAACTGTGGTCAATGAAGATAAGTAAATTCAACACAATCCCCTGACTAAGGGGGTTAAGGTCTGGCGGAACTATTTAAGCGGCTTTCCAAAATGTCTCCCCGAGTCAATATCGTGCGTATATTCGCTGATGGGGACTATGTCTTTGCCCACACCGATTACAACTTCAACGTATTAGAAATCGGCTTCGAAGTCTTCCGTTTTGAGGATGGACAGGCCGTTGAACATTGGGACAACCTCCAACATAAACACAGCAGCCCCAACCCGGCCGGTCACACCATGATGGACGGACCAACCGAAGTCACCGATCTTGATAAAACTGAAGTGAATCGCGCACTTGTCCGATCTTTCGTTGAAGAAATCCTTATCAATAATCAACTCGATCGGTTGGAACATTACATTGATGCAGCGGGATACACGGAACATAATCCGCATCTGACTGACGGTCTGCCAGCACTGCACTCAGCGCTAGCCGAATCTTCCTCGAACGGCCAACGCATAATACAATACAAGAGCATCCATCGGCTACTTGCGGAGGGAAATTTCCTGCTTTGTGTGACGGAAGGATTCCGCAGTGGCGTCCACAGTTCCTTTTATGATCTTTTCCGTGTAGCCAACGGTAAGATCGTGGAACACTGGGACACAATCGAAGCAGTCCCGGCACGCTCTGAATGGGTGAACGACAACGGTAAGTTCTGAAACATGAACATAAAATTGGCGGATTATAATCTCAGAAGCCAGCCACCATTACCTCGACTACGTGTACCGCACCATTTTTTCAGGGCCTTAGGTTTTTGTATAGCCTTATATCTTTGCACATATACGATTGGAATGATACCTTCCCAGTATGAGTCATAAATGTGGGAGGGTTGTAGAAGAACCTCCCGAATGGTTATAGTGCGTGGGGCCCGAGGAACAGGGAGTAAGGATAAAAGGTGAAGGCAGAACTGATCTATCCATGCAACCTGGTGGGATACGGACGACTCCTTTTGATCGTTGTCGCGGTTTCGGTGTATATCAGCAGCGGCGATCCCGCAGCGCGGTGGGTCTTTCTGGGCTGCCTGGTTGCCAGCCTGTTACTCGATCTGACCGATGGGTTTCTGGCCAGACGTTACAGTCACACGGGAACCTTTGGCGTCCTCCTGGACCTTGCCCTTGACCTGGTGACACACACCATCGTATGGATAGCGTCGGAATGGCGGTTTGCCGTGTTGCTCATCCTCCTTGAGTGGACCGCCGGGGTCTTGTCCGCCGTTATTTCTGTGCGATCCGATACGACCTGGAAACAAAGGTTCAACACACGTGGTTGGGCGCCCATTAGGTACTACTTCAGGCGCCACCAGCGGAACCTGCTTTCTGCATACAGCAATATCGCACATTTTCTGTTCCCGGCAGCCCTATTTCTCAGCTTGTCGAATACCTGGATATACATATTAACCGTGCCCGGTCTAATCGTCTATGAGACCGTGACCGTGGTGATGATCCTTATGTATATCTCAGAGCGCAAGCGTGGGATAGCCTCCTCAGAACTGGAATCTGAGCTAGGGGACATGTAAACAGGTTAATGAGAATATATCCAAACGATGCGGCTGTGGCATGCCGATATCTGGATGCCAGGTATCGAATATTTTGAAGTTGATCTGTATATAATTTGATATATTATTGTCCTGACCAACTTATAAGTGGCCCGTCAGCTTTGAACGAGACACGGATAAAAGGAGGGGGGAAATGATGAAAATTCTGCTACCCGGAATCCCATATTGAAATCCTGTGTTCTCGACTCCAGGGTTCATCCTCATCTTGTTAAGCCTGGTAGCTTCTCCGGAGGCCCAAACCAAATCCATACGACAATTAAACCATAACATGGCTGGGCAAACGGTACTTATCGACGTGGATTCATAGATTAAAAGCAGGATGTATAATATAGCGGACAAGCCTGATTTTTTTTGATAGACACCATTTATACCTTCTAATATGTAAATAAGATATTTATTTTAAGGGATGATCGCCTACAATATTATTCGACCCATGGGATGACCTGGCCCTATGGGTTTAACATTAGCCTTTATTCGTTCAATACACAATTCGGCGTATTACGGTTACGATCCAATCGATCCAACAGGCAAACAATCTGCAGGTTGTCAGGTGGCGAGACGCTTCTTATGCCCGAAACTCCAAACGAAACACTTCTCTCATCTTTCCCACTCGCTTGGCGGTGGACCGACCCACGTTACCATGCGCTGCCTCCTGAGTCACTTGCTCGGATCCGGCCGCTCGACGAGGGTGCTGCGGAGAACGCATGGAAAACAAGCAGCCGACTTGCAAGTGACGATGCCCTTGACCCTTTTCGGCCCAACGCGCATTTGTTCTGCCAAATCACTGAACTCGATACAGGTGACGAAGACGAGCATATCGTCGATATGTGGCTCAAAGACCGTTTGCCCAAATTGCCGATTGACGTCATCGTATCCTGGCAACCAACGATCGCAGTCGTGACCGATACCGAAATCTTCATGCAATACTGGTCATCCTTCTGCTATCCGGCATCCGATGATGTCTCGATATAGCCCGCGTCCGAAGACTGGATCGTACGATACTGGCACGAAGAGATCCTGAACCATGCCCTAGGCATCTAAGGCAAATATATTCGTCACATTACATTATTCATCAATGAGAAAGGAAACAACATGTACGTAGGCTGTCAGGGTTTTGGTACAACAAACCATGAGCTGCAATTCATGCTTCGTCATGGCGTCACCCATATGGATACCTCCATCGACCCGGATGATCTTGACTTGCTGCGCAAAGGCCGGGAGGAAGCAGCAGCGGAAGGCGTCAACCTGGAGATGATCCACATCCCCATTGCCGAAAGCATCACGCTGGCGGAAGACCCACAGCGGGACCGGGATATCGACACCATTTGTGGTTGGATCGAAAACGCAGGCAAGGTAGGACTGCGCGGTCTCAACTACAATTTTTCAGTCGTCGGTTACCAGCGCACAGAAAATCGTTACGGTAGGGGTGGGTCAGCATTCAGCTCCTTCGACATGTCTAAATACGACAACGAGGCGCCGCACAAGGGCGGCCAGGTAGACCGCGACGAGATCTTCGCCCGAATATCGTATTTCCTGGAACGGGTCATTCCCGTCGCTGAAGAATTTAAGGTACAGATGGCCAGCCACCTGCCTGACCCACCGGCCCCCGTGCTGCGCGGTGAGGTACGATGGAATTACCCTGTTTTTGAAGGATTGAAACGATTCAGCGAACTGGTCGATAGTCCGTATCATGGATTTAATTTCTGTTGCGGGGTCGCCGCCGAGGGACTCGACGATCCCGGCAAAGAATTGCCTCCGATCGTCGAGTACTTTTCGGAAAAGAAAAAAATATTCAATGTCCACTTCCGTAATATTCGTGGCAAGCTCAATGACTTCGTCGAAGTCTGGCCCGATGAGGGCGACGTCGATATGCACGAGTTAGCGCGGATCTTCCACCGCACCGGCTATCCCTATATGCTGATGCCCGACCACGCACCGACACATCCCGACGACGCGGCACCAGCTGGCGTATCCAAACGGGTAAGTCAGGGTTGGGCCTTTCAGTTCGGATATATCCGCGCGATGATCCAAGCCGTTACCAAGGAGGCTTCGGAGAAGGTCCAGTGACGACGCCGTTACCTGAATCTGGGAATTTAATCATATGCTCCCGATTTAACATCCAATCCACGAATGCCATAACTACTTAAGCAAAGGATAGACACCATGTCGGAGAATCAGGGCCCGATCGGCCCCAATGAAACAATCAAGATAAGTAAGATTGAGACCTTCGTGCTAAAAAACTCATGGGTATTTGTCAAAATTTCAACCGACGCCGGCATCACTGGGTGGGGGGAAATGCTCAAGGATGACGCCAAAGCGTGCGCGGCCGGCGCCCTCGAAGTCGCCGACTATCTTGTGGGGAAAGATCCCCGACCTGTCGTCCATCACTGGCAAGCCATTCATCGGGGCGCCTTCTACCGGGGTGGCCCGATCAAAACGGCGATCTCCTCTGGGATCGATATGGCCCTGTGGGACATCACCGGCAAGTGCCATGGCGTGCCGGTCTACAAACTGCTTGGTGGCCCCACCCGTAACCGGGTCCGTGTCTACGGTGAGGTCAACGAAAAGACCGGGGTGAATGCCATGAAGGTCGGCCCGCAAAGCTCGCGGAAGGCCTTCAGGTACATCGAAACCCCACTCTTCGTTGACGAAGTCGTCGAGCGCTTCAAGGCACTTCGTGACAAGCACGGTCCCGGGGTTGATATCGGGATCGACTTCCACGGTGCGGTTCAGCCCCCTACCGCCCTTCAGTTGGTCAAAGCGCTTGAGCCCTATCATCCATGGTTCTATGAGGAAATCGTCCAGGCACTAAACATCGACGTCATGGCCGAGATCGCTGCCAAGACCCATATCCCTATCGCCACGGGCGAACGTATTTTCACCAAATGGGGCTTTAAGGAAATTCTCGAAAAGCGGGCGGCGACCATCTTGCAACCGGATATCTGCTATGCCGGTGGGATTACAGAATTGCGGCTGATCGCTGGTCAGGCCGAGGCCTATTATTCGCCCCTGGCGCCGCACAACCCACAGGGGCCTTGCTCGCTTGCGGCCAGCTTACAAATCGCAGGATGCATCCCTAACTTCCTCGCCCAGGAACGTGGGGACAATGAGTACATGGAGCTACTCGCCAAACCCCTGCCCCCGGTCGAAAACGGTTACCGACCGCTACCGACAGAGCCAGGCCTTGGCATAACCATCGACGAGAACAAGCTCATGGACCAGATCGGTGATCCCAAGCCCTATGGACCGCAGTTTGATCCAGATGACGGTTCGGTGGTGGATTGGTAGTTATATATAGTAACAGCTGTTGAATTGGATGGCCGCGGCCTGGGCAAAAAACCTGATTATTTTTCAATCAGGCTTCGTCCTCTTCTGTACAGAAGAGGACGAAGTTGAGATGAATGCGAGACCAAAATGTGTGATCGTCACCGGTCGGCCGGGATCAGGGAAAACGACCCTTTCAAAGAAGTTGACGACCATCCTGCATATGGCCATGCTGAGTCGGGACGAAATAAAGGTGGGCTATGTTTCTTCCTTTGGCGTTAGTCATGAAAAACTTCCGTCAGATACAAACCAAAAGGTGACAACCCTTTTTTTCTCAGCGATTCAGATGTTACTGGATGCGAATGTATCGGTCGTAGTTGAGGCCGCTTTCCAGCACCGGGTGTGGGCGAAATTCATCCCTGAATTGTCAGGTCAGGTATATTTCATCATCTGCGACGTGGAACCCACGCTCTGTGCTCAGCGACATCTTGATCGGGGATTGAAAGATCCGAGCCGGGCATTCTATCATGGAGACCATAGAGTAAAAGTATTCAGAGAAACAGGCGAGTTTCTGAAGCCGGGGGACTACCGTCCGCCATCTTTTGATGTGCCAACGCTAAGCGTAGCAACGACGGATGGCTACACCCCTGAATTGGAGGATATCAGCGCTTTCATCGCCAGCGAAAGTGGCTGACAACCAATCCGGGTAATAGGGGTGAAAACGTATTAAGTAACCCAAATTGCTAGTTGACATAAAAAGTGGTTGTCATCCCGGCCAAAGGCGGGAACCAGCGTCTTCCGATAACTGTTGCATAGCCGAATAAGCCATGTGAAAGACACTGGAACTATTGTACCTACGGAAACAGAGGCCTTTGGCTAGATAGCTTTCGCCGGGGAGACAGCCTATCGTTGCTCAACTACGAACTTGAGTTAAGTAGCCTAAAGAACTTTGCCCTTAGATGGCTGAATCGATGGCAGGCAGTATTACCTACCTCTCGCAAATTGGGTTAAATCAGAGGCGAAATAATAATCCAGAAACCATAGGAATTACCCGCGTCCTTTTTAGATCTGTTTTCCGAAAAATCCGATCTTTACGAATCTGCCCGACCGATGTATCCAGAAGACCTTTTTCAATTTGTTGCATCCATAGCACCCGGTACTCAGCAGGTTTGGGACTGTGGTACAGGTAATGGTCAGGCTGTTGCCCTTGCCCAACATTTCAATATCGTCTGCGCCTCTGATCCAAGTGCCGAACAAATTGCCCACGCCATCCCTTGCGAAGGGGTATCTTATTCGGTTCAACCGGCTGAGTCAACCAACTACCGTGAATGCTCATTCGATGCGGTGTGTGTATCGCAGGCTTTACACTGGTTCGATTTTCCTGTTTTTTTTCAGGAGACGAAACGCGTGCTTAAAACTCGGGGTATATTGGGGGCTTGGGGTTACGACTGGTTTAGGGTGACACGCGCATTCGATGCGACCTTCGACAAGGTTATTATGCAGGTCATAGAAAACGATTGGGCCCCTCAAAACGCGATCTTATGGAATGGCTACAAGGACGTTCAGATCCCTTTCACCCCAATAAAAACACCGAAATTTCAAATCCAGGTGTCATGGAATTTATATCAACTACTTGCGTACGTTCACACCTGGTCGTCTGTACGCCGCTGTATGGCGCGTATTGGAAGGAGTTTCTTCACGCATGCTGAGGTGGCCTTAGGGCTACATTGGGGTTCGCCAGAGTCGGTAAGGGAATTTATTATGCCCCTTTATTTTCTGGCTTGCAGATACACGGACACGAATGCCCAAAGTTGAGAAATCATATTATTTTTACATGGGACTTTGTGGCTATTAAATGTACCTTCTTTTATATCTGAATGTTCAAAAGCGTAGAGGTATAATAAATGTATTGCATCGGCCTGACAAATAGGATATGATAGCCGATATTAATCGTAAATCTCACCCCCATACATTATAACAGGCGTGTAGCGGCTGTCCTTCCGCGATCGTCATGTTCATAACTACCTTGCCATGAATATTACGGCTATCCATATAACACCGGTAAAAATCCCTTCCTCTGGTCCTCCTGGCCCGGTGATTCATTCCGTAAACCCGATCTACAGGTTCTCAGATCTTAAATATGATGGCACGCCGAAATCCACACCTGCAACTTTCAGTCAACTTGTCGTCGAAATTGAAACGGATGAAGGTGTGAACGGCCTGGCTGTGGGCGGTTATGCCGGACAGGCGGCGTATCCACTTCTGAAAAATGTCCTTGCACCTCTTCTTATCGGCGAGGATGCGTTGCGGACGGAATGGCTATGGGAGAAAATGTTCAGCATGTCCATCGCCCATGCCCGTGAGGGGGCCAGCAGCAGTGCCATCAGCCTGATTGATACGGCATTATGGGACCTCAAAGGCAAAGCGCTGAATCAACCGGTTTACAATCTTCTTGGTGGAAAAACGCGAGATAAAATACGACTGTATGCCAGCCGACTCTATGTATCCGCTACTGAGCGGGGTGACCCGGATCTCGGGCTATTACATGAAGAAGCGGCTATGTACGTTGAGCAGGGGTTTACCGCCGTCAAACAGCGGTTCGGGTTCGGACCATGGGACGGCATCGAAGGTATGAAAAAGAACGTTGCCTTAGTCGAGACGGTGAGGGATACCATCGGTGATGGGGTTGAACAGATGGTGGACTGCTGCAGGTCGTTTACTGCAGAGTATGCCATACGTATGATGCACATGGTCGAGGAATTCAACCTAAGCTGGTATGAAGAACCGGTGTTGCCGCATGATTGGGACGGGTACGTTCGTGTGCGGGAAGCTGCTTCGATGCCGATATCAGGCGGTGAAAATGAATACAGCCGACACGCGTTTGCAAAATGGGCGAAAATGGGTTGTGCGGATATATGGCAACCGGATGTAGACCGTTGTGCCGGGATCACTGAGGTTCTGAAGATTGTACATATGGCCTCTGCCAATGACATCACCGTGATACCCCACGGCGGTTGGGTAACCAACTTCCATATGGTTATGGCAAATATGATATGCCCGATGGCGGAGTATTTTCCACCCCAGCATACCGCCCCGGACCATCAGTTGCTACTTGGCGAACCGACCGCGAAAGACGGGTATATTGAGCTTTCGGATGCCCCGGGCTTTGGATTGACGTTGAACCGGGATGTACTCAAAAAATTCCGGTGGGACGGTTAGACATTTACAATTCGTGCTAATTCAACCTGTTGTATCTGATATTTTCCCCATCCCTCTTTCCCCTTTCCGATATGGATGCATCCGACACGCACACCAATCGGGGTTTAGCCATCCGTGCTCCGCTCATAGGTCTGTTACTGGCTGCATTTGTTGCGCTCTGGACTGAATATGCCGCTAATCGATTAGGCGTCGAAGCTGCTGCGACGCACCTGCCCCCTGCCTTACTCCTCCCATTTTTACTTTTTATCCTCCTACCCAATACCCTGCTTCAGCATATCGCCCCAAAACAAGCATTGAGGCGTTCCGAGCTCATTCTGATTTTCATCATGGGCTTGATCGCATCGATTGTGCCGGACCAGGCGATGACAAAATACCTGCTTGTCGTTATTACTTCACCCCATTATTTTGCCGGACCGGAAAACAGATGGGCTGAGTTGTTTTTTTCTTATCTGCCAGATTGGTTGGTGCTTCAGAACCAGGGTGAGGCGGTACGCCTGTTTTTTGAAGGGGTACCCGTCGGGCAGGCCATTCCCTGGACAGCTTGGATAACCCCGTTGTTCTGGTGGGGCTCGCTGATCGGTGCATTGATGTTTGCAGGCACATGCATCGTCACTATCCTACGTCGGCAGTGGATGGTTTACGAACGTCTCCGATATCCCATCGGAGAAGCAGCCCTGCACCTCATAGAGGCGGGCACGGGACCAAGTGATACGGAACGACCGGGCATCCGTCGGTCGCCCCTGTTTCGAGTTGGATTTGTATTGACCGCGGGTATAATGGCGTGGAATATTCTGTCGTTCTGGGGGATCTGGCCACCTGTGCCGATCATGGCGACCGACAGCGTGTCCATCCGCATCGATCCGGCCTTTTCGCCGCTCACCCTTCGTATGAATGTATTTGTCTTCTGCTTTCTGTTTTTTGTCAATACAGAGATTCTATTCAGCCTGTGGGTGTTTCTTCTGCTGTATAATGTACAGGAAGGGTTCCTCAATACCTTCGGGGTGTCTTCCGTGTCTGGTTCTATCGTGGACGGGGGCCTGGTCGGGATTCAATCCATTGGTGGGCTGATTGCATTTGTGTTGTGGGGCCTCTGGATGTCACGACGACATTTAGCCGACGTTTGGCGCAAGGCCTGCGGCTTCCCGTCGGATCTCGACGATAGGACCGAGTTACTCTCTTACAGGACGGCCGTGTTCGGGCTGATACTCTGTCTGGGGTATATGGTCTGCTGGTTATATGCGGCGGGGCTGTCGATATCCATAATCGCCCTGTTCTTATTTCTGCTGTTTGTATTCTATTTAGCCCTCGCCCGCGTGACGGCCGAGGCGGGCCTGGTCTCGGTGGATCTGCCCATCAACGCACATCAGTTTACTGTGGGGATTATCGGCTCAGCCCACATGGCGCCAGGTGATCTGACCACGCTTGGTCTCGGAAACGCATTCGCCCGGAACTGGCGGACTTTTACGATGGTGGCCCCCACTCATGCCGCCTGGTTTGGTCAGTGGACGGGGGAACATAGGCTGTTCCGGTGCTGTGCAGCAGCATTCGCGGTGGCGACCGCCGTCTCCATCGGCTATGTCATCCAGGCAGCCTACACCTACGGAGCTCAAAATCTACATACCGATATCGGTACGGACCGGGGGCTCCGGTTTTACGGGCTGATAACCCAGTGGATAGACAACGCCACGCAGATCACCGAACTCGATACCCTGTTTCTGATTTCAGGTATGGGCGGCATGGCCGTACTCACCGGTGCCCGGTATATCTTTAGCTGGTGGCCACTGCATCCCATCGGGATGGTAGTGGTGATGTCCGCACCGGTCAAAAATGCCCTGCTGCCCCTTTTTCTTGCCTGGCTGATACAGACCATCCTGCTGCGGATCGGTGGGGGCGTGTTGTACCGGAAAGTGCAACCGCTGTTTATCGGGATCCTGATTGCATATCTCTTTGGTCAAGCGATAGCCATGGTGATCGATCTGGCATTTTTCCCCGACCGTCCCCATCAGTGGGAGGTCTACTGAATCTGATCGTTCTATGACTTACGGACATATTTGTGCCACCGACCATCCACAAATACTTCACCCACATACAGATTACCTTGCTTATCCTGACATATCCCATGCGGTCCCCCAACAAATTGGCCAGGCGCCTCACCGGGCGTTTCTCCGCCCCCGCCCCACGTTGTGATCAGCTGATGGTCCAGCGTGTAGATGCTGATCTGCTGGGTCAGTTCGGTGATATAGACGATGTCATCTACAGGATCGAACCAAGTTTGATTAGGTCGGAGTAGCCCACCCCACTCGGTCAGATACTGCCCGTCCGTATCGAAAATCTGAATGCGGTTGTTTTCGCGGTCACATACCCACAGCCGGTCACGGCGGTCAATGCGGACATTGTGACATAGGTTAAACTGGCTCGGACCGTCGCCTGGCCCCCCCCACGTTTGCAGCCAGGTGCCGTCTGCGGAATATTTGTGCATGTGAGCATTGCCGTAGCCGTCTGATATGAACAGGTCGCCGTTGGAAGCCACAGCCAGATCGGTCGGCCTGTTGAACGGCAAGCCATCTTCCGCACCGGGCGTGCCGGGGGTGCCAATGGTCATGAGTAGTTTCCCATGCCGATCGAATTTAAACACACAGTGTTGATCGCGTTCGACGCAGAAGACATTGTCGTCTGCATCGATGAACAGGCCATGTGGGTCCTGAAGCAGATCTTCGCCCCAGGAATCCAGCATGTTACCGTCCGTGTCGAAGATGACCAGCGGATGAGGCCCCCTCGAATTCACGAAAATTCGGTTCTGAGAGTCGCATGCCATACCCGGTGTCCATCCCCACGTCCAGTCAACCGGCTTTCTCGGCCAGGTGACATCCACCTCATACGTATACTCGCCTGATCCAAAAATCACATTATCCTCCGACAATTAAACAGGAAAGCCAGGTATCCTGCGTGTTAATGAATGTGTACGATGCCCCCATTGGGATATGGATCATATCCCCTTCGGTAACCCCGTGTGGATGCCCATCGATCCTGAGCGTCCCTGCACCTTCCAGAATATAATATATCTGCTCGATGGCCCTTTCGCAGTGCTCCGTGGTATGTCCGCGGGGTTGTACCGATTCCCGATCGATCCAGGCAAGTCCATGCAGGCAGCCGACCTCCGGCTCATCCGCACGACCAAGCAGATGCCACCGGATCGCATCCACCCCGTCGGTCCTCGGCGAAACATCCCTCAAATTTCGCTGTTTGAACGCACCTACATCGCTTTCCACATCCATGCTGATGACGTGATGGAGGACCCAGTCTTCGGCCCGATTAAATATCTGATGGTTCAGGCCGGATGGCAGATACAGGGCGTCCCCCGCCTCGAACGAAAAGCAGGTGTCACCGCAGAGGACCTCGCCACTACCCGCGATGATATAATACACCTGCTCCCGATGCAGGTGCTTGTGATGGTCAGACGCCTTGCGGCCCTGGATACCATGTACCGTCATAACGCCAAGCTGCTCAAGCACGGGTGCGGGTGCACCTTGATCGTTCAAAGGCGCGACAGAATCTATCGGCTGCAGACACGCCCAGACTACCGCGCTGTCATGGCTGATGACAGGATTCGCATCGCGCCAGTTGATTATGTCAGGCATGAAATCCCCCGTTCTTAAAATGGACACGAACTATATGCATTAAGTGCTAAGTTTGGATAATGGACCCCACTTACAAGCCCAGAAATGCAGGACCATTTGATTTATGCCCTTGTTTATTTCATACCATACTCACTGAAAAACAACTGTCGTTCCCGCAGGCTTTAAGCGGGGATCCACCCGTATGAGTATCTCGGTGAGTTTATGATGGCTGAAATAGCATAACCAACAACCTCTACCATCTCTAAATGCATCATATGGGTTCCCGCTTAATGCCTGCGGGAACGACAGCCTTTTATTATATCAAACCGCTCATGGTCCAATCCTTGGTAATAAGTAGTGTATGACAGGCTTTAATGATAGGACGATACAATGATAAAGTCAATGTCCGTCATCCGATGACGATTAAATAGGCTCGACGAGTCATGAACCTCTTAATGAAATATAGGCGTAGACCGTCCAACACGTGGCCTAATCGCAATTAATCATAATACAGAAATTGACTTTGATTTCATCGATCGTATATTGAAATCATCCAGTAACCCCATCGACTTAACCAATTGAAACATAGCTTCTGATTTTAGATATGTCCATCCTTTGAACATGGTCGTTTCTGAGCATATAAGGGACTTGCATGAGATCTTCTTGGATGAGTTTATTTGTTTTGCCTTCCTTGGGTGTGATCAGCGGATGTGAGTCTGAATGTAACTTGCCATACCGTATGGCAAGTGCGGACCAGAGCTGAGGAGGTCCTGTGGATGGATATGGAACGAGGATGTTCGGTGAATTGAATGCCGAGCGATACGACGCAATATACGACGACATGATAGCGGAAACGAACGACTCCGCGGCGACCCTCGCTGAACTCGCTGACGGCGGACGCGTTCTCGAATTTGCCATTGGAACCGGGCGCGTGGCCCTTTCACTTGCTGCATGTGGCCTGAGTGTCTCTGGCATCGAGGCCTCTGAGGCTATGGTCGAAAAGCTCCGTGAAAAACCAGGGGGTAGTGATATACCCGTAGTGATTGGGGACATGGCCGAAGTTCGTGTGGAGGGTAGGTTCGATCTGATCTACCTGGTGTTCAACACGATCTTCAATTTAACGACTCAAGAGGCCCAGGTCCGGTGCTTCAAGAATGCCGAACGACATCTGAGTGAAAGGGGCGTATTCGTCGTGGAGACCGTCGTACCCGATTTCTCCGAGTATGTAGACGGCCAGCGTA
>Ga0114999_10001567_pt1 | contig 31590 bp, 28 predicted proteins | sample ArcticOcean_MG_C_3_FD_89820 | JGI IMG/M metagenome (GOLD analysis project Ga0114999, IMG submission 89820) | Marine microbial communities from western Arctic Ocean - ArcticOcean_MG_CB8_126 | ecosystem: Environmental > Aquatic > Marine > Oceanic | place: Arctic Ocean: Canada Basin | collected...
AAACCCGGCGTCTTCGGAGGCGTTTTTGTCCCACTGGCAGATGAACCGACCGTCGATGGCACTACGCTGTAGCGGTACCGTTTCGGACAGCGGCCGCGCCGAGAGAATCATCCCACCGGGGTGCTGGGCGAGGTACTTTGGGAAGTGATTCAGCTGCTGGGCGAGTTCGATGAGCATCTGCCACACAGGGGCATCGACCCGGTCTCGAAACTCGGGAAGTTCCGCCATTTCTTTTGCCAGACCGGGAATAGAACTATGCCCATCGAGTCGCTTGTTGAGTCGACCCAGATCGTCCTCTGCAATGCCCAACACTTTGCCCAAATCACGCACTGCGCCCCGGATTCGGTAGGTCGAGATCATGCCCGTTAGAACGGCGCGTTCGTAGCCCCACCGCTTGTGTATTCTCAGGATGAGCTCGGCACGTATTTCACGAGGAAAGTCGAGGTCGATGTCAGGCGGAGCCAGCTTTTCTCCATCGGTCGTTTCCGGCAAAAAACGATCGAGACGAAGCCCGAATTTAAGCGGGTCGATGTGCGATAGGCCGGTGAGATAGCCGATAAGTAGTGCCACAGAAGACCCACGACCTCGACCCGGTGGGTTCTCTTCTAAAGGCAGCCCCGGCTCGACGAGTCCGAGATCTTCCTGAACTTCTCGGGCGATCCTGATGATGTCGTAATACTGCAGCAGAAACCCGACGAGCCCGTGCTTTTCCAGCAGCTCGAATTCCTTGTCGAGGCGTGCGGTTACTTCGGGCGTCACGCCGCCGTACCGGCGTACTGATGCCTCCTCACATATCTTCCTTAGATAGCTTGACTCGGTGTACCCCGGTGGCAGGAATTCGTATGTTGGGAAGTCGTAGATGGCGTCGGATGTGAGGTCGAACTCGCACCGATCGGCGATCTTCACGGTGTTCGTTATCGCCTCCGGATGCTCACTGAAAAGAGCAGTCATTTCATCAGGGGACTTAAGGAAAAACTGGTCGTTGGGTCGGCGTTCCCGATGGCTGGCTTCGAGCGACTTGTTGTGCTTGATCGCAACGAGCGCGTCATTGAGCCGATGGCGGTCACGGACGTGGTAGTGGGCGTTGTTCGTAGCGACGATTCCTATTCCCAGATCGCTGGCTATTGCTGCCATGTGACGGTTGCGCTGGACATCGCCCATGACGAGGTTCTGCTGAAGTTCGAGAAAGAAATTGTTCTTCCCGAATGCTTCGACGTACTTGCTGGCGGCACGTACGGCTGCGTCGATGTCGCCGTTGCTTACGAGCTTCGATATCTCGCCTCGTCGACAGCCGGATAAGCAGATGACTCCTTCGGCGTGATCGGCGAGTAGTGCGGGGTCGAGATGCGGGTCGTTGCGCTCTTCGGCATCTATGTGGGCGCGTGTGGTGAGCAGCGAGATGTTTCGATACCCGGCTGCGGTTTCGGCGAGCAGGGTTATGTGGGGGCGCTCGCCCGGTTCGTACTCAGTTTCGGGTGGTTCGTCGAGTCCATGTGTGAGAGTCAGTTCGATGCCTATAACCGGCTTGATGCCGAGTTCTTTGGCGGCTTGAGCAAACTCCATGACGCCGCTGACGTTGTCGTGGTCGGTGATGGCGAGTGCGTGAAGTCCGAGTTGCTTTGCGGTGAGCAGCAAATCCCACGCTTCAGAAGCCCCCTCCTGAAACGAGTAATTACTATGCGAATGCAACTCCGCATAGTGGCTCGCCATTTTTTCTGTAGCAGGGATGGTGTTGGCTGGATTGGGGGGATTGATCTGTTGGTCGGGGGCTGTGCGCGTCCCGACCGTGGTGGAGGGATCTGGGGTGGGTGTGTCGCGAACGCCCGCCGTCGCCGGTACAGCTGCTTCCTTCAAATACTCTGCTTGCTCTTCGTTGAGCACCCCTTTTATTCCGCGCCCGCCGCTTACCCACCCAGCGTGCACCGGATTGTCACGCGGATCGATCGCACCACTATCTCTCGCCGTGTCCAACGGCAATGTCCTATCGACTTTGTCATCAGGTTCCGACGCCGTAGTAAACCCGGCACGCCGGCGGCGTCGGCGAGATTTCGTTTCGTAGCGCGGGTCGGTTGTCTCTCCGGTATCGGAAGATCGACCAGGAGATCCAGTCACTTCTTTGGCGGGGAGCGCTTTTTCTATTTCTGAGAATTTATCCATGGCGTTTAGCTCCGGGCGTCGTCGGACGACTTGGTCGCGGCTGCAATCTCGTCAGTCGCGCTCGTGACTCGTCACTCGGCTCCGCGTCGCAATCTACCCTCCCTCGGTCCCTCCCGAAGGAGGGAGGCCGGACCTGCTCCGAGCGAGAAGGTCGATCAGAATGCCGGAGATATCTTGGAACTCCCAGCGGTGATGTCACACCTACTATCCCTGCAAACCTCCATAAAACGCATGTAGAATGCGATAAGCAAATAAATAAAAAATAAGAGTGAAAATGACCATAATATGCTGAGTGTCGGACAAAGTGCTCTGGAATATCATTAATAAATGCGAGTATGTAATGAAATGAGCTATCTCGAATTTGCACACAGGCCAGTCGCGCAATATGAACAGTCATAGAGCTTTGACACGAAACCGAAAAATGGGAGTCGACCTGTCGATTGCGAGCACACCCGTTTGCGGTCCGGACGATGTCATGGTTTCGCCAAGATTCGTGGGTCTGTGTGGCACCGATGTCCAGACGTATTCCGGAGCGCTTGCGGCCGCGGCGAATGTGCTGGGGCATGAAGGCGTAGGGGTGATTACGGCTGTTGGAGAATCGGTTAGCAGTTGGTCGCGTGGAGACGCGGTCGTCTTTAACCCTGTGAATCCGATGGATCAGAACGACATTCTTGGACACAGCTTTGGAGGGCTGTTTCAAGAGCAGTTTCTGATCGAGCGTGTTGAATCGGTGGACTGGCTTATTCACCGAATTCCTGCCGGATTGCTGAACCCGATGGGGCGTTGATTGAACCTGTCGCTACGGCGATATATTCGAGCGAACTTGTGGCAGGCCAGGGCGATGGACGCCGTGCTGTGGTGGTTGGCGATGGGCCCATTGCGCTTCTCAATTCGATCGTTCTTCGCCTTCGAGGATTTGAATCGGTGCTTATGATTCATGGACGATCGACAAGAGGTGGCTGGGCAACTGCGCACGGCTACTTTGAACGTGCCGATGTGATTTCGAGCCGTGGCGATGTCGCCGTAAAAGTTGCTGAACGATTTAACGGAGAGCCTGCAGACGTTGCAGTTATTTGCACTCCCGGCGAGGCTGTGGAGTCGTCGGTACTCACTGCATTGGAGTATCTGAAGCCCGGCGGATTGATCAATTTCGTTTCTTGCGCAATTCCGTCGGTGATATCGCTTCGTTCCGGGGATTTGGACGTTCAAAAACTGCAACGACGTAACCACTCGGGTCTTCCGACTGGTGGATACGTTGAAGACTTCGAATCCGCGAGTCGAAAGATCGTGAAAATGACGGGCCAACACGGGACTTCGTCTGCTCATATTCAGGCAGCTGTCGATCTGTTGACTACGGATCCTCAACCGTTCAATAAGTTGATTACCGATGTTGTTTGTTTTGATAAGGCGGACTCGTTTATTTCTTCTGCCGTCGAGTGGTCGTTGGGTCGGGGAGTTGGCGACCGGCCCCGACCAATGAAGGCTGTGATTGAGTTGAATGAAGATTCGCTCTTTTTGATGTGAAGATTTACCCGGCCTGTCGGTACCAGTTGTTAGTGGTGAGATCGAGATAGACAGTTAACTGCTGGCCGTTTTGGAACCGCAGAACGTAGTAGAGCCGGGCGATTTCCTCTTCAGACCCGCGCCACCACTCATCGTTAACCTTCCACAGATTCTCGATCTCAACGATCCTCATCCACGCACCGTCGGACACGAGTGGTGCCGATGGCACTTTTACTGAGGAATCGGAAGCGGTTGGCTGATTCGGGCGAGTTGTGCTTTTGGGCGTACGTTTCGACCCACCCTCTAACTCCCTCCCAATCTGGGAGGAAGAACCCGTTCGCACCGTCTGCCGGTTCTGTTCCCTCTCCCTAGAAGGGAGAGGGCTAGGGTGTGGGTCGTTGCGATGGGCGACCAAGTGCGAATGCACGCCCGGAGCTGACGAAGGGCTAGGGTGTGGGTTGGACGTCAGTGACCTACGTTCAAGTTCTTCAACAATCCTGAACAGCACGCCCTCAGTATTTTCAAACACCTCGTTGTTCCAGAACCTGATTACTCGATATCCGTGATCTTCAAGATCTTGCTGTCTGGCAATATCGGCTTCTTGCTGAGTTGCATGACCACCACCGTCTAGCTCGATTACCAGGCAAGCCGTACGGCAGCAGAAATCGACGATGTAGGGTCCGATCGGGTACTGGCGGGTGAACTTGTATTTCGGCACTTGAGTTTTTCTTAGGTGCTGCCAGAGCAGGTTTTCTGCCGGAGTCGTGTTGCGGCGGAGTGCGCTGGCTTGTTTTGTTGTTGCTGGTCGTGTAGCCGCCGACCCACCCTCTAACTCCCTCCCAATCTGGGAGGGAGAACCTGGTCGCTCCGTCTGCTGGTGGTCCTGTCCCCTCTCTCTGGTTTTGGTGTGCCCCGCGGAGCTTGCGCCGGCGACCAAGTGCGAATGCACGCCCGGAGCTAACGGAGGGCTAGGGTGTGGGTTGCTGCTCTGGCGACGCCTGCGACGTGCGCCCGGCGAGTTGATAGCTGGCGGCACCTGCACCGCAGTTGGGCTGCCTGTCGAATCGGTACGAACGTAGATAACCCGCGGCGCGTTGAGCGGCTTTATTCCGCCCGAGTGAATCCTGCTAGTTTTCGCAGACTTATCAGAAGCTTTGCTCGTCAACTCAGCCAACCCCCTCCGCCTGCTCAGTAAAAGTGGCATTGCCACCGTCGGCACTCATTTGGACTAGTGCGTAGCGACGTTCGGGGATTCTTGACCAGGGTTCGAGCTCCCTTACCTGATAGATAGGAGGCGCCATTTTCAACCGAGAGCGAAGCTGGCTGATCGTCTCCCGCAGATCGTCATCACGCTTCACCTCTTTCCACATCGACTCCTGTCGACCCGCCTCACCGGTGATGCCCGAAAGCGTTAGGCGCATGTCTTCCAACGGACCCGGAATCACAGCCATATCGAGCTTCGACTTGATCGCAAATAACGCCTGATTCTTGTTCCCGGCAGGATCTTTGAAAGGCACCCGCATGGTCCACGGCGCGTGCTGGAAAACCTGTGATTGGATACTTGCCTGACGGGCAAAACGTCGTGAAAGTTGGGATCGACCGTATGCGCGACCAAGCAGGCTTTCGATAGCTGGAACGATAGTCGCAAGACTCGCTGTGGGATCGGGAAAATCGAGATGCTCCGACACGCCCAGCACACTTCGTTTCGGCATGAGTGGGCGATCATCGATGCCGTTCGCCAGATCCCACGCCGTGCCTCCTGCCTGCCCGAACTGCGCCTCCATTGGCCCACGTGGCATATCGGCGATATGACCCATGGTTGTCAGCCCAAAAGCATGCAGCCGTTTAATGAGCGAGTAGGGAACGGGGAGAGAATCGACCGGGAATCGATCAAGGAATCGACCGGGCTCACCGGTTACTTTTCGCCCGCTGTTGGATCGACTTAGCAAAGAGGCCGCATAAGCCAGCCACTTGTTGCCGCCAACGCCGATCCGCAGGTCAAAGCTATCGATAGCGCTCGCAAGTAGCCGCACGACATGTGCGTCGTCGCCGTACAGTCCCTCGAGTCCCCATATGCCCACGTAGGCAAGACCCGGAGCCGCTGCTTCGATATCGGGCACCCGCCTCTCGAGATTTTCAATAATGTCGTCGAATACGAGTGCGTAGAGCGGAGTATCGGCTTCGATGATGAGCACGCCCCGATGTCGTGATGTCGCTTCGATGAGCGGCATGCCCGGCATGACGTCTTTCAGGTCGGGAGACGCTGCGAGCACGACACGTGCAGATAGAGACCCAGAATCAGGGCCAGAGCTTTTAGCAGATACGTTCGTCAACTCTTCGGAAAGATCGAGCATTTTGCCTGCGATGATCGCCGATCGGTCGTGCAGTTCCGGCTTACGCGCCACCTCGACCTGCCACGGGAAATTTGGGATTCTGAGGCAGGCAAGTGGGCGTGGTGCCTTGGGCACATTTACTGAGGGGGCGGCAAAGGTTGACTGAGTCGCTGTGGTGGTGCTTTGGTTCATGGTCTGCAGTGAGCCATATCTAGGTTGAATCGGGTGCTTGTTCTGTTTTGATCGCTGATTGCCACCCATTCGACGTTGCTCAGGGCAGGCGTCGCTGACTCCTCGCAATGACAGGAGTTCCAATGGCGCGTTGTGTGATTGGGTGTGTATCGGGTCCCAAGTGCGAATGCGCGCCCGGACCAAACGGGAAAAAATCAATCAGCGCCAGTTGTGAAATGGCCGCTGTGGGCGAGACGAACCGGGTCGTCTATTACTCCATCCGCTGCTTACTTCTTGAATCGTTTTCGGGAAGTAAATATTGGTTGGGAGACCCATAATAGAACAAATGTTCTAAAAAGCAATAGGGGCTGTCACGCAAGTTTGAAAAACGTGGCGCGCCGGCGTAGTCTGCCGAATCGCTAACCATTTTCGAAGAAGAAAGCATCAATATGCCCTACGCAAATAACGACGGAGTGAAAATCTGGTTTGAAGTCGAGGGGGATGGACCGCCCTTGATGCTGGTTCACGGCACGGGGGCTAACCTGAACAGTTGGCGGGATATTGGGGTAGTCGATGCTCTGAAAGCGGACTATGAGCTGATCCTGATCGATGCTCGTGGTCACGGCAAGAGTGATAAACCTCACGATCCATCAGCGTATTTGCCCGAGCCGAAATCGAAAGACATGGAAGCGATTCTCGATAGCTTGGACATCGAAACCGCTCATTACCTCGGCTACTCAATGGGCGGGCGTATTGGCTTCGACACAGTCATGCATGCTCCACATCGTTTGAGGTCGCTGATCGCTGGTGGAGCCGGGCCATCGCCAGCAGCATTGCTTGCTGGTTCAATTTTCGTAAAAGGGCAGACGATGGAAAATATTCTTCAAAAGATGGAATCGGAATATGGAAGAATGCCCGACGAACAAAGAAACAAATATTTAGCCAACGATATCGATGCCCTGAGTGCTTCGCAGGATCACTCGATACTCGATCAGGAGAGTGAATATCGAACGGCTCTGTCGGAGTTCAGTCAGCCAACGCTAATGTTCGTCGGAACAGAGGATCCGCGGCACGAAGATATCGAAGCCACAGTGCCGCAGATGCCGAATGCCGAATTCATTTCGCTTGAGGGTCTTGATCATATCGGTGCCAATCGGGATATCGCTAGAGTTCTGCCGCAGATTAAGTCGTTTCTGGCTTCCGTTTAGCTGGATAGCATGTCCAAGTCGTTCTCCTGCACCAGGGCAAAATAGCAGCATTAAAAACAAAGACCCGAGTTGGCGCCCGGGTCATGCTTCGGAGGAGAATTGCCGCCTGTTATCGAACTAGGCGGACTTTCGCGCGTTGATCAAAATCGCCGCTACTGCGGAGGCAGCTACAGCACCTGCTATAAATTTTTTCAGTGCCATAAATCTGTCCTCCGTGTCGCTTTAGTTGAGTTATGAGCGATGTTTGCTTCGCACAACTTAAATATTGGATGCGAAACATTACAAAATGGTTACAACCACCTGTTAATTCCCTGAGAGGTGGCGCACCTTTGGTTTTCGATGCACCGACAAAATCTTCTCAATGGGGCATGTACACGACATGCATTCATTTCAGAAGTGCATAATCCGTAGGGTTCAAGCCTTTTCAAGAGTTGGTCTGGAAATCTGAAAATGAATGATAGAGAAGCAAACCGCTATCACCACCCTCCAGCGTGCACGTGTGTGCAATGCAACGATCGTCGACTAGGGAGAACACGGCGATACGAACGTAGAGGAACGGTGCCTAAAGAACCCCGAATGTTTATCGATAGGCCTGTCGAACTCGACGATATAAATCTGGAAAATCCAACTCCTGCACTAAATTTAATCAACCCACCTAGTAATTCGAGTGGCACTTCAATACATCCGTTTTGGAAGTACTTGTTTTATCTACTGTTGGCGGGATTAGTAGGTATTTCAGGAATCGCTATTTATCTTGAGGTGGTGGACTCAGAGAAGATGATAAATGAATTTGTAAATGAAAAAATTGAAGTCTTTGTTCCGTCAGGTGAGTAACTGATTATGAGATCAGTACACCCTCACATCGTGATGACGATTTTTCCCTTTACGTGGCCTGCCATGAAGTAGCGGAACGCCTCGGGAACCTCGGCCAGCGGGTACGTTCGATCGATGATTGGCTTCGCCTTACCAGCTTCGAAAAGCTCGCATACCAAGTCCGTGCCGCCGTTCGGATTCCCGCCCGAGGTGCCAATCTTCTTGCTCCCGAATAGCGAAATTAGCAGGCCGATGAACATCACCTGAAAAAAACGAACTTGCGATCCACCAATGGCACCGTAGGCACCACCGGGGTTCAGCGATCGCTTGTAACGGAAGACAGAACGATGGTTCGCTACATCGATAATCAGGTCATAGCGCTCCCCGTTTTTGGCGAAATCTTCTTTCTTGTAGTCGATCACATGGTCGGTGCCAATCGCACGTAGCATGTCGATCTTCTCAGTGCTATCGACACCGGTAATTTCAGCCCCGAAATGCTTTCCGAGCTGCACGACAAACATACCGACGCCACCACCTGCGCCGTTCATCAATATCTTTTGACCGGGTTTAATTCCTCCGTTCTGCTGGAGAGCGCCAAGCGCTAATGCAGCCACTTGAGGAATCGCCGAAGCCTCCTCGAAAGTCATGCTGGGCGGTTTCAGCGTCATGTTCTCTTCGCGGGCGCAGATGTACTCGGCGAAACCGCCAAAGCCAAGAGATATAAAACGAGTGCTAACTTCGCCAAACACTTCGTCGCCAGGCCGCAGTTTTGTGACGTCGCTGCCGACTGATTCGACCGTTCCAGCTACATCGGTTCCAAGGATCTTATTTTTTGGCTTTCGCCAACCTTGAAAGAGTCGAGATAAAAACGGCCGTCCCCTGAGGAAGTCCACGTCATACGAATTCAGGGAAGTCGCATGAATCTTGATCAGGACTTCATCGTCCTTGGGGATCGGTTTGTCGACCTCTTCAAATGAAAGGACATCAGGCGAACCATATTTGCTGTAGACGATTGCTTTCATTGAGATTTCCTTGGATCACCGCAGATTTTGAATTCCACAGTCATATGGCTGGTACTAGACCACGCAATTAATTGTCACTGCTGATTATGCTTGAGATCGCTGCTGACTCCCTGACATCGAGTTCACAATGACGGGCATTCGAAATTTCCATCGGCTCCACAACTCTTCGTCACCAACCAACTCAGTCATGAAATGGGCAACATTCGATCGCGCGGTTGGAAGCCCAGAAAAGACGCTTGAGGCGGGGGATTCGCTGATTTTGTACGGACAGAACTCGGTGTTGGTCAATGTGTCGGGGCGGACACAGCACCATTCGATGTGGTTGCTCCCCTTACCCACAGTTTTGTACAAATATCTCGCAGCGGATTCATTGTCTCCTGCTGGTGGCAATACCTGTCGGTAGAACATCAGAAGTCCGCTCTCAACTAAGGTTCTCTTCTCATTGAGATCGGGATTCTTCACGGCAACTGTGTTCATAAGAATGAATTTGGTAGGCGTTGATGACTGATTCTCTTCGATTGCGTTACAGAGTCGACGTACCGCATCCGTACACAGCTTTCTTGGCTTCCCGAACAGCCCTCTGAAATTGATGACATGCCCAAGACAAGATACGACCGCATCGCAGCCGTTTACATGCTCAGTCATCTCCTCATCAGTCAGTTCGAGGAGGCTCGCCTCCGTGACCATCAAGTTCGGATTTTCTAAAACAGCTGCAGGTAGCTTGGATGGCGAGCGAACAATGACTCGAACTTTGTAGTTCTTTTCAAGTAGCTGTTCGACAAGAGGACGCCCTGTGTTACCCGTAGCGCCAACCACTAATACGGTCATTGGTAATGTGCCCTTCTTCTGTTTCGCTAGTGGCCCGTTCTCGGTGCTAATCAGACGCCCAATCGCCCCAATCGCAATGTGCGGCGCGTCTATTCACACGGTAATGACAACTTTTCCTTGTGCATGCACATCTTCGATATACCGAACCGCCTCAGCAACGTCGTTCAGCGAATACCGCCTGTCGATAACCGGTACCACTTTCTTGGTTTCAAGAAGGTCGCCAATAAAGACCAAATCTTCCTGATTCATTTTCGCCACTTTGAGGCCCATTTTCTTGCCGCTGCCCAGCAGCTGAAATGGTCCAATGAACACAGTTTTCAGCAGATTTGGTACGGAAGAAAATCCGATTACAACACATATCCCCTCTGAGTTTAGGGCACGTTTAGCATCTGCGACCGAGATATTTCCGACAGCATCGAAAATCAAGTCGTAGCGAAGTCCATTTCGGGTGAAATCTTCTTCGGTGTAGTCGATAACGTGGTCTGCACCAATCGAACTAACCATGTCCAAATTCTTGGCGCTGCATACCCCGGTAACTTCTGCTCCAAACGATTTGGCGATTTGAACTGCGAAAGTACCCACGCCGCCAGAAGCTCCATTTATCAATACATTCTGACCCGCCTTGATATGTCCTGTATCGCGGAGTCCTTGTAGAGCGGTGATCGCTGCGAGAGGTACGGTTGCTGCTTCCTCGAATGTCATATTAGTCGGCTTCGGCACAAGCGCATCTTCACTGGTGGACACGTACTCAGCGAACCCGCCTCCACCAAAGTCGGCTAAATCTCCGAAGACTTCATCGCCTAGTCGGAACTGCGTCACGTTTCTGCCGACGGCCTCGACATGACCTGCAACATCGGCCCCGAATATCTTTTTTCTGGGGTGGAACATCCCGATCGCAGGGCGTGCGAAGAGTGGCTTAGCTCGCATGTTGTGCCAGTCCCAGGCATTTACTGAAGTTGCGCGGACTCGCACCAGTACTTCATCGTCTTGAGGATTTGGTGTTTGAACCTCTTCTAGATGTAGGACGTCCGGCGACCCGTAATTGTTGTAAACGATTGCCTTCATCGGATTCTCCTTCGCCCCCGACATCAATTCGAACATAGAGCGGATCGCCTACAAAGCAATACCTCGTAGCATGAGGAAAAAGACAAATCACGTACCGCACGACAGAAGCACCGGTTGGATAGCGGCAATGATTAATAAGTGGAATGTCATCCGCGTTACATCCACGTATTCTCGTTGTAGTCTGATCCCCTGATTTCCATATTGATCAATCCATTTCGGCCAATTCGGCCAATTCGACAGGAGTAGACGTAAGCTCCGGTCGGTGAATATCCGAGAGACTAACGAACCAACCAAATGAGAAGCTCCCAACTATTAGGAAAGACACTTCGCCAGGCACCCGGCGACGCTGAAACGATCAGCCATCAGCTGCTGACTCGAGCTGGATTTATCCAGCAGATCGCATCGGGAATATTTAGTCTCCAACCTCTGGGTAACCGCACGATCACGAAAATTCGCGACATCATTCGTGAAGAGATGGACCGTGCCGGCGGACAAGAAGTCAACATGCCAGTCGTCCAACCACGAAGCCTGTGGGAAGAGTCGGGCAGGGCAGATACGTTCGTGCCACCGCTGGCTAGTTTTGAGGATCGTCGAGAGCGCGAGATGGTCATTGCCCCGACCCACGAAGAAACTGCCACGGCCATGGCACGTGCAAGCGTTACGAGTTACAGGGACCTGCCGTTCACGATCTACCAGATCCAAACCAAATTTAGGGACGAAACACGCCCCCGTGGAGGTCTGCTCCGGGTCCGCGAATTCGAGATGAAGGACGCCTATTCTTTCGATGCCGACGAAGAGGGCATGGACCGCAGCTTCCAGGCGATGGTTGGTGCCTACAAGCGCATTTTCAAACGCTGCGGACTCGACGTCATTATGGTCGATGCCGACTCCGGCGGAATTGGTGGCAAAGACTCGAACGAATTCGTGCTGCTGACCGAGAGCGGTGAAGACACGATTCTCATGTCGAATGAAAGCGACTACGCCGCAAACGTCGAGAAAGCCCAGTTCATCAAGAGAGAATTTCCTAAGGGCGAACTCGGTGAGGTAGAAGAGTTTGCCACTCCGGGCATTAAAACTATCGACGAGCTGGCGAAGGCCGAGGGCGTATCGAAATCGAAGACCGCCAAAGCCGTTTTCTATAGCGTCGATGGCGAAGTGGTTGTTGTGACCATCCGGGGCGACTACGACGTCAACGAAACCAAGCTACGGAACCTGCTTGGGGGATCGGAGCCCCGGCTCGCCACACCGGAAGAAGTGAAGGCTGCAGAGCTGGTAGCTGGATCGGCTTCAGCTGTTGGCCTCGAGGGTTTGCGAAGCGTAGTGGACGACTCGATCACTCTGGGATCGAACTATCTCGCTGGAGCCAATAAGGATGGCTTCCACCTGCGCAACGTCAATATCGACCGTGATTTCAAGGCCGACATTCTGGGCGATATCGCTGAAGCCAAGAAGGGCTATCTATCACCCGATGGCAAAGGCAAGTTAGTCGCCAAGCGCGGAATCGAAGTTGGGCACGTATTCAAGCTCGGCAACGTCTACTCGTCGAAGATGGGTGCGGAATATACCGACGAGGATGGCGGCCAGAACGAAATTCTGATGGGCTGCTACGGCATTGGTGTTGGACGTTTGCTGGCTGCTGCTGTTGAGTCAAACCACGATGATTTCGGGATGGTTCTTCCACAGGCAATTGCACCGTACGAGGTATATCTAGCGGGTCTGAATCTCAACGACCCCGACATCGCCGGTAAGACCGAGCAGCTCTACAACGATCTGCTCGATGCAGGCTACGACGTGTTGTTCGACGACCGAGACGCCCCTCCGGGAGTGAAGTTCAAGGACGCCGATCTTATGGGAATTCCTGCCAGAGTCGTGATCAGTTCCCGCAGCCTCGAAGGCGGCGGCGTCGAAGTGAAGGCGCGTACGGAAAAGAACGGCGAAATCGTTGCCGAATCCGACATGGTCGACGCGGTGAAGAAACTGCTCGGCTAGACACCGTTCGCAATGACCCTGCTCTGACCTGTCGTACCCGCATTCATCGTCGAGCGTATGATTTGGTGAAATTACACCACTTCATGGATGAGCAGCGACGATCATGGCCATAAAATCGGGCACTACTGCACCTGATTCCGAAGGTGACGCTGCCAGGACAGTTGCGCCTAGTCGAAGATTGCTAGCCCTCGAAGCGCTGAAGATACGTCATTTCCGATATCTTCTCGCGTCTGACTTCTTCCAGATGCTCGGCTTCAACACCCGCCTCATGGTGCAGGGTTGGGTAGTGCTCGAACTCACAGATTCCGACGGCTGGGTGGGGCTTGTTACGGGGCTTCCGGCGATTCCGGTAATTATTCTTGCACTGTTCGGAGGCGCAATTTCCGATCGTGTGAACCGTCGAGTAATTCAGATCTGGACGTTCTTACTTCTAGCACTATCCGGATACGTCCTCGGGTTGTTAGTCCAGACAGAATCCATCCAGCTCTGGCACCTAGTCGCAATGGCCTTCCCCGTTTCTCTCATGGCCACACTCCGGATGACTGCCGGTTCTGCAATGGTGGTCGATGTTGTCGGACGTGGGCGCATATTTGGAGCCAACGCATTGAGCACGGCTCTTGGCAACGTGGGCAGGTTCGTTGGCCCCGGAGTCGGGGGATGGGTATTAGCGAATCACGGAGCAGGAATTGCGTTCTACGGAATTGGCAGCCTCCTTCTGCTAAGTGCGGTACTGATCTGGTTCGTCAAAGTGGAGAACCCTCCGATATCCGGACCCAAAAAGTCCCTGATGGAAGATTTCAAACTTGGAATTCGGTATATCTCAGGCACGCCAGAACTGAGATGGCTCGCAGTGTTGGCGATAGCGGTGATGTTTGCGGGAATGGCGATGCCGCTATTCCCGAGATGGTCGCGTGATGTGCTGTGAACTGGAGCAGAAGGCTACGGATTTATTCTTGCGGCTGGTGGAGTCGGCGGTCTGGTTGGCGCCGCGGCGTTGATCTTTGCTCCGCCGTTTAATCAACTGGCAAGAGTTCTCGTCATAGTCGTTGCCATTTATTCGCTTGCCATCATCGGATTTGCATTCACGTCTTCGCTCATCATGGCTGCGCTTGCGTATTCGGTCGTTGGCGCAACTGTTGCATGGTGGGCGAATACAGTTCGAACAATGTTCCAACTGGCGTCCAAAGATGAGATGCGTGGCCGTGTGATGTCACTATTTGGGTTGATAAGCCAAACCATCGCGTTCGGGTGGCTGATAGGTGGCCTGGTTTCAGAGGCAATTGGCCCGCAGATGACACTCATACTCTCGGCGGTATTGGCGTTCGCCCTGTACTTCTTTGCCTATGTGCGTTCAGCAGAGTTGAGGCAGGTCGGGCGGTAGAGTCTCCCCGTCGGCAGTATTGTCCGCGAGAGAAGGGCAGCGTAACCCGATATCAACGCCTCACGACTTCAAGCACGTCGTGAAACGACTCAAACGGCGTGTGCTCGATGCCTCGCTCTTGGCAAACCCCCAGAAGACTGCTCGTCGCCATTACGATATCGGCCTGTGTAATTGCACACGCGTCGGAAATACCATCGCCGACGAACATAACGCGATAACCCTTGCGACGAAGACGCCAGATGCGGGCGCACTTGCACATCGCTGTCATCCCGCAATCCTCAACACCAGCATCCATCACCATGAATCCTCGACCGTCCGCGTCATACTCGACCACGGGACGAGCCTTCGGCAAGTCACCAAACCCGTTTGCTTCGAGTATGGCGTCGACATAAAAGTCGAGACCGCTCGATGCGACTTCGATCGGGATGCCGTTCGAGTTGCAGTAATCGACAAGCTCGCTGAACCCATCTCGAATCTCGGCTACATCGAGACAGCGCGCAACGGTTTCGGCCTCCCGATCCTTACGAAGCAACTTCATCTCTCGTTCCCAGATTTCACTAACGTTTATTTCGCCCGCACGGTAAAGGTCCATGAGCGATTCCCAGCCGGGATCGGCAAACTCTTCGACTACTAGATCACCGATGTCCTGCGTAGTGATGGTTCCATCGAAATCTACGAGTACGGCGAGAGGTTTATTTTGGGGATCAGGGATCATGTTTATCCGTAGTGGAATCAACGAGTAAAAATTATATAAACGTGGTAGGGTTAACTAAGTAGGGCTCAGACATTTCAAGAGCTTGATATTGAGAAGTGGGCGCCGCCCGCTTTTTTTGTGCTCGGCAATAGTGTGAACCGCCAAGTGCGGACCGCAAATAATAAACCGGAGGATATGGGTTGAAGAGTGATCTGCTAATAGCGGTTACCCAACTCGCTGCAGAACGTAATCTACCTCAGCCAATCGTGGTAAAGGCTGTGGAAGCTGCGCTCGCGTCTGCTTACAAGCGCGATCCTGCCGCTCAAGGACAGGACGTAATTGTAGAACTCGATCCGGGCGACGGAGAGGCTGTCGTTCGAACGGTTAGACACGTTGTCGAAGAGGTCGAAGACCCTCTGATGGAACTTACCGCCGATGATGCACAAGAGCTGCAAGAAGGCGCAATGGTTGGCGACATCATCGAAACGGGTCAACTCGAGTACGACCCCGGCCGTATCGCCGCGCAGACTGCCAAGCAGGTTCTCATGCAACGCCTACGTGAGGCCGAGCGAGACATCGTATTTGAAGAATTCATCGACAAAGAGGGCGAAGTACTTACCGCCACAATTCAGCGCGTCGAATCTCGCTGGGTAACGGTCGATCTCGGCAAGGCCGAAGCAGTAATGCCGCCCGCCGAGCAGTCTCCGTTTGAACGCTACCGTCCCGGCCAACAGTTAAAGTTCTTTGTTGTTCAGGTTGGACGAACGATTCGTGGTCCTGAGATCGTGGTTTCACGAACTCACCCCGATCTTCTCCGCCGACTATTTGAAGTAGAAGTCCCTGAGATATTCAGTGGCGTAATCGAGATCAAAGCGATCGCACGAGAGCCCGGTGCTCGATCGAAGGTCGCAGTGCACTCGAATCAGGAAGGTGTCGACGCTGTCGGTGCCTGTGTTGGTCTGCGAGGAATTCGCATCCAGAACGTCGTAAACGAACTTCTCGGTGAGAAGATCGACGTGATCGAATGGGACGAAGACCCAGTCAAGTTCATTTCAAACTCCCTCAGCCCTGCTGTGGCCGACCGTGTCGACCTCAATGCGGAAGAGGAATCAGCAACCGTTCTCGTCCCCGACCGCCAGCTTTCACTGGCAATTGGTCGAGAAGGTCAGAACGCACGGCTCGCCGCAAAACTTACGAACTGGCGTATCGATATTCAAGGCACGACCCAGGTTGTAGAAGCTGAGCCCGAGCCAGCACCAGTCGAAGCAGTTGCCACTGAAGCGGCTGTTCCTGCGACTGAAGCTGCGACCGTTGAAACGGCTGCTGCTGAAGCAACCGAAACTCCTGCCGCTGCGGTCGAAACGCCAGAAGCAGTTCCTGCAGCAGCAGCAGCTGTTGCTGAAGCCGAAGCTGCGACTCCTGAGACCGAAATTGCGACTCCTGAAGTCGAGGCTGCACCGGAAGCTCCTGTCATCGAAGAAGACACGACCGATGTTGACGCCGAACTTCTTGCACTTGAACAAGAGCTTGCGAAGCTCGAACTCGAGGAAAAGGAACGAAAAGAAGCAGAGGTCGCCGAAACACTCGATGTAACGTCCGACGATCTGTGGCAGGTCGATGGTGGCAAAAAATCGGAGAAAGCCGACCAAGGCGGAATTCGATTCGCCGAAGATATCGCTGGATTCCGAGAAACCGATGCTGGTCGCCGTGGTGGCCGCCGTGGTGGGAGCAGCGCTCGAAACCGCCGCCGTCGCTAAGCATTCGACAATCAAGCAGCCAGAGTGGCCCAGAGTGGCACGGAGAAACGATGAGCCAAAACAAACGGCGCATCCAAACTCGAACCTGCGTGGTGTGTCGTGAACGTCGGCAGCGAATCGACCTTCTCAGGATAGTCCGGACGCCTGATGGGCAGATTGCATTTGATAAAACCGGACGAATGGACGGACGAGGAGCGTATGTGTGTGGTGATGCTGGGCATAGGGGAGACAATTCCCGAGGGCAAAGCATCGATAGAGGTAAACTAAGACACGCGCTCAAAATAGAAGTAGATGATTCGATGGTGAATCTGCTCAACGAAGCGATCAAGTCGCACCAAGCTGAGTAGCCGAACCGAAAAGGGAACAAACTAGTACATGGCACAACGTCGCGGCGGACAACGCAACTTCAGAGGCGGCCGAAGGGGTCGCAAGAGCACACCAGATGGTCCTGATGGGCCAGGTGGAGCGCGTGTTGTTGTTGAAGACAAGACACAGCGAACTCCCGTCGAACTCCCAGCGCAGACCACAGTTGGTGAACTGGCTGAAATTCTTGAGATGGGCAACGTCGATACGATCAAGGCACTGATGCGTCTTGGCGTGATGGCGACAGTCAACGAAACAGTTGAGTTCGAAATTGCTGCCAAAGTCGCAACGTCGTTCGAAATCGGCGTCCTCAAGCCGAAAGATCGTGAAGAGAGCGCAGCCGCTACAAAAGTCGGCGTCGATGACGAACTTACCGACGAAAATGCGATTACCCGCCCGCCAGTTATCACCGTTCTGGGTCACGTGGACCACGGCAAAACAACTTTGCTTGACGCAATTCGTGGAGCCAAAGTTGTCGACACCGAAGCTGGTGGAATTACACAGAGCATCGGTGCGTACCAGGTCGTGAAAGACGATCAGCCCCTGACATTTATCGACACTCCGGGTCACGCTGCGTTTACGCAAATGCGAGCCAGTGGAGCACAGGTGACTGATATCGCGGTCCTGGTAGTTGCAGCCGATGATGGCGTGATGCCACAGACGCTCGAGGCGATCGACCACGCAAAGGCCGCTGGAGTTCCGATTATCGTTGCGATCAACAAGACCGACGCCCCCGGTGCCGATCTTGATCGAACGAATGCCCAGCTCGCTGAACACGAAATTATTGTTGAGTCGTACGGTGGCGATACCGTTGCCGTTCCGGTTTCTGCGCTTAAGGGCGATGGAATCGATGATCTTCTCGAATCGCTTCTTCTCGTTGCTGAAATTCAGGAATTGAAAGCGAATCCCAACCGCCCCGGTATCGGCGTGGTTATCGAATCTCACATGGATAAGTCACGTGGCGCAATTGCTTCAGTGCTGGTTCGTGCAGGCACGGTCAAGACTGGCGACAACATTGTTGCTGGTACCTTCCGAGGTCGAGTCAAGTCGATGGTCGACGGATTCGGAGATATCGTCACTGAAGCTGGCCCATCAACGCCTATCGAAGTACTGGGACTGAACGGCATTCCGGCCGCAGGTGATCAGTTCGATGTAGTAGCAACCGACCGAACGGGTCGAGATCTTGTTTCCACCCGTGAGCGTCTCGCTTCCAAGCGAAAAGACACCCGAGCGGCCACGACAATGGCTGAGGTGATGCGACGAGTTCAGTTGTCGGGTGCCAAAGAGCTCCTCGTTGTTATCAAGACCGGTAGCCACGGATCTATCGACGCCGTTCACCGTGCTGTCGAGCAGGTTTCAAGCGACGAGGTTCAGGTTCGTGTGTTGAGTGCCGCATCAGGTGCCATCAATGAATCCGATATTCTTCTCGCTTCCGCATCGGGTGCCGTCGTCATGGGCTTCGAAACAACTGTCGAAGCAGGAGCACGCAGGAAGGCCGAATCTGAAGGCATAACGATCAGAACGTACGACATTATCTACAACCTCATCGATGAAGTTACAGATGCTGCTCGTGGCCTTCTTGAGCCCGAGCGCAAGATGATTGTTACAGGCCACGCAAATGTCCTCGAAGTCTTCTCACATGGCAAACGTGAGCAGATTGCAGGTCTACGCGTAACCGATGGAATGCTCAAACGATCAGGCCGTATGCGCGTTGTTCGCCGTGGAGACGAGATCTTCGACGGTGCGATTACTTCAATGCGTCACCTCAAAGAGAGCGTCAGCGAACTGGCGAACAGCTTCGAAGGCGGTGTGAAGATCGATGGCTTCCACGAGTACGAAGAGGGCGATGTTCTCGAGGGCTACGAAATTCAGGTAACCAGACGATAGGCGTTAGTTTCTGATTGATCGTTGCAAGCCTCGATTCAACTTCAGGGCGTTGGCGATAGGAGTTACGTAAGCATTGGATGAACGACGCGGCGGACGCATTAACCACACTATTCAGCGCGAACTAGGGTCGTTGATTGAGGATTTGAGCGATCCGAGATTGTCGCCGATGACCTCTGTGACAGGCGTTGAAGTGAACCGTGATCTCTCGATGGCAAAGGTTCATATCAGCGTGCTGGGTACCGACATAGAGCGTGAAGATACTCTCGAAGCGTTACGCTCGGCGGCTACTCGACTCCGCATGGAAATTTCTCATCGCATCGTCATTCGTAAAATGCCAAGATTATCGTTTTTCGCCGATGACACGATGCAGTCCGGCGCCAACATGGATCAACTGATCGACCGCGTGTTGGGCGAGGACAGTCGTCGCCACGCCGACAGAGACGGCAGTTGACAGGCCAGCCTGGTTTTCCTGAGGGTGAGACGACCCGTCCGGGGTTCGCCGCTGGTGGCTACCTGAATATTAATAAGCCTCAGGATTGGACCTCGACCGACGTCGTTCGCAAGCTGAAAGGTATTACGCGTTCGAAGAAAATCGGCCACGGCGGAACCCTGGATCCAATAGCGAGAGGCGTGTTACCGATCTGCTTTGGTGCGGGGACCAGATTCGCCGACACGGTGTTGCTCGGCACAAAATCGTACTTGATCACGATGGAGTTGGGCTCATCGACCAATACGTACGACTCAACCGGTGAGAAGACCGCCGAAGCCGAGTGGAACGCTGTCACGGAAGATCAAATCCTCAAGTCACTCGAACCGTTCACCGGCAACTTCGATCAGATTCCCCCCATGTTCTCGGCGCTGCACCACAACGGTCAGCGACTTTACGAGCTGGCGCGCAAGGGCATCGAAGTGGATCGCCCCGCTCGTCCGGTAGAAGTGATGAGGCTCGAGCTCGTCAGCTTTAATGCTCCTGAAGTGGTGCTCGACGTTGAGTGCGGTCACGGCTTCTACGCACGGACTCTCGCACACGACATCGGTGAGAGTCTCGGTACCTTTGCCCACTTGACCGGACTCGTGCGCACGCATGCCGGGGTATTCAAGCTCGAAGATACGGTGACCATCGAGCAGGTCAGTGAAGCTGCTGACTCCGGAGACTGGCGGTCGCTCGCCATGCCTATCGACACCACGCTTCAGCACCTGGGCGAAACGAAACTGAACGAAGACTTCGTAGAAATGGTCAAGCACGGTAGGCAGCTGGCAGTCGACGATATTGGCAAGCCCGGCGACTATGAATCAGGCGACAGAGTTCGCGCCTACACACCAGAGGGCGAACTACTGGCGATACTTATTTTCGAGCCCGAAAAACTCGGATGGCGACCCGAAAAAGTGCTTACAGGAATTTAGTAGCTCAGCCCGTTATCCGACAGCGATTCATGGGGCACAAATAAACTTGTGATTGCTATAGTCGAACGGTTATTGCGATCTTCATAATTATTCATATGTCACGGTTTTCGAAATCGGAACCACTAACGTCTTCAAGTAAATGAGCCAACAGCTCACGAGTATTCAAATTGCACGATAGTCCGCTGGCAGTAGTAGCCGAACTAATCCTCCTGCTGTCGATCATCCTCGTCGCCGCGAAAGTTGGCGGAGAGATATCCGAGCGTTATCTCAAAATCCCGCCTGTTTTAGGCGAACTCGGTGCGGGAATTCTCATTTCACCATTTCTGCTGGGTGGCATTCATTGGTTCGGCGGAGGGGCGGTATTCGAGCTACCCCACGATGCGGCTGCAGGAATGCCCGTAGAGCCCCAGTTGTTCTTCATCGCCCAGTTGGCGGCCATTGTGCTTTTGTTCGAGGCGGGACTCGAAACTGACAGAGATCAGTTCATGAAGTACGTTCGCCCGGCAACCGCCGTTGCAGCGGGCGGAGTGATTCTGCCGTTCGTGATGGGCTTCGGTGCGACCGTCATGCTCGGATTCGCCAGCATGGATTCGATATCGGCAATGGTGCCTGCATTGTTCGTTGGTGCGATCATGACGGCGACGTCGGTTGGTATCACCGCACGCGTGCTTGCCGACATTCGGAAGTTAGATTCGCCGGAGGGCGTGACAGTACTTGCCGGCGCTGTGGTCGACGACGTACTTGGAATAATAATTCTTGCGATCGTTGTTGGTATCGCAGATGAGGGAGAGGTCACAGCCGGGTCTATCGGGCTGATTTTCTTGAAGGCGGTCGGGTTCTGGCTCGGACTGCTGGTGATCGGCTCGCTCGTGTCGAAACACATTTCTCGGGCGGTCCTCTGGTTCAAGAGCGCAGGCGGGGCACTCGTGCTGGCGCTGGCGCTGGCGTTTATCGCATCAGCCGTTGCCGAGATCTACTTCGGACTCGCCATGATCATCGGTGCCTACACGATGGGGTTGGCACTTTCGAGCACGGAGCTGAAGCACCAGGTCGAGGGATCGATGAGATCCGTAAATAATTTCCTCGTTCCGATCTTCTTTGTTGTGATCGGCATGCAGGTCGACTTCACTGCGTTTGGTGCTGGTGATACTTCACTGGTTTCCGCAATCATCTTCGCCGTCGTTCTCACCGTATTCGCAGTGATTAGCAAGTTGGTCGGTTCTGGTGTCCCGGCGCTATTCGTCGGGTTCAACCGGATCGGCGCGACCCGCATAGCGCTCGGTATGCTGCCACGTGGTGAGGTGGCCCTGATTATCGCTGGTATTGGTCTGACTTCAGGAGTAATCGGTCAGGACATATTCGGTGTAGCAATCGTGATGACCATTATTACGACGGTGGTCGCTCCGGTGTTCCTGATCCCGGCATTCAAGGGCGGAAGCGGACTGAAATCCGAGACCGTAAAAGACGACGACGACGAATAGATCGATCCTCTTTTCCTTCTTATTCCTTCTCCCTTAGGGAGAAGGTTAGGTTGAGGGGGAATGGAAAACAGTCACTGTCTACCTAGATCTCAGCAGGCACGTTCGCCTAACCAGCTATCATTCCGTTAGCAAACTCATCAGCGAGGACGATCTATGCCACAGCACCAATTCGAACAGACGATTACTTCAGAGGAAGAGCTCAGAGAAATTCTCGGAACACCTACGTAGCGTGCCGCCGAAAAGGTGATCGACCACATAGACGAACACTGTGCCGCCTTGATAGCCCACTCCCCATTTATGGTCATTTCCTCCGCTGATGCCGATGGGAATATGGATGTTTCACCAAAAGGGGATCCCGCCGGATTCGTGAGAGTTTTAGATGAGAAGACGCTCGTCATTCCTGATCGCAAAGGTAACAAGCGCGGCGACACTTTTACGAACATTCTTCAGAATCCAAAAGTCGGGCTGATTTTCTTGACACCGGGTTATCAGGAGACACTTCGAGTCAGTGGCACAGCCAAAATCGTACGGGATGCAGCTTTGCTGGAATCGATGGCGCACGAGGGCAAGCTGCCCACGTTTGCTATCGTCATTTCTGTCGAAAAAGCATTGTTCCACTGCGCAAAGTGCATCATTCGGTCTGGACTCTGGGAGCATGAAGGCTGGGTGGGTATTGACGGAATTCCGATGTTCGGCAGCATTCTTGTCGACCATGCCAACCTCGATCAATCGGTAGAAGAAGTCCAGAAATCAATCGACGAATCGAAGATTGCGAATCTGTACTAGTAGCTTCTCTGTCCGGTCCTAGCTGTACGCCACCTGGCAGAATCCATGGTTGCAGTAGCCGTAGGGGTTCTTAGCCAGATACTGCTGGTGCTCTTCTTCGGCGTAGTAGAACTCGCCAGCCTCGGATATTTCGGTAGTGATCTCGCCGAATCCCGTGGTGGTGAGTTTTTCTTGATACAGAGCAAGGCTAGCCTTGGCTGCTTCGATCTGCGCCTCGTTAGTTCCGTAGATAGCAGTGCGGTACTGGCTGCCCTGATCGTTGCCCTGACCCATGTACTGGGTCGGGTCGTGGTTCTCCCAGAACACCTTGAAAAGCGTCTCAAGCTCAACCTCGTTTGGATCGAACACAATAAGCACAGCCTCTGTGTGCCCGGTTCGTGACGTGCAGGTCTCGGGATAGGTCGGGTTTGGTGTCGTACCACCGCTGTAGCCGGCTGCTGTGGTGAACACGCCGGGAACTTCCCAGAAGAGTCGTTCGGCACCCCAGAAGCAGCCCATACCGATGACCATCGTCTCCATCTGTTCGGGGAACGGTGCGATCATCGACGTGCCATTCACGTAGTGCTTGCCTGAGATCTTTATCGGTGTGTCACGACCCGGAAGGGCGTCTTCAGCCGCGATCACCCCAGCCGGTTGAGTTCTAAAGAAATTCATTTTATTAGCTCCTTAAACCTAGTACGGCACGAGCCGCCGTTGCAGTTTCGGTTACCTGCTCGATAGTTCCCATTCCGAACATCACCGATTCAACTCCGACATCGTTGAAGACGTATTCGAACGCCTTTTCACCAAGATATCGACCGCCCGCCATCGGCTTGATGCAGATGACCGGTTTGTTCGTGTTGCGAACGGCATCAACGACGCGTTCTTTGGTTGGGAACATGTACATACCGGGGTCGTTGACCGGCACGATGTATCCGTCGAAATCGATTCCCTGTTCCTCTACTAACGGAATCGTAATTCCAGCGTGATGGACGCTTGTGATTACCGTGTCGAATCGTTCCCTCAGGAAGTCGAGATACTCCTTGATTAGATCGAATCGCCCAACGGCAGCAAGCAGGTCGATTTCGGCGCCGGGATCAGCGACGAAAATCTTGCACCCTGCAAAGAATCCCAAATACTGTTCGAGAGTAGCGTAGTCGATCTCGAAATTTTCAGCGTCGGCAGGCCCGTATGGCTCAACCGTTTTTGGGGTGACGAGATTGTCGAGCGTGCCACCCACGGTGTACTCGAGAATCTTGTCCTTAGAAATCTGCTCCAGATACGCCTCTTCGCCAACGGCGGCCAGATCGTATCCAAACAACGTCGAGTGCGCCCGTTCGGAGTAGGCCACGATTTCGCCATTCAGCGAGATAGGAATGAGGATATAGGCGAGCATGCCTATTTCGGTTTTCAACCGCCGTTCCGTTTCCCAGATCGCCTGAAGATGTAGTCGATTCAACTCGGGATTCATGTGGTCGACCTGCGCCACCGAAAAGCCAAAATTCTGAACCGCGTGTTCGATAACGTCGGCCACAGGGCTTACACGATCGAACAGCTCGAGATTAGCAGCGTCTCGCTTCTTATTCTGATATGAAACGCCATCGTATGGGTGAATGCCCATCGTCAACCGTGGAAAGTCTATATTGCCCAACTGTGTAGTTGGTATCGATTGGACTCGACTGTGAATGGACATGAGTTGGCTCTTGATAGGTACGGTGAATATAGATTGCTGGATGTGATTGTAGTGGTTGGGTGCAAACGCTAGTCGTCTATCGGATTATTGCCCTACCATCCGCGCTATACTTCGCTGCCGCACAAACTAGAGAATTTCAGGAGAGTTGGATTGCCAGAAAATCGTATATTCACTGCGAATAAAGAAGGTCGTAAAGCGCATTTCTTACAGATGCATTTCCCTTCAACCGAGCTGGTCGAACTAGCCTATCTCGCGGGAATGGATGGTGTTGATCTCGACGGTGAACAGGGTCACTTCGATCTTTCCGAGATCGATGAGATCTGCCGGGTAGCCAACGCTGCAGGAATGACGGTCACGGCGCGAGTTCCCTCGGTTGATGCGGTTCCAATCAAACAGTATCTGGCGCGTGGTGTGCAGGGCATACAAGGACCGGGAGTCGAAAGCGGAGAGCAGGCGCAGGTACTGTCGGATTCGTGCTACTACACCCCGAAAGGGAACCGATCTTGGGGCCCAGGTAGAGGGCACTACTACGATCATCAACCGACTATGAACGACAAGTTCGGCGGCAACTTGGGTTACATAGCCGATGCCAACGAGAATATGTTCGTGATTGCTCAGCTCGAAAGTCAGGCAAGCATCGATAATCTGGACGCAATCGTTTCGGTGCCCGGAATTCATTGCATCACGTTCGGACAGAACGATATGGCGTCATCCCTCGGCGTCCCCGGGGAGCCCGGCCACGAAAAGGTCAACAACGCCCATGCCGATCTTGAAAAGCGAGCGAGAGCAGCCGGAAAACATCTACTATCCGACCGTGTCAGCTACGTGCGCGCCACCGTTGCACTTCTCGACACCATGCGAGGTCATCTGGCCGACCACCGTAACGACCCTATCGGCAAGATAAGTTAGGGCCGAATCAGGTCGTCACTTCTCGATTTTGAAGATCTGCCGTGATGATAAAGACGAGAACGGTCAGAGTTATCCATCGAGAATCTAGTCGGCTATTCCACTGGCCGCGGATTCGATCGATCCAGCCGCATCGGTTTGGTGCTGATTAGCACTGGTCTCGAATTTACGACTCAACTGGATTCCTCCAGCGAACACGAACACGCCTGCCAAGGAAAACATGAACCCGAGGCCAATAAATATGCTCCATGACATGAAGTGTGCCATCCCGGCCATGTAGTCCGAGTTCATTCCGTTCAGGAGGGTACTTGTCAAAGCGAATGCCAACGGACTCCATGCCTGCGTTCGTACCGGGCCTTCAAGCGGGTGACTGCGGTCGAGATCACTGAAATAACGTCCATCCACCGGCACCTCGTGCGATCCTGCCGGGAACGTTTCGCCGTTGTATTCGACGTCCTCGGCGAGCACCACCGTTTGGATGCCATGCAGCGTGTGGTAGTTGATGATGCCGTACTGAACCATCAGTTCGTCTGGCGTGTTCACCAGAGTGTCTTCTGGATCGAGATTTCCTCGATTGAGGGCAAAGTTCCAGTCGTCTTCGATTAGCGAGAGGATTGCGGCTCCGCCTTCAGCTGTTCCGCGGTCGGTGAAGTTCCCGTCTTCGTCGTAGGTCATGAACCTACCTTGGACTGCGTAAACGGTGTCCAACGAATCAAGTCCAGCGTTAGCCGTGAGGTACAGGAATCCTCCGAGTCCAATTCCGAAGATTCCACCGACGATCAGGACCAGTCCCGCCACCGAGATCATGTTTATTTTAAGTAACTGTGCCATCTCAACCCGCCGATGATTTTCATGTAAAAATGCTTTTTAGCAAATTAAAGATACAAACTGAACGGGAAATTTAACGATCCGGGTGGTGTAAGAGTGTTCACTCTCTAACGAATCGGAGCTACCCCATCAGATAATTAGGCGCTCATTCCACAATTTTCACAGGCAACCCGACCTGCCCGGTCGTTCCTGAAAAGTTTGTGCTCCCGACTTCGGAGGCCGATACTCTATCGAACTGAGCTATGGGGGCTGATGACTAGATGTGTAATCCCACCGGCAGTATGCGTTACCGCCAGTGGCGTTCAGATTCGTTCAGTCTCAATGTGTCGTAGGCCAGCTCGAATTGCTCTGACACTTCAGCTGTAGGCCACCCCATCAGCAACCAGCGCTCCCACCATGCCTTTGCATACCAATCAACTGTTCTGCCGATGACCCAATAAATCTTCTCGAAATCCGGTAGCATTTCTGAGAATCCTTCGATTGGCGTTGCGGCCCTGTTCAACGCACCCAGCATTGACAACGGTTGATGTGCTCCGGTGGAAACCAGCCGATAGTAGATCGACCTTCCGAACGTAGATTCTATCCTTCCAGTGACACTTGTATCTCCATCGACGAAGCTGAGAGTTTTACCTGATTTATTTGGTTTCGGTTCAATGCCGATCTTGGCAGCTATCGACTCAAGTTCCTCTCGTCGTTCTTTCGGTTGTTCTAGACCTTCTTGGAGTTCTTCTTCATCCTTGTATCCACTCGCATTTATTAGCTTTATTTGTTCGTCGGAGTTGATCAGTAACAATGTGAGGTTTCGTGCGAAGCGTTCTTTCAGATCGATGTCCGATTTCGTTATCCACGATGAAGTTGCGGTAAGTTCAAAGGCAGAACGTGCGATGGAAAATGGAGAATATGCCAATGTTCTATCACCCACAGAACGACGCAGCGCTTCCATGTGGTCACCGGCGACACCCAATAAGTACTGTGAGTGAGCCAAGACATCGGAACCCAAATCTGTATCGTCAGCCATCTGAATATCTAACAATCCTGGTGCGCCCTGAACTGGTTTATGGCCATGACTGGCTGATAACGCATTCATGGCTTCGGGGAGAGACTTCAGGACTTCAGCAAGATATGAGATTTTTTTTGTGTCTTCCGATAAAGCCAATGATCACTCCCTTAGTTCTTCTCTATCGCCTCTATGGCAACGTTGACGTCAATGGCCATACCGTAACCGAGCGTCGTGTGTGGGTCTGTGCGACCTGCAAATAGCTGAGATGACCTTATCGGAACACGAGCCTGAAGTAGCCGAATGACAGCAGTGTGACGGAAACGATGAGAATAAACTCCATATTTCACATTCATGTAATAGATCGAAATCTATATATTGAACTTGGGTTTAAGTAAGCCCCCGTAGCTCAGCTGGATAGAGTACCGGCCTCCGAAGCCGGGAGCGTGAGTTCGAGTCTCACCGGGGGCGCCATTTCACTGCCACTGCATATGGCTATTCGCTGTGCGTTCCTATTATGCTGCGGGTGCGTGTTCTCGACGCGCCTGCATTCCTTATGAGCACACCTGAAACTTCACAACACAGCACGCCTAAAGATCGTTCCACATTGTTTGGGATGTTGGACATGACCCGGCACACCCACACCGCCGAAGATCCCGCGTTTAGCTCCGGGCGTCATCAGACGACTTGGTCGCGCGTTGCGAGTGGCTTCGGGCTGGTCGGGATATCGGTAGCTGCTAAAAGCCGTAACTGGCGGTGCGATCGATGAGCAGGGTCGAGTTTGCGGGGCACGCCGAGCGTGTGAATCACGTCCTACGACGGTTGATCGACGAGATCCGGAGCGAGCGTGGTCTTGAGCGGATAACGGTCGTCACGCCCACAAATCAGGCGTCGTTCTACATTCGACGTGCGCTCGCAAAAGAGGGATTGTTCAACGTCGATTTCAAACGACTCGAAGACGTTGCTGAGCATCTGGCGGGTCGGGACTTCAGCCTGCCACTGCTCCACGACCTTCAGGCCTCGGAGTTCGTATTTGGGGCAGCACGTGAACTGGGTGCGGGGTCGAAACTAGGCGGAGAAGTCGTATCGCCCCAGCTCCAAGCCGCTCTTCACTCAACCTTTCGGGAGCTTGAGCTACTCAACCCTGATCAGCTGGCAGTCCTCGCATCCAAAAACGATATTCAACGTGAACTCGTCGCCCGATTCGATAAGTACATGGAACTGGCAAGTACTTACCGGCGAGGTTCACTTGTAGCGGAGCAAGCGGCTGAAAACCTTCGAAGCATGGCCCATCCCGAGCGCGTTAAAGCACTTGGCACGGTGCTTATTGTCGAGGCGTCGACCGTGGCTTCGGTTCAGCGTCCACTGTTCGAAGCGCTCGCAGAAATGCCCGATGCTGTCACCGTGAAAATCGGCAGTTCGCCGACCGAACCTCCACTAGTGTTTCATGCTGTCGAAGACAATCACTGGATGAAGCCGATTGGCGTTCCAGACGTTGCCGAAGAAGTGCGCAGCGTCGTTCGAGAAATCGTGAACCTCGCTCGCTGCGGTAAGCGATTCGCCCAACTGGCGGTCGTGTTCGAGGATGACAACTACGCGAGTCGGATAGCGGAAGCGCTCGACCTGGCAGGTATTCCCGTTTCGGGTCCCGATCGCAGCGCGCTGTCGGACACGCCAGAAGGTCAGTTTGTGACTGGCTTACTGGACATATTTCAGAGTGATTTCAACCGGCTCGATCTCACGGCGTGGCTTTCGACTTCTCCGGTTAATCATCCGGGGTCAGGTCGAAGTGTCCCGGCCTCCAGATGGGACGCCATATCCAGAACTGCGGGTGTCACGGTATCGGTCGAAGATAGCTGGGTACCTCGACTTGATCGGTACGCCGGCAACATCGTCAGGCATGCAGAGCGCTCGTCACGAATCGATGAGGGCAGGGCGAACGAGGTTGAGGCTGCGCGATCGGACGCCGGGTATGCCACGGATCTGAAAGAGTTCGTTGTGGAACTGGCGAAGCGAAAACCAACCAAAGCTCAGGACTCATGGTCGGGTTTCGGTGGTTGGCTGCGAGGGTTGGTCGACGATTATTTACTCGTCAACGATTCAGACGTTGCAAAGTCGAGAGTCACCCGTTTACTAACGCTCATCGACCGGCTGGAATCTCTCGAAACCCCCGGCTCAGTTCCACCAACATACGACCACTGTGCAGGGGTGTTACGGGAACAGCTGGATCGACGTTCAGCAGGGTTGAGATCGCTTGGAGCAGGCGTGTACGTCGGGCCTGTTTGGACCGCAGCAGGGTGCCCGTTCGACACGGTGTTCGTGCTCGGAATGTCAGAAGGTCGCTATCCGAGCCCGGGCGTTACCGATCCTCTTTTGCCAGATTCTATAAAGAAAGAAATCGATCCCTCTGGCACGGCTCTGGGGACGATCGAGCGCCGGGTTCAGGAGAGTGAGCAAGCGTTTGTCTCAGTTCTAGAAAGCGCTGAGCAGGTGTTCATGTACTGGCCCAGCGGCATCCCCGGAGAATCACGAGAGTTCGGTCCTGCCCGGTGGTTCCTCGACGCGGTGCGAGAGGTGTCTGGAGAGAAGCTGCTTCAGGCGGGCAAGTTGGCAAGCGAAGATATCCTTGGCCTTACGATACGTCGTCGATCCGATTCACGCTCACTGTTCGCTGAGCACGCCGGGGACGCACATGAATACGATGTCATCAGTGCAAGAAACTGGTCGCTGGCTGAGCAAGCGACGGACTCGTTCCCGTTGGTAGAAGTGGTGCCATCAATCGGGGAATCTGTGGAGTTCGAGTCGGCGCAGGAAAGCCCTGACTGGACGGAGTTCGACGGCAAGGTCGATCTCAATTCGGCTAATACCGATAGCGGGAGTGTTATTTCCGAAACCATCGGTTCTGCAACGGCGTTCGAGACGTACGCTGCGTGCCCGTATCGCTATTTCCTATCGAGGCGACTACATATCGAGCCAACAGATTCGCCAGAACTGGAAATAGCGCTCGATGCTCTCGAATTCGGAACGCTCATTCATGACGTACTGGAAAAATTCGCGTTGTGGCGAATGGAGCCGTCCGCTGCCGATGCTTCAGGCACCGAGCAGGAGAATCGGCTGAAAGCTTCGACCGAATCGCATATCGAACGACTGAAAACTACGAGCCCCGGTCGCTCCGACGGTGCGTGGAAAATCGAGCAATCTCGTGCATGGCTGATCCTCCGACACTGGCTCCGCCGTGAGCCGGATACTGCCCTCCGACCCGACATGCGCCAGATCGAGGCCGAGTATTCGTTTGGGAGTGATCGAGCTGGTTCGAACAGCGGACCCGCCGTCGAAGTGCGAACTCCAGACGGTCGCTCCGTAGTCAAGTTCAGAGGACAAGTGGACCGAGTCGATATTTCTAAGGACGGCAGCCGTGTAATCGTTTACGACTACAAGTCCGGAGGCAATTCGACCTATACGAAACTGAACGAAGATCCGGTAAAAAAGGGCACAAAACTCCAGTTGCCGCTCTACTCCAAAGCGGTCGCCGAGAAGTATCCCGATGCGGAGATATCGGCGTCGTACTGGTTCGTTCGAGAGTCGGGTAGCGACGAACTGAAGCCACCACCCACCGCCTACAACAGTGATCTTGCTGAGAAGGCGCTAACGGAGGCTGTCGGCACAATCGTAGAAGGAATCGATAACGGCGTGTTCCCAGCCAGACCGGGTGAATTGGCAGGCTGGGGCGATAGCGCTGAGGTGTATGACAACTGCAAGTTCTGTGAATACGCTCGAGTGTGTCCCAAGCCTAAGGCGCGATTCTGGGATTCGAAAAAAAGATCGGATTCGGCGCTTGAGAGCTATGTGAATCTAGCGGAGGACGCCAGATGACCAGAGCACCACGGCAATCAGATCCAGAGCGAGATCGCATCGTAGGGGCTGCAGAAGGCTCGCTGGGAGAGACCATATACGCCGGTGCTGGCGCGGGAACGGGCAAGACGCAAGCACTGGTTGAACGGATCGTTAATCTGATCACCGTGGGTGGTGTCCAACCGGAAAATATCGCTGCGGTCACCTTCACCGTCGCGGCTGCTTCCGAACTTCGACAGCGTGTGAGGGAAGAACTCGAAGAACGGCTGGACGAGGAGTCTGGCAACTCTGGTTCCACCGGCGTCCAGACCGCGCTATCCAATGCACTTAACTCACTCGATTCGGCTTTCGTCGGCACCATTCACAGCTTCGCTCAGAGTCTCCTGCGTGAGCAGCCATTAGCCGTCGGACTGCCCCCGGTATTCGAGTTATTCGATGCAGTGCAAGGTGATGCGAGATTTGATGAAGAGTGGTCGGAGTGGCTCGATGCAGA
>Ga0114999_10001568_pt1 | contig 31572 bp, 28 predicted proteins | sample ArcticOcean_MG_C_3_FD_89820 | JGI IMG/M metagenome (GOLD analysis project Ga0114999, IMG submission 89820) | Marine microbial communities from western Arctic Ocean - ArcticOcean_MG_CB8_126 | ecosystem: Environmental > Aquatic > Marine > Oceanic | place: Arctic Ocean: Canada Basin | collected...
CACCCGAATGGTGATGCGGCGAGCGGGAGATGTTCTGCCCGAGCGCCAGAAACAGAACCTGGAGAAGGTCACGCAGAGTGCCGACCACCTCCTTGTTCTGATCAACAGTATCCTGGACCTGTCCAAGATCGAGGCGGGTCGAATGGATGTCGAGGTGAGTCGTTTCGCTGTGGAGAAGCTGATCACGGGATGCTGTGCAACGGTAGGTCCTTTGGTGAAGACTGGCGTTGTGCTGACCCACGAGGTGACGGATGGTGTGACTGAGGCGGAGACGGATGAGGGTCGCCTTCGTCAGATCACGATCAACTTGCTGTCAAACGCGCTGAAATTCACGGATACGGGCAAAGTAACTGTGCGGGCAATGAAAGAAAGTGGTTCCACAGGGGACACGCTGGTGATCGCCGTGTCTGACACGGGTTCGGGCATCCCGGCCGACGCGCTGGAGACTATTTTCGAAGAGTTTCAACAGGTGAAAGGCACGGATCCCCAGCGTAAGGGCACCGGGCTGTGGTTGCCCATTACAAAGGGGTTCGCCGAACTCCTTGGCGGGTCGATTCACGTGGAGAGCGAAGTGGGGAAGGGGTCCATGTTTACAGTTCGCGTTCCGGTGGTTTACAACGCGGGGTAAGGCCGTGCAGTGTGCCGAATTGTTTAGAATGAATGCGACTGCCATCTCCAGTCCGTTGGAAAGAGGTAATTCAAATCTGCAATCAGGCAATGTGTGCGTCCCCGGCTTGAACTATACAGCAGCCAGCCGAGGGTTAGGAGCAAGAGGATCGTGATCGATCAATACCGAGCGGAACCATATTTCTAAGGGTTAGACCAATGAAGTCACTGTTAGCAAGAACGTTGTTATTCTGTGTTGCGGTAAGTTTTGTCTTTTGTACTGGAGTCTCTTCAGGAGGGGAAGACCACACCAAAAAGGAAAAGAAAACGGTGGCAGCTCCTGGCGTGATTCACGCGAGTGTTGTGGGCAGGAACTTCTGCCTGGGATGTTCTCTGAAAAAACAGAAAGGCGCCGCTGCACAATGCAGTGTCTTTGGTCACAAGCATTCATTGCGTATAGCGACTGCTACAGGCAAGGACGGGAAGGAACTGGCGGATCTAAAAGGGTGGGTGCTGCATTACCTGGAGAATGAGAAGAGCGTGGACCTGATTAAAAAGCACCACGGTGCAACCGTGAACCTTCGGGGCATCATTTATCCTTCGGAAAGAGTTTTTGAGGTAAGCGAGATGGTGCCAAAATCGGAATAGGCTGGGGATTCACACGAGGCAGAGCTTGTTCGTAATTGGTATAAGAGCGCAGAACTCATGGGTGATGGTTCTGGATCGTCATCCATCCTGAAACATCCGGACCTGCGCCGTTGTCAAATTAACTAACAGGGGGTGATAGCCGGAGGGTACCGGAACCAGGGATTCCAATTCTTGGTGTGCGGGAAACCGTGTAGGGTTCGAGTCCCTCACCTTCTGCCAATTATTGTTTCTGGTGATTGAGTTTCAAGCTCGGGGGGGGTGCAAACCAGTAGGTGCTGGTGCTCGGGGCATCCAAGAACGGGACGCGGGAAACCGTCTGGAGTTCGATTCTCCCACCCTCTGCCTTGAATTGAATTGCTTGTTGGTCCTATTGGATAAGCCCCGACCACGTGAGTGGAAGGGGCTTGATCTATTGTGGTAGTTCTGATTGCACGAAAGTTGCAGTAGTGGATCCCCAGGCGAGCAAATCAGTTTTTGGTCTGCGCCGCGTGCATTCGGAGTAACAATTGGGGGCCACTCGGGTCAGTCGCTTCCTGGACACCGCAGGAATTTTCCGATCCCTATCCCACTGCAATGCGGACCAGATTCCAGGACATGGCGGGAAGCGATGCCCGGATCTTTCCATCTTTCTGATCGATGTCGGCGAGTGCAGCAGGCGTCACAGCGTCCGGTTGCCGGGCGGTGTTGGCGAGGTTGGGATCATCATTGTGAATGGACACGGCTTCGACAATGGTTGATGTACCGAATGCAGCAAGGTCTACCTTTGTGTCCAATACACGATCCGGGTCTCGGTTGATCAGGAACAGGTTCAACTCGCTCGTTCCTTCGTCCCATACGGCAGCCGCTACCAGGCATTCGATATCCCCTGCGCTTGCGGTGGAGAGCTTGTCGCCCTGTTGGGAGACACGGAGCGCTGTGCCGCGACCATATGTTGACGTGAGCGCGAAGGGATGGTAGATCGTCTGTCGCCGTGCCGGACCCCCAGGTTCGGTCATGGTGGGCGCCAGGATGTTCACCGTTTGAGCCAGACAGCCTATGCGTACCCGGTCCGCGTGATTGATCAGAGTGGCCATCAATCCCCCGAATACCACGGCATCGGCCACGTCGTATTCGAGTTCGGCGAGGCGACGGCCAACGGTCCACTCGTCCTTCTCCTTGCGTTCCCCCGGGCGGACGACGTTCCATTCGTCGAATGCGATCATCAGTTGTTTGTCGGTTTGCTTTCGGGCGGCAACGGCATCGCAGAGGGCGATAGATTTGGTGATGGAATTTGACATTCTATCCGGCGAGGCCAGGTAGTCTCTGAACTTGCTTTCGTCTTTGTCTCGACCGTAGTAGGAGTGTATCGCCAGGTATTCTACCTGATCGTATGTGTGGTTCAGCACTTCCCATTCCCATTCGCCGAATGTGGCCATACGTCCGTTGCTGGATCCGCAGACGATGAGCTCGATAGTGTCGTCCACCCATCGCATTAATTTCGCGGCTTCACGTGCCGAGCGGCCATACTCGGTGGGCGTCTTTGCGCACGCCTGCCAGGGTCCATCCATTTCATTTCCCAGACACCACGTGTGGATGCCGTGTGGATCTGGATGGCCATTCTCCGCACGTAGATCGCTCCAGGCGGATCCGCTTGAGAAATTGCAGTATTCAACGAGGTCTCTGGCTTCCTTTGGACCCCTCGTGCCCAGGTTGACGGCCATGATGGGTTCCGTGTGGGCAGCCTTGCACCAATCCATATATTCGTCGACGCCGATTTCGTTGGGTTCTTTCGCCTTCCAGGCCACATCGAGGCGAGTGGGTCTGTTTTCTCTAGGGCCGATGCCGTCTTCCCAGTCGTATTGCGATACGAAGTTGCCGCCGGGATAGCGCATCACAGGCATTCCTAGCCCTTGGACGAGTTCTATGACGTCTTTCCGAAATCCTTGTGCATCGGCCGTGGGGTGTCCGGGTTCGTAGATGCCTGTGTAGACACAGCGACCCATATGCTCTACGAATCCTCCGTAGAGTCGGAGGTCGATTTGGCCGATCGCGAATTCTGGATTTAAATGGACACTGGCTGCTGCTGTCATGCTGTTCTCCCTCATTTTAGCATGAGGCGGTTGGCTATCATCAATAGAACGGATTTACTGGGGCCTCTCGTCAAAAACCTCTCTGGGCTTGACATTGAGAGCTTCGTCAGAGGACGGTTCAAGTAGGTCGAATAGTTGGACTCCCTGCCAAAACCAACGGTCATTACAAGGATTCGCTAGTGTCTCAGAAATGTGCCGGATCCGGCATAGGACTGCGGCGAGCGCCAGTCCGGACGCCACCATTTCTTTGCCCCCCGCCACGCATCAGGACCGAAGTGATGGACCGCAACATTGATTCTGACGGCTTCCCATTCACCATCCTGCAAGGCGTTCAGGTAGGAAACAGGGAGTCTGACCTCCGCGGTCATCCCATCCTCGCTGGAAACACAGACAGCCTCGAACCCTTCAGGCAAATCTTCCGCTCTGTCTCTGGGGCCGGGAAACACCTCGTCCGGCTTTAGGCGGAGATTCAGGGCCTTACCCCTTTCGACCTGGCTCTGGGACCGTTCGGGGTCGGGTCGACAATCGAGATAGACCAGAATGCCGACTTTGGGTCCCCCAGACGGTTTCCCGGGAGTGGGTCCCTCACCTGCAGCGTGGATCGCGAGATACAGGTTTTCGTCATCATATGCGACACCAAAACGAGGCGATTCGTCACCCGTGCCGGGAGCAGCTGAGGTCGGGTTCACACCCCCGAGGGGCAAGGCCTTCCAGTCGTTGAGACGGCCATCCACCAAAGGCCTCTTCTTCGTTCGTGACACTTTCAGGAGTTGTTCGGAGACCAGCCGATTCTGACCCTCTACCCTGAGGGGATCCCGATCCGGGAAATCATACTGAAGTGACCAGTCCAGATATAGTGGCGCAAGATCAGCCAGTTTAACGGGTTTCTCGATGTCGACGGCAACCTCGATTGTTCGCTCTTCTCCCGGTGGAACGGTCAGCTCGAAGGACCGCGGCCTGGGCCGATAATCTTCGTGTACCTCGAAGCCGGCTTCTGCCTTCAGAGATCGGTCGCCCGGGTTGAGAATTCTGATTGTGGTCTTTCCACCCGAGAACCTGGATCCTTTGGTGTATACGGGGTCGGTGAGTATCGCTCGTCGCCTCAAGAGTGGATCGGTCAGAGATTTGGTGTACTCGGTCCGAACCCCTCCCGGCTTGATCCCATCGAGGAGCAGATTTGCAACGCGAGGACCCTTGTCGGACATGGTCACCCAGGTAACGTGGTCGAACTTTCCGGCTTCTACACCCGAGAGGCTGCTGCCCCCACCCGTCGTGGCCAGCGTGTAGTACTCTCGGCCATACCTCGTCTGCTGGATGTAAGTGTGTCGATGTCCGGCGAAGACCGTATAGGGCCGGGTCTGCAGCAGGCTGTCGATGCGATCCCAGAGGTCCTTTTTGCTTTCGTACGCCCAGGCGGGTCTATGTAGAAAAAGAAAGGTCCACCGGACGTCTCGATTCTCGTCCAGGGCCTTGCTGACGTATGCAATCTGCTCCTCACTGATGTTGAAAGTTGGAGGATCCTCGGAATCCAGAACAAGAAAGAGCACGTTCTTGTACACAAAATGGTAATAGGTCCGACCATACCTCTTCTTCCAGACTTCCAGTTGAGCGGTATTGTGGATGTCATGGTTTCCTGCAGCGAAGAAAAATGGCATTTCCAGCGCGTCTACCCAGCCTTCGAACTCCTCCCACTGGGCCTCCAGTTTTGCGACATCTTCGATGTAACCGCTGATCAGGTCGCCCACGCACATCACGAACTCGGGCTGAAGAAGGTTCACACGCTGGACCGCCTTCTTGAACACGCCGGGTCGAGCGCCCCCCGTATGGTCGGACATGATCACGAATTGGAAGTCATCGGGGTCGCTCTTGAAATCGAGGTGGGTCCACGGGTTCACCGCCGGATCCTTTTCGACATGAATCTGACCGTAGGCGGATGCCGATAGCGTGACAATCAAAGTGAATAGTACCGTCCTGAAACCATTCATTTTCGAATCCTCACTTTTTGGGTGCCATCGTTCTGAGAAGCCGGCTCGTTTTGCCTTAGGAGCCTTCCGCAGCTGGAGGCGGGACCAAGCTGGATGCTGGTTTTGGCGGTCATGACGATCTCCCTGGATGGAAGCCGTAAGCGAACTCAGAACCTGTAGGGTGTCGCCTCGCCCGGTCGCATTTCGTTCATTCTCATTGATCGGTCTCAGAACGGCCGTAGGTCAGCGTAGGCAGTGGGGTCGTTGCCAGCAGTCCAGCATCCACCGGCAATACGATTCCGGTGATCCACCGAGCTTCGTCGCTGGCCAGGAATACCGCCGCCCAGCCCACATCCCAGGCAGTCCCTTCCGTGCCCAGAAGAGATGCCTCGCGACGAGATTCTCGCATGTCCTCGCTAAGCAAGGACGCGACCATGGGTGTGTAAAGGAACCCGGGTGCGATGCAGTTCACACGAATGTTGTCTCTGCCGTGATGGGCCGCCATTGCATTGGTTAATCCGATGACGCCGGCTTTGGAGGCATTGTAGGGCGCCACTGCGGATCTGCTTGCACGCAAGGCTTCGGTCGAGGAGATGTTGATGATGGCACCGCCGGATGATTCGATCATTGCCGGGATGGCATGTTTGCTGGTGAGCATCATGCTCTTCAAGTTGACTTCGAATACGCGGTCCCAGGTTTCTTCGGTCACATCGACGACGGTGCCGAATCCCAGAATACCCACGTTATTTACGAGAATGTCCAGTCCGCCATACCGTTCCTCTGCGGTCTCCACCATGGCTTGACAATCTGCTGTTTGCGTGATATCGGCTTCGAACACCGAGGCTTCGCCCCCTTCTTCCTGGATGGTTGCGAGTGTGACTTCGGCGTGTTTGACGTCCCGATCGACCAGCAGGACCCTGGCGCCCTCTCGAGCGAAAAGGATGGCCGCTGCATTGCCGGTTCCGGCGCCGGGGCCGCTGGAGCCCGCGCCGGTTACGATTGCCACTTTGCCTGCCAATCTGCCCTGTTTTACATCCATCATATTTTACTCCCTTGTCGGACTATTGTTTTTTGATGAGATGAACCAAGAACTTTGATGTGGAATGGGTGCCGGGGGATGCGCTGCCCTCCGTTGGTTTCGAATCAGGGAGTGCCCGGACACTCGAGCTGTGATTTCTGAACATAATGCATGTCCGCCTCCATTCCCAACAGATTACCACAGAGCCTGGAGACAGCACAGATGAGGCCGATTTTCTGTTGTGGGAACGGCTCGAATTTCGCATCCTGAGGTTCCGGTTAAATTCCGGTCACCACCGAAGACACCATCGACACATCTACTTATTCACGGAAGGAGGAACACCGAGTGCCATTTAACTCGCTGACTTTTCTGGTTTTCTTCGTGATCGTGCTGGTGGGGTATCACCTGCCCCAATCGTGGCGCGTGAAGAAAACATGCTTGCTCATTGCAAGCTATATATTCTACGCGGCCTGGAATCCGCCATTTGTAATACTTCTGTGGATTTCGACGGCAGTAGACTGGGTGGCGGCGCAGCGAATAGCCGCAACAGAGAACCGTGGAAAGCGCAGGGCCTGGATCGCCGTCAGCATGGTTGCAAACCTGGGTCTGCTGGGATTTTTCAAGTATGGTGGTTTCGTCCTGGACAATTTCGTAACCCTTTCCCACGCCATGGGAATTCCATTTACTCCGATGGAATTCAGCATCGTGTTACCCGTTGGCATTTCATTCTATACCTTTCAGACGATGTCTTATAGTCTGGATGTCTACCATCGCAGAGCCGAACCGAGTCCGTCGTTTATCAATTTTGCCCTCTATGTCACGTTTTTCCCTCAACTGGTGGCCGGTCCCATTGTTCGCGCCACAGACCTTATTCCGCAGTTTGAGGAAGAACGCCACGCAACCGGGCCTGAATTTTCCTGGGGGCTTGGGTTGATGTCCTGGGGTCTGTTTCAAAAGGTGGTTCTGGCAGATACGCTTCTGGCCGGTGCTGCGGATTCCGTTTTCGGTACCAAAGCTGCGCCGCCGTTATGGATGATGGCTGGATCCATTCACTGGGCGGATGCCTGGCTGGGGTCCTTGGCCTTCGGTGGACAGATCTTCTGCGATTTTGCAGGTTATTCGACCATCGCCATCGGTACGGCGCTGTGCCTCGGCTTTCATGTTCCTGAAAACTTTCGTTTTCCCTATGCCGCGATCGGGTTTTCGGATTTCTGGCGCCGTTGGCATATTTCGCTTTCCACCTGGTTACGAGACTATCTCTATATCCCCCTGGGTGGCAATCGAAAGGGACGCGTTAGAGAATACGTAAATATTATGATCACTATGCTGCTGGGCGGGCTCTGGCATGGAGCCAGTTGAACGTTCGTTGCTTGGGGAGGATTGCATGGATTGTATCTGGGATTGGAGCGTGTGCTGAAGAGGCTGTTCGCAGGTGCAGAGTGGGTCAGGCAGCCGGTTGTTCAATTCCTGCTTGGAATTGGCACGCTTCTTCTCGTCACGTTGACCTGGATATTTTTCAGGGCACAGAGTTGGGACGTGGCATGGGGGGTTCTCCAATCCACACTGTTCATTGCGCCTCCCGGAGCAATGGTCCTGTCCACGCTCGATATGGCCAAGGTGATCGTGGTGATGGGGGGGCTGGTCGCCTCACACTGGGCTCTGCGAAGCCAATCCATTGAAGAACTGATTTCGAATATACCCTGGTGGCTGGGTGGAATTGCCTGGGCGGGTTTGCTGATCTTTACAATTATTGCGCAAGGGGGTGGCAATGCATTCATCTACTTCCAGTTTTAGAAGGCCTATTCCGAGAGCACACTGGCCCTTGGTAGGCGTCCTGGCTATTCTGCTGACACTCGCATTCATGACCGCCTGGGAGCTTCATTGGCGTGCCCAGGGGTACGTTCCTCAGTATAGCGATTCCCGGGATATCTGGGCATCCCAGCGCGCCCTCGTGACCGAAGACGGCGACGACAAGACGGTGATCATTGGCGCTTCGCGGGTGCGATTTGATATAGATCTGGATGTTTGGGAACAGGAAACGGGTAGCCGTCCCATCATGCTTGGGATGAATGGTACCGCTGCCTGGCCTCTGCTGAAGGATCTCGCCAATGACGAGAGCTTTTCCGGAACGGTGATCTTTGGTGTCACCGAAGGCCTGTTGTTTATGCCAGGATTTACCGGACCCGCACAGAACGCGTTTGGAAACATTCGCTATTACCAGAGCTGGAGCCCCTCGCAGCGTTCCAGCTTTTTCCTGTCGAAGATTCTGGAACCGCGCCTTGCATTCCTGAACGGGTGGGACCTGGGTCTGGCCGCCCTGTTGAACAGCACGTTCAAGTTGGAGAATCGCCCGGGAGCAATGGTTGTTCCGCCCCTGCCGCCAATGTTTCAGGACAATCACCTGGATGGGCGAGAGGTGCTCTGGGAAAAAGTGGTATCTGACCCGTCGTTTGCGCAGCGCATCAAGGATATCTGGGTACCTCTGTTCAGTTTCGGACCGCCGCTTGGCAAACCACTCCTCGAGGGTCTGCTGGATGGGATCAAGGCAGATGTGGCTAAAATTCGAGCCAGGGGTGGAGACGTGGTTTTTGTTCGACTCCCCTCTGCGGGCGGTCTGCTGGAACTGGAGCGTCAGCGATGGCCTCGCGAAGCATATTATGAGCGATTGCTGAAGCACACGGACAGCAAGGGTGTTCATTTTGAGGATTACGATGTACTAAAAATATATCCGTGTCCCGAATGGTCTCACATATCAGGAGATGACGCGAAACCATTCACCCGGAGTCTGATCGAGATTATAGGGCGGGAAGCTGATTCTTGATTCTTGCAAGTCGCTCGGCGTGATGCACATGGAACCGAAACAGATTGGAGGTAATTTGTCCCCTTTGGATGAAACCTGGCTGGTGGGAGCCCGGGGCGTCCACCAGAGCGTTGACGGCATTCGGTGGGAGACCCTCGGAGATTACGCATATCCGATCAACACCCTTGCCCGGAGGTATGACCGGATCGCGGCAGGGAGTGACTGGGGAATGTGGGAAATTCTTCCGGATCGGTCCAAATGGATACAATTGCACGACGAAACGTTGACCGAGGTTCTTGCCGTCGCTCCTGGCAGTGGCGATCCAGGGATGGTGGCCGGTTCAGCCTATGGGATCGCGTTTGGAAAGCGGGGATCTCTGGGGGAGACACGCTGGGCAAGTCGTTCTCAGGGTCTGTCGGTGAATGAGACCTTCACGAACGCATTGTTTGAGGACCCCGGGGCGACCGGTCGATGGATTGTGGGTACCGAGGCTGGCGTGCTGGTCTATCGGGAAGCGGAGGATTGTTGGGAGCGAAGCGATCTGTCGGACACGCCCTGCCGCGCGCTTTGTCACGCGGGCGATTTCTTCTGGGCGGGAACGGATGATCGAGGCGTTTTGAGATCCCGTGATGGAACGACCTGGGAATCGGTGGGAAATCGTTTGGCCGATGTCGCGGTATTCTCTCTGGCGAGTTCCGGGGACGCGATCATCGCCGGTACTCTCGAGGGTGTTTACGTGGATGACGGATCGGGTGAATGGCATAGACGAGGTCCGCGAATGCTTGTCTCGTCAGTTGCAGTGCATCCTGAGGACGGTGACTGGTGGCTTGCAGGCGCCACACCGGGTGGGCTCTGGATGACAAAGAATGCGGGCGACACATGGTTTCAGACGGGGGACTTCAAGATTGTGCGGTCTATTTTGCCGCCAGGGAGGGGACAAGGGTGACTGATCAGGAATACTCGGAACAGGTGGATGCTCGGGCGAATGAGTTGCGCGAAGCATTTGTCGGGAATGATCGGTGCAAGAATCATTGGACCTGTCCGGTCGCCTTGCAGCAGGGTGGCGATCCGAATGATCTGATTTCGGTGGTCGCGCAGGGCGTTAACGAACACGCAGGTCCATTCGGGATACTGCCGGCTATGGCACTGGTCTGTGGTTTTGAGGAGAGATTGCCGCGAGAGACTCTGGACCTTATCCGGAGCGTGTTCCTTCAAGGTAAGCTTCAGCGGGGAAACACGGAGAACCATTGGCTGATGTATTATGCGGGGAATCTGCTGGCTGCGGAGCGATGGGCCGGTGAGGAGGTGTTCTGGAATGGACTACCACCCGAGGTGATGCGAACCGAAGCGAGCAGCTGGATTCTCGGTACGATCGCTCGTTCTGCCACCATTGGACATCACGAATACGATTCAGCGCAATACCTTTGCGAGCACTTCTCGTCCTATCTGGCCCTTGCCGATCACGCTGCAGATCCTCATATGCGTAATCAGGCAGTGGAGATGCTCAACCTGTTGGTCGTGGATATGGCTCTGGAGTATTTCTACGGGGCGTGGGCGGGTGGACACAGTCGCGAAGGATACCGGCAAAACACGTGGACGCATCTGGGCCCCGTTCAGGGATTGTATTACCTCTATTTCGGTGATGAGAATTTCGAGCCCGAACGGCACTGTCAGGTGTATGCGGCTCCTGCGCTTTTCTCGAGCTATCGGCCTCCGGTCATCCTGTCGCGGATCGCACTCGACAGAAGCGAGCAGCATGTCGTCAGGAAGACCAGGGCGCCGCGAAATATCTTTCGCCATGTTGATCGCCCTGCAGAACCGGTGCGTAAATACACCTGTTTGAGTCGGTCATTCGCCCTTGGGTCGACTCAGCTGGGTTTGCCCGGGCCGCCCGCCGGTCCTATCGATCTGACTTCGTGGGATCTCACCTGGAGGGGGCCGCGGCACCACGCCAAAATTGTCAGCAATCACCCTTACCGATCTCCCGGCCGGTTCAGCGCATTCCTTTCCGATCTTCCCCAGCGTATCGGCCGAAGTGTGCCCTCTGGTAAGCCCTATCTGCAGTTTGCAGATCGTCTGTACGGGGCATCTCCGTTTGAGCGAATGATGCAGTACGAGGGTACAGTGATCGTCCTTTATCAGATTCCTGAAGAGGATGAAGCCCCATACGTGAATCTGTTCCTGCCGGGTTCCTGCAGTTGGCGCGAGATGGATGGATGGGTGTTCGCCGATCTTGGCGATTTCCACGTGGGTGTTCGCCCAATTGGTGCCTACCATTGGACGGATATTCACGAGGCGAGTAACGTGATCATGCTGACCGGCCCCGGCGATTTGGTCGACGGCTGGATGCTCCAGATAGAAGACCTGAATGCAGGACTGATTCTGGAAGCCGTAGAGGCGGATGAGAGTGGGGGGTACGAGAATTTTTGTCAGCGACGGTCGGAAGCCCACCTCGATTTGACGGGATGGCCTGAAGATAATCGGGTGATCGCGGAGACTTTTTCAGGCTCACGAATGGAAATGAACTATGAGGGTCCGCATCTGATCGACGGCGAAGTGATCGACTACGAGTCCTATCCCCTGTACGATGCCCCGGGTGTCGATGCGCCTATGGGAACGGGAAGGATGTCGCTGCGTAAAGGAGAGGATGTTCTGAATCTGGATTTCGGTATCGATCCGGAAAAGCCGCAGCTGCCGATGCGAGTGATTGGTTGATGTGCGTGGAGCGTGGACGATTTCCTGGAGGGTGATGCGCCTCAATATCTTCGACCCTTCTCGATCAAGTCGAGAATCTTCTCGCCTTTCAGACGATGCGTTTTCTGGAACGACTTGAGATCGTCGATAGCTGCCGCCACGTCGTCTTTTTTGGACTCGTCGGCAGGCACCAGCCGGGCGATAGGCACGCCATGTTTTGTTATCACAATCTGTTCGCCGTTACTGACTCGTTTCAGTAGCTTAGACCAGTGGGTCCTGGCTTCGCATAATCCAAATATATCCATGTCGTCCCTTTCGTTAATCTAGTCTAAGAAAAGTGTGACCCATTTTCAGACAAAATGCAAACGTTTTGCCGGAATCAGAATCCAAAATAAGAGTATTGTGATTTCGTCGGGAGATCTAAGATCAATCTCTAACAAGGCTATTGCCTCTAAAACCACATTGAAACTACTATACAGGTCTGAGCTATGACAAAAATTCGAATGGGCGTAGTGAGTTGTGGATCGATCGCGCAATCGCATCGTGTGAAGCATGCGAACTCGTGGCTGTGGCGAGTCGGGATAAGGGTCGGCGCGAGCAGGCGGCCTCGGAGTTCGGTGCAAGACGGTCTTACGCAGATGTGGTGGAACTCCTGGGCGACAAGGAGGTAGACGCCGTAGTGATCTGCGCTCCGAATTTCCTCCATTTTCCCTACGTCATGGCCGCTCTGCAGGCTGGGAAACACGTGCTCACGGAAAAGCCCATTGCGGACAGCTATGAGGAGGGTTCCGAGTTGGTGCAAGAGGCGGATCGATGTGGCCTCAAGTTGATGTCGTCACAGAATTCGCGCTACCTTGCCGCAATGGCCACAGCGCGGGATATGATCTGTTCAGGAAAGGTCGGACGACCCTTGCATATGCTGTATACGTTGACCAGTTTCTACGATGGGTCGAGTGCGTGGTGGAAGGATTGTTCTCGATTCCTGATCGCAAATTCCGGCAGCCACCCGCTCGACTTTATGCCCTGGCTGACCGATGCGAATCCCACCCGGGTCTATGCCACAGCGCACTCGAATAAGCCGGACTTTCCCGGAGAGGATGACTTTTCAGTTCATCTGAGTCTGGATAATGGGACGGAGGCGATCACCTATACAACGCTCAGTTCCACGTTTACGCGTAAGGACATGATCATCGTTTGTGAAAAGGGGACCCTGTTTCTGGATGGGTTGCGAAAGCTGGTACTCGATGGAGAGGTTCTTGTTGAGGGTAGCCCCGATCCCTTCACTTTGCAGATGCAGGAATTTGCACATTCGATCCTGGATAGCCGTGAACCCGCAAACTCCGGGAGAGAAGTACTGACGAGCCTGGCCCTGATCGACGCAGCCTACGAGTCTGTGGAAAAAGGGCGGGCAGTAGATGTAGCGATGAAGGAAGGAAAATGGATGTTGAAGTAGAGAGGGTTGGGACAAAATGTCCCGACCGTTCATTCGCCTTCGTGTGGGACATAATGTCCCATTTCAGTATTCGGTCGTTTTTTGAGCTTTTACCCTCGATATAATAGGAAAGGAGCTCCTCCGGGCAATGTCTGGAGGGGCTCCTCCTCATTTTGTATAGAGAAAATGAATGTCGGGTGCTGCTGAGGTTGTACCATAGTGTGAGCTCTTGTCCGAAAATTCAGGTGTGTTCACCCAATTCATAAGAAATTTACGCAATAACCATTTGCCCCGGAGGAGAGGAGACAGGAAACTTTTATGAGTGTATAATACATATAATTAACAATTTAATTGTGTTGTACTGTTCGTCCGAGATCCTCTGGCTTGGGATGGCACACCTGTTGCAGTCTTGAATCTCTGAAACGTCTGGCCAGGATGTGATGGTTGTCAGAATTCTGTAATTCCCCAACATCTGACGGGTTCGGAGGAAGGATTATGAAATCGACGCGTTTGTTCTTGACCTTGCTGGTTGCCGTCTTTGGTTCCTTTCAGCCCTGTCAGGGCCGTGCATTTCCAGGTATGTCCAGCGAAACTGCGAATCTTCAAAAACAACTAACCCTGGATGCTGGCGATCGTCTCCGCATCACCGCCCCCTCGATCGCCGAACATCGCCCAACAGGTACACTCGCGGCGATAGGTGTGGATACCCTGTGGCTGCGTAATCCAACTGGGCGAAGGTATGCGGTTCCATTGGCCAGAGTAACGAGAATAGAGGTGAATCCGGGCAGGAGATCGAGGGCGAAATTTGGGGCGTTGATGGGAATGGTAATTGGGGGAACGGCTAGCGTGCTGTTAGTGGACTTCTCGGAGAAAATGAGCACAGGGTCCACGGCGCAGGGTTCAGGAACTCCTGGTTCGGTAAAATCCTCGAGATCCAGATCAGCGATAGCGATCGTAGGGATGTCCACCGCCTGGAGCGCGTTTGTGGGCGGCATTATCGGATCCAATTTCGAAAAGTGGAAACGCGTGCCCGTTCAAACGGAGGTTAGTATGCACCCGGAGGGCGCCGTACTGATCAGCTCGAGTTACCATTTCTGATATGGTGAGATGAACGATTCAACCGCCTAACCGTTTGCCTTCCGTTCTGCCAAGGTCGAGTCCGTTGGGTTCAAGCGGCCAAACATCATTCTTCCATCAGAATTGCGAGCATTCTCTCGTGGTCGTTCAGGAAGGACTTTGCAATCTGGTAGTGTTCGGTTTCCGTGTATTCCACTTCATGAATTCCGTCTTCGTCCAGTTGGTAGATGCGGGCATTCGGGTAGGCGAGTATGATCGGGGAATGGGTGGCGATGATGAACTGCGATTTCGCTTTGACCAATTGGTGGATCCTGGAGAGTGCTGCCATCTGGCGATTCGGTGACAGCGCGGCCTCCGGCTCATCCAGCAGATAGAGTCCGTTTCCGAAGAACCGGTTGGTCATCAGGGAGAGGAAGGACTCTCCGTGAGATTGTTCGTGCAATGGGCGATTTCCATAGGCTCCTGAGATTAGGGGGGCGTTCCCCGGTTCATCGTCAAGAATCTCGATTTGTGTTGCTACGTTGAAGAAGCTTTCTGCGCGCAGGAAATAACCGTCTCTGGGCTGCTTTATCCCTTTCGTGAAACGGATGTACTGGTGTAGTTCAGAATGCGAAGCCCGAGTTCCGAATTGGAAACTTCTCGATCCACCTTCGGGGTTGAATCCCCACGCGACTGCGATTGCCTCGAGTAGCGTGGATTTACCCGATCCGTTTTCACCCAGGATGAATGTGACTGCGGGGTGCAACGCCAGGTTCTTCAAATGAAGGACCGCGTTCAAGGAGAAGGGGTAATCGTCCCACGCGTTGATGTTGTCCCGTTCCAGAAGGATTTCGGAGATGAACTGCTCGGATATCATGACATTCCCAACTGAGTTGTGGTTCCGTGTAGCGATGCGATCGTGACTACCGAATCCAGTCTCTTCCGATCGTCACGATCAGCAGTATTGTGAGCGCCAGGCCGATCACACTTTCTGTTATTGCGAGATCCCGGTAATTGAGCCAGACGAGGCTCAGGCGACCGATTCTGACGGGTTTACGGGTTGGCGACATCGAGCGCCCGCCAAGTCTGAGAAATGATTGGGTACTGAGCAGGAGTGCATCTCTAAATCTATCGAAATTCGATCCACTGGGTTGGTCTCCATCTTGTGGTTCACTCCCGATCTGCGACTCCTGCAGTTGGATCGCTCCCTGGTGAGCGAACAAGATCGCGAAGAGAATGATGATGATTTCAGAACAGATTAATGTGTGACTCGCATAGACGCCATATCCACAAGAAATCCACATCACAAGATGCAGGAGATACTTCCCCCATTCGCCATCTCTATATGCGTGACCCCGTTCGATTGTTCTGAGTTCATACAAGCAAGCATCTTCGTCTGCGTACTGACCCTCGCTTCGGAAGTTCCTCTGCAATAATGCATAAACCTTGCTCACGATTCTGTTGTCCGCAGCATCGGCCGCTTGATAGACGGGCGTTCCATTCGTGTCCTCCCCTGAGAAGAGGATCCTGCCGCCTAGCTGATCCCATCGGACGAGAATCGAAGAGACCTGTGCGAAGTCGAGAATGATTCCGGAGGCATCTTCAACTGTATCAGGAAACGCGAGTTTGCGCATATCCAGAAGGCTGGTGAACTGGCTTTCGCGTAAATCCAACACGGATTTAAATTTGCCTCCAAAACTGACCTGATCTTTGAAGACGGTGAAGGCGAAGTCGGCATAGCCGTCAAAACTGGAGACCTGAATGCTGGACCTTCCTTCGAATGTCGCGCTTCGGAAGCGGCCGGGACCGTGGAATTCCGCCCCGTCGAAATGCGTGATGTTCGAGAACCGTGCGCTTTCGAAATCCGCACCCGCCATGAATCTGGCCCTTGAAAACTGGGAAAGGCTGTCAAATACGCTATTCTTGAAGCTGACACCATTCTGGAATTCTGATGACTCGAACATGGCATCTCCCTCGAATTTTGACCCAAGGAAATCCGCGTTGCCCACAAAGAGCGACTCCCTGAATCCTGCCCTGCCCTGAAATACAGCATTCCAGAAATTGGCCTTCAAGAATTTGGCGTTCCAGAAATTGGCCCCCCTACCGAATTTGGTGTTCAGGAAGTCCGCCTCCTCCCAGAATTGCACTTCGCTGAAATCCACCCCTCGATGAAACTTCGCTTCGAGGAACATGGCCTTGTTGAAGCGGGACTTTGAGAACGAGGCATGGCCCTGAAATTGTACGTGAGAGAAATGAGCCATCTTCCCAAAATTGGAATGCGTGAAGTATGTACCTTCTCTGAACAATGAGCCTTCCAGGAATTTCGCAGATCTAAAGTCTACCCTGTCCTGAAAGCGTGCACGAAAAAATTCCGCACCCTTCAGGAATTGCGAGCCGAATTTTGCCAGTCCCTGGAACACCACTTCTTGAAAAATTACGCGCCTCTTGAAGACCAGATCGCTGAATCCGACCTCGTTCTGAAAAACAACATGTGCGAACTTTAGCACAGGTTGGACCGTGTCCGGAATACTGTTCTTTAATTCCAGTGCACCAGAGACGACAAGAGAGTCGCACAATAGGGTATCTGAATGAGCGGTCTCACGGATCCATTCCGCCAGGATCCAGGGCCTGAGTTCGGCTCTTGGGGCCAAACGCAACTGCTTTCTGAGGGATATGGTCTTGGCAGTGGCAACCTGATCCATGCCCAGCAGTGTAGATGCGGCGACAAGGAGTGTGATGAGAGTGCGAGTTATATCGTGCCTCATTGATGCCTTCTCCGGATGGTGAAATATGGGAACTGTTTCAAAAATTGATACATGTCCAGCGTTAGGAGTAACCACTAGGTTGAACATCCTCTTCAACGGGAGGTCATTGCGATGCTCATTAGCAAGGTTCTCGTCCCTGATACCAGAAGAACGACACGGCTGCGAAATCCGGGTACTCCCCCTGACAAGTCTTGGTTCGTCCGGTCGAGATCTGTCTGATTCCCAGCGCTCGCCCCATATCTGGACCCAAAGTCTCCTCCGGTGTTTGACGGGGTTAGGTGTCCGATCAATCCGGTAAGGATGGCAAGTGTGCCTGCCGCAAACAGCCCTGTGCTGTATTGCGACCATGTTCTCCATTCACCGACCCAACAGATAAGACCAACTGTCAGCAAGATCGAGGATTGGAGGAGCAGGATTTTTGGTGCGAATTTCATGATTGAATTCATTCGCTCCCGATCGGTAGACTGGTCAATTGAGACGGGTGACTGGCGTCCTTGACTTTAGATCATGATCTGACGATAGTCATGACAGGATTCCAGACCTCAAGTAACACGTCAATTAGGAGATGCCAAATATGCGATGCCTGGTAACTGGTGGTGCTGGTTTCATTGGATCAAATCTGGTGCGAGCATTGCTGGAGCGAGGACACTTTGTGCGCGTGCTCGACAATTTCGCTACCGGCAAGCTGGAGAATCTGGGTCCCTTTCTTCCCAGGATCGAATGGATCGAGGGTGATCTTCGAAGCTACCACATTGTAAGCAAGGTGACGCGGGATATCGATATCATTTTTCACCAGGGTGCCCTTGGTTCTGTGCCACGCTCTATTCGGGATCCGTTGACCACCAACCAGGTGAATGTCGAGGGCACCCTCAATGTGCTCGATGCTGCCAAAAGAAATGGAGTGAGGAGGGTGGTGTTTGCCTCTTCCGCCTCGACATATGGAAATCAGGACGTGATGCCTTTGCGTGAGGATATGTCTGCACAACCCCTTTCGCCCTATGGTGTGTCGAAATTGGCTGGCGAGAGCTATTGCAGGTCCTTCTCCGAAGTCTACGGGTTGGAAACGGTATCTCTCCGGTATTTCAATGTTTTTGGTCCCGCACAGTTGGGCAGAACCCCGTACACGGGAGCAATCGCTATCTTTGTCACATCGCTGATTGATCGAAAACCCATCACACTTCATGGAGATGGCGAGCAGACCAAAGACTTTACCTATGTGGATAATGTGGTTCAGGCGAATTTGCTGGCCGCCGAGCGACCGGGAATTTCAGGTGAGTCGTTCAACATAGCCTGTGGTCATACCACCAGTGTGATCAAGGTGCTTCATTCACTTATGGATCTTGTGGGCCACGAAGTTCCTGTAATTCATATGCCCTCACGTGAAGGTGATATCCAGAGATCACAAGCTGATATACAGAAAGCGAAAACATTGCTTGGATATGAGCCCGGCGTTGACGTGTTCGAAGGGCTGAAACGAAGTGTAAAATGGTATCTCGCAGCCGAGAAACCTTAGAGCAGAATTCACAGCCACTGAGACGGAGGAATAATGAGCAAGGGAAAACGTTACAAGATCCCTCAAAGCCGAATGCCTTTCGTGAATGCTGAGGTTTCTAAGGCGAGGTTTCAGGGTGAAGATCACCTGGTGAGCAGCATCTGGGGTGGGAGTTCGGGTGGGAGGATTTACTTCTGGAATCCTGATACCGGCTCCAAGGGGATGCGAGAACTGCCGGGTGGAGTCCCCGGAGCTTATATGCTGAGAACCGCAAGCGACGGATGTCTCTACCTGGGATGTGGCAATGGGGATCTGATTCGGTATGATGCTGACGCGGATGAGTTCGAGTTCCTGGTGACCGGAGAATTGACGTCCATCACCTGGGGCGGTTGTGTGACCGATCGCTATGCTATTTGGGCTGCTTCACCCGGCCACGTGGGTGTGTACGACTATCTGGAAAATCGTTTGGTGAAGGTGTTCAGGCCTATCGATTCTGAAGAGCCGCCAGCGCTTTACGGACATGGTGCTGCCGAAGCGCCGGATGGTTCGGTGCTGCTTAGTATCGATGTGCCACAGGCGAGATTCATTGTTCTTGATGTCGAATCTATGAACGCGATCTCTCACACGCCTCCAAATATTCAGGGTGTGGGTTCTACAAGCGATGCGCTTTTCTGGGACGGAGATCTTGCGGTCTTTGTCCGTGGTGAATTGCACGTGATGAGTTATCCGGATTTCCAACTTAAGGAGACCATCCCACGGCCGGGAAATGGTGGTGTGGGGGGCAGGGCATGTCTCGTTGGCGGTCGTCTTTATGCCTACTGCAATGCGGATGGGGGTTTGTATGTGCTCGATCGAGCGGTCGGAAAGTGGGAGGTCGCGACCTCGGCCTGGACCGAGGGCGGGAATACCACGATTCACGCGTGGGGAGAAACAGATGTCTGTGGGGTCACCGTTTCCGGAGAGGTTATGCGCTATAACACGGTGACCGGGACAACGGATCGAATGGATCTGGAGTCCACGGGACCGATGGGCGCACACGCCCTTTGCGCAGTGCCCGATAAGAATCTGATTGTCGGAGCGCCCTTCATCAATCAACGGTTCTGGACGGTGAATACAGATACTGGAGCGGGTGTCGATTGCGGCCGCGCGGCTCCGGGTGGAGGTCAGATCAACCAGATCCTTTGGGAACCGATCACACAGAGAGCGTTGATGAGCAGTTATACGACTTCAACAGTGACCGCCTACGATCCGGATGCTCCGGTGGACTGGCCGAACAATCCCTCAGTACTTGCGAGTGCAGATCGCGAGGGACAAATGCGTCCCATGGGGCTGGTTCACGATGGGCGCCACGTCTGGATGGCCACGAGTCCGGAGTATGGCACGCTGGGTGGCGCGCTCAGCAGGATCGATCCGAAAACTGGAGACATAAAGATCTGGCGACATCTGGTGCCGGACCAGAAGGTGAATGCCGTATTGGTGGATTCCGATCGACGACGGGTGTATTGTTCAACTGAGATTTATGGAGACGCGAATTCTGCACCTCCGACCCAGACTACGGGGCAGCTGGTTTCATTCGATATGGATGGCTTGAAGACTTTGCAGATTCAGCCAATCGAGGAGGGAGAGGGTTCGGTCAGGGTGCTGGCAGTCCTTCCGTCCGGTGAAGTTCTGGCGCAGCAAAAAGGGCTGTTCTATGCGTGGAATGCCGAGAAGGGAGAATTGCGAGATCTTGGATCCGCACCAGAAGGCTGCAGATCTGCGGTGTTGGATCCGGTTACTGAGCAACTCTGGACTTCAGTGGAGGGTAGTATCGGTCGTCTGGGATTGGGAGCTGAGGGAGTCACGTACGTACCGGTGATCCAGGAGAGTGGTTCATACCTCCACATCGTCGGGCGGACACTATACTACACAACCGAATTCGAGGTTTGTGAAGTCTGCGTGGACAACATCTCCGACTAGGTGATCGGTGCTTCTGTATTCTCGCTTCTTCAGGAAACAGAATCTCCAAACTTATCTCGACGCACTCAATCAAGCGCTTTCAGATAGGCTGCGAATCTGGGTCGAAGTCTCGGAATCCACGCTGTGAGATCAGGATGATTCTCCTGGACGTCCAGGATGCGAATCCAGTGATTTACCATTGCTGCCACAACAATCAATTGCATGGTTCCGGCTGACGGGTCAATTCCAACTCCCTCCGCCAAAGCCTCCCAGGGCAGTTGCTGGAAAATTCCAGGTTCGGTTTTTTTGCTCCATGGTACTGCGTGGGCACAGTCGAATATCGCTCCGAGATAAAGCGTGGGCGTCCCGACAAAGCATTGTTCGAAATCCACCAGACTTAGCAGTTGACCATTCGTATCTACAAGCACGTTGCCCAGATTGTTGTCATACCTGTAGAGTACGCGAGGTTCCGATAGAAATACGGAAGACAAGTCCCTTATTTTCTCGAGGGAGTTCTTCTCCACCCCACCCAGCAAGTCCCTTCCTGAAAACCCTGCAGCTCCCTCCAGCAGGTTTTCTATACGTTCGCCCAGCGTGATACCACCGAAGCAGGCGCTCTCGATCTCCAGTATCTTTGCCGATTCGAGATGGAGGTCTGAGAGCGTGCGGTGTGCAGCCCCGATTTGCAGTGCTGTTTCAGCGGTGGCCGACCTGAGACCCATTCTTCGGAGTTGAATCGCAAGGGGTTCACCTTCGATCAATTCCATCACTACCAGTCGGTCAGTTTTTGCCAGGAGGCCCGGCACAAAACCGGTTCCATGCGCGTGTCTGAGAAAGGTAATCTCCCTGAGCTTTCGGAGAGCGGATGGCGTGCTTGACTTGAATCCGTCACCATAATATTTCAGGACAACGGGAGCGCCATCAAAAGTACCTCGAAGCACCCGATTGTTTTTTCCCTGCGTGGGGTGCAGGTCGACGAGTTTGAAACGCGGTTCGTCGATCTCGAACTGCCTCGCGGATGCTATGGCTTCGTTGGTGTAAGGATCCGGCTTGGGCATCGAATTGACCTTACGGTTATGGATGGACGGGTCTTCATTCAGTTTTGGTATAATAAAGCAGAACTGGGATCAGCAACAGGGCGGATGGTCACCCCTCCGTATGCAACTTTGACGGTGGAATGACCCGAGATGTTTCCATGCTGTTATCACGGTGTTTACAAGTACTCGTTCAGGTTGTCATTTCAAGTTGGACATATTACCTTGCACCTTCTTCGCATAATGGCCTTGCTCATCGAGATCTCGAGGTTGGGAAAGGAAATCTATGGCATACGTTACCTGTGCACTCGAATGCGGCAACCTGCTTGGTGAAGGACCTGTGTGGGATTCGGTGGAGAACACTCTCTATTGGGTAGACGTTCCCATGCCGAATCCAACACTACATCGATTTATTCCCGAAAGTGGGAAACACGATCAATGGCGTTTGCCGGAAATGGGTACATCCCTTGCGGTGCGAGAATCGGGCGGTCTTTTGATAGCGATGCAAAGCAGGCTCTGTCACTTCGATTTGGAGACAGGACTCACTACACCTGTACTTTCTCCGGAGCCGGATCTGCCGAACAACAGGACCAATGACGGCAAGTGCGATCGGAGTGGGCGCTTCTGGTTCGGTACGATGCAGAACAATGTGGGTGCGAATGGTGAAGATATGCCGATTGATGAGCGTTCGGGCTCGCTGTATTGTTATCAGGCGGATGGGACGTGTAAAAAGTGGGACACGGGATTCGGTGTGTCCAATACCTTTGCCTGGAGTCCGGACAACAAGACGATGTATTTTGGCGATACCTTTGACGCAATTTATGCATATGACTACGATGGCGAGACCGGGGAGGTTGGCAATCGCAGGGACTTTGCGAAGTTCGAGGGTCCTGGCTATGGGGATGGATCGACCATTGACGAGGAGGGCTTCCTGTGGAATTGCAGGTGGGATGGCGGATGTGTTTTGAGAATTGCACCAGACGGGAGCCTCGACCGGAAGGTGGATCTTCCCGTGCAGCGACCCACCAGCTGCACTTTCGGTGGAACGAATCTGGATGTGCTGTATGTTACTTGCGCCAGGTTCGGTTTTACAGAGGATGAACTGGGACAGCAGCCGTGGGCAGGTGGAATTCTCGCAGTGGATACTGGTGTACGTGGAGTTCCGGAGCCAAGATTTGCCGGTTGAGGCAGTCGCATGTTTACAGTGAACCAGGATATGAATTATTCCCAATAGTGCCATTAAGGAGACTCGATTTGACGCAGATCACCCCGACAGTGGATTTCGATCAGGAAGGCAAGCAGGTGGGTTGGTTACAGTTGCCCCATTCCGTAACCCGCAGCGCTTATGGCGTGTTGATGATTCCCGTGGCGGTTTTCAAGAATGGCGAAGGCCCACAGATTCTTTTGACGTCCGGCAATCATGGTGACGAGTATGAAGGTCAGGTTGTGTTGACCAGGATGATTCAGGACCTGGATCCGAATAAGATCAAGGGACGTATCATAATTATTCCGGCCCTTAATCTGCCCGCAGTTCAAGGGGGAACACGCGTGAGTCCTCTGGACGATGGAAATCTGAACCGTGTCTTCCCGGGAGATCCCACAGGCGGGCCCACCTGGAAGATTGCTGACTACGTGGAAAAACATCTGATGCCGATGGTGGATGTGGTTGCGGATTTTCACGGTGGAGGCGCATCACTGGATTATCGCCCTCACGCCAGCACACATTTTTCTGCTGAGGCTACAGAAGAACAGAAGCGTCGCAGTCTGGATCTGGTGAAGACACTGGGCGTCCCACATGTGATGGTTTTTGAGAGAAATCCGAGACCGGGTGGATTGCCGGATGCGGCGATCCGCAACGACGTGATTTCGATTGGTGGTGAATATGGGGGTACCGGTAGCGTTTCCATAACTGGTGTAGCGCTGGTTCAGCAGGCTGTTGATCGCCTGCTCGCTTTCTGTGGTGCCAGGGGTGAGTTGCCTGAGAATCTCCCTGAGCCGAAGGTGATGCGTGTTTTGGGTCATGTGTACGCACCAGAAGCTGGAATTTTCGCGCCCGCTACCGATCTTGGTGACTACGTTCGACCGGGAGACCTTTGCGGTCACGTGCTCTTTCCCGACAATCCTGGGCGAGCAGGTGTGCCCGTCTATTTTGATGCGGAAGGGGATGTGGTCTGCAAGAGGCATCCGGGCCTGATTGAACGTGGGGACTGTTTGGCACATTTGGCGGAACAACTTAAAGATCAATAAACTGATTAACAAAGGAGCGTTGAGATGTGGAAGGACGGTAAGAAGTGGGTGTATTCGATTACGTATGATGAGGGCTGTCAGGGGTTGCTGGAACACGCCCTGCCGGTGCACCGACGACACGGTATTCCAGGCCACGTGGCACTGCTTGCGAGTCAAATCGGTGTTCTGAGAGATGTTCCGGGAAGCAGCTATCACGGAATGATGATTTTGTCCCGAGCAGAGATAGAGGATCTGGGGAAAGAGGGATGGGGTGTGTCAAATCACGGGATGACGCACGCAGGCATCAACGACGAGAATGCAAGACATGAAGTCGTGGAAAGCAGGAAGATGATCGAGGAGGCATTGGGAAGAGAGGTTCCGATTTTCTGCGTGCCAAACAACAATGACAGTTATCCGTCGTCGAAGGCCGTGGCTGATGAGGCGGGTTATACTGCGATTATGACACTCTATGACGAGGTGAATTGTTTGGACGCTGATCTATATCGCCTTGGGCGTGTTGCGCTCCACACAGAGTATCCGCCCCCGTTTTATTCGGTGTTCGATCCGTACAAGCGTTTGCACCAGGCGATTGACCTCGGTGGTTGGGTGATCGATTATTGCCATTGCCCAACCCCCGGGAAGGCCATTCACCCCTGGAAGGACTGTACCACGGAAGAACTCGATCAGCGATTCGAGACCGTGCGCCGGGTGGGTGGAGATGATGTCTGGCTTGCCGACCCCAATGAGGTGGTGGAATATATCCTGGAAAACAGGGCAAACTGAAGGCAGGTCTGAGAACGCCGGGGAACTACAGGAACCTGATTCTGATTTGTTTTAATTCCGCGCATCGTTGTCGGCCGAACCGACCTCAGTGGATTAATCACTCGTAACAGCGAATACGTCGATTTCGAAGTCGAGCTCCGGACTCGAGAGTTCCTCGACCACAAGTCCGGTAGATGTCGGGTAGACCCCTTTGAGATGTTTTCCCATTTCCGGGTAGACCATCGCCCTTGCTGCCTGGTTTTTGACATATGTAGTGACCTTGCAGATGTCCTCGACACTTGAGCCGGCTTCTTTTAGCATTGCGCTGACATTTTTCATGGCCTGATCCGCCTGTGCGGCAACATCGCCTCGGCCGATTAGGCCGTTTCCATCTGGATACATCCCGCTTTGAGCGGGGAGAAACAGGAATCTTCCGGCTCTCACCGTTGTGCTCAATGGACATTCTTGTCCAAGGAGATCACTCGACTCGCCAACACCATACCGCTGGATGCCGTTTTCCCCGGGTTCTGTGAGATAGGCAAAGACGTCGATTTCAAAGTTTAGTTCGGAACGCGCCAGTCCCTTGACCACCGTGGTGGTGACAACGGGATGAACACCCTCGAGGTGTTTCGAAAGAACGGGATAGATCGCCGAGCGGTGCGATGGATCCGTGAGATAGATTGTGATTTTGCAGATATCCTGGAGGGTGGCGCCGGCATCCGCCAGCAGTTCCTTGACATTTTCCATCGCCACGTCGGCCTGCTTGCCCGGATCGCCTTCACCCTCGAATGCCTTTCCGTCGAGTGACATGCCTGTCTGACCCTGCAGGAACAAATGATCGTTCGCCCGAATCACCCTGGCGTTCCCGAAATCCAGAGTGGGCATGAGATAACCCCCCTTCGGGTTGGCCAATCGCATGCGTTCGTGACCCTGGTCCCGGTCGTTTGGGATAACGGTCCAGACGTCGATTTCGAAGTCGATGTAAGGTTCCGCCAGCGATTTGACGATGAGTCCGGTGGAGACGGGGTTCACGCCCTGTAGATGTTTGGCGATTACAGGATAGACTTTGGCCCTGTCTTCCCAATTTGTTGTGTAGTTGTTGATCAAACAGATGTCTTCCATCTTCACACCGGCTTCTTCCAGCAAAATGCGTACGGTTTCCATCGCCTGTTCCGCCTGGGCTTCAGGATCACCCTTTCCGACGAATCCCTCGCCGTCCAAGGTTAATCCTGTACACCCTTCGATAAATACCTGGTCCCCCCCAACCACGGCCTTGCTGGTCCCATAGTCCAGTTCCGGAGCGAGGTAACCCCCTCTGGTGTTACTCTGTCTTAGCCTTTTGTGTGGCATGGTTGCAAACTCCTGGTGAAAACTGACAGCGGGCTTGTCCTGGTGTCCAGCAATCTATTCGAGTGTGAGAGATCGAGAGGATCACGCGCGGTGACGTGTGCGGGCCCGTTCCTCGAAGCGAAGAAAATGGGGATACGCCGAATGAGCGCATCCCCTTATTTGAGTCGTGCGGTCTCAGGTGCATTACACCACCGCTTCGCCAACGGTGTCGCAGTACTGTTCGAATAGAGAAACATTTTTTGTGATCATGTTCGGGTCATCACCCAGAAACATACCCACACAGCAGATGTCATTCTCGCGAATCGCGTTGCCGAGTGTCTCGAATCCTTCGATGATGGGTTTGTTACCACCCGCGAATAGCTTGTAGTGAACGATCGGGGTGGTGATTGTGGAGATCACGTCCAGCATGAGTTGGCGATCTTCCCCGTCCCACTTTTCTCCTTCGGAGACGTGATGAGCACTTTTGCTCCTGTCCGAAGGATTGTAGTAGCTGCACATCTGGTAATCCACTTCCAGATTGTCCCGAATCCATGCGTGAGCATCCGGCTTGTGTCCTGCAAATCCAATCGCCTTCAGATCGAGACTTCGCATCAATTCGACCGCTTCGTGGAATTTTTCGTGCTCACCCGAGGCGTGCCAGTTGTCTACGACACCTCCGTGCAGGTAGGCCCCAGTAGCGCCCAGTTCGGCCGCACCCTTGAGCCAGTCACGCCAGACATCGGGCTTTCCTCTTTCAGTACAGATCTGGGCGAACCACTGGATTTGGCCGCCTTCATCCCAGTATTCCTTCAAAAGGCCGAAGATGTGGTCGTCCGTCCTGCCGAAGAAGGTATCGATACCTGCCGCTTCGCTGGCGCGTAGTGTCGCTTTGATCTGATCGTTCGTATAAAATGCGAGCATTTCATCCGTACGTTCTTTTCCCTGGTGAGAGAATCCGCTGAAGGGGTTGCCGCCTATGGTCAGGCCGGAGACTCGGGCCCTGCCGATCTGGGATGTGCGCATGAATGACTCCTTTCTGATGCTTGCTTCGAGGGCTGGTTTTCTGGATCAGCTATGTAATCGTTGGTGGCAATGTACGAAATCAGTTGAGGAACCGGAAGTACGAATATCAGCGAATCCTTCGATCAATTTCCGAGATCTGGACGTTTAGACTGTGGGAGAGCCAGAGCATTTGAGTTGGGCCCTTTCAACGGCCTCAGCTGACCTTTGAAGGACGCAAAGGGTGGTATGGTGATGGGATCGTCAACAGGCGCGTATGATTGTTTTTGCACTGGTGTGGATGAACACCTATATCATGTCGTTCCCAGAATGGATTCGATCCTGGGGCCAGGTAAATGGGCTGATTAGTCAGGAGGGTTTGATGGATAAGGTTAAGGTGGGAATTCTCGGGCTCAGACGCGGGTTGAGCCACTTGCGCAATTTTCTGAATACAGATGAGGCTGAGGTGATCGGGGCGGCCGATCGGATTCCGCTGTGGAGAGATAGAGCCGCGGAATCTGTGCACAAGATGGACCGTGAGGTGACTTTCGTGTCTGAATTCGATGAGCTGCTGGAGATGAAACCCGATGCGGTTGCAATCGCCAGCAATGGTCGAATGCAGGCCGAACACGCGATTCAGGCATTGGAAGCGGGATGCCACGTGCTGAGCGAGGTGCCGGGCGCGATGAGCCAGGAAGAGATTTTGCATATTGCGATGACCGTAGAACGTACGGGCAAACAATACATGTTGGCCGAGAATTCGAGCTTTCAGAATTTTCTTCGATACTGGAGAAAATGGATGGTAGAGGGGAGATTCGGGGCAGTTTCGATGGCGGACGGGGAATACCTCCACTATTTGCCGGGTACGATGGTGAACACCCAGGGTGAGCATTTCCCGCCTTCGGAAGCCCGCGAGAAGCAGATGACGGATGTGCGCCCGGTCTGGCGAGCGGACCAGCCTCCGATCCAATATCTTACGCATGATCTGGGACCGCTTCTGGAGGTGCTTGACGACCGCGTGGTGTCCGTGAATTGCGTGGAGGCGCCGTGGTGGAATCCGGAGACGCCGCTGCGATCCGATGGCCAGTATGCCCTTTTCAAAACGGCGAAGGGTCGTCTGATTCGGATTCTTGTCACTTTGAACACTCGTCGTCCGGGTGCCCATAATTACAGACTATTTGGTACCCAGGGCAGCATTGAATGGTACTCGCACGAGGGTTTCTGCCGAAGGCTGGACCGGGATCGTGAAGAGAAGGAGGGATGGGAAAAGGTGGATATCGGAACGGCGCGTGCGGAATCCGACAAGGCATCCGGCCACGGAGGCACAGATATCTGGACCGCAATTACGTTCAGCAGAGCGCTTGTGGAAGGGAAACGCGTGCCTATTGATGTTTTCAGAATGGCTGACTATACGCTGCCGGGTATCCTTGCCAATCGGTCGGCCGAGAATGGTGGAGCCGCGATCGCTGTTCCCGATATCCGACGGGAACCGTTTGTCAATACGGAGTTCTGGGATCACGTGGGCATTCCCGATGATGAACCGGAGGGTACGAAGTATGTATCCGACTCCTCACAGGCCTATTGAAATTGCCCATTTGCTAAAACGGGATGTGTATTAGAATCAGAGTTTTAGGTTGCGGGTCGCAAAAAAATGCCGTTTTATCTTGACAATTCTGTCCGATAGAGAGATATTTTGGTCTGATTCGAATACAATTCGCAACTTATTAATCGGGAGGGAGCAACGTGGGAGTTGACGCGATTAGAAAGAGAATCAGGGCGCTGCGGACGGAGAGAGGGTTGAGGGCTCAGGATGTTGCTGAGATGGTGAAGATTAGCAGGCCATTTTATACTCAGCTCGAATCGGGTGCTCGGGGGTTGACCGCGATTTATCTGCTGAGGATCGCAAAAGCGCTGGATGTGACTGTCGGTGAATTGTGCGGCGAGCAGCTGGGTGACGACCAGGTTTCCGAAATGCGAGGACATCTGGTTCCCGTGAACAACGACCGTGTAAGAAGTATACTCAGTTCACTATTGCAGAATGGGGCCGAGCGTGATTCGGATTGGGAGATTGTGCTGACAGAGGCCTTAAAACAATTGAAGCAGCCAGGGCGGAAAGCGGGTTAACTGACCAGATTTCGCAGGCATGCGAAAGGGCGATTTGACAGGTGTTAAGCACCCGTCGGATCGCCCTTTTTGAATTTCGGGTTAAGGGTAGTGCAGTACAGGTGAATCAACTGGCCAGCAGTTCTGCGATGGCGCTCAGGAAGGCCTCGTGTCTGAACGGTTTCTTGAATGTGCGGAGGGCGCCATTTTGTAGCGCCAGTTTCTTGGGGTCAATATCTTGCCGATAGCCGAATCCGGAGACCTCTATGCCGGAGATGGCGATGATTTTAGCGGTTTCATCTTCGGCCTTGATATCCTTGATGATTTCCAGGCCGCCCCTGGACGGAATAAACAGGTCTGTGATCACAAGATCCGGTCGGTGCGTGCAAAATTTTGCGACCCCTTCTTCACTGGTTGCAGCCTCCTCGATTTCGTAATCCTTTGATTCCAGCATGTCGCGGATCATGCCCCGCATCATCAGATCGTCATCTATGACAAGGATTTTGGCCATAAAGTGTCCCGCGATAGTCGACCAGATCTTAGAGGACTTCTACCACTGTTTCAACCAGCTCATTCAGTTTAACGGGCTTGACCAGAGTCCGAATTGCTCCCAGTTCCTTTGCCTTTGCGCAATCATCTCCCAATCCCGCTGTAATGGAAATGATCTTCATTTCGGGATCCAGCCGTCGCACTTCTTCAATGACTTCCAGACCACTTTTTCTGGGCATGAAAAGGTCCGTGATGATGAGGTCCGTGGGGTCCATTCGAAACATCTCCAGTCCTTCCTCCCCATCGGTGGCTTCCAGCACCTCATGCCCGGCCTCGGTCAGGACGCGGACCATCAGGTTGCGTATTCGCAGTTCATCTTCTTATGATGAGGATTCTCGCCATATTCCTGTATTTCCTTCCTCCCAGGAGGTGTTTGCACAATATATCGTGGCGCCTGCACGGGGACAAGTCCAATCTGAGGATGTCCTCCAGCTGGGTGGGCGACGGGGCTCGATTCCTGATTTCATGACCGCCTATTATTCGGTTGACAGCCTCACCAACTGTATGCTATACTTACACTTATAAAACTAAATGTCCCTCTCTGTCGGGGAGAGAATGAGGTGTGGTATGACCACTGCCCAGAGGGAGGATTGTGTTTCTGAATTCCGCAGAGGATGTTGCAAAGCGTGTCTCACGAGCTAAGCCTACAGTGCTTTCGCGACTCCGAAAAGGATCCGGAAATAAAGCTGGACAGGTATGAGGATCTGAGCGCACTTCTAACGTATTTCGATGCCTTCGGCGAAGGCAATCCCACGGTTCAACTTCCTGACAGATTTCCCTTTGAAGACACACCTCCCGAACTGGTGATCGTAGAGGATGAGGCGAGTCTATCGGATATCCTATCACAGAAACTCTTGCTCTGGGGATATCCCGAGGATGCGATCCATTTTTTTGCGGATGCTCACGAGGCCATCGCGCATTTTAGAAATAACCCGGTGGGCATTGCACTGGTGGATATTAAACTTACGAATCCACAGGCAATCCAGGGCGCATACACTTCCGGACTGGAGGTGGTCCGGGAACTGAGGGCCACCTCTCCGCTTGCAAAAGTCATACTGATGTCCGGTTTTTCGACCTATGGCATGGTCCGCCAGGCGATACTCGACATGGGGGTTTCCTGTTTTCTGAGAAAACCCTTCAAGTTGGCGGACATTCTGGGTGTCGTCCATTGGGCTTCAGAACAGATTTGTTCCGGGGATTCTGTTCAGGATGGTCACGATGGCGAGCGTGTCCTGGTTGTAGACGATGATGTGGCCCTTGCCGAAGGGTTGGCCAGTGCACTCAGATCTTTTGGTTATGGTGCGGTGGTTGCCGAAGGGGGCGCGCAGGCGCTGGATGCCCTTGGAAAGTATAGATTCGATGCCGTCCTCCTTGACTTGAAAATGCCAGGTGTGGATGGTATGGAGGTGCTGCGGCACATCAGACAGGCCGATCGACAGCCTATCGTGCTGATTCTCAGCGCGGTAGCGGACCAGGCGATCGCCACGAAAGCCATTTCTCTAGGTGCTTACGAGTTCCTTCTCAAGCCCTGCGATCTGAATTTGCTTCAGTTTACGCTTGAGCACGCTTTTATGCAGAATGCACCGGATGAAGCTTGAATTATAGCTCACGAGGTTATGGTATGTCCATAGTGGTTGCAGCTCTTGCGGTAGTCGGCGGCGTGATTTTCATTCTGTTCGTGGTGCTGTCCTATACCAGTGAATCTACTAGGCTGAAGGGTGAACTCAGAGAGTTGGTAACGCACGTGGAGGCTATGGAATCCAAGACACGCGACTATGAGGGACGTATCGTTTCCCTACAGGGCGAAATACCGGTCCTGAAGGCGAGATGTGATCGGTTGACAAGGTGGATCGATCTTCTGAAACGACAGAAATCCCAGGTGGCGGCCGAAAAAGGAAATCTGAAGGAGATGGGCAGCAAGGAAGCTAGAATGGAAGCCGTAAGACAGGGTTTGGCAGTGAACAATGTACTTCCCTTGAAAAAGTGTACACGGGGTTAGGTGAGGTGTAGCTGTTCGAAGTTATCCGGACACGTTTGTCCCAGAGTAGAGTGTCTTCGGCGATGGTTGTAGAATTTGATGTAGTGATC
>Ga0114999_10001572_pt1 | contig 31548 bp, 26 predicted proteins | sample ArcticOcean_MG_C_3_FD_89820 | JGI IMG/M metagenome (GOLD analysis project Ga0114999, IMG submission 89820) | Marine microbial communities from western Arctic Ocean - ArcticOcean_MG_CB8_126 | ecosystem: Environmental > Aquatic > Marine > Oceanic | place: Arctic Ocean: Canada Basin | collected...
ATTGCAATGGGCCTGTCCGCACCCGAGATTACAATCACCTCTTTTTCGCGTAAATCATCCAGCGCAACCGCGTGGATAAAATCTGGATCATTGATCATGACAATCTGTATTTAATATTCTAGTATAGATAAAAATATTTATTTCACAATGCATTCAGGCATTCAGTATATCGATTACCTCCTGGTGAAGGTGGGGATTAGTCGCCACAATTGAAGAACCTTTAACCGGATCATTACCCTGCCAATCAGAAATGACACCACCTGCGCCTTGAATGATAGGGATAAGCGCAAGGAGGTCCCATGAGTTCATAATCGGGTCTACTGCAATATCGGCATTTCCCGTTGCTACCAATAGGTAACCATAGCAGTCACCCCATGTATGGAGAGTTTTAGTTTTTTTAGTAAGGTTCTCCCAGTTTAGTCCATTTTGATGTATAGCGGGGCTTTTTAAATATCCACAAAGGAGATCGGCATCATGCAAATTATTCGTATCTGATACACGCACTTGTCGCCCGTTAAGATTTGCCGTCTCATTATTTCCTATGAGTAGCTGGTTGAGCAGTGGTTGATGAATGGCCCCAAGTATGGGTTGCCCATTTTTCGTAAGACAGATAAGTGTGCCAAATAGTGGGCAGGCTTTTGCGAATGCTTGAGTCCCATCAATGGGATCCAGAACCCAGATATATTCTGCATCATTGCGTATCGAACCAAGTTCTTCGCCGATTATACCGTGATTGGGAAACTTATCTTCAATAATTTCTCGCATTATCTCTTCGGCCTTACGATCAGCTACGGTAACGGGAGTTTCATCTTTTTTGAATTCCACTTCCAAGTCTGGGTTCGAAAAATGATGTCTAATTATTTGACCACTTTCCTGGGCCAATTCACCTATAAACTCGATTAGGTCTTTCTCTTTCATTATCCTATTAGTAAGAATGACTGGAGCAATATATACAGTTTCAAAATCATTTTAAAATAAATGGCAAGCGGCCATTATTAGAATCGGACTATCTTAAATACTGCTCGCACTACGTAAACGATATATCAATGATTAAATATAGTATATGCTTTGGACTGATTCTCCCATTCATTTTGTGGATTTTGAAGGTAACCGTGAGTGTGGTATCATTGAATATGGTGTAGCCACACTGCTAAATTGTGAAATTGTAGCAACGCAAACACGATTATGTATGGCTTATGCGGAAATTCGCTCTATAGAGTCACAATTGCACGGAATTCACTACTCCGCCACGCAAAAAAAAAATCCATTTTCTGAGGAATGGGAGTATTTTAATCACCTACGTAAATCGGGACCACTTGCGGCGCACCATGCTCCCACGGAAAACAATCTTCTTAAAATGGTATGGCCGTATCCGACCTATTCACCCGATTTTTTAAATACCGATCAAGAGATTGCCGAGTGGGGACCTTGGTTAGATACTTGCGCCATTGCGTTAAATCTCTATCCACAATTGTTGAGTCATAAACTGCAGGATTTAATTGATCATTTCGACTTGGGTCCGCAACTCGAAGTATTGACATCGCAACATTGTCCCTCGAATCGATGTCACTACCATTGCGCACTCTATGATGCAATCGCATCAGCCGTACTGATTATGCATGTTGGAAGCCTTTCTGGCTTCGAACATGTTACGCTTGCCTGGCTTCTTAATCGTAGTCGTTCAAGCCACACTCAACCTGAACAAACTGAGCTTTTTTAAATATATTTCGCTTCTCACTTACTGCCATCCTCTACTTTGATGATTTTTGAAATCCCAATGAGTTTATCCCCCTTGGCAAGATTTATGAGCCTTACTCCCTGTGTTGTGCGGCCAATGATGCGAATGTCTTTGACCGGAGAACGTACCGCTTGACCGGATTGTGTCAGCATCATTACCTCATCTTTTTCCTGAACACTCAGTGCGCCCGCAACATTAGAAGATCGTATAGCGATAATACCACTGCCTCCTCTTTTCTGTAAACGGTATTGATCAAATTTTGTGCGTTTCCCTTGGCCGTTTTCGCCAGCAATAAGAAGGGTGGATTCGTTGTCAACCACTTCAAAGGTTTCGACAGAGTCATCTTTTTTCAAGCTTACTCCTTTGACTCCACGGGTAGCACGGCCTTGATCACGCAAATCTGTCTCCCTGAATCGAATCGACATTCCTTTATGGGTTACGATGACGAGCTCATCTTCGCTTTGTGTCAGTTTTACTCCGATTAACTCATCCTTTTTATCAATATTGATGCCAATAATTCCCCCTCGACGATAATTTCTGTAATGATGCAAGTTGGTTTTTTTTGTTATCCCTTTCTTCGTGCACATCACAAGATGTTGTTTGTCAGTAAATTCATTCACGCAAATCATCGCGGCGATCTTTTCCTCTTTTAGCATCTCGAGCACATTTACCACTGAACGGCCTTTAGAAATTCGAGTTCCCTCTGGAATATCGTAAACTTTTTCGACATACACACGACCGTTATTCATGAAAAACAGGATGAAGTCGTGAGTGCTTGCGGTAAAAAGATTCTCAACAAAATCTTCATCGTGAGAACCTGTACCGATAACCCCTTTACCACCTCTTCTTTGTGAACGATATGAACTAACGGGAGTGCGTTTGATAAATCCATTGTAAGTAATGGTTATAATGCAACCCTCGTTGGCGATTATATCCTCCATGCGGAATTCCCCCTCCGCGGCCATGAGTTGGGTGCGCCTTGGATTGTTATATTTCTCTTTTATCTCGAGAAGTTCACTTTTAATCAAATCAAGCAGTTCATTTTCATTATCGAGAATCTTTTTCAATTCTTTGATTCGTTTCATCAGTTCTAGATATTCAGCTTCAATTTTATCTCTCTCCATACCTGTCAGCTGGTAAAGGCGAAGATCGAGAATGGCATTGGCCTGTCTTTCTGAAAGTGGGTATTTAGCGATCAAACTTAGTCTTGCTTCATCACGGTTTGCGCAGGCACGAATGATTTTAACAAAATCGTCCAGGTTAGTGAGAGCAGTTTTATATCCTTCCAGGATATGCGCACGGGCCAAAGCTTTATTAAGGCGAAATTCAGTTCGCCTGTAAACTACCTCTCGGCGGTGTTCAATAAAACAACCGAGCATTTCCTTGATGTTCATTTCTTTCGGCCGACGCTGGTCAAGAGCGAGAAGTATGACGCCAAAGGAAGATTCCATAGGGGTCATTTTAAATAGTTTATTCACGATGACACGCGGCGCTATTCCCCGTTTCAATTCAATCACAATACGGGTGTTTTCATCGGATTCGTCACGGAGGTCGCTGATTCCCTCGAGTGACTTACTTTGTGTGAGCTCAGCAATTTTTGTAACTAAATTGGATCGATTAACATTATAAGGGATTTCCGTTATAATTAATTGTTCCTTGCCACCTTTAAGTTCCTCGGTATGCACGGTTCCACGAACCTTAACGATACCGCGACCGCTTTTCATGTATTTCTCTATACCCTCACGTCCCATGATTGCCCCTCCGGTAGGAAAGTCAGGACCGGGTATGATTTGAATTATTTCTTCGATAGAAACTTGCGGGTTGTCGATTATGTTAATTGTCGCATCGACTAACTCACCCAGGTTGTGAGGCGGGATATTCGTTGTCATACCCACCGCAATCCCCGTGGATCCGTTCATGAGTAAATTGGGCAGAGCTGCTGGTAATACTGCCGGTTCCGTGGTGCTCTCTTTATAATTCGGATTGAAATTAACCGTATTCTCGTCGATGCTTCGCAGCATCTCTTCGGTGAGTTCGGTAAGCCGGCATTCGGTATAGCGATAAGCAGCGGGGGGGTCACCGTCGATCGAGCCAAAGTTACCCTGAGGGTCAATGAGTGGATTACGCATAACCCAGTTCTGGGCCATACGGACAAGCGTGTCATAAACCGAGGCATCTCCATGAGGGTGGTAGTTCTTCAAAACTTCACCAACTACACCAGCACACTTATCGTAATTGCGATTGTGCACTAACCCTTCTCGCAACATTGCATATAATATGCGACGTTGTACTGGTTTTAAACCATCTCTGGCATCGGGGAGCGCCCGACTGATAATGACCGACATCGAATAATCGATGTAGGCGGTCTGCATAATATCAGTGATGTTGGTCACTGTCGGGGTTTCATTTTCTGTATACATTTCGGGAATATGAAATTAATTAAATTGAAATAAATATTATCATTTACGGTCTACTTTTTCTCAAAACCCTCACACGTCGAGATAGGAAACATTCAATGCATTGTCTTCAATAAATGCCCGTCGAGAAGGGACATCTTCCCCCATGAGCATGCTGAATGTACTTTCAGCAAGAGCCGCATCAGTGATATCTACCTTTAGCAATCGACGCTTTTCAGGATCCATCGTTGTTTCGTAAAGTTGTTTTGGATTCATTTCACCCAGCCCTTTGTAACGCTGTATACTTAAACCGCGACGGCCAAGGGCACGAATTTGTCCAATTATTTCCATAATCGAATAGAGTTCGATTATCTGCTCATTTTTCTCCCCCATATTTTCAATTAGTTTATAGCGTGATTCTTTAGAGGGTGTGAACTGGTTGATATCCAAGCCCAATTTTGCCAGATTTTTAAGAATCTTAGACATCTGTTCGGCTTCGAAAATTTCATGAACGGAAATACGCTGATTTATTTGGTGACCATTATTTTGGATCTGGCGTGTAATTGTTTCTTCATAAACATCGTCAATTACCATATCAGTATAAAATGACGAACGTTCATCATCGTCATAGAGGAAACGGTGTTCCTCTTCGTTGCCTGTTCTAACCCGGGCCATGTATTTAGGCAATTTATAGTCCTTGGCTTTAATATGTTGATCTAAATAGGTATTAAGCCGACACCCATAGCGAGTTACTCCTCCGCCAAGTAGTTCCATCTGGGAGAGGGTCTCAACGACTTTATCTACCGTTTTGGCCAGGATTTTTTGGTCGTCCCGAAGACGAATCAGCGTTACATCTTCAGAGCCGAGCTCAAGGAGAATACGATTCAATTCCTCATCACTCTCAATGTATTGTTCCCTACGCTTTCTCTTAATTTTATATAAAGGGGGTTGGGCGACATAAATGAAACCGCTATTTATGAGGCCTTTCATTTGACGATAGAAGAAGGTTAGGAGCAGCGTGCAAATGTGTGATCCGTCGACATCAGCGTCACACATAATGATTACTTTATGATAGCGCGCTTTTTCCACATTAAAGGAACCTTCCCCTTCATGTTCACCAATGCCTGTGCCAATCGCGGTGATCATGCTGCGAATTTCCGCGTTGTTCAAAACCTTGTCAATACGCGCTTTTTCAACGTTAAGTAGCTTGCCGCGAATGGGCAGAATGGCCTGGTAACGGCGATCTCGACCCTGTTTGGCCGATCCTCCGGCTGACTGTCCCTCAACAATATATAATTCGCAGAGTTGTGGATCCTTCTCTGAACAATCCGCTAATTTTCCAGGTAGGCCACCGGCAGTGAAGGCGCTTTTGCGCACCGTCTCTCGCGCTTTACGAGCAGCTTCCCGCGCGCGGGAAGCATTGAGTACTTTTTCAATAATTCTCTTTGCGATTGCCGGGTTCGTTTCAAAAGTGTATTTTAATTTTTCACCTACTACCCTTTGAACGATGCCATCAACTTCGCCGTTTGAAAGTTTAGTTTTAGTTTGTCCTTCAAAACGCGGTTCGGGCACTTTAACTGATATCACTGCGGTTAACCCTTCACGGGTATCGTCACCGGATAGCGAAGGGTCCTTATCTTTGATCAAATTGTTAGCTTTGGCGTAATTATTTACAACACGTGTAAGCGCGGTTCGATAACCAGAGAGATGTGTGCCGCCCTCGATATTATGGATAGAGTTTGCGTAAGCGTATATTTGATCACTATAACCATCATTATATTGCATGGAGATTTCTACGATAATCATACTTCCTGAATTATTTCCATCATCCGATTCGCCGATAATCGTTATTGGATTAGGATGGACGACATTTTTAGAACGGTTGAGAAATGTTACGTATTCTGTGATGCCATCTTTGAATTTGAAAACTTCACTCTTATTGATTCGCTCATCAATGAGCTCAATTTGCACTCCTGGGTTGAGGAAAGCCAGTTCACGCATGCGCTTTGCCAGTATATCGTAATTGAAATCGCGAATGGTTAGGAAAATGGTAGGATCTGGAATGAATGTCTGTTTGGTTCCTGTCTTTTTTGTCGTTCCTATAACCTTTATTTTCTGAGTCGTTTTTCCGTGTTCAAATGTCATGTGGTGAACTTGACCATCACGTCGTACTTCGACTTCGAATCGTTCGGAGACGGCGTTTACACATTTGGCTCCTACTCCGTGTAATCCACCTGAAACCTGGTAAGCGCCTTTCCCGAATTTACCACCCGCATGAAGGTTGGTGAGGACTAATTCTAAAGCTGGTATTTTGTATTTTGGGTGTATGTCGACGGGAATACCTCTACCATTATCTTCAACGGAGCAGGATCCATCCAGATGAATGGTAACCGAAATTAAGTCACAATATCCAGTCAGTGCCTCATCAATTGAATTATCGACAAGCTCAAAAACACAGTGGTGTAACCCACGTTCGTTCGTGTCACCGATATACATATCGGGTCGCTTGCGGACACCCTCTAGGCCCTCCAGCTTTTGTATATTTGCTGCGTTGTAATCGGAGCTTTTTGACGCGGTTTTCGTTTTATTTGAGGGGTCGCTTTTGCTTTCTGGCATTTAATTATTTTCTATAGGGTTAATAGAAAAAATGCGAATCATTTTTACTGTTTTTCTGTCTTGAAAGTGAAGAATATTACTCCTTATACATCTCGTTTTTAGGTTTGCTACTATTGATAAAAATATAATAGTTATGGTTATGAAAGTCTCTATGAAAGTAGAGTATGCCTGTCGGGTGCTGGCGCAATTAGCGCGATTCCGGGGAAACAAGCAACTGTCTCATGTTGAAGAACTGGCTAAAGTCGAGGAAATCCCTGCGAACTACCTTGTGCAAATCCTTAATGAATTGAAAAATGGAGGTCTAATCATCAGTCGCCGTGGTAAACAAGGCGGGTACGCGCTGGCTAAAAACCCAGATGAAATTAGGCTTAATGAAGTGGTGCGTGTAATCGATGGTGACGTGATTGAATTGAACTTCTCAGGGAATGGACAATCGGGTCCGAGAGTGGCACAAGTTTGGGAAGAAATTGCACATAATTTAGAGGCAAAGATGAATGAATATACGCTTGAATCTTTTCTTCAACCTGAATCGGAAACGATGTACTATATTTAGTGATTATCTTCGCTGCTAATCCAAGCGAAAGATAATCTAATAACTCGCAATGAGTCATTAGGTCGGGGACAGACAATCGATAATTTGGATGTCCAAATTATCGGTCTTTCAAGCGTGAGAGTCGGTCGTGAATATCACCATTATAGAGGGTGCACCATCACGTCGCTTTTCATGACTTTTGAATACACCCAGAATATCTCAGGAGTCAGAATGTAATTTTCTCATATTAGTATTTCCGTATAATCAGTGACCCATTTCTTTAAATCTTTATTTAAAGATTCGATAGTTGAAGCCGGAATTTCCTGTTCATTTAATGGATGTTTAAGAATGGATGCGACAGCATCTCGTTTGGAAAGACTTTTCGATTTCCACCACTGTTCTTTAATCGGGTAACCTTCTTTTCTCACAAAGAGATAAAGAGATTTAAAAAATACTGCCTCGGGCCTAATATTTGTTTCCCAACTCTCCAGGGCCTGGGCGAAAAGTTGATACGCAGACGGTGAAAAATCAGCATGCATCAGGGTTCGTGTCAAAATACGCGAAAAATCAGAAGCGTAGAAAAATGTTTTATAGTCATTTCCAATTGCTTGATAGCGTTTGAGTAGTTGGAAATCGCGCATAAAACAAACCTTACTCTGTACGGATTGGTCCAGTTCAACCGCGGCATAGTCAAAAATGTCCGGTTGTGTTTTTACTGAAGGCTTATTTGATCTGCGTTTTAAGCAGAGCATTAATCCTTTTTTATCGGCAAGGATTTGGTATCGCGAATGCGATTCCCCTGTTGTTTCCTTACTTAATATAAAGCCTTCAATCGATAGTTGGCGACCTGCCATACCACTTAATCCACGACCTCTTTTTGCGTGGCTTCCGCATTTGAAATATTATTAGTATTAATAGCTTCAGGAATGGTGACTTCAACGTATTCGTTCGTTTCTCTTTCTGAATTATAATGAGGGACGACTGCCCCGCCTGAAACAATCAACTTCATTCCTTCGGCTACGGTCATTTCCATTTCTTGGACGTCATCTTCAGGGACCATAACGAGATAACCACTCGTCGGATTGGGGGTAGTGGGTAGAAAGACATTAATAATATCATTGGCGGTCTTGATTCGCACTTCCCCTTTACCTCTGCCCGTTAAAAACCCCATCGCGTAAATACCTTTACGGGGAAATTCAATGAGCACGACCTTCTGAAATACTGCTTTTTTTTGTCGTGCAAAGGTATCAATGATTTGTTTCACCGTATTATAAACTGTTTTTACGAAGGGCAGGCTTGTGATCATTTTTTCTGTTATTTGAACAATAAATCTGCCAAAGAAGTATTTAGAAAACCACCCGATTAGGGTTATCAGGATCAGGACAACTAAGGTGGCGAGAATATTTAGAAGGGCCGAGAGGACAGTTTTATCAAAAATTTCATCGGGAATGAAAAAAAAGAAAAGCTGAGCAGTGGGAGCTCCAATGCTACCGACGAGAGTTCTGATTACATAGACAGTAATAACGACCGGTGCGAGAACGATCAGCCCGGAGATAAATGCATTTCTTATAGCCTTAAACATCGTTGAAATAGGAAATTGAACCTGTTATTATTGATATGTTTGGTATGTCGTCCTAACAAGAATAAAAATTGTTTATTTCATGTGACGAAGATTAAAAGAGGGGATTTTTTTTGCCATTATCGCCGCAGAGATAATTCTTTTTTCGGCATCTCTCATCGAGCTGCGATCACTCTCACTTTTGTCATTATAGCCGACAAGATGCAGCCATCCATGGACCAGATAGAGAGTGATTTCCTGTGCTAGTGTGAGATCGTGTTCGGGTGCTGTTTCTTGAGCGACATCAACGCAAACACATATCTCACCGGCAAAGTCCATGGCGTGATCGCCTTGAAAAGTGATGACGTCGGTGATACTAGCATCGTTAAAATAATCCGAATGCAGGCGTCTTATTTCTTCGTTCTCGATAAATGCTACTGACAGTTCCCCATCGGGGATTTTGTCTGTGCAGATATCGCTATCTAAGAAATGGAAGAGAGAGCGCACCTTACTAACCTGGCATTCCAGTCGCTTGCAACGGTTAATGACCTGTACGTTGCGCGGCTTTCTTTTCGATTGAGACATTGGGACTGCTTATTTCCTGGGAGACAATGGTTGTTTCGCTTCTTTATCAGGGAGAGCTTTTACTTCAAGTTGTTCTTCATTTTTAGCTGTTTCACTCGTATCTTTTTTCGGATAATCGACACGTGTATGAAGCATGTTAAGAAGGGTAAATGAAAAACTGCTTTTAAGGCCTTTGACTTCTTCAAATGTAAGCGGACAATCTGAAAGCTGTCTGCTTTCGATACGATCTTTGCAGATATTTTCAATCAGGTCATCAACAGCTTGGGGAGATATTTTTCTCAGGCTTCGACTCGCAGCTTCAATGGAATCTGCGAGTAAGATTATTGCACTTTCTTTAAATTGCGGTTTAGGGCCTTCGTATCGGTAGGTGCTCTCATTTACTTTGTCGAGTTCAACCTTTGGTGCATTAGGGAATACCCACGGGGTGAGGTCTTTCTGCTTTTTTAGTGCCATGTAGTAAAAGTATTGAATGAGAGAGGTCCCGTGATGCTGACTGATAACGTCAATAATAGGCTTAGGCAATTTATGTTGCCGCGCTAGTTGCACGCCTTCTTTAACATGGCTTTTAATGACCAGAGCACTCATTGACGGATTTTGGACAAGGTGCGGATTTATCCCCTCCCTTTGATTCTCTGTAAAATACTGGGGTTTGACCATTTTACCGATATCATGGAATAGAGAACAAACACGACAGATGAGAGTATTTGCTCCAATCGCCGCTGCTCCGTTTTCCGCTAAATTAGCCACCATCAGGCTATGGTGGTAACTTCCAGGGGCGAGAACTTGCATCCGCCTTAACAAAGGATGATTAAAATCCGTCAGTTCGAGAAGTGAAATATTAGTCGTGTACTTAAATATCTGCTCTAAGATAGGGAGGAATCCCAAGGCGATTACCCCCGTCGCTATACCGATTAGTTGAGCGGCCATCATTTGTTTAGCAATAACAAATATGTCGAGTGCGTCACGTATCCCTAAGAAGAAAGTGCATAATGCAAGGCAAAGCCCGGTATAGGCGCCAGCTCTTACGACGCGAACACGCAGTTGGATGTTTCGACAGTAATAAATGCCCACGATTGAAGAAAGGAAAGTTATCAATAATAAGGGCAGGGAGTTGCCATGCATTAATGCATTGAAAATACTTATTTCAAGCGCGACGAATATGCCCGGGCCTGAACCAACAAGTATGGATACGATAATCGGACCTAGGGAAGTAGGCGCAAGATAGGGTAATATTGCAGTTAAAGTATTAGAACTTTGACTGATAATCCCGATTTCACCAAATTCAATAACGAGTCGTATAATTGCAAGATTCAGTAGGATAACGACTACGGATAGGGTGAGTGCCCGATTGTGTTTACTTAGCTGCCGGCTTCGAACTTTAATGTAAATTATTGAAGAGAGCAGCACCGCACAGGTCATTAAAATGCGTTCCCATAAAAGGGAATTAAAACTGAAACCAGTATCCATGGTTTTATGGATCGATTTTCTATAAGCATTTAACTTCTCAATATCTATGTGCATTACCTTGGATCCGGGCTCGATTATTGTTTCACCTTCCTCCACGGAAATGTTCACTGGTTCGATGCCGGCTAACACTTGTTGTATGCGTTCCTCACTTTTATCGGGATCGTAAACCAGGTTTGGACTGAGTCCATTGCGCAAAAGTCTATAGATAGCCGCTGAAGCTTCTCGCGTAATATCCAAGGCTAAAAGATTTATCCGGAGAGAGCGCAAAGCGTCTTCCTCCGATTGCATTTCCACCTGGGTGATATGACCGGTTTCTTTTTGGATATTGAAAAAGCTTAATCTTCCTGTTTGGAGTTTTATCTCTGAATGATCTGCGTCATATATACCTTCTCGAAATATATCCTGTATGATTTTAAGGCCTTCTTCAAAGGCTATGCCCCGTTGATCATCATTCAGTTCGGTTAGAATGATTGAGAGATCTTCCAAATACAGATGATAAGGGCCTTGCGCTTGTGGATCGAATTCCTGGGTGAAAGTTTCAATCGCTACCTTCTTTTCAGAAAGGGAGTAATCGATTATTTTTCTATTCAATTCGTTGAGTCCGGTAATCAATCTTTCGATATAAGCAGAAAAGTTTTCATAGGGCATCGAATCTAATCGATAGATTGGGGGCACTCGTCGTCGGCGACTGTTAATGATAGATTGCGTCCGAATATTACTCTCATAGCTGAAAGTTGTTTCAGCGACAATACGTATACGAGCGATTTGTTCCGGAAGAATTTGTGGCCCTGCGGGAGAAAGTCCGACGAAACAAATGAAAATAACAAAGATGGCAAAACTTAAAAATAAGACAAACGATAGAATCTGGCGAGAATCTAGAAGTTTTTGCGGTACCGCATTATCCCGAACTCGGCGATGATTGCCAAATACGGGCGAACGCAATTTCTTATTTAAAAATGATAGTACCATGACAGATAAGCACTCCTAAGGATTAATCCTGGAGCCCGGAATTAGCCCTATGATTTCCATCTTCTTCAGCGTGATAATTTTCATAAGCTTCGATAATATTCTGGACCAGTGGGTTCCTAACTACATCCGAAGCTTGCAAATAAAATAAATGAACGCCCTGCGTGCGCATTAATACTTTGGTCGCTTCTTTTAGGCCAGAATCTTTTGAATTCGGTAGATCGATCTGAGTGATGTCTCCCGTAATTACCATACGGCTGCGATCCCCCATACGCGTGAGAAACATCATCATTTGATCCGGGGTAGTGTTTTGCGCTTCATCCAGGATAACAAATGCATTGGAAAGCGTTCGGCCTCGCATATAGGCGAGAGGCGCGATTTCAATCGCTCCACGCTCGATGAGGCGAGTCGAGATCTCGCGTCCAAGCATAGCGTACATGGCATCGTAGAGAGGACGTAGGTAGGGGTGGATTTTTTCCGTTAGATCTCCCGGTAAAAATCCCAGTGCCTCACCTGCTTCGACTGCCGGTCGAGTCAGGATGATGCGCTCGACCTCTTCTTTGAGCAGAGCATCAATCGCCGCAGCCATTGCCAAATAAGTTTTACCTGTTCCTGCAGGGCCAACGCCTAAAACGATATCGTTGTTTTGTATCGCTTGAAGATATTTTTTTTGATTCATCGTTTTTGGAACAATGCTTTTATTTTTAATGCGTATGATCAGGGGATGATCAAAAATATCCTTAAGCTCAGGGCCGTGACCGTTGGCTATGGAATTTAGTATATTTTCAAAGTCTGAATCTTGAATATTTATCCCTTGAGTGCGTCCTTCAGCGAGCATGTTAAAAAATAATTCGGTCTTTGAAATATCCTCTTGGGCGCCACTCACGCGGATCCAATCTTCTCGAGTGACGATGTTTACGGATAAAATTTCCTCAACTTTAGATAGGTTACTGTCTCGTGCACAATATAACTGGTTGAGCTGGCGGGGGTTATCAAAATAAAGGGTCTTTTCTGTCATTTGCCCTCTCAATTTACTGGGGGGTGGCTATTGATGATTAGCAATTAGCTTTTAATTTTTCCCAAGTGTCCGCCAGGGCCTCGGGAAGAACTTTTGTTTTCCCAATGACTGGCATGAAATTCGAATCTCCCTCCCACCGTGGGACGATGTGACAATGGAGATGTGTGGGGATACCAGCGCCAGCCGAGCATCCAAAATTAAAACCAATGTTAAAGCCGTCTGGGTTAAAGGTTTTTTGCAATGTCTCTTTACCTTTAATTATCGTAGCCATTAGATCGTTGCGCTCGTCTACTTCTAAGTCACTGAGATCCGCAACTTCTCGATAGGGGACCGTCAATAGATGACCAGGATTGTAGGGGTATTTATTCAAAATAAGATAAGATTGTTGTCCACGGTAAATAATGAGAGCTTCTTTATCATCACCGAGTTCTGGTAGGGATAGAAAAGGATTTCCAAAATCTTCATCAGTTTTTGGAGCCTCAATATATTCCATACGCCAATACGCGTGAAGTGTTTCCATACCGCCTCAATTTTTTTTCGTAACAGGGGACGGAAATTAAATACCGTCTATACATAAAAAGACGAAAAAAGAGTAAAGTTTTCCCCTCCCTTCGTCCACCATTTATTTCAAGCAAATAAAGCAATTATTCGATCTACAAGATGCTTAATTTACACTATTTCGCGAGGGAATAAATCTATCGCATCTTAGCACTGCGTATCATATTGTTACCTTAGGGAAGTCAGGCCTCAAGAGAATCAGTTTAAAATTATCAACTGTTGTCATGTCACGTTTTCTTAAATAAATTATCATACGATCATGAATAGGCGCTTCGATTTTCATTAGGGAGGTAATATTATTTAATCTTATTCTCGCGCTCTTTGGGGTGGAGCGATTCATTTCACTTGCGTGCCTCTTGTGATTGCTCTTTTTTAAACTTAAATTTGCATTCAGCTTACGAAAACATAATTAATTTAAGATGGTTATTCGGACTAAATTAAAAGGCTTCTTTCTCCTTCTTACGACGGGGATGATCCTGGGATTATTTGCACAAATTATTCCTGATGCTCCAGTAATTGATTTTAAGCTGCCGATGTTTGGTGAAAATGGATACAAGATTTGGGATCTACAAGGTGATGAAGGCCGTTATATCAATGCCGGGAGGATTGATGTTATCAACCTGAAATTGCGCGTTTTTTCTGGGGATGAGTCTATGGCGCTCGATACGACAATTGAAAGCCCTAAAGCGATTATGCTTGTTCGCAGAAATAGGGCATTGAGCAATGATTCTATTCGAATGCTTGGGACTCATTACGAAATAATGGGGACAGATTGGATTTGGGAAGGATCCACCCGGACCCTTAATGTGAAAAAAAATGTGCGTGTTAACTTTCAGGATACGCTTACAGATATATTAAAATGAATAAATCATTTCTCCTCTTACCACTGATACTCTTTGTTTTATCCGGTTTTCGTTTCGCCGATGGCGAAGATACACTCGCGGAACAATTTATTACACCACTTACCGTCGTTAGAAGTGATTCGCTCGAAATGACGAGCACTCCAGAAAGAAACTACTTTTATTTTAGCGATAATGTAACAATCACCGGTAAAAACCTACTCATTAAATGTGATAATCTTGAAGTAACAGCCAGTCGGTCTGGAGACGCTGAGGCCACGATAGGTCGAATTGGCGTTATTAAAAAAATTGTTGCGATCGGTTCGGTAGTAATATATCAAGCTGGTAGAGCGGCCCTCGCAGGCCGAGCTGAACTACTTCCTGCTGAAGATAAAATTATACTTACTGATTCACCCAGAATCTTAGATCGGAAAGCAGTAGTCAGTGGGTGGCGTATTACATTGTTGAAGGGAAATCGTACAGCTATCGTCGAAAACAATCCCGATGACAGTGGTGGGAATCGACCGACAGTTTTTCTCGATGCCTTGCCAAATATGGGATTTGATAGTGATGATAATGAAAATGCGGATTTCGAGGAAAGAGAATCCGAATAATTCGTAGATGGTAACACGATGATCATAATAAGATGAGTACTGCACGGGCATATATCCAGATAAACGGGCTTGTTAAAACCTACGGTAACCGGCAAGTGGTGGATGGGGTCGATCTGTCGGTGCGAGCGGGGGAGATTGTAGGTCTTCTGGGCCCAAATGGTGCGGGTAAAACTACGACCTTTTATATCATTGTCGGTCTTGTTCCAGCTACTCGGGGGTCTGTGTATTTTGATAAACTCAATATTACACGAATTCCCATGTACAAAAGAGCCCGTTTAGGGATTGGCTACCTTCCCCAGGAACCCTCTGTTTTTCGCAAGCTTACGGTTGAAGAAAACATAAAGGCCGTTGTCGAAACTTTACCGATGAATGGATCTGAGCGAAAAGAATGTACCGCGCGTCATCTCAACGAGCTCGGGCTTGCTCATTTGGCGGCACAAAAAGCATTTACCTTGAGCGGGGGTGAACGCCGTCGGCTTGAAATATCTCGCGCCCTGGTAACGACGCCTAAGTTTTTACTCATGGATGAGCCATTCAGCGGAGTCGATCCCATAAGTGTCAGCGATGTGCAAGAGATTATTATGGGTCTTAAGAAAAAAGGCATTGGTGTCCTGATTACGGATCATAATGTGCGTGAAACACTGCGTGTTGTTGATCGCGCTTATCTTCTCCATGAAGGTAAAGTTTTATGTGAAGGGAGTAGTAATTTTCTCATCAATGACCCACAGAGCCGTCACTTCTACCTCGGAGAAAACTTTAATCTTTAAACCCGATTATGTCGCAGAAACCACAGCCCAAAGTCGTTGACAGTGTCGTGGTTGAGGAATTCTTAAATTCCTACTCCCAGTCATTAAAGATGGTTCTTGTTGCGGGTAAGGGGGGCCTTAAAAAACTCGTTCGTGATAAAAATATTAATCGCCCATCTATTGCCCTGACTGGATATTTAAAATATCTAGGTTATAAACGTATTCAACTTTTTGGTGCTGGAGAAATGGGATACTTGCGTGAGCTAACGGAAGAAAAACAATATGAGGTCCTCGTCGGAATGGCACGCAAGCATATAGTCTGTGTGGTAATCTCACGTAATATGCTTCCCACCAACGCTTTATTAAAAGTCGCAGATGAATTCGATATCCCGCTTATTCGTACTCAGCTTAATTCGCGCGATTTCATTGCAAAAGGTACATTGCTTCTTGAAAACGTATTCGCCACTCAGTTAACGGAATATGGTACGATGATGGACATCAGGGGGATGGGCACACTTCTGCGTGGTGAAAGCGGAATGGGGAAAAGTGAGTGCGCTCTCGCGCTCATCGAGCGTGGTCACAGTCTCGTCGCCGATGATGTCGTCTACGTTAAGTTAATCAATGAACGTGAATTGATGGCAACAAGTTCTGAGTTAAATCGGGGTTATATGGAATGCCGTGGTCTGGGTATTATTAATATCGGCGAACTTTTTGGTATTCGTTCTGTCCGCCTGGAAAAACATATCGATCTTGTTGTCACATTTAACGAGTTTTCAAAGGGGATGGAGGAAGATCGTACCGGTTTGGAGGAGAATAATTATGAAATTCTCGAGATCAATGTCCCTCACATTGAGCTCCCCGTCCGGCCGGGTAGGGATCTCGCCCGTCTTGTCGAGGTTGCTGCCATGACTCAGGCCCTTAAGTTACTCGGCCACGATCCGGCGAAAGATTTTAATGACCGCCTGATTCAATATATGGCTGAGCATTAAACGAGCCTCCATTGGGAATTTTATTAAAAAAAAGTTGCCGAGCGGAGTTAATAATTGCAATCTTGCTACCCCTTCTTGAAGCGAATAATTCAAGAATCTACCTGGAAACCGCATAGTTATCAGGGGTCTTTTATGAGCGATGGTCATCTAATCAAGGCAATATTTTTAAATATAAAGTTATCAGCAATTCTCATGTGAATAAGTTGTTAGAAACTTGAACTTGAAAACATTCTTCCAATACAAAATTCTAATCTATTCAAAGGAGATAAGACTACATTACTTACTTTTTGATCTGACAATTATCTCATTCTTAATGAAACTGAATTATCGCCTATTAATAAATATAAGTAATTGATAATTAATAGTATATATTAAATTAGAGATGACTGAAAATAACTTTTTGGCCCCCGTAATTGAGATCGAAACCCATCCTTCCGGTGTCATTCTGTCACCATATTTTACCCTATAAATCAGAGGGTCGATACACTATTTTTCATCTGTGAATAAAAACTCTGTTATCCCGAAAAAATGCCGCAACATTCTGTAAAACAAGATCTTTGGACTGCTTTAAAGAGCGATTTTAAAACGCTATTTCCCCGCGATATTTACGAGACATGGTTTGAGCCCATTCATGGGATGGAAGAAAATGAAAAGTCATTGACTTTATCGGCACCAAACGAGTTTGCCAAGATTTGGATCCAGGACAATTACCTGGATTTGATCAACCAGAAAGCGCACCTGATGCTTGGCAGACCGTTAGATATCATTATTAAAGTTTTCAACGATGAGAATGAGGATCTAGATCATCAATCGACAAAGCTGAAAGATAATCGAAATGAGCAAACAGCCCGCTTAGCCCATAAAGATAATAGGCGACATTTAGAGAGTAGGCTATCGGAAAGAAATCTATCGCTTAACCCTGCGAATACATTTGAAAACTTTATTGTCGGTAGCAGTAATCAGCTCGCTCACGCCGCCAGTGTGGCGGTAGCAGATGCACCCGCGAAAGCCTATAATCCACTCTTTCTCTATGGAGACAGCGGGTTGGGTAAAACCCATCTCATGCACGCTATTGCGCACGCGATCGTCAAAGAGAAAACTCACCCCAAGGTTATTTATGTATCCTGTGAAAAATTTACGAATGAATACATCCGTGCGCTTCAGGAAAATAAGCTGGTAAGTTTCCGAAAGGATTTTCGCAGTATCGATGTACTGCTTATCGATGACGTTCAATTTCTTGCTGGCAAAGAGGGTATTCAAGAGGAATTTTTTCACACTTTTAACGATCTTTTTGAGTCACAACGTCAAATTTGTCTATCCAGTGATCGTCCGGCTAGTGAGATATCAAAACTGGAAAATCGTCTTCTTTCCCGCTTTCAATGGGGAATGGTAACGGATATTCAGGCTCCGGACCTCGAAACTCGCGTCGCCATCCTTTCGCAAAAAGCGGCCTCTCGGGGGTATAATATTCCCGTAGATGTGATACAATTCCTCGCCGAGCGCATCACGCGTAATGTCAGGCGCTTAGAAGGAGCATTAACGAGAGTAGCCTGCGCATCAGTCCTTCAAAATCCACTTGATATCTCCCATGTCGAGCGACTCCTGCAAGATATCCTTCAAGAGGAAGCCTTAAATCAAATCACGATTGAAATGATTCAGAAAAAAGTGGTGGAATATTATCAGCTTAGGCTGAGTGACATGGTCAGCAAGCGCCGCCCTAACAATATCGCCTTTCCTCGCCAGATAGCCATGTATATTAGCCGTCTCCACACCAACCACTCCTTACAGGATATTGGTGAAGCCTTTGGTGGCCGCGATCATGGAACCGTCATACATGCCTGTAAAACAGTGGAGAATATCATGGAACAGGATGAATCTGTGGCCAGGAGTGTTGAATACTTGACAAAACAGCTTACTAATCAGAACCCTCAATGAATGGAACTGACGAGTGAGCAGCAAAAAGCCCTGGAAATATGGAGCAATGATGGATTGTCATTGTCCGATATCCAGGCTCATTTGAACGAAAAGTTCAGTCTCTCCCTTACATACATGGAGGTCCGCTTCTTTGTTGATGATTTGAATCTTACATTACAGGACAAACCTGAATTGAATACTGCTGTTCTGAATGATAATTTAGAATCTGTAAATCAGGGGGCCCCAGTTGATAGTGATAACGCAGTTGAAGACATGGGTGGAAGCGGCGATGATTTTGGTTCTTCGCTCACGATAGAGGTTGACCGTTTAATGAAACCAGGTTCGGTCGTAAGTGGGACGGTTAAATTTAGTGATGGGGTCAACTCCAGTTGGTCTATCGATCAATTTGGACGTCTCGGTCTAAATCCTTCACAGGAGGGATATCAGCCAAGCGCTGAAGACCTGCAGGCATTTCAAAAAGAACTTCAATCAGCACTGCAGAAGCATGGTATGTAACTCCTTATTAGCGCTTTAGGAGCTCCTGGAATTCGTTTTCATCCATTATCTTCGTCCCCAGTTTTTGGGCTTGGGCCAGTTTTGATCCAGCTGATTCGCCAGCGAGAATAAAATCCGTTTTTTTACTTACACTCGTCGTTACACGACCCCCCGCATTTTCAATCAGTTGCGTAGCGGCTTCACGAGTAAGGGATGCTAGAGATCCAGTTAAGACAAATGATTTTCCGCTGAAATCATGGGTCTCGCCTTGGGTAGACACCACATCCTCGACATTCAGACCATAGCCGATGAGACGCCATATTATTTCCTTATTGGAATCTTGAGAAAAAAAATGATTTACGCTCTTGGCCATTATCTCACCAATGCCATCAAGTTCCATGAGTTTATCCTCGTTTGCATCAATGAGCATTTGGAGGCTTTGAAGGGAGCGTGCTAAGTCTTTAGATGCCGTTGACCCTATGTGTTGGATTCCAAGTCCGTGAATAAGACGCCATAGTTCACATTTTTTACTAGATTCTATAGCTTGGATAAGGTTTTCAGATGATTTCTGAGCAAACTTTTCAAGAGGTAATAAATCATTGACGTCCAACGGATAGAGATCCGCGATATTATTAATTAGATTAGTACTTACAAGTTGATCCACTACTGCTTCACCAAGGCCTTCAATATCCATACATTGGCGCGAGGTATAATGTTCTATCCGGCCCCGGACTTGGGGTGGGCAACTTAAGTTTGGACAACGTCGCGCCGCTTCTCCGGGTAAACGTATGGTTTCCGTGCCACAAGATGGGCATTTGTGAGGGAAGATGTATGCAGAGATGCCACTTTTTCTTTTATCAGTAAGCACCCGAACTATGGCCGGAATGATATCACCTGCTTTTTCTACTATTACGCTGTCACCTTCACGGACATCCTTACGTTTGATTTCATCCTCGTTATGAAGCGTAGCGTGAGAAACTGTGCTCCCGGCGAGAAACACCGGCTTTAATTCAGCGACCGGCGTTAGGGTGCCCGTTCTTCCTATTTGAATATTAATCTTTTGAATTTCGGTTTCAGCCTGCTCTGCGGCAAATTTATAGGCAATTGCCCAGCGTGGAGATTTTGACGTACTACCTGATACACGCTGTTGATCCAGTGCATCTAACTTGATAACCGCGCCATCTGTTGAATAGGCAAAGGTCTCTCGTAATTTTTCAAGTGCTTCAATTATTTTCCAGGCTTCTATGATGCCATTTGCCATCCAATATTGCTCGACTGTCGGCATGTGCCAGCTCTTTAATAATTCCTGGAACTCGCGTTGACGAGTGAAGGAGAGGGGAGAGCAATAGCCCAATCCGTAAAGAACAATGTCCAGTTTTCGTCTATTTGCGATATCAGGATCGATCTGTTTTATTGTTCCAGCGGCTAAATTTCGCGGGTTGGCATAAAGCTCGAGCGCTGCCGCTTCGCGTTCATTATTGATACGTTCAAATTCAGGATGCGTCATGTAAATTTCTCCACGGATTTCAATCACCTCCGGGCACGACTTATCTTTTATCCGAGTGGGTAGGTACTCAATGCCTTTAAGGTTTTTTGTAATCACGTCACCATCAATACCGTTACCGCGTGTTACAGCTCGGACGAGATTCCCATTTTCGTAAGTGAGGCTTACCGCCACACCATCAATTTTTGGTTCGATGATGTAGATCAGCTCGTCAACACCTAATAGCTTTTGTAAACGCTTATCGAATCCACTGAGTTCCTCCTCGTTATAAGTATTGTCAAGACTCATCATGGGTTGACGATGACGGTATGTATCGAAACCTTCATGCCTGTCGTCACCAACCTGGTGTATGGGTGAACCTTCATCTGAATATTCGGGATGTTGTTTTTCCAACTCATTCAGCTCATTTTTTAAACGGTCGTATTCGTGGTCTGTGATTTCCGGCCTCGCATTTTTATGATAAAGTGTATCATGTCGGGCCACTTCCTTGCGCCGTTCAGCAATAAGTTTTTCTATATCTCCTTGCTTCATTTTCTTAAGCTAAATGAGGTGAAATAATAGTTACGAAGATAGTATGATTTCTGAGAAATGTCAGTTAATCTTCGAAGTATTATTCTTTTTCCAGTTAAGATTAATATTCATCTCAAGTAAGCGTCTGTAGGGTTGCAAGCTTTGATAAGCAATTACTGCCACTACCGAACCAAGGGTATCAGCCATCCAGTCAGCCACCTCGAAATAGCGATAAGGGTTTTGGTACTGATGCCATTCATCCAGCAATCCGAAAAGGGAAGTAACAACAATCGCGATGAAAGCGAATTTAATGTGTTTTTGTTTGTTATCGTAGATCCGCAGGATTAAAGTAGCGAGGAGCCCGAAAATAAAAAAGTGTATTATCTTATCGATTCTTACTAACTGTAGGAAATCAGGTAATTGTGGACCCGCCCCTCCCGAGGAATAAACAATGGTGGAAGCGAGGGCTAGAGGCCATAGCATACGATAGAACATTTAAATAATTAAGGATGATATAATTTTGATCGTGAGTGCCGCAGATCAATCGATAACAACTTGCGAGACCAGCTAATGAGCTTGTTCCTGAACTAACATTGTCATGGCACAGGCTAAAACTGCTTGCTTAATAAATAAATCAAAGTAAGACTAATCTTTGATTAAGTGCGACTTATGGGAATTGTAATACCAGTTTTGAGTGATTTTAAATTCTATTTCTAGATGTGTAGTTATCTGATTAATTTGATTATTTTTAGATGTGCTTTGAGCACGTACTTTTAAAAGTAGGATTATAGATGCTAAAGTAATTTGAGGAATAGACGATATACTTCAATCTCAATTTTCGCTACCATTGTTTGATATTTTTATATACAACACGGTCGAAGTTTCAGGCCGCTTTTTTATATTAATTCTTGAGTAATCGATAGGATCCCATGCCTAAATATTCTCAAAACGCGCAGAAAATTCTTGTCGATGGCGTGGTAACTGAAGCCAGAAAGAAGGTGAATAAAAAATACCTGACAATGGTTAAAGCGTATATTCATCAATATTACCGGTCAGTTTCTGAAATTGATTTACGAGACAAAGCGACCTCCGATTTGAGTGGAGCTGCGGTTGCACATTTAAGATTTGCTGAAAATCGGAAATCCAATCTTCCCAGTGTCCGCATTTATAATCCTGAACTGAAAAAGGATGGTTGGGAATCGACGCACACGATTGTCGAAATGGTTAATGATGACATGCCATTTCTTGTCGATTCCCTGGGTATGGTCCTGAATAAACATGCGATCTCTATTCATTTAACGATTCATCCTATTTATGAAGTTCGCAGGGACAGTAAAGGGAAACTTAAAGAGATAAAGGTTGCGAATGAAAATACTGATGGCGCGCATTTCGAATCTTTTCAACACATTGAGATAGATCGAGAAACAAATCCGAAGCGAATCGCGCAATTGGAAAGTGAAATTATATCATCCATGGCTGACGTTAGAGCTTCGGTTATGGATTGGCGTGAAATGAAAGATCGCTCAAGCTCGATATGTCAGGATTTAGAGCAGAATCCTCCCTCCCTTGTGCTTACGGAGGTAACAGAAAGCAAAACATTTATCGAGTGGATGGGGGATGATAATTTTACATTTCTTGGCTATAAGGAATATCGGTTGAGAACCTATGGAAAGAAGGTTGTATTTAACCCAGTTAAAGGATCGGGGCTTGGTATTCTTCGGGAAGATCATAATAAGTTTTCAGATAATGAAATTAGTATGCCCGAAAACCTGCCGAATCGTGTACATTCGAAAGAACTGCTTATCATAACTAAAGCTAACTCGTTCGCCACTGTTCATCGAAGAGTATTTCTGGATTACATTGGAGTTAAGATTTTTGATAAAAAAGGTAAGTTAGTTGGAGAAAGAAGATTTATCGGTCTCTTTACTTCGGTTGCTTACAATCGCAGTGCACTCGAAATACCGTTTATTCGTCATAAGGTGAAGCAAGTTAGGAAGCGCTCTCAACTCTATCCCTCAAGTCATGCGGCAAAAGCGCTTCTTCATATCCTGGAAACTTATCCCCGTGATGATCTATTTCAGGGGTCTCTGGATGAGTTGTTTGCTGTTTCTACCGGGATCCTTCATTTACAGGAACGCCAAAGGGTTAAGTTATTTATTCGCAGTGACCCTTTTAACCGGTTTTTCTCATGCTTGGTTTATATTCCCCGCGATCGCTATAACACCCAGATTCGCGAGAGAGTTCAAAAGATTTTAATGCACGAACTTAGTGGAAGCTCAGTAGAACATACCATTCAGCTTTCAGAGTCAATCCTGGCTCGTGTTCATATTGTCGTTCGTACCGAACAGAATGAAAAAATTAAATTTAATACGGGCAAGATTGAAGAAAAAATAATTTCAACTGTCCGTTCATGGCAGGATATATTAAGGGAATCATTAATAAATAAATTTGGAGAAGAGAAAGGACTCAGTTTATATCATAAATATAGTGAGTGTTTTTCCGCCGCTTATCGAGAAGATGTATCGGCATTGGAGGCTGCGTCAGATATTATACATCTTGAATATTTAGGGGAAGTTAAGGACAACCTGCGAATCTGTCTTTATCATCCTACAAATGATTCTGAATCAAATCTTGGTTTAAAGTTGTATCGTCGAGAAGGCCCCATCCCTCTTTATGACGCGCTTCCAATATTGCGAAACATGGGATTGCGGGTTATCAGTGAACAGCCCTATCGCGTGAAGCTGAATGAAAAAACCAATTTATGGATTCAAGATTTCGTCTTGATTCATCGACTTTCACAAGCTCTCGATGCCGAAGCGGTCAACGATCATTTTGAGGATGCGTTTGACAAGATATGGCGACGCGAAATGGATAACGATGGCTTTAACCGTTTGATTATCAGTGCCAAGCTCAGCGCACGCCAAACGATATTGATTCGCGCATTCTGCAAATATTTACTTCAGGTTGGGGTCCCTTTTAGTCAGACTTACATGGAGAAGGTAATCTCTGATAACGCGTCCCTAAGCAGTCTTCTTGTAAACATATTTGAATTGCGGTTCGATCCAGCGCTTGAGAGCAAAAAACGAGATCGCCTCGTTCGTTTAAGTAGACAAAAAATTGAGGCTGGGATTAATGCCATAGAGAGCCTTGATGAAGATAGAATATTACGCAGTTTTTTGAAATTATTAGTGCCGCCCTACGAACTAACTATTTTCAAAAAGGTGATGATAATGACTTCAAATCTTATATTTCAGTAAAATTTGATCCAAAAAAAATACTCGAATTACCCCGACCCAAGCCGCTATTCGAAATATTTGTTTACTCGCGTCGTTTTGAAGGTGTTCACCTGAGAGGTGGAAAAGTAGCGCGTGGAGGGCTGCGTTGGTCAGACCGGCGCGAAGATTTTCGCACCGAAGTTTTAGGGTTAATGAAGGCTCAAATGGTTAAGAACACGCTTATTGTACCAATCGGGGCAAAAGGTGGTTTTGTCGTCAAACATCCTCCAATCAGTGGCGGTCGCGAAGCATTGATGGTTGAAGTCGTGGATTGCTACCGTAATTTTATTCGCGGGTTATTGGATATCACTGACAACCTTAAAGGCAAAAAGGTTTTAAAACCGAAAGATGTAGTGAGATATGATGAAGATGATCCCTACCTCGTTGTTGCAGCGGATAAGGGAACCGCCACATTCTCCGATATCGCCAATAGTGTTGCTCATGAATACGATTATTGGCTCGGTGATGCCTTTGCCTCTGGTGGTTCTGTTGGGTATGACCATAAAGCCATGGGTATCACTGCTCGTGGTGCTTGGGAGTCAGTCAAACGGTTATTCCGGGAACTGGATGTCGATATTCAGACAACAGATTTCAGCGTTATTGGCATTGGTGACATGGGGGGGATGTCTTCGGAAATGGCATGCTTCTCTCGCGGCATATACAGTTAAAAGCGGTTTTCAACCATCTTCATATTTTCCTCGATCCCAATCCCGATTCATCGAAGAGCTATCTTGAGCGTGAAAGGCTCTTTAATTTACCACGATCTACATGGGAAGATTATAATAAAAAATTAATTTCCAAGGGGGGCGGTGTTTTTTCCCGCCAAGCAAAAGAAATCAAGTTGAGTGAGGAAATTAAAAAGATGCTGGACATTGATGCCAATTCATTAACCCCACTTGAACTCATTGGAGCTATTATGCGAATGCGGGTGGATTTGTTTTGGAATGGCGGCATTGGCACATATGTTAAAGCCTGTGGGGAAACACATTTTGAAGTAGGGGACCGAAGTAATGACAATGTTCGTGTAAATGCGAATGAATTGAGGTGTCGTGTCGTCGGTGAAGGTGGCAACCTGGGCTTTACGCAATTGTCCCGTATAGAGTATGCGTTGAATGGGGGCTTGATCAATACCGACTTTGTTGACAATTCCGGAGGGGTAGACTGTTCAGACCGTGAAGTTAATATCAAAATTCTCCTTAACATAGTGAAGCAGAATGAGGATTTACCGGATAAACAGCGTAGTCAGCTTTTAACTAAAATGACGGATGAAGTTGCCACGCTCGTTTTGCGGGATAATTACCTTCAAAGTCAAGCCATCAGCATGATGGAAGAGCATGCTGTAGACAGAATGAATGAACATGCCTACCTTATTCATGGTTTAGTAAAAAAAGGTGAACTTGATCGAGCTCTGGGGTTCCTACCCACCGATGATGAAATCATTGAACGTAGAAAATCTCAAAAAGGTTTTACCCGTCCTGAGCTGGCGGTCCTCATCGCATACGGTAAGATTACACTTTATAATGAATTGGTTGAATCAGATGTTCCAGAAGACACTTATCTCGCCGAGGAAATTGAACGCTATTTTCCGGGGCCTCTTTTAAAGAGGTATCCGCAATACATGCCTTTACACAATTTGCGTCGTGAAATAATAGCGATGCGCGTTACCAATAGCCTGGTTAATCGAATGGGGCCCACCTTTGCTCATCGGATGTGGGAGGAGAGTGGTGCAGATGCGGCCAGTGTGGCGCGGGCTTACACTGTAGCGCGTGAAGTCTTTAATATGCGTTCACTTTGGCATGCGATCGAGTCTTTAGATAATAAAATTTCAGCCAATGTTCAGTACTCAATGATGTTTCAGACCAGTCGTCTCTTGCGGCGCGCAACACGCTGGCTTTTAGACCAACCTGACCGGTCCGCAAATATTGCGTCGGCGGTCTCTACTTACCGTTCGGAAATTTCTGCCATGATTAAAATCCTGCCCGAATTACTCGTAGAGGATGATTTGCGCAGTTTCAAAGAAATGGTTCAGAATTATCTTGAAGCAGGAGTGCCAAAAGAAACGGCGAAAAGTATTTCCCTCTTGAATTCTATTTACCCCGCACTGGATATTACTGAGATTGCACTTAATTCTAAAGCCAAAGTTACCCATGTAGCTTCAGTGTATTTCAATATCGGATCGACGATCGCGCTCAATTGGCTGCGGAATCAGATTGAATTATTGGAGGTTGACGGGCACTGGCCCGCTGTTGCTCGAGGAACACTCCGCGAAGACCTATATGCGATGCACCGTTCCCTAACCGCTCAAGTGATTGCAATGGATGGAAAATCACGAGCTGAAACTTCCGTGAACCGCTGGTTGAAATACCACGAGGATAATATTGTTCATGTCGAACAAACGCTCAATGACATGAAATCTGCAGGAGATAGAGATTTTGCAACATTGTCGGTAGCAGTACAGGAAATCCGTAAGCTTAATCAAATTACGATGAACTCTCGTTAAGAGACTGCGGCAAACCGGTATAATTTTATTATTCTACGTATTTTTTCAAACGCTCGCAAGCAGTCTTAAGATTGTCTAAACTTGTCGCATAGGAAAGGCGTAGATATCCTTCTCCTTCCTTGCCGAATGAATTACCCGCGAGGAGGGCAATTCCGGCATTATCCAGAATATCACCAGCAAGTTGACTCGCAATTTTTCCCGTCTCTTTAATATTGGGAAAAGCGTAAAAAGCGCCTGTAGGCTTAAGGCAATGAAACCCGTTAATCTCATTTAATGCATCGACTAAGTAATCCCGGCGAGATTGAAATTCAGCCACCATTGATTGGACACAGTCCTGTGAACCTTGAAGTGCGGCTAGCGCTCCATATTGATTAAAAGTGCAGGCACAGGAAGCGATATTAACGTTATAGAGCTCAAAGGCTTCCGCTAAGAATGTGGGGACAACACCGTATCCCAGTCGCCACCCGGTCATAGAATAGCTTTTGGAAAAACCATCGAGAATTACAGTTCGTTCTTTCATTCCAGGTAGGGAGGCGATACTGACGAAACTGCCTTCATAAAGAAAATCTTTATATATTTCGTCAGAGAGGACGATAAAGTCGTGGCGTTGAGCTTCTTCGGCAATCACTTCGAGATCATCTGTATTAATTATACCACCGGTTGGGTTGTGCGGAGAATTAATAATGACGAGGCGAGTGCGTTCAGAAACGCGAGATCTAAATTCATTCGCGTCAAATGAAAAAGCTTTTTCTTCTCTTAGGGGAAGGGGGACGGGTGTGGCACCACTGTGCGCGATGAGTGATGCATACATGGGAAATCCAGGATCGGGAAAAATAACTTCGTCACCTTTTCCCGCAAGACTTTGAATAGTATAGAAAATAATTGGTTTTCCACCCGGTGAAATAATGACATCATTTGTGTCAAACGTTAACCCTCTTCGTACGCCAGCCTCTGAGGCGATAGTCTCTCTTAACTCAGGTAGTCCGGGCGCTGGTCCGTAGCCGGTTTTTCCTTCACGGATGGCCTCGACAGCGGCATCACATATGTGTTTAGGAGTTGGAAAGTCGGGCTGTCCGATTTCCAAATGTATTATATCCTTTCCCTGCCTCTCCAACTGTTGAGCTTGTGCCAGCACTTTGAAGGCGGTTTCCGTTTGCAGACCTTGGGTGCACTCTTTAATCTTCATGTGTGCAGAATAGCTTCATTCCGTGTCAGGGCAAGCAGCTTGATTTAAGAAATAAATAACGGTGAAGACCCAAGGCGTACAAAACTTCGGCGTGAGCTCTCTTTGACACCAAAACAGGGCCAAAGAGGTCCAACACTCACGCCGAAGCCTCAGTCGGATCCCTCTTCTTGAGGGTTATCTTGTCGGCCATAGCCCCGAGTAGGCGGGGCTACAGCACAACAAGTTTGCGATTGGGAAGCTCGTTTAACCTAATCGCAAAAGTTCTACCTTACTAAATCGTTTCCTCATCAGTTTCGACCATTATTTCGTCACCGTCTTCATTGATGAATGTTTCATCGATGCTCTGCGTCGGCTGATCTGTTCCGTCCGACTTAACATTGTTCTGAGAGACCAAGGTATCAAATCCTGGCGTCGTTGATCCGCTCACTGCTACGATGATGTCGGCTTCGTTCGTCTGAACGAGGTCTCCCCCGGCGATACGCAACCCGGGATTGGGAGCTGCAACGGTAAATGATCCTTCGCCAATTAGGATATTTGGCACCGCATCACCCGAAGCGTCGATGTCTCCAATTAAGACGCGCACCGCGACGGGAACACCGGCAGCTTTTAATCCCACATCTCCTGTCGAGTTGTTAAAGCGTGTATTGGCACACAGTATTCCTCCCATACCCGCGGAATTGGTAATCTCCAACAAGGCTATATCCGCCATAGCGTCATATACTTCACCATCTGGGAACAATGCCTGGTTTACAGCATTGATCGAGCCTACCGTAAAGATGGATATGAAAGTGCTACTGTCAGCTCCTGTAACTTGAACCGTCGCCAGACCACCAACATAACTTACCGTTGGCTGATTATATTTTTCAGGGGGCGCTGCATCGGTAAAGCTGTCTCCATCGAGGGTCACTGTTACCACTGCATTACCGGATGTTTCTACTTGCACGATGTCTCCATTGGGATCGAGGAAAGAGACACGTTATATCTCCGACCCATCTGTGCGCATTGTCACACTCTGCCCGGTGAGCAATATCTGATTATAAACATTGCCGTCGGGATGGGTGATATCTTCTCCCACTAAATCACCGTCACCACTGTCCACCAGATCCGTTGACGCCTCCGTAAGTTCGGTTAGGAAAATAACATCATCAAAGACCAAACCAATTCCAGCGGCATAGTTTTTGATGCTTTCATCACCCGGTTCCAGAGGGCTTGTCTCCAATGTTTCAAAGGTTTCCGAAAAAGTACCGAAGGGTGTCACTACTTCACTGTCCAGGGCGTTGTTTTCCGCCCTGTCCAGTGCTGTTTCTAAATCTGTTTCCTGATAGTATTTGGCTCCAAGTAATACGGTTCCGGGAATGAGGATTCCCGGTTTGGCGCCATTTACGCCCGCTAACCATACACCTGGATGGTCGACAATTTCACCATCTTCGTAGACATCAACGTCCTCTCCGAAATAAAATACGTCGTTGGTCTCCTGACAGATCGCAAAGAAATTTCTTGAGACTTCGAGCAGTTCACCGTCTACGAACTCCATTTCTTCAATGACCCGGGTTTCTACGCCGTCAACGAGCCGCGTCTCATCGAGAACGGTAACTATCTTTTCGGCAAATTCACCGTCATCGTCCCCTTCTAGAAATATTTGAAACCCCGGTTCAAGAATGAAATAGGGATTGCGGCCAACATTAATAAAAGTGCATTCCTCAATTCGGAAATCATCCGTAAACTCAGGGTCGATCTGATTATAGCCGGTACCGGCAATCGCCTCAAAATCAATTTCAGGGACTGCGCTGACTAGATCTAATGGATCGTCCTTGATCAGTCCGACCCCTGGAAAGAAAAATTTCGTATCCTCCACGTCAGGTTCAAGAGGCGTTGTCTCGAATAGCTCCAAGGCATTTTCAAATGTTCCCAAGGGCGTCTCAACCGTGGCACTTAAACTAACTACTTCAACACGGTCCTCTGCCAATCCTGGAGCAACTTCCTGAAAAAATCGTGATCCTAATAGTGCCGTTCCCGGAACGAGTATTCCAGGTGTAGCGCCATCTACGCCGGACAACCAGGCGCTTTCATGACCGACAATTTCACCATTCTCGTAGTCATCAACGTCTTCTCCAAAATAGTAGACATCGTTAGTCTCCTCACAGATCGCAAAGTAGTTTCTCGATACTTCGACGAGTTCTCCATCTTCTATGCCCCGCTCTTCAACTACTCGAGTCTCTACACCTATAACCATAAAGGTTTCGTCAATTACCGTTATTATCTGTTCGACAGTTTCTCCATCCTCTATCCCCGCGTAGGCTAATATCGTCCCTGGGACGAGACTCCATAACGGGTGATAAGCATCATTGACGAAAGTGCGATCATCGATCCTGAAGGAATCAGTGAAGTCTCCGTTATCTTGTGCGTAAGCACCTGTTAAAAGCAGAATCAGTGCTAATGCACTTGCCATAAAATTTGTTTTACAGCTACTGCTCCGGTTTGAACATTTAAACATGTTCAGTATCGAGTGTGTAATCGAGTTCATGTTTTTAATCCTTCTATATACGTTAGAGTTCCCACAACCTTTGTTGGTATTATTACAGAATGCATCATACTGAGTGACATTTTTACCACACCAAGATGACATTACTTAAGCTGCTTAAATTACAGTCTTGTCATTTATCTAACACTTATTTCGCACTGCCCATGCAAAGATTACAGTATTGTCATCTTTTCATAGGCGGCTTGTTTATCTTTATGCTGTATCCTATTAATCAGTAATTAAGATCGTGAAGATTCGAACTTACCAAGATAAAACTAAAATTAATGCAGTCATTATATAGTCAGAAAATTGTAACAAGAAAGGATCCAGCTTATGAAATCGCATTTTAGGGTTAGCTTAAAATCAACTATAACTTATTTGTTAATATACGGCATACTATCGATTGGTGTGACTGCCCAGGGTGCAATCTGGCCCCTGAAATCAGATGACAATAAAATCAAGGGGACGATCCGCGTTGAAAAGAAAGATCAGAAGAAGAAAAAATACTGAACTTATCGTTGGGCGAAAATCTCACTTCAGGATGCCGTGGCAATTGCGCTAAAAGATACGCCGGGGAAGGTGACGAGTGCTAAGCTCAAGATCAGACATCACTTTCTTATCTACCATGTTAAAATTAGCACGGGTCAGAAAACAGTGATCGATTTCTTCGTTGATGCGGGAAGTGGATCGATTTTAGATTTGGATGACGAAGACGGTAAAGTTGATGATGACGGCTAATCTAATCGACTCGCTTTTACATTTCAGTAACGATCGAATAGAAAGTATTTTTTAACTGCGCGCATCCCAACCTCACGTTGTATTTCTCGACAAGACGATAGAAGAAACATTAAATGATATAATGCATGTCCTTGTTGTCGAAGACGAAAAAAAATCCTCCTGGAGTGCCCCCCCAAAATCGTATCATTTACAGAGAGAGGTTATCGGGATAAACAGATAACCTCAATGAAAAGAAAAAGATACACAACAGAACAGATTATAACAATATTGCGGCAAGCCGATA
>Ga0114999_10001573_pt1 | contig 31537 bp, 28 predicted proteins | sample ArcticOcean_MG_C_3_FD_89820 | JGI IMG/M metagenome (GOLD analysis project Ga0114999, IMG submission 89820) | Marine microbial communities from western Arctic Ocean - ArcticOcean_MG_CB8_126 | ecosystem: Environmental > Aquatic > Marine > Oceanic | place: Arctic Ocean: Canada Basin | collected...
CTACTCCACCGAGGTAAACGCCGCCCTCGCATGGGAGTCCCTCAAGACATACGAGAACTTCGATGAAGTCGTAGGCGGCGGTGATGTCGGATTCGTGAAAACGGGCTACATGGTGTTCGTCCCAAATAGCGCCATCGACGGCTTTCGCCACAACATCGAGTTGCAACAGGGCATCGGCATCGACACACAGATCGTGTCACGTGAAGACGCTCACGAGCTGGCCCCGGCATTCACCCTCAACGACGACGAGACATTCGCATGGGAGCCGCGCTCCGGTCATGCCGACCCTTCAGGCACAGGACTGGCCTACGCGACCCGAGCCCGTGAATTAGGCGCAACGGTGCTGCTGGAGACCCCGGCAACCTCCGTGGAGATAGAGAACGACCGCGTGGTAGCGGTAACCACCGATGGCGAGCGATATGCCACCAATATTGCCGTCGTCGCCACCGGCCCGTGGTCGAAGCCTTTCTTAAGCGGCTTAGGCATAGACCTCCCGTTAGAGGCCACACGTCACGAGGTGTTCCTTCTCAGACGCAACCTGGAAGAACTACCCTTCCATCCCGGCGGCGCAGACATGGGCAACATGACCTATTTCCGACCCGAGGGCGGAGACCTGACGTTGGTCGGCAACGGCAACCGTGAGGAGAACGCCGACCCCAACTCTTACAATCCGCGGCCGAGCATGGACTATCTGGAAAACGTGTGGCTCCGCCTGTCAAAGAGGCTTCCGGGGATCACCGGAGCAGAATTTTTCACGGGCTACGCCGGGCTGTACACCTCAACGCCAGACCTCCACCCGGTGATCGACAAGGTAGACGACATCGATGGTCTCTACATCTGCACCGGTTTCAGCGGCCACGGCTTCAAGCTGGCCCCGGCAGTTGGTACGGTGATGGCCGAACTCATTCTTGAGGGCAGCGCAAAAACCGTAGATATATCGCCTCTCAAGATGAACCGCTTCGAAAGCGGCGAAACAAACACCACGTCCTACGAGTTCAAGGTGATCGCTTAACGGCGCCTTAAGTTCCTACTAAATAAACGAACGCTCGCACAACCCGGCCCTTTGAGAACCTCAGAGCACTAATTTCTAACTCGGCTTACGCACCCGGCCCCAACCACAAACTCTCCGCGCCATACCGCCGTCGAATCGCCGCTATCCATTCGTCATATTCGGGACGCTCGGCATAGCTATTCACAGCATCCCACCAGTAAAAACCAAGATTCTTCATCCTGGCAAAGCGCGGAATTTCATCAACCCAGCGATCAGACAACTCACGGTGTTCGCGATAGCCAGTCAGAAACGCGTCAAACAGCGCATCAAACTCCGAGACAGGCAGCAGTACAAACTCCAGGAACGGTCGCATCACGTCCGACGCGTACCAGTGATAAACAGGCTCGTCGAAATCGATCATCAGAACCCGTTCGCCGTCCCACATGGCGTTTTTTGTGTGCACATCAGTATGTGTCAGCCCGTAGCCAGCAGAATCTACCGGCAACGCCCGTAACCACGGGTCAAGCTGCTCATACTCGTCCCGGACAGGCTCCGTATCCTCGGGGTCCAGTCCCTCATCCGTCTGCCGCCACAGGTCTTTCCACGTCAAATACGCCAGATCGTTCGACGGTCGATAAGACTCGGTCGCCCGATGCATCTTGCCTAGAGCCACACCCCACGCACGAAACTCCACAACAGACGGTTCTTCCAGCGAAATAACCCGCCCCGGGGCCTCGTCCGTCACCCAGCCCAGGAACAGGTCGTCGCCCTGTCGATACTCCTCGATCAACCTCCCAGCACGAGACAACGCCGGCGAACACACGTCCGCACCGTTTGCTGAGAGGTGGGACAGATACTCCGCCGCGGCTCGTTGCTCCAACATCGAGCGATTCGCCGCGTTACAGACCTTCAGGAACATCCCGCGCCCAGTCGACTCGAAACGATAAACGATGTTGATTCCATCATTCACCAGCCGGACCGAACACGGGTCAGCGTCCCAGAGGGCGGCGATCTCCCGGCCCGAGCGCTCACGATCAAGCACCGCATTACGATCGGACCAGGAGTTCATACCGGCGTTACAGCCTTAGGGCTTCGGGCTCTCGAGAAGGACGGTTGCGCCCATCCCGATGTACTTGTCCCGAAGGTTCCAGTCGTAGTTGCGAATCATCAGCTTCGTATCCGTGCCTTCGAGCACCTTTGCTGCGTACTCGACACAGGCATCGTCGGACACCGATAGCGGGTGGTTCGGGTTGGCCTCACGGTCAAAGGTCAAGTCAGCCGGGCCCCACGAAATCACGTCAACACCCGGTCGAATCAGTCGCGGGATGTTAGTGATCGCCTGGATCGACTCCACCTGCAGCATCAGAACACCGTAGTTGTTCCAGAACTCGGCGTACTCAAGCCGACCGGTGTTCTCGGCAAGCCCGACCCTGGAAGCGCCACCGGCGCTGCGCTTGCCGAACTGTCGGTAGTAAAAGAAGTCGACCGCTTCCTGCGCAGTCTCATTGGTCTCGGTCTGGGGCACTTCGATCATGCTCGGCCCGAGGTCCAGCCAGTTGCCGATCTGGTACGTGTAGTTTGTGTGCTTGATCCGGAAGTGGACCGGGATGCTCAAGTCCTGCGCCGCCAGGGAGACGGCCACCAGGTTGGTCTCGTCCAGCGGATTGTGCTGGCTGTCGACAGATATGTAGTTGTACTTGTCGTCCTTGCCGTAGATATCTTCGATCTGGGTCTTCGTAGCGTTGTACGGAACGGCCACGCCGATGGTGGTCTCGCCTCGCCTGATGCGTTCCTTGAGATTCTCTTCTCCCGCCATATGGCCTCCTGTGCACGTGTGAGTTTGTCAGTTGCGTAGTTTGGAGATTTGCTCGTGGAGGTCAAGATACGCCTGAGCGGGCACTGATGCCATGACCGGGTGCATTTTTGTGTCATCCCGAACGGAGCCGAGGGATCTTGACAGGCTCTTCGCCTCGGGCTCAGGATGACAGTTCGTACGAGAGCGCGGGGTCAGCGTGTTACAGCCACACCGTAGGGGCGGTGCTTACCGCGCCCGACACCTACAGCCGGTAATACAGCACCGCGTTGTCATGGAACAACTTCGCCCGGTCGTCATCAGACATTTCACTCGTAATCCCGTCGTACGCAGCCCAAATCGTCGTGTAGTCGCTTGTCAGGCTGTCCACCGGGAAGTTGGACGCAAACATGCAGCGATCTGGTCCAAATATCTCGATCGTCCCTTCCACATACGTCCGGATATCCTCGACCGTCCACCCGGGCGTCGCCATCCCAAGCGCAGAAATCTTGACCGACACATTGCCCGCGGTCGCAAGCGCGCGCAACCCTGCGTCCCATTGACGACGACTTCCCGCGTTGTTCGCAAATGGCATTCCTGTGTGGTTCAAGATCATCGGCACCTCGGGAATATCTGTTGCTAGCCGGGCCGCCATCTCAAGCTGCCAGGGCCATATCTGCATATCGAACGACGCCCCGAACTTCTCCAGCAGCCGATATCCGTTCCGCCACACCGGGTCGTCCATCGCATCCCCGCTCTTGATGAAGTTCAACGCAGGGTTGTCCTGCGAGTGGTTGAGCATCTGGCGAATGCCCCGGAAGTTGGGGTGCGCAGCGTGCCGTTCAAGCACTCCCTCAACGTCGGGCGAGAAGAAATCAGCGTTCCCAACTATCGCCGAAACCAGCCCGTTCGCCTCTGGTGAATCAGCCACGCCCTGCAGCCAGGCAGTCTCCCCAACAGGGTCGCCCTCGTGGTCCCACTCCGCCTGTACGTGGACCGATTTCACAAGCTCGTACGGCCCGGCGGAAGCGTCTGCGATCAGGTCATCAATCAGATACGACCGCCTGATCTTGGAGTAGTCGCCCGCGAAGTGATCGATCGGCGTCTGGAGCCACGGGTAACGATTGTTTTCGAGGTCCCACAGGTGGTGGTGAGTATCGATGATCTTCATAAGGTGTCCTGAGAAAGAATCCGTCAGCATTCAAGTCGTCAAAATCACGGCCATTGGTCTCAGTCGATCAGATTGTCGTTGATGTAGTCACAGTTGAAGTCGTAACCCAGCCCCGGGCTGTCCGGCAGATGCACAAATCCCTCATCATCCATCGGGTCGCAGGGCGTGTTGAGGTAAAGGGGCGGCACGTCGTAATCCACGTTTGGGAACAGCAGCCCCCGCTCGAAGAACTCGCATGTCTCCTCCATCGTCGATCCAAGGATCGCCGCGTTCCCGTGCCCGCCAACGTGCATCTCACACGGCACGCCAAAAGACTCGTACATATCGACGGCCTTCTTGCAGGCGGTGATGCCTCCGAAGTTGACGTCGATACGCCCGATATCTGATCCCTTCTGAAGCAGCCATTCCGCCCGGCTGTAGTGCATCCCGTCCGTCAATTCCGGCGAGCACATTGGAATATCCAGCTCGGCGCACAGACGGCGATACGGTTCGATCGGGCGTTCGTCCATCGGGTGCTCCAGAAAGTAAAAGCCCAGCCATTCCAACTCCCGCCCTACGTACACCGCCTCCTGATACGAATAAACGCCCCACGGATCGTGCATCAACGTCATTTCCGGCCCGACCACATCCCGCACCGCCTCACACACCTCGATGTCCTCACGAGGCGAGGCCGGTTTTCCGGGCCTCGGCGTCATCGTCTTCTCCACATACACATGCTTGCCAGCACGCGCCGCAGCAATCGCCATCTCTGCATGCACAAAAGGCGGAGTCGCCAGGTCTACGGCGTCGATATCCGGGTCAGCCAGAAGCTCTTTGTAGCTTGAATAAGCCTTCTCTACACCTCGCTCACGGGCCAGTAACTGGACGGCATCGGCGTCCACGTCACACACGGCGGCGAAGTTCAAGCGCTCGATGGTCCGAATGGCGTTGAAATGCGCCGAAGCTGCGACCAAACCGGCCGCTCCAACCAGCGCAATGTTGAAGCTTGTCCTTTGGCATTAAATCTCCCGTGCCCCAATCGCCACTATCGTTGTTGCACCACTTCTATCCTGACGTCGTCCGGCCCCTGGACGAACGCGACAAGGTTGCCGCCCGGTATGTCGATCGGGCCTTCAAGAAGCGGAGCGCCAAGTACTCCAAGACTCTCGATATCTGCAAGCAAGTCGTCTGAATTGACGCCGAAGTGCTCCAGCCCCCAGTGCGACCCCGCATCACCGTCCGCCATCGCCTCGCCGTCCCGCGCACTGGAAATGTTCACGATCAGTCCACCCGGTGATTTGCAGTGAAGGCGGCGATCTCCATAGGAGCGAACCGTGTCGCTAACGATCTCAAAGGCGAAAGCTTTCACATACCAGTCCGCTGTTTTACGAGGGTCATGCGCTTTCAAGTGGATGTGGTTTATCTCAAACGTCACGGGATCGTCTCCAATTGCGTGCCCGGCAGAAACTAAAACGCCCGGACACAACGGTCCGGGCGTTCTGAATCAAATCCGTTGACTACGAAGGTCGCTGAATCAGCTCGATACGGATCGGTCCAGGGACCGAGATGAAAGCGATCTTGAGAGGGCCAGCCTCGATCGGGCCATCCTTCAACTCTGCACCAAGGCCTGTAAGGCGCTCGAGCTCGGAGTCCATGTCATCCACGTCGAAGCCAAAGTGCTCTAGCCCGAAGCGGGTCTCTGCACTCGCCGGCTCCATCTTCTCGCCCAGGTTTACGCGCTGGCCGGAGATGTTGATGTTGAAGCCCTTCGAGTCGAAGCAGTTGATAAATCGGTCGCCGCCAGCCTCACGGACAGTGTCGCCTCGGATCTCGAGGCCAAACGCCGCAACGAACCAATCGGCGGTCTTTCCCGGGTCTTCTGACTTCAAGTGCACGTGGTTAACAAAGTGTCCCATGAGATTCCTCTGGCAGTTCAAAGCTGCCACATATATCAAGTGTTATCTGTCGCCGCACGAGATTATGCCCCGCACGGAGGACGGTCAAGGAGCCAACGGCTCCTTCGATTGGATAGGGGGAGGGTTCGCTATTCCACTGAATCGCCTTTTCGTGGAATAAGAAACCTTTTCGGGATGCTTTATTAGCGTGAATGCAAATAACGCCAGTGCTATCTCGCTAAATCCCGATCACTTCAAACATCACCCCGTAGTCCACGCCAAGTCGCTCTCCGGCCGCCGCTGCGCCCCATGTCAGGAACTCCTCGGGGTCAAAATCGAACGATAGCCCCTCGATGTAGGCCTTGTGCTCCTTCAACGACGCAATGCCCCGATCCAACGTTGCTCCAACATCAACTCCGTGAGTGGGGCTAGAAAATCCGCCGGTCAGCACCGATCGAACGCCGCCCCATGGCTCGTGCCCTTCCTCGATAAGCTCTGGAAATATCCAGCGATTACCAGCGTCGCGAGCGGCGTCCAGCACCGCCAGCCCGGCCCAGCGGTGATCAGCCATATTCAGCTTTCCGCTTGGAAACAGAAGCCGATGGTTCCCGCTTATGACAATCTCCGGTCGGTATTTCCGGAACGCCCGCGTAATATCCCGCCGAAGGTCCATCCCGTACTCGATCACCCCGTCCGTATAGTCCAGGAAATCGACAGTAGAGACGCCGACTTTTGCAGCACCAGCGCGATCCCGGAAATCCAGCGATTCGTAGGTTTCAGCGCAAGAAATCCGACCACGGCACGAGTCGTCACGCCAAGGATGAAGATGATCAAGAAGCCCACCAGCCCGGCGTTGATCATGGCGATGTTCCAGAGGCCCGGCGCAGCTATACCCGACGTATCTGCCATGCGGAAAACGATCCGAGCGTGAAGTGCCGCGGCGATGACACCCCAGACAATCGCCGACAACAGTCATGCCTCGGTCTGCAACCGTGAATTCTGTCCCCGGTAAAGAGCCCTCCCAATCACCACCGCATAGATCAACATTCCGGCGAGAAGGACCACGCCAGGCGCGTCCAGCAGCTCCGGACTGAACGATCGTCTATGCAGTGACCGGCCAAAAAATCTGAGAGAAATTCCGAACACTACCAGCACCAGAACGGCTCTCTGGGGCCACGGGAAGTCCATCGGACCGTTCCGGAATCTTGGAACGACGTGGAACGACACGCCCATGATGAACAGCCCGCCCCAGCCAAATATCTGTGCGACACCGTGCGCCTGTCCGTGGACGATCCACCACAACCCGCGGTCGATGCCAAAAGCAGGCGCAAACATCATCCCGGCGCAGGTGCCAATCCCGTAGGTAAGCGCCACCAACAACTATGTCCAGATGAACGGCCTGTAAAGACGTTGGACCGACCACGGCGTCACCGCGTATCGACCCTGGCATACCTCCGGAGACGCCCCCCCCCTCCAGTATTCGCAGGTCGGCCGCCACCACCTCCGCCAGCGCTCTTTGCACCCTCTGTATTCGGGGGCCTACCAGCGCCAGAGGTCATTGCATCAACTCCAGTAGGCCGGAATGCGCTTCGGGCCACGCGGCGACCATCACAGGCCACGACTCTTCGACGCTCCAGTCGAGCGGCTTGCCCTCCCCGTCGGTAACTTTGAGTCCAAGTTCCAGAGCCAGCGCGACCCCGGCGGCCAGGTGAACTGAACCGACCTCGTAAGAGACGACACCCGCGAGTCGCCCCAGGCAGAGCTGACTCAGCGGATAGGCCATCGAGGCAAACGTCGTCGTGTGATCAACACCCCTTACCCAGCCAAGGCTGCCATCAGACATCATCCTAGCCGCAAGTTCCGGACCATTTATTTCGAGATCTACAAGCTGCTCGGATAGCTTTCCTACAGGCGGTTCGGGAGACCACGGCTTCCCGTTCCTTGACACTCCACGACCGGATACACAGGTCAACGTCTCACGCATCGTGGGCACGGTGATCGCGCCCAGCAGCGGGGTCGCCCTTGCCATCAACGCAACGTTGACACCCCATGTACCGAGTCCCGCCGCATACGGTGCGGTACCACACAGAGGGTCAACCACCCACCGAAGCTCCGAGTCATCAGCACCTGAAGTGCTCTCCTCGGACTCGACGCGACCTGTCACATCAAACAACCCAAGCGCCTCCGATATCGCCTCGTCGGCGGCGATATCCGCGTTCGTCACAATCCCACCGTCCGGCTTGAAGCTGCGCTCCAGCGTTGTGCCGCCTTCGTCGCGAAAGCGCGCTAGTAGAACCTCAGCCGCCGCACCACATGCCGTGATCGCCGCCAACAAGGCGTCTCTGCGATTGAACTCCGTCAACGCGTCCTCGGCGCCTTTTTTTCGCTTGGTCGGGCGCCAAGCATCTCACGCCCAACTCTCAGCAAGTTTTCGGTGTTCTCAGCCATATACGAAGTCAGCAACTCAGACGCCGATTCCCGTTCACCAGCATCGATCATCGCCCGGCCTCTGGCCGCCATTTCGTATGCCGATCCAAACATGCCCTTCTGAAGGTCCCACCAACCTTCGTGGATCTCCTTCATGCCTTCAGCACCACCCTCGAAACCTTCTTGCCCCAGAGCGTGAAACATCCACCACGGACTGTCATCAGAGTCCGTAGCTCCGCCGATCGACAGGACTTCGGGTAACTCCCCTTCGATGAACACAGGGAAGAAAAGCGTCATGCACGGCGCGTACATCCCGCACCAGTACACCGGCAGTCGTGATCCGTCGGCACATAAATCGGCCACCAGGCTCGCCGCCGTCACGCCGCCTTCGTGCTCCGGGTGAGTGCAGATGCCACGCATATCTCCGGGAGCCGACTCAAACTTCGTCGGATCTCCCTCCGGCGCTCCGTGATCTGACAAGGTGAGCATCAATTTTCCGAAATCGATTCCGCCATCGTGGTGCGCGAGTATCGAAGACGATCGGGACTGTCGTCGCGTGCCCGACCTCGCGTCGTCGACAGCAGAATAAGCGGAGGACCATGAGAAATCTGTCCCGTTGGAAGGATCGAACAATCCGTACTTTATCGCAGTCGCCTCCGCGCCTTCCGACAGCCGTGCTGAGCCGTCCATTCCACTCACATTGCTGATGCTGTGAACGCCCGACACAGGCCGGACCGCCCATTCGTGGCCGATGGTCTCAACCACGTAAGCCTCAGCGGGGTCGGCCACAAGGTAAATGTTGTCGTAAGTCCGCAGTCCTGCGCTGTTTGAAAATTTACCCTGCCCATACTTCTCCACAAGGCCCGTTATCACGTTCACGGCCTCTTCGGCGGTCGCTCCACGCTCCAGCGCGAGCCGCAGTATCTCCATGCCCACAAGCTTTGCTTCTTCTGTCTCAGGCAGCAGAGACGGAAGCGCCTCGTTACCGATTACAACCTGGTGCTCGTTAAACCCGTGCTCGTAACCCCAACACCAGTCAGGTCGGGAACCGATATGCCTGTATACCGGAGCGTTGCCGTCAATCTCAACGAACTGCGTGCCGGAGACCGCCGACTGGCTCGCGGCGTGCAACTCAAGGGGCTGCGCCTCATCTGCGGGACGGTCGCTGTTCTTGGCAAAGATCGTCGCACCGCTTTTCGAGGACGCACCCGTTGAAACCATCGTGTCGCACCCGGAATACAGGAGATACGGGTCCGACACGCCCCGATTAGCGAGATCTGAATCGACTCCTGAGTCTTTCATTCTTGAATCCGTTTCTGACTTGAATCCACTTCTGGTTAACCGTATTCACCCGGCATGTCATTCGGTCCGATCTGAGATCACCGGGTCCTCGAAGCAACAGGGTACAGCTAACGACTTTCACAACGTCGCCATTACGACGGTCACGATGCACGTTTAGACAGCCCTTCCGGAGTGGCCACCTGCGGTTAGCTCGGGGATACGGACCGCAATTGCTGCATCAACCTTTTTAGGCATAACCACTCGCCCCGGACCTCTCCGTCTCCGAGGATTGAGAGAGGCGTACCCGTTGTAATAGCGAAATCCATGCAGCCACGTCTGCGGCGCACGCCCTCACGACAATCCATCAACACGGAGCGACTGCAAGGCCTATGTGCACAGACTCGTCAGCTGAACAGGCCTCCCCAGACATCAAAAAGTCAGCGTATATATAATCGTAGAACCGGTACCCGAGACGCCGATGACGTCGGTCTATAAGGCGACCTATACGACGGACGGTCGATCCGCTGCGCTGCGCGTTTCCAACGCCGCTCTACTCGCAGATCCAGACCGACTTCGCGGTCTACTGGAATCAGCGAACCAGATCGCATCCGTGCAACACCAGAACATCCTCCGCATCTTCGATATCGGCGGCGAGGGCGGACGCTTCTATCAAACTCCTGCCGCAGAGTATGGAGATCAATCTGGAGTTCAGCGGTCAGATGTCGGTCCGGCAGGCTTCACGCCTCGGATCTGACATTGCGAACGATGTGGCGGCCGCACACGAAAAGGGAAACCTGCACTCAGGCCTATCGCCGCACAACGTAATCGTCGGCACCGATGGCCTGGCCAAGGTTTGCGATTTCGGGGACGCCGCGCTGTCACGCCCTATGGGCAGGCTGCCTTACTTCTCGCCAGAGCAGGCGACCGGCAATCCGGCCATGCAGTCAAGCGACGTATACGCACTTGGCGCACTTCTCTATCACATGCTCGCCGGGCAACCTCCTTTCAACATTTCAAACCCACGAGAGCTACTTGCGGCACACGCACAGATCGAGCCCGAGTCCATCAGGACGCTCCGATCCGACCTGAAGGTCAAGTTCGCCAAGCTGATCATCTCCTGTCTGGAGAAGCTTGAGAAAAACCGCCCCAACTCCATGCGTGAGTTGGCCGGAGAGCTAGAAGCCCTAGCGGATAAAGCCGAGGGCATCTCCGCCCGAAAGGCGATCGCTTCAGGCGAAGCTGCGCCAATGTTGCGCAAAAAGGCCGTAGCTCAAGACTCAGGCTCTCCAGACGGCCCACGACCAGACCCGTCAATCGGCCCCCACTCCCAGAACATAAGTCGAGGCCGGCGAGATCAGCGAACCGCGCGCAGAAGGTGCAGACGCTGAGGCTGCCGGTGCGCCGCTGAAGACGCTATTTCAGAAGCAGCACCGGAGTCTGAGGACGCAGAGGCCTCTGAAGACGAAGTTGCCGAGGTTGCAACGACCGAAAGTGCTGCGGCCTAGGCAAACGCGTCCCTGTTTTGGGCGTGCTCGCCCTATCCAGTAACACTGGCGGCACGGTCCACGGCGTCATACCATCCAGCAATAAGACGCGCCCGCTGGCCTGCGGCCATACTCGGCTCATAACTGCCCCCCGCACGCCACAACCGGGCGATCTCCGCATCACTGCGCCACATCCCGACACCACGTCCCGCAAGAAACGCCGCACCCAACGCGGTCGTCTCAGCTATCTCCGACACCTCGACTGGGCGATCTAGGATGTCCGCCTGAAACTGCATCAGGAATCGACTGGCCGTCTGGCCGCCATCCGCACGGATAGGCGTCGACGAGATCCGGCGCGGTCCGGTCATCGCCAGAATGACATCCCTGACCTGATAAGCCGTCGCTTCCAGAGCAGCGCGTGCCAGGTGTTCACGCGACGAACCGCGCGTCAATCCGGTGATCGTCCCCCGGGCGTCCGGGTCCCAGCGTGGCGCACCCAGACCGACAAAAGCCGGAACCATGTACACGCCGTCGTTATCACCAACCATCTCCGCCAGATAGTCCGTCTCGGAAGCCGACTCAATAATCCCAAGCCCGTCCCTGAGCCACTGCACCGCCGCTCCCGTCACGAACACGCCCCCCTCGCTGGCGTAGGTCCTCTTCGACCCGACCTGCCAGCCCAGCGTCGCCAGTATCCCGGGTTCAGGAATCGGCGCTCGCTGTCCTGAGTTGGTTAGCACAAATGCGCCCGTCCCGTAGGTGCACTTGGTCATCCCGGTCTTAAAACATGCCTGACCAAACAACGCCGCGTGCTGATCCCCTGCCACCCCTGTGATAGGGATCTCTGCGCCTAACTCCGCCGCATCTGTGACAGCGAAGTCCCCGGCAGACGGCAGCACCTGAGGGAGAATCGCCTCCGGCACGTTGAACAGATCCAACATCACCGGGTCCCACTCAAGATCGTGGAGGTTCAGCAGCATCGTCCGTGACGCGTTGGTAACGTCAGTGACATGACTTCGCCCCCTGCTCAGGCGATACATCAGCCACGAATCTACCGTTCCAAAACAAAGCTCGCCAGCCTCGGCCCTGCGCTGACCGTTTGGGATCCGATCAAGTAGCCATCTGAGCTTCGTAGCGGAGAAATAAGGGTCGATCACTAGGCCTGTGCGATCACGGATCTCAGGTGAGTAGCCGTTACGGACCAGCTCGGCACATGCGGCGGTGGTCCGGCGACACTGCCACACGATGGCGTTCGACACCGGCTCTCCGGACGACCGGTCCCACACAACCACCGTCTCACGCTGATTGGTGACGCCAATAGCAGCTATCCCGTCAACTCCGACGCCTGATTTCTCTATGGCTTCCTTCGCAACACCAAGCGCACCGTCATAAATCTCGGACGCATCGTGTTCAACCCATCCCGGCTGCGGAAAGTGCTGCGTCAGCCCCACCTGCGCTGATGAAACCGGACGTGCCTCATCGTCAAACACAATGGCGCGTGAAGACGTGGTGCCCTGGTCGATCGCAAGAATGTGTCGACCTTCAGGCACCGTCATCTCCTAATTCGCTGAGAGAGTAGTTACAGGGCAAACCCGGTGGTTTAAAGCCCGCGCCGTCGCGGCAGGTTTCCGACTCCTGCCCCGGGCGTGCCCGGCAAGATGTCGTCAAGCTCCATCATCTCTTCAGCGGTCAACTCCCACTCGGTAGCTGCGGCGTTCTGCTCGATCTGCTCAATTCGCGTCGCGCCTGCGATCACCGAAGAAACCTCCGGGTGCGCAAGCAGCCATGCGAAGGCAAGCTCCACCATCGTGTGGCCGTGCTCTCCGGCAAACGACTCAAGCGCCTCAAGCACGTCAAAGTTGGCGTCGGTCAGTTGCGCATCGGCCATCTGCTGCGTCCCGGCAAGCCTGGTGCCTTCTGGCAGATCGGCCCCACGCTTGTACTTGCCGGTCAGGAAGCCAGACGCAAGCGGGAAGTAGGGGAGGATCCCGGTGGAGTACTTGGCGCTGGAGTGGATCAGCTCCGTCTCGACGTCGCGTACGAGCATCGAATACTGGGGCTGGTTGCTAACGAACTCCGCCCAGCCGTGCTGTCGTGACACCTGGATGGCCTCAACCATCTCCCATGCCATGAAGTTTGAGCAGCCTACGTAGCGCACTTTGCCAGCCGCCACTATGTCGTCCAGTGCCCGCATCGTCTCCTCGATCGGCGTGAGCGGGTCAACGATGTGCATCTGGTACAGGTCGATGTAGTCGGTCTGGAGCCGCTTCAGGCTCTCATCTACCGAGTATTTGATATGCGCGGCAGACAGGCCGTCCCGGTTCGGACCTCCAGCCCAGGGCATCCCGGTCTTTGTGCCGATGATGACGTCCTTGCGGTAGTCCTTGACCGCCCGGCCGATGAAGTCCTCAGAGATGCCGCCCGAGTACGAGTCCGATGTATCTATGAAGTTGATTCCGTTATCGCGACACGCATCAAGCGTCGCCTTTGCGGAGTCGTAATCCATTCGGCCAAGCATCTCGCCGAAGTTGTTGGTTCCGAGGCCGATTGTGGACACGAGCAGCCCTGAGCTGCCAAGACGTCGGTACTTCATACGCGCACTGATCTCCGATTCAAGTAATCTCGATTTAGCGCCCGACCAACTCGGTAATCCCTCTCACAGCAAGCCGAAGCGTCGCCGGATTGTAACGCCAGCCCGGCACTCGACGGGAACTTTTGGCAGACATACAGCGTCTTTATCAACAGCAGAGGTGGTCACACGTGGTCGAAATCGATCTTGATCCGCCACCGAATTCAACATGCCTGACAAAAGCGGCAATGGAACCAACATGACGCACAGACGCTCAATGTGGCTCATAGTTCCGGCGTTACTCATCGCCGTTTTGATCATGGGATGTGGAGCATCCAGTGACTCATCGGATCCTCCGAGAATCGCCGGGGAAGCCGAATTCGCAAGCGCTGAATTTTCTCAGACTCCGCAGCCACAGCGGCTCCAGCCGCCACGGCAGCGCCCGCGGCGTAGGGGGGATTTTGGCTCTCCCGGTGATGACGGTTTTGCCGGAGTGCCCGGCGCACCTGGCGAATCGGGACAACCTGCATTCGGCGGCCTATCCGTCGGCGACACAGTCGCCGGAAACCTCGACGGACAGGTCCAGGCGATCGCGTCGCTCGACCGGATCATCGTCCGCACGGTAGAGATGACCCTTCTTGTCCAGAACGTCACGCAAGCCATGAGCGACATCGCAGAGATGGCAAACACTTCAGGCGGCTGGGTGGTCGGATCGACCCGAGACGGAAACCACACGGCATTCATCTCGTTCCGCGTGCCCACATCCGGCCTCGACATCGCGCTCGATGAAATGCGCTCGAGCGCAGTCGAGGTCGAATCCGAAAGCTCTTCCTCACAGGACGTAACCGACGAGTTCACGGACCTTGAAGCCAGGATTCGCAGCCAGAAGGCCAGCGAAGACGCCCTGATCGCGCTTCTCGGACAAGCCCGTACCGTGGAAGACACGCTGAGTGTCCAGACCGAGCTAGCTCGCATACTGGAAAGCATGGAGGGTCGGCTCAACCTGCTTGCCCAGACATCGGCATTCTCTCTGGTCAACGTATTTCTGAACGCAGAACCAACCGAGATTCAGGTCACCGCAGGCAGCGACATCGCAGTCGCGGTCGGGCAGACCGTGACATTCACGGCCACACTTCAGTCGCCGGAGGACATAGAGAGCTTCGAGATCCGATGGGACTTTGGCGATGGCTTTGAGCAAGGTATATCCCGTAGAACAGCGGCCACCCTTATCGAAGGACAGCGGATCACATCGGCCGCAACCCACGTTTATCAGACCGAGGACAACTCTCCATACGTCGTGACTGTCGACATCACGGGCGTCGGCGACTCCGGTGTAGTTGAAGGAACGGACATCCTGATCGCCACTGTGGCCGACATTCCTGTACTGGACGTCTTCGCCGGACAGTCGGCCACAGTGGAAGCAGGTGAGCGCGTTGGATTTGCGGGAACGTTCACCAGACCCAAAGGGCTGGACGGACTCAAATACCGAGGGAGTTCGGTGACGGATCCCCGGCCGTCGAAGGCGTTCTGGCGGCCGACGTGACCGTAGCAGAGGCTACACACACCTACCCGAACAACCGACCAATTCCATACACGGCTACGCTGGTTATCTCAGGCAACTCAGAGATCGGCGAGATCGAGGGCACAAGCGCGCTCAGCCTCAGGGTCAACGAGGCCGAGTCGTGGGGGATCGCTGACTGGAGCATCGAAGACCCCTTCAAAGACGGCGTACAAGTCCTGTCAGGGGGGCGTGTACCGCGGTAAGGGGGATTTGGTCTGGGCGCTTGCGCTAAGCCCGGTGTGGATCCTGTTGCTGGTCGTACTCGGAATCGGCCGATGGCAGTGGCAGCGAAGGCGGGCGGCACCGGCATAAGGCGTAGGGGCGGGAAGAACGTACCCCCTCTCCCGATGGGAGTGGGCTGGGGTTAGGGAGGTTTTAGGTCTTCGCGAAAACGCGTATATTTCGCTGAGCGATGTGCCTGTGAAGATCCCTCGGATTCGCTCGGGATGACGGCAAATATCGTTGCGAGGTCGATGTAGGGGCGTATGGCAACACGCCCCTACATTTTAAAGCTCCACCACGCCGTCCGTCCTGATAGCCTTTCTACACCCGCGTTCCAACACGACTATGTCCTCCACACAACAAACCGCTGGAGCTGCCCGATCCCAATGACAGACGCCGAAGCCGTTCGCAAAGAGTACGAGCTCGCCGAAGATCTTCGGCGGCGTGGCAACGACTCGCAGGCAGAAAAAGCCTTCCGTGAGGCCGTAGAACTGGGCCGCGTTGTTGAAAATAAAGAGGCGCTCGCATGGGCCGCCGCCGCCGCCTCCGGACTGGGCGTCGTGCTCCGCTACACAGGCCGATTCGGTGAAGCAGCGTCTGCCTGCCGAGATGCCATCTCACTTGGCGAACAATCGGGTCCCGGCGATGGCCTTGCGTGGGCAGCACGCGCCGCACACAACCTTGGCGTACTCCACGCCGACAGCGGCAGAAATGCTGAGTCCGAGCAATCCTGGCGGCAATCCATCGAGCTAGGCCGCACTTCTGAGAGCGAACGCGGGGCCGTCTGGGCAGCCCGCGCCTCCCACAACATGGCGGCGCTCTTCGTAGAAATCGGCTCATCCGACGACGCCGAAATTGCCTGGCGTGACGCCGTCGATCTGGGTCGTGCTGCCGGGAACAGGGGACTTGAAACCGCAGCAAGGGCGGCACAGGCGCTTGGCGTACACCTCGTGCGCTCAGATCGCCCTGACGAAGCCGCGGAAGCGTGGCGTGAGGCGATGGCCTTCGGAGCAGCCTCAGGGTCGCCACGAGCACTGGAGCGTGCAGCCGTCGCCGCGTACGGTCTTGCGACCAGCCTCGCAGAACGGGGTGACCCGAAATTAGAAGCTGCCTACCGAGACGCCGCCAAACTTGGAAAAGAGTCTGCATCGCCGGACTCCCTCGTCATCGCCGCCGTCTGCTCATACAACCTGGGCGTGCTGCTGGTAGACAAGGATCGCCCCACAGAAGCCGCCGCCGCCATGGACGAGGCCGTAGAGATGGGCCAACGGTCTCGTACGGCGAACGGGATAGTTCTCGCCGCACAGTCAGCCATAAGCCGATCCGATCTCGAGGCGGCGTCCGAAAATATTCCGGCCGCAAAAGATTCGCTCCAGGAAGCGATCAACCTGGGCCGATCAGCAGGCACGCCCGCAGGCCTGGATACGGCGAACTCCGCCAGCGAAAAGCTGGCGGAGCTGGGTTAGGTCCGCCGCCCACCTGCCCTGACACCAACGTAGTGCCCTCTGCTACCATCGCACCCCGTATGTGCTGCCATTAGGACGCACAACGATCCAGAAAAGCATACGTAAAGTACACATTAGAGGTCGATACATGGTCGGGACCGCAGAACAGATCAACCTATCCGGAGATCGGCTTGCAAAGGTCGACGCCCTTCCAAAGGTCACCGGTACCGCCGAGTTCGGCGCAGATATCGACCTGCCGGGACTGATCCAGGCCCGTGTCCTTCGCAGCCCGCACGCCCACGCCAACATCAAGTCCATAGACACCTCGGCGGCGGAAGCCTACCCGGGTGTTGAGGCCGTTGTAACAGGAGCCGACTTCCCGATCATCTTGGCCGGAGGCTCCGCCGGTACGGGTGAGGTCGACATTTCACTCCGCTACCTGTCCGAGCTCATAATCGCCCGTGATAAAGCACTGTTCCAGGGTCACCCCGTAGCAGCGGTCGCAGCCCGAACGGCCGACATCGCTGAAGAAGCGACCAAACTCATCAAGGTCGATTACGAAATCCTCCCGTCAGTGCAGGACCCCGTAGAGGCGATGGCTCCCGGAGCGCCGCTGCTTCACGACGACATGATTACGAAGTCGATCGGTGGTGAAGCTGACACCCCCTCCAACGTGGCATTACACGTAGAACTGGGGCGAGGCGACGTCGATGCTGGTTTTGCGGCTTCCGACCACATCGTAGAGCGGACCTACAAGACCTCCATCGTCCACCAGGGTTACATCGAGCCAGAGGCCGAGACCGCCTGGTATCACGCTGACGGCAGCATCGAGGTCTGGGCAAACACCCAGGGCATTTTTGACCACCGCAACCAGCTTTCAAACGTGCTTGAGATTGATCAGGGCAACATCTTGGTTCGCGGCACCGAGGTCGGAGGAGCTTTCGGCGCCAAGGCGCAGACCCGTATCTCCCCCCTCTGCATCATCCTCTCCAAGAAATCCGGCAAGCCCGTCCAGATCGTGCTCACCAGGACTGAAGTCCTCACGGCAACCGGCCCGGGCGCAGCCGCAACCGTCACCGTCAAGATTGGCTCCACGAACGACGGCAAGATGAAGGCCATTCAGGCTCGATTTGTATACGGCGCAGGCGCATTCCCGGGCGCACCGGTAGGGATCGGTTGCCTCTGCGCTTTCGCCCCCTACCAGCCGGAAGCCGCACGCATTGACGGGTACGACGTGGTTACGAACACACCGCGAGTGGCCGCATACCGCGCTCCCGGAGCAACGGTCGCTTCTTACGCCGCAGAGTCCGCCGTCGATGAGATGGCGAAGAAGCTCGGCATGGACCCGATCGACTTCCGGCTCGCCAACATTTCAAAAACCGGCGACCAGAACATGAACGACACGGAGTTCACCACCATCGGTATCGAGGAGATGCTACTGGCGGCGAAAGCCCACCCGCACTACACCGCACCTCTCAAGGGCGAGAACGCCGGACGCGGAATCGGCATCGGCTGGTGGCCAAACGGCATCGGCATCTCAAGCTGTCGCATGATCGTCAACCCGGACGGCACGATCTCCCTCATCGTCGGGACGATGGACCTTTCCTCCACCCGCACCGGCTTCGTACAGCTTGCGGCAGAAACGCTGGGACTGGACCCGTCAGAAGTCCACGTCACCACCGGCGACACGAGCAGCATTCCTTACTCTGGAACCGCAGGCGGAAGCCGTGTCACGAGGTCAATGGCCTCGGCGATTCACGATGCTTCGTCCGACATCGTTGAACAGGTAAAGGAACGGATCGCCACGAAACTGGGCGTCACGCCTGAGTTCGTCGACTTCGCGGACGGTCAGTTCGCCGCCCGAGACGTTCCGGACAACGCAATTTCGTTCCGAGAGGCAGCAAAAGAGGCGATCTCAAGCGGAAACGACATCGTGGCTTCGGCATCGAACAACCCGAACATGCGAGCCGCCAACGGTTACGCACTCAATATCGCAGACGTGGACGTGGACCCGGACACCGGAAAGACAACCCTGACACGTTTCACGGCGTTCCAGGACGTTGGTAAGGCCGTTAATCCGGACGCCGTAGAGGGTCAGATACAGGGCGGTGCGGTGCAGGGCATCGGCTGGGCGATGAACGAGGAGTACGTGTACGACGACACCGGCGTGCTCCAGAACGCCAGCCTTCTGGACTACCGAATGCCAACGGCGCTGGACCTGCCACGGATCGACTGCGTACTCCTGGAGATCCCCGCAGACGAAGGCCCGTACGGAATCCGGGGCGTAGGCGAGCCGCCGATCGTTCCACCGGCCGGAGCAATCTCCAACGCCATCAGCGCCGCAATCGGCACCCGTATGACCCAGCTCCCTCTCAGCCCTGAACGAGTGTTCTGGGCGATGCGGGACGGCGGCAAAGACAGTTCCCAGGCGGCCGACTAAGAGTCCGAGAGCTAGGACCAAACCCGACGTATTCTTGAGCCCTAATCCCCGGGCTTACGTCCGAATATGGTCAGACCGTAAGTCTAGAAGTTAGCCGCAGACGACTCATGCTTCGAGCCTGAAAACACATCTATCTGTTCGCCAAGCCGAACATCCTTGAATCTGGCCTCGCCAAGGAACCATTTCCACTCTGCTTCCAGCAGAGCACCCGCGATTCAGCCAGACCACAAATCTATCTCGTCTTTGGCCGATTGCGGCACCTCGACGTGGAGAACGATGTCGCCTATATGAATACGGCCTCCGGGCTTCAGCACCCTGAAGATCTCCTTCATGGGCGTCAGGTTGATCACCCCGTTACTGATCATGACATCGGCAAAACCGTCGTCGACGGGAAGGGATTCGGCATACCCGAGCCTGAACTCGGCGTTGGTCAGTCCCATCTCTTCGACGCCTTCGGTCGCTTTGTCCATCATCGCCTGCGTCATATCGACGCCGATAACCGATCCGGAATGGCCGACCTGGCGCGCAGCCTGAAGCGAGTCGAATCCGGCACCGCTGCGGACATCGACAACCGCCTCGCCCGCGTTCAATCGTCTCTGGCTTAACGGGTTTCCGGTCCCCGCAAACGACTCGATAGCCGACTCCGGCAGACCATCAATATCTTCCGGCGTGTACGCCAACATCGCCGCAAGCGGCCGACCCGTACGGATGATGATTCGTGGCTCCTGCGGGCAAATACATGTGCGTAACACCTGCGAATTTATGCGCGACACCCGTGCCACTACCGGGCACACAATCATCTTCACCGTGACACCATCCGGAACCGATACGCGATCCCGCAAACGGGCTCTGGCAAAACCCACACCTCGTACTTAGTGGTCACCGGCGGGTCTTTTGAGAGAAGACCCGCCGGGATACCCCACAACGGGCCCGTCTTACGGCACTAAATGCCCCCGTAGCTTCACCATGTCAGACCAACTGGCTCAAAGTGCCGCGCAATCGTTGACACTTCGTAATTGCGCTCATAAAATCCAAACGCTTAGCACTTGAAACACTTGAGTGCTAATTCCGGTGGGAAACACAACGGGTTAATGGAAAGCGAATCAGCGCGTACCAGCCCACAACCGTTTTAAGAACGCCGGGCGTGCGGCAATTCGCCGAAAGAAATACTCGAATACATCAGGAGGAACCTAAGAGTGGCTGCAAAGGTCAAAATCAAGCCTCTGGCCGATCGAATCGTGATCGAGCCGAGTGAAGACGACGTCTCCCAGACGGCCGGCGGGATCTACATCCCCGACACCGCCAAAGAAAAGCCCCAGACGGGCAAAGTTGTTGCCGCTGGCCCCGGTCGGGTCACCGACGACGGCAAGACGATCGCACTGACCATCAAGGTCGGCGACTCGGTCATCTACTCCAAATACGCGGGAACCGAGTACACCGAAGCCGGAACCGAGTACTTGGTCGTTCGTGAAAGCGACATCCTCGCCACCATCTAGACCCCCCTCCTTCCAAGGAAGGATTAACAGCACGCCCCGCAAATAGCCGGGCGTCCCAAGAGGAAAATATGCCAGCAAAAGAACTTAAGTTCGCCGAGGATGCTCGGTCCCGATTGAAGATCGGAATCGACATGCTCGCCGACACCGTCAAAATTACGCTCGGCCCAAAGGGTCGCAACGTAATCGTTGACAAGAAATTCGGCCCGCCCCAGGTCAGCTCTGACGGCGTTTCTATCGCAAAAGAGATCGACCTGGCAGACCCCTTTGAGAACATGGGCGCACAGCTCCTCAAAGAAGCTTCCAAGCAGACCAACGACGACGCCGGTGACGGCACAACCACGTCCACGGTCCTCGCCCAGGCGATCATCAATGAAGGCTTCAAGAACGTCGCCGCCGGCTCCGACCCCATGGCCCTCAAGCGTGGACTCGAGCTCGGTGTCATATCCGTCCGCAAGTCCATATCCAAGCTTTCCACCCCCGTCGAAGGCAGAGACCAGATCGCACAGGTTGCGGTACTCTCCGCCCACGATGACAAGATGGGTAACCTCGTTGCCGACGTCATCGACAAGGTCGGCAAGGACGGCGTCATCACAGTCGACGAGTCCCGTGGACTCGAGGATGAAGTTGACTACGTCGAGGGAATGCAGGTCGACCGTGGCTACATCTCGCCGTACTTCGTGACCAACTCTGACCGCATGGAGGCAGCGTTGTCTGACGCCCTGGTCCTCATCACGGACAAGAAGATCTCCGCAGTCTCAGACATCCTCCCGGTCCTTGAGAAGGTCCTGAAGGTTTCCAAGAACCTCGTCATCGTCGCCGAAGACGTTGACGGTGAAGCCTTGGCCACCCTCGTGGTCAACAAGCTGCGTGGCACGCTCAACGTGCTGGCAGTCAAGGCCCCGGGCTTCGGCGACCGCCGCAAGGAAATGCTGCGGGACATCGCCATCCTCACCGGTGGACAGGTCATCTCCGAAGAAATCGGACGCAGCCTGGACTCCGCCGAGATCGAAGACCTTGGCCGGGTGAAGAGCATCGTCTCCTCGAAGGACGACACGACTTTCGTAGAAGGCGCCGGCGACTCATCCGAGATCGAAGGCCGCATCTCCCAGATCAAGGCCCAGATCGAAGAGACCACCTCCGACTACGACCGCGAGAAGCTCCAGGAGCGCATGGCCAAGCTCTCCGGCGGAGTGGCGATCATCAAGGTCGGCGCGTCAACGGAGATCGAACTCAAAGAGAAGAAGCAGCGTGTTGAGGACGCACTGTCCGCCACACGAGCAGCCGTTGAAGAGGGAATCGTCCCCGGCGGCGGCACGGTCTTGATCCGCTCATCCGTAGACCTCGCCAAGGTGAAGGCCAGCGGCGACGAGCAGACCGGCGTAGACATCCTTCGCCGAGCCTTGCTGGAGCCGATCCGAGTTATCGCATCCAACTCCGGTGCCGAAGGCGCTGTGGTCCTGGACGCCGTCGGTAAGGGCAAAGGAAACTTCGGTTTCGACGCCATGGATAACCGATACGGTGACATGATCGAGTTTGGCATCGTCGACCCGGCAAAGGTGACCAGAGCAGCGGTAGAGAACGCAGTCTCCGTGGCAGGAATGATCCTGACCACAGAGTCGCTCATCACCGAAACGCCTCAGGCCGAGCCCGCCATGCCCGGTGGCATGCCCGGCGGCGGAATGGACTTTTAGTCTCTCCAGACTAAAGTTTCCAGGGGCTCCCAAGAGTTCAAAGAAGAGGGGTCGGGCCGTCAGGTCCGGCCCCTCTTCGCGTTTACGGACAATCAAAAATCACAATCCAGTGACACAACACGAGGAACTCCCCCGGCTCGTTGCTACAATCCACACCACATGCAGCCGTTCCGATTCGTACACGCCGCCGACCTCCACATAGGCAGCCCCTTCAAAGGTCTGCTCAAGAACGAGCCACGAATAGCGCAACAACTCAAAGACGCCACATTTGAGGCTTACTCAAACCTGATCGACCTGTGTATCACGCAAAAAGCAGTCTTCCTGCTGATCGCAGGAGACGTGTATGACAGCGCCGATCGCAGCGTCCAGGCGCAGATGCGATTTCGGGACGGGCTGGCACGACTGGAAGAACACGGCATTCAGGCGTTCGTTGTCCATGGCAATCACGACCCGCTCGACGGCAGGTTGTCACGTATTCGCATCCCTGACTCGGCACACGTTTTCGGCCCGGAACCTGAATGGAAAACAGCGAGCCTCGGCGGATCGCCCGTAGCGCAGGTTCAGGGCATCAGCTACCCGACGCAGGAAGTCCACGACAATCTCGCACTCCAGTTCGCACCACCTTCGCAAGGCCTGTTTTCAATAGGACTCCTTCACTGTAACGTCGGCGGGATTGCGGAGCACGACAACTACGCACCCTGCACGGTCGATGATCTTTCCGGAACCGGGATCGACTACTGGGCGCTGGGACACGTCCACACTCGTCGGACCCTGAAGCACTCCGACCCCGTAATCGCCTATCCGGGCAACCTTCAAGGTAGGCACCCAAACGAGTCGGGAGCACGCGGTGCACTGATCGTGGATGTCGATGAAACCGGGCGTACGTCATCACTTTTCGAGCCACTGGACGTTGTTCGATGGGAATCTATCGACGTTTCTATCGATGGTCTCGCCGACATTGACTCTTTGATGGACGCGGCACACGCCGCTATCGAACAGGAGCGCATTCAAGCTGACGGGCGGGGCCTCGTGTGTCGCATCTCGCTCACGGGTCGGGGACCACTGCATCACGACCTCTCGGCGGAGAACGCCATCACGGATCTGTCGGATGAGTTGCGAACCGGCTACACATCATCGACGCCGTTCATCTGGGTAGAGCGCATCTCGGATAGAACCGGGCCTCAGGTCGATATCGCAGCGCTCGCTGAACGCAATGACTTCGTTGGCGCAGTCATGAAACGCAGCATTGCCGCCCTTGAAGGAGATGCCACCGAGGGCGAGCTTCTCAGATCCCTTGAAGGCGTCTTAGGCCACAGGCGCTTCGCCGGAGTGCTGGACATGCCGGATGATCCGCAACTGGCAGAGATCATTGACGCCGCTCGCTGGGAGCTGGCCGAGTTGTTCGAGCGCGAGGAATAGCATGCGCATAACTCGGTTGGAAATGGACAACTTCGGCCCGTTCAATGGCAGGCAGGTCGGCGAGTTCTCGCCCGGGCTTACGGTAGTTCACGGTCAGAACGAAGCTGGAAAATCTGCCCTCCGCGCCTTCATGCGTGTGGTCTTGTTCGGTTTCCCGCAACGTCGTTCGCCAGACCGTGCCATTTATTACTACGAACCCACGTTACCCGGTGGAGCTGCCGGCGGGGTCCACATAACGAACTCATCCGGCGATCCGTACCTTATCCACAGAGTCGAGGGCACCCGCGGCGGGCCGGTCACGATCTCTGGCACTCGGGATGGAGCAGAAGACCTCCTCAGAGAGTTGACCGGCGACGTGGACGACGCGTTCTACCAAAATGTCTTCAGCATCAGCCTCTCAGAGCTTCAATCGTTCGAAGCACTCGGTCGTGGTGAGATCACCGAGAGGATCTACTCCGCCGGCCTCGGCATCGGCAATATCAGTCTCCGGGACGTATCGAAACAGCTCGACGACCGCATTTCGAAATTTCGTCGCGTTCGGTCCGGATCGTTATTCGATCTAGAGAAAGAGTTAAGCGCCGCTCAGGGTGAGCTAGATGACCGGCGCCGTGAGTTATCCGGGTACGAGAGGATTTCTGATGATCTCCGTGCCTTCCAAACCCTGGCATCTGAACTTGAAGAACGTCTAATTTATCTCAGGACAGACGAATCACGTGCCCTACGACTCTTAAAATTACGGGATCCTTGGCTCATAGCACAGCGTGTCAGGAATGATCTCAATCAACTTCCAGACACGTCAAAATTTCCGCCCGGCGGACTCGAACGCCTAGCCGAATATAAACATTCTTTAAATCAGCTAGAGGAACAGAAAATTAAGGGGGAGCGAAACGAACGGGAACGAGAACGCCACGTATCCGGCCTTCCTGTGGTCGAAGTGTTCATAGATCGCGAAGATGATGTGCGACACACCGTATCGCGCATCGGGGCTTACGAGACAGTTACTAAGGAGTTGCCCGGGCTTGTCGCCAGTGCGAACGAAACAGAGCAACGGGTCATGCGTGATCTCGCCTCCATCGGGCCAAAATGGACTGCTGAGAAACTGGGACAGTTTGTTGATCCAGCGGGTTCAATCGCAAAAATACAGACCGCTGCAGAGGCCAAAGACGAGGCAGGACGAACGAGTTCAAGCGCCTACGGGGACCTAGAAGCATCAGAAAAAGATGTCCGTGAGGCCACCGAAAAACTCGACGTCGCCGATAACCACCTCCGGTCAATAGCGGATATCCCAGCAGAAACCATAGACGAGCTCAAACGCAAACGGGACCGACTCACTCGCCTTCAAGGTGCAATCGCTGACCTTGACCAGGATCAGACACGCCCCACGGGATCGATCGCGGTTTTCTCCTCGCGAAACGCGTTGATTCTCGGATTGGCGCTGATCGTTATCGGACTGGCTGGTATCGTCTGGGCTGTCGCAGTATCAGAGGTCACCGGAGTTGTAATTGGTTCGGTCGCTACTCTCACAGGCGCGTTCCTGACCATAAAATCCGGTCGCCAAGAGCTGGCTATCGGTACAACCGAGCCAGATGTGGTCGAAGAAATTGACTTGATTTCTACAGAACTTGGCTTGACGCCACCAATAACGGGACGACTTATCGTAGAAGTCGGCAACGCTTTAATTCGCGATATTGAACGCAAGAGCGAATCCACAAGGTTGGCGGAAGATGCCGATATTGCGCTGGCAAACTTAGAAAACGCACAGACAGAGCTAACAACGGCGAGGGGCCGAATAAAAGCGGCCAGTGAGAACCAGCAAAATACAGACAAGGCTTGGGCCACGTTATTGCAGGAGTTGGAGTTTCACACCCACTTCCAAAGAGTTGACGCCCTTACCAGCATTAACAGCCTCAGTGATTTGCGGCGAGACCTACAGCGATCCACTGATATTCGAGAACGCGTTGACCGTATGGAGGAGCACAACTCCGATACGAACCTCCTACTGACCTCGATACTTGAAAAAGCCGGTCCCACTCCAATGGGTTCTGGAGATGGGCTGGCCGCACTTCGTGACCTAGAGAGGCGATGGACAGATCACAGCGAATCGCTGGGAGACCGCCGGAGGATCGAGGGAGAGTCGAAAACCTGGTTGGACGAACGCGAAGACTTAGAGTTGGCAATTGGAAAGGCAAAGGTCGAGATCGCCAATCTCCTGGATACCGCTGGCTGCAAGTCAGCGGACGAGTTCAGGATTGTTGCTGCTGACGCCGAGGCGCGACTAGAACTCGAAAACGAACTTGAAACGATCAAACGAACCGCTCCCGACCTTTTTTCCCCCGAGGCTAAGGAAATTGACACCGCTCTGGAATCAACGGATCCCGGAACCTTGGGAACAGAGCTTCAGCTGCTCAATGAGAAGGTCGTAACGACCGGCGAGGAACGCGACTCCGCCGTCGGCCAGGCCGGTGAGGTCAGGGCGGCGCTGAAACAGATGGAGACCGAGGCAGAAGTCGCCAGGCTGCACTCGCACATCGACGAACTTACAGAACGCCTCCGTGAAGATGCACGCCAGTGGAGCGTCCTTACCGTGGCGCGATCCCTTTTGGACCAGACACGCGAAGAGTTTCAGGAGGAGCGGCAGCCCTCTCTCTTACTGACGGCCTCCCGTTACTTCAGCCAGATGACCAGCGGCCGGTACTCCAGTGTCCGGGCCGTGATCGGCGAAGAACGGTTCGAAGTCGTCACAACCGAAGGTAGACCAGTGCGTCCAGAACACCTCAGTCGCGGTGCGGCTGAGCAACTATGGCTGTCCATACGCTTCGCGCTGGTCGACGAGTACGGATCAAGGTCACCGCTTCCGGTGGTACTGGACGATCTTCTCGTCAACTTCGACCCGGAACGAGCGGCGGCGGCGTGCACGGCCATATCCGCTTTGGCGGAACGACAGCAAGTCATATTCCTCACCTGCCAGCCATCCACAGTATCGATGCTGGAAGAGGCGGTCGGCGCGAACCCGGGTGCCAGCATGTCCACCATTGACCTGGACGCCCCGGCGGGTGGAGTGCAAATAGAACCGACGGTCGAAGTGACCGAATCCCCAGCCCCAAAAGAGGCCCCAGAAGTAACTCCCGAAACCACGACACCGCCAACTCGTTCCGGCATGCAACCGCTGCTTTAAGACCCTCTAATACTGGTTCGTATGGGATTGGGTATGGCGTTAACCCGCATCGGCATCGGTATCCTTCCCGTTATACGGGACCTCCTACCAAACGTACCCTGATCGTAGGCGTGACTCCACGTCCAACGTGTTTTGCATTGATCCGCTCGTAAATACGCGGTCCTTGCAGACTCAAAATAGACACAGGGACACGGGCTATCGAACCCGATTCATCCATGCGTCAGGATTCCGGCTCGATAGCCCGTAAACCGGGATGCGCAATCCCAGCGCGGCCGTCGATGAACGCCTACGCGCTGCACCTTTCGATGCGTTTCGAAACCTGCAAGCCCTCTGCGAATCACAGGCTCCCGACTTCCACCTGATCGCCGGTGGCGTGTTCGACCTTGCAGACCGCAGCGTCTACGCCCAACTCGCATTCCATGATGGCCTAGCCGCGATCGCCAGCTCCGGCATACCTGTCTACCTCGCCCAGGGCCCGGAAGACCCTGCCGCCGCCTGGCTTCCGACCATCGACTGGCCGGAAGGCGTACACGTTCTGGGAGGCCGACATGACTGGTTCGCCATCACAAAGGACGACGAGACCATTGCTCAATATAATCACTTATACAGTCGTAGATCTCATCACCCAGTCCCTCGATATAATTCCCACCAGTTCATCACCGTCCATAACCAGAATCTGGTTAACACGATGATTCGCGATCAAGCCAACCGCCATAGCTATTGAATCGTCAGGCCTCACAACAAAGAGCGGCGGCTTCGCCATAACCACCGACACCGGAGTCTTCGCCCACAGATCACGGTGCACGACCTCCAGATCCTGTAGCGCAACGATTCCGACGACGCGACCAGACTCCACCACCGGCACCGAGCGTCGCGTGAACGGAATCATGTACTCATCCACCAGGGCCGATATCGACGTAGCCGGATCTACCGGACGCTCGGATTTCGACATCACGGCGCTGACCGGCACGTCATACAGGGTTCTACGACAACTACCTCGACGCACCGATGCGGCCGAATCCTTCAGATACCAACCGATGAAACCCATCCACAAGCCAGACATCACGTTGTCGGTGATCGCTATCACCACCCCCGCGCCAACCAGCAACCAGCCGAACCCAATGCCCACGGAGGCAGCAATCCTGGTTGCCCGTGACATGTCGCCCATGCTGCCCCAGAGGATCGATCGCAAGACCCGCCCCCCATCCAGAGGAAACCCCGGCAGCAGGTTGAACACGCCTACAAGAAGGTTGGCGAAAGTGAAATAGATCAGCACTCCCTCTACGGGAGAATCGTCGGCGACAATACCCGCCCGCAACGCAAGGAATCCGATCAGCGAGAGCCCAAGGCTGCTCGCCGGACCAACGATGGCGATCACAAACTCGTCCCTTGCGGAGCGTGTCTCACCACCGATGTCACTCACTCCGCCGAATATGAAGAGCGTGATACTGCGTACCGGCATGCCCCTGGCGATGGCCACGATCGAGTGCGCCAGTTCGTGAACAAGAATGGATGCGAACAGCGTCAAAGCTGCGACCGCTGCCGTTAGCCAGTAGGTGAGCGCACCCCAGCGCGGGTAATCGGCGGGAAACCAGTTATCTGCCAGCGTCCACGTGATCAAAGCGAACGCGAACACCCACGTGTAGTGGACGCTGATATCTACGCCGGCAACTCTGGTGAGCCTGAAAGAACCGTTCATGCAGAGATTGTTCCTGATTCCTGTGGTTCCCGTAAATCCTGAATATCAATACCTGGGCATCTAACCGCCCCAGGTTCGCTTAAGTAGACCGGCCATTCTGCGACTAACATGTCTCTTATGGACCTCTATCTTGTACGCCACGGCGACACCCAGCTCGGACCGGACGGCCTTTACCCAGATCCCGCCCATCTCAGTGAGAGCGGCCACGCCCAGGCACGTGCCCTAGTCCCAAGACTAAGGTCAATCAACCCGGACGTCCTTATTACCAGCGGCATGGAACGCGCTAACGAGACGGCAGCGCCATTCGTCGAATCCTCCAGAGTTCAACCGCTGTTCGTTCCCGAGTTCGACGAGATAGGCATCGGGAATCTGCGGTCCCGAAATCTGTCTGTGCTACAGGCAAAGCTATCGCAGCGACCTCGTGTTTCCGACTTCTCTGAGTTTGACGGCGAATCTTCAACAGAGTTTGCGGAACGCGTGCTCGGGGGATTTCGGAACCAGGTCCTTGATCAGTACGACGATGGGCTGCGAGTTGCCCTGGTCATACACGGCGGTCCTATTAACGTCATTCTGCAGTGGGTCGAGAACGGGAACTTTTCGGGCACGCTCTCACGAAATATTAAGACCGCATCCGTGAGCCTCATGAGACGTCGGGCGAATGGGCTTGAGATTGTCTACGAGTCCGATACGTCGCATCTGGACGACCCAGACTAGCTCGACCCGGAATCGCCAGAAGGCCCAGAAGTTCCAGAGGTCCCCGGCACATGATCGCCCCCACTCTGCCCCAGCGACTCCATCAGCTTCGTCATCCCGTCGAACCATTTCTGCTGCGTCGACGCATCCCAGTTCGGGTTAAAGTCCGGATATTTTCTTAGTACCATCTCGGCGATCGACAGGCCCGGAACCGACACCGACGCAGCGACCACAGCCGGAGCCGAGGGCTGTGCAACGGGGCGCTCCACCGGCTGCTGCCTGGTCCGGTTCGAGCTGCTGGACGCCCGCCGCGACACGTGCCGTCCGGCCAGGATATAAGTAGACAGCTCCACACCCGCGTCCTGCGCAGCCTGAATAAAGAACGCCTCGCACTTGGCGAGTACTCCCTGTTTGGCTCCAAACCTCTGGAATGCTTCCCTGAACTGCGCACGTGTAGCGCGTCCCAGGTCCAGGTCAAACACGGGCCGATAGTGCAAACGCAACAAAGCCGCAAGCGCAGCTTTTCGCTCCTCGCCCTCAAGGTTGGCCAGGTGCTCAAGGTCCTGGGTAGGTCGCCCGTTTTCGTCCACAAGATCCAGTGCGCGGAGCGATGTCATCAACTGGATTCCCGTACTTCCGGACGCACGCTGGCCCCAGACGCTTCGATCTATACGGGCCGGCATCCCTTCTCCGAGATATTCCAAAAAATTCCGGAACGTCCGGTATGGGACATATGGGGGAATCGTGGGGGTAGGAGAAGTCACGTTTATCACGATGGGAAACTGGGAAGGGTTCAATCGTACCGGGTCCAAACTATCCCAGCCACATTCCAAAGTCAATGCACATTAAGAATGTGGCTTTTTTCATTCTGGACAGTTTTGGAAACTACTTTTCAGACCGTCCAGAATGTTCCCCAGAACAGCCGGTAAGTCCCTCCCCACTCTAGCGGGAGTAAGTCCACCCGGCAGACCCAACTCTAGAGACGGGAGGCTGGCATGCTCTTACCGGTCCACTCAATAGCTCCTGACCCTGATCAGCCGCGTAAACTCCCCCGCAAGGGACGTAGCGCCAATACATCAGACGACTTGCGCAACCTTGAGTTGCGCCAGCCGTTGATCGTCCGTCCAAACCCGGCGCACGCAAGCGATTCCGACGCCGCCGCTTACGTCGTGATCGTGGGCGAACGCCTCTGGATGGCTGCACGGCGCGCCGGCCTCACCGACATCGACGTACAGGTCCGATCCGGTGTCGAAGACCAAGAAGTACGCGAGCTTCAGCTCAGCGAAAACTACCACCACGAAAAGATCCCGGCTATGCAGCTCGGGCGCGCCTTCCTTGAGTACAGAGAAGAGCACTCCGTCACGCAGCAAGAGTTGGCCCGTCGGACCTCGATCACCCCGGGGACGATCCACCATTACGAGAGCCTGATCCGAAACCTGGACCCGGAACTCGGCAAGAAGGTGGACTCCGGCGAGCTCACGTTCAAGGAAGCCCGCAGCATCGCCGACATAGACGACTACGCACGCCAGCGCGAGATCGCTGGCCCGTTCGTCTCAGGCCAGTTGAGTTCGGTCTACGTCGAGCGGATCGTTGGACGGGCAAAAAACTTCCCGACCAAATCCATCGACGATCTCTTGGACGAAGTGGTAAACGGTGCCAAACCTGCGCCGGAGCCGGAACCCGCTCCTCTGCCGAGGGCGCCGGAACCGGTGATCCACCAGCGGAAGGACCTTGAAGGCATGCTCCTGCAACTGGCGGGACAGCTCGACGGCCTGCCGCTGCAGACCATCCCGGAGTACCGAAGGCTCAAACTCGTCTCCACGCTCCGTATCCTGGACAGCCGAGTGCAGCTTGCACTCCATCACCTGTCCGGGGCGCAGATCGCCGGTGCCGGCATGCCTCCCGCACTGGTGGGAGCAGCCTCCCGGAGATAGGCCACAAACCCTACGACAAAACCGCCCGGCGCCCCCCCCCCCCCCCCCCTTCAACCCCCGGCCTTCCCCCCCCCCCCCCCCCCCCCCGGGGGGGGGGGTTTTTTTTCTTGTTTATTTCCGCGTTTCTTGGGGCGAAGCGGGCCGTGTCATTTCTTCCTTAACAAAAATCTAAA
>Ga0114999_10001574_pt1 | contig 31515 bp, 31 predicted proteins | sample ArcticOcean_MG_C_3_FD_89820 | JGI IMG/M metagenome (GOLD analysis project Ga0114999, IMG submission 89820) | Marine microbial communities from western Arctic Ocean - ArcticOcean_MG_CB8_126 | ecosystem: Environmental > Aquatic > Marine > Oceanic | place: Arctic Ocean: Canada Basin | collected...
CAGCGCGGGCGTACGTAAGCTGAGAGTGTCGGTGCCGCTGGTCGGCTCGGTCACGCCGAAGGCCTGCAGGCGCAGATCGCCGGTGGCGATCTTGGGCAGGTAGGTTTGTTTCTGGGTATCGCTGCCGTGGCGCAAGATGGTGCCCATCGTATACATCTGAGCGTGACAGGCGCCGCCATTGCAGCCGCTGTGGTGGATTTCCTCCATGATTGCGGAAGCTTGCTGCACGCCCAAGCCGCTGCCGCCATAGCTCTCTGGAATCAGCGCAGCGAGGAACCCGGCCTGCGTCAACGCATTGACGAAGTCTGTCGGGTAGGTGCGCTCGCGGTCGTGTTCGCGCCAATACTCACCGGGGAATTCGGCACACAACCGGCGCACGGCATCGCGGATGTCGGAAAAACTCTCTCCGCTGACAGCGAGGTCTTCTGCGGTCGCCATGGTTAACTCCTGAGCGGTAGGCCCGAAAGGGATCTTAATGCCGGATCTGGCGGGATTGGTCTAGCGGGGCCGGGTTAGACCCATGTTCGACTCGCGGTCGACCCTCGTTCGACTCTTGGGCGCGCTAGCTGATAAAGGGGGAGCAGATCCAGACCATAAACCGACTCGAACAGCGAGAGATCGCGGACCGACGGGAACGCCCAGGCGGAAATCGCGGCAAAGACCACGAATATCGTAATCCCAGTTGCCATCACGTGATTGTCGTTCGCGCGATGGCTGGCGCCGGGTTCATGATCACCGGCGGAATACGCGGTAATATCGGAGTCGCGGTCCATAGAGAGGACTCTACGTAGCAGGACCCTTGTATTCAAGAAAACCACCCGATCGTGTCATTCAAATAACTCCTTCAAATAACTCATTCAATAGCTGTGGACACCTCTGAGCATGCGTAAGGTTCGCCTCATCCTCTATGGCTTGATTCCGGTGGTGGCGCTGCTCGGCTTGGCCGCATGGTGGTTGGGCCCGGATCGCGCGGTCCGTATCGTTGAAGATGCTACGGCGGTTAGCGTCGGCGGGCCGTTCGAGATGCTCGACCATCGCGGTCAGGCGGTAACCGAGCAGGTGCTGCTCGGTTACCATACGTTGATCTATTTCGGCTACACCGGCTGTCCTGACGTTTGTCCGACCGAGCTGAACACGATGGCGCAGGCGATCGATACGCTACCGCCGAAGCAGGTGGCGCGCGTTCAACCGGTGTTCGTGACGGTTGATCCCGAGCGCGACACGGTGGCCGTGCTCGGCGCTTATGTAGCTGCGTTCCACCCGCGCATGATCGGGCTCACCGGCACGGCCGAACAGATTGCGGCAATGAAGAAGGCCTACCGGGTCTATTCGCGGAGCCTGGAGAAGGATGACGACGGCGCCTACCTGGTCGATCACTCGACCTTCATTTTCCTGATCGGCCCCGACGGCCGTTTTCTCGAATTGCTGCGGCCCCAGCTGTCGATCGAGGAGATGGCGGACCGGGTGCGGCGACGGCTTGGTTGAACCAACTAATGAAATCGTCGGAGCAGGGGAATCCTAACGCGCGATCGTAAAGTCCGGGTTCCCTTCGAACTCGGGAGTCGTTTTGGGATTGGCGATTATCCGTTGTTGCGAATGGCCAATTATTGTGTTCACAATTTTGGTGGATAAAGCTGTGACTAACGTTCATGGCGAGAGGCACGCCATGGCAGAAGCAACGTTGCCTAAAAAATAGGCAATAACGATAAAGCTTTGATAAACAATAATATTTTTATGTAAAGGTCGCTTTACCGTAACATTACCACGGGTATTCCCCTTGAGGTGTTAGGGAAAAGGCAATTGTGCGTAGGAAAGGCCGATCTGGGTTACTGGCGGCGGTATTGCGCCGTGGATATTCCCGCGAAATCTAGTTTCGCCGACCGGGGGATTTGATAATGATTTGGCGCATGAGCCGTACCGTCATCATCTTGCCGGGTACCGTACTGCTGTTCGTGCCTGGCGCGATATTATGGGCGACTGCCACAACCACGTGGGCGGAGAATCCGGCATCGGCCGGCGATTGGCCATTTTGGCTTGCGGTGGTCCTTTTCGTTCCCGGCATGATTTTGGCGGGGTGGACTTCTCGGCTGTTCCTGCGGGTCGGCGAAGGCACGCCTGCGCCCTGGGAACCCCCGAAAAACCTGGTAGTCCGAGGGCCGTATTGTTACGTCCGTAACCCGATGATCAGCGGCGTTATGATTTTGCTGGTCGCAGAAGCGCTGGTGCTCCGGTCGTGGCCCATTTTTTTGTGGGCGGCGCTCTTTTGCGTGGTGAATACGATCTATTTCATGTGGTCTGAGGAACCCGGCCTGGAGCGGCGTTTCGGCGAAGATTACCGGCGCTACAAAGCAAGCGTCCCGCGTTGGATCCCGCGCGTGCGACCCTGGGAACCGTCATGATTAGCGAAAGCTCGGAAGACCGGGGGTGGGCGACATAAACGCCGATAGCAGACAGGCCTTGTCGCCCAGACCGATCCTGCGGCGGACTCGACGGGTGTAATCACGCCATCGTGTCTGCGTTACGTCGCTACCGATGTAAAAATGAATCCGGTATGTCAGCCGGAGTCGAGACCGCGTGACCAGCGATTACCTGAGTTCTAGGGATGCCCAATCCTGGGTGCCCGACCGGCCGTGCGGCGGGCGGGCGGCGGCTATTGAACGCACCCGGCAGCGCATGCAGGTGACCGATCAATGGCACGATTCACAATTGCTGGGCCGGCGCGGGCCGATCGGCTGCGTTGCGCTGGAGATCACCCAGCGCTGCAATCTGGACTGCACGCTGTGCTACCTGTCCGAGAGTTCCGAAGCGGTTAAGGACCTGCCGATCGAGGTCGTCTTCCGGCGCATTGACCTAATCGCCGAGACGTATGGACCGGGGACCAACGTCCAAATCACCGGTGGCGATCCCACTTTGCGCGATCGTCGCGAATTGGTCGCAATTTGCCGCCGTCTGGTCGCGCGCCGCCTTAAGCCGGCTTTATTCATCAACGGGATCCGCGCCGATCGGGCGCTGCTCACCGAACTGGCCGCGGCCGGGCTGGTCGACGTCGCCTTTCATGTCGATATGACGCAGCAGCGGCCGGGATACGCCAGCGAGGCTGCGCTCAACAGCGTGCGGGAGGACTACATCGAGCGGGCGCGTGGTCTTGGCATCGCGGTCGTGTTCAACACCACGGTGTTTGCCGGCAATCTCGACGACATACCCGCGCTGGCGCGTTTCTTCGCCGATCATGCCGACGTCGTCGGGCTGGCGTCGCTCCAGCCGCACGCGGGGGTGGGACGCGGCGTCGAGGACGGGCCGTCGGATAATATCAGCGCTGACGCGGTCGTCGCGGCGGTCGAGGCCGGGCTTGGTTGCAGCTTGGCTGTGGGCGCCATCCAGGCGGGCCACGCGCGCTGCAATCGCTCCGGCGCTGTTCTGGTCGCTGGCGGCGCAGCCGTCCCGCTGGTCGGGGAGCCAAACTTTGCTGCGGCGATGATTGCCGCCAGTGGGGCGTTCCATCCGGATCGCCGGGATCTGGTTCGGGCGCTGCGCGAGATCATCGTTTGGGCGGCCCGCCGGCCACAGCTGTGGCCGGGCGTGGCTGCTTGGGGGATCGGACGGTTGTGGGCACTGCGCCGCGGGTTGGGCCCTGGGCGGTTCCGGATCCGCAAGCTCTTTATTCTTCGTCCACGATTTCATGGACGCTGACCGCCTCGAACCTGACCGCCTGAAAGCCTGTGCCTTCACCGTGGCGACCGAAAGCGGACTGGTTCCTATGTGCCTGCACAACGCCCGGCGGGATGCCTTCATACTCGCGCCGGTGCGGCTTGCCGACGCAGACGGCGAGCAGCACTGGGATCCAGCCACCGGTCACGCGGGTGGCGACAGGATGATGAGCGGTGCTGTGACGCTAAACCGCAAGACGGCGAAGGGACGCGCCCGGCTGGCGCTGGCGCGCCCAGAACGGCTTCAGAACAAGCGGTTCGCAACCTGACGGCCAACAACGTTCAGCAGCATCTCCTTGACCAGCGTTTGCTCGAAATGGTCTTCGGAAAGCGGGGCGATCGTCGGCGCTCGGAAATCGGTGTTGCCATCAAATCCTAATGGGACGCTTCGCGCACCGCGATTGATGCCTTCGTCGAACCATTTCGTCTTCGCCAGCAATTGGATCGCATCGCCGCGCAGCGGCATGCTGTCGGTGGGCCACCGGCCAATGATGTAGCCGTAGATATAGGACCACCATTGCACATGATCAGTGAGCGGCCGCGCCAACGCCTCCCATTGCCGCAGCGAATTCGCGACGTCTTTACCGTCGGTGACGATCGCTGCCAACGCCATGGCGTTGGTGAAGGCCATATTGGCGGCCTGCCCGAGATTTGGCGGCATTCCATGCGCAGCATCGCCCAGAATGGCGACGCGACCGTCCGACCAAGTCCGGCATCGGATGTAGCCGATTCGATCCCAGCGGCCATCCTCACGGAAGCGGTTGACCAAATCTTCCTGGAGCGGAAACGTCTCGCGCCAGAAGTCTCGATCGATGGGGATCTTTCGCCCGCGTTCGTCCTCGATCGGCGCGCTGAGGAAGATGTAGTTCTCGCCGTCGGTGCAGGGGTTGTAGAGAAGCCGCCACGGACCGTGCCAATACTCGGTAATGATATCCTCGGGATCGCCACTCTTGTGCTGGATGAGCATCCGGATTCCAGCTTCGATCCCGTAGTCATGAATCCGGGTTGCATAAAGGCTCTCGCGTAAGCGTGAGTAGACCCCGTCGGCAGCAACAATCAGATCGGCATGACGTTCTTCGCCGCTTTCCAAAACAAGGACGCCTTCGCGCGCGACGGAAACCGCGGTGGAGGAGGTGCGTATCGTCACACCCTCGGCCACGGCGCGATCGATGAGGGCCTGGTAGAGGTCGGCCCGCGGCGGCAGTAGGAGGCCGTCTTCCGCAGTCATCTGCCGGGTCATGAGGATGGTCCCCTCCTGATCGGCAATGCGCCATTCCTTGATCACTTTCGCACGCCGGACGGCGTCATCGTACGCGCCGACCATCTGTAACGACTTCAAGCCGTTACCCCACAGCCAAATACCGGCGCCAAACATGCGCAGATCAGCGTTTCGCTCGTGTAGCGTTACTTGCCAACCCAACTGAGCCATCCGCACGGAAAGTGCAAGGCCGGACAAGCCGGCGCCGGCAATCTCTACGGTGGGTCCTTTACTACTCATCGCAATCCCCTCGGTTTCTGGTTGCCAGGCTCGTTCGACGACGAGACCCCAACGCGTCCGTTTCACGCGTCGGGGGTTCTCCTAGCACACGCGCTGGCGTAGAGCATCTGTCTGAGACTCGGGGTGATCTTTAGGTTTGGTGTGTGGGTCCAACCAAACATTGGTTAGTCGACGGCGGTCTCGCTAAGCGCTGGCGGCAGACCAAACTGATGGCGCCGACGACGTGCGTTTGTATACTCGGCGCGAAGCTTGCAGCTAATCAATGGGGAAGACGATGACGCAGTCGGACATGGACTATGCGACGGTGCTCGAAAAGATAAACGCCATCAATGCGGGCAAACACCGCCGTAATCATCCATTGTGGATCTCGCTCCTAGGGGGCGAACTAAGCCGGCCGCAGGTGATGGAGTTTTTGCGCCAATTCAGCGTCATCCCGCTGTACAACCACTTCTATCATGGGCCGCTTTACGTGAGTTGTCCCAACCCGAAATGGCGCGCCCGCATGGCCGAGGTCGTCTACGAAGAGGGCACCGGCAATCTTTACTCGAACGGCGTGCCGCATTGGCAGCTCTACATCCAGATGGGCGAGGCGTTCGGCATTAGTGCCGAGGAGATGTATGCGACCGAGTACGGCGCCGGTGCCCTGTCGGTTCGTTCGTATCTGACCGCAACCTGCGACCGTAGTTTCCTTGAAGGGGTCGCCGCCACATCACTTGCCGGCGAAGCTCAAGTGCCCGGGACCGCCGGCAAACTCTCGGACCTTTTCGTCGAGCACTACGGACTGACCCCCGAGCAAGCCATGTTCTACGCCGTTCACGAAGAGGCCGACCGCGACCACTCCGAAGCCGGGCTCGAGTTTCTGCGCGAGTTCGCAAAAACCGACATGGATCTCGACCTCGTGGTCCGTACGGTGCGTGACGCCGTGGAGGTGAACTGGTGGATGTATAGCGATATTCACCGGCGCATCGAAGACATCGAATAAGCCGTTCACCTTGCCGAGCGCTACTCGGCGGATGCAAGCATCTCTTCGTTTGCGGTAGGACCGAGACCCTCGACGAGATGCTGTTCCCTTAAGTCGACGTCGCTCCTGCTTATTTGAGCACGGCCATGTGAACGGGTTGGCCGATGCCGAGGTGAGCGGCTTCGAGATATTGTTCAGACAGGGTCGGGTGGGGATGGATGGTGAGTGCCAAGTCTTCGAGGGTCGCGCCCATTTCTATGGCGAGAACACCCTCGGCGATGAGGTCGGAGGCGTGGGGCCCAACGATGTGGACGCCGCGCACGACATCGCCGGCCTGGTCGGCGATGATCTGCAGGAAGCCGTTGCTGGCGTTGAGCGTTTTGGCCCGTCCCGATGCGGTGAGCGGGAAATTGGCTATCTTGACTTTGATTCCTTCGGCCTTGGCCTCGGCCGCGGTGAGGCCGGCGCTGGCGACCTCGGGATCGGAGAACACCACCGCCGGGATAGCGGCCGGTTGAAACGCCACCTTGCGGCCGCACAACGCTTCGGCGGCAATGATGGCCTCGGCCGAGGCTTTGTGCGCCAGCGCCGGGCCCGGCGTTATGTCGCCGATGGCGGCAATGTGATCGGTGATGCGGCGGTCGGGGCGGACTTGGATGAGACCGTGATTGTCGAGTTCGATCTTGGCCCGGTCGAGCCCGAGATCGCCGCTATTGGGCTTACGGCCGACCGCGACAATCACCTTGTCGACAGCGAGTTTCTTGACGCCGTTTGGGGTATCGACGATGAGCTTGCCGCCGGCGAACGCCGACGCGGTGGATTTGGCGACGAGATCGACCTTTAACTCGGCGAGGCGTTTTTCGATCGGCTTGGCGATGCGCCGGTCCATCGTCGGCAACACCCCGTCGAGCGCCTCGACGATGGTGACCTTGCTGCCTAGCTTGGCGAGCGCGGTGCCGATTTCGAGGCCGATATAGCCACCACCGATAATTGCCACCCGCTTGGGCAACTCCTTGAGATCGAGCGCGCCGGTCGAATCGAGGACGTTGCCGCCGTTGACCTTGAAGTCGGGCAGCGTGACCGGGCGCGATCCGGTGGCTAGCACCAGATCGCGGAACTTGAGAAACTTGGCCTGGCCATCGTGGGTCGACACGACGGCTTCATCGGCCTTGGTCAGCCGCATATCGCCGGCAACGACACGGACCCCGGCTTTGTCGAGCAGGCCGCGCACGCCATCGGTCAGGCCGCCAACCAGCTTGGCCTTCCAATCCTGGAACGCGGTCATATCGATACCGGAATATTTGGCCTTGAGCCCGTAGGCGGCCCCGTCCTCACCAATGCGGTGGGCGAGATCGGCAGCTTCGATCAACCCCTTGCTGGGGATGCAGCCCACTCGCAGGCAAACGCCGCCGACACCGGCGACACCGTCGCGATCGACCAGCGTGACCTGGCGTCCGAGCTGAGCGGCCCGCAGCGCAGCAACATAACCACCGGGGCCCGCGCCAACGACGACAAAGTCGGCGGCCTCGGCAATCTGGCCGACAACCATTAGATGTATCCGAGGATGCGGGTGGGTTTTTCTAGCAGTTCGGTGACGGTGCGGACGAAGGTCCAGAGGTGCTCGCCGTCGTTGAGACGGTGATCGGTGGAGGCGCAGATAGGCAGCACTGGCCGCACAGCCGGTTCGCCATTGACCGGGATTACTTCGTCGCGGATCGCCCCGAAGCCGGCGATCGCGGCCTCGGGTGGGCGGATGATCGGCGTGCCCATGCGCGCACCGTAGCTGCCGAAATTGGTGATCGTGAAAGTGCCGTTGGTGAGTTTGTCGCGCGGAATCTTACGGGTGCGGGCGAGCTCGGCGAGCTCGCTGATCTCGATTGCCAGATCGAAGATAGATTTCATATCGGCATCGTGCAGCACGGGCACGATCAACCCGGCCTCGGTGGCGGTGGCAACGCCGATATTGTAGCGCTTGCGGTAAACGATCTCGCCTTTCTCCATATCGAACGTCGCGTTCATCGACGGCACCTTCTTGAGCGCCAGAACGCAGGCCTTGATAAAGAAAGGGAGGTAAGTGAGGCGGACGCTTTGCGCCGCGAAATCGTCCTTGAGGCTGGTGCGGGCGGCAACCAGCTCGGTTGCGTCAGCCTGGTACCAATCGATGATGTTGGGCACCTGCAGACTCGCGGTCATGCTTTCGGCGATGGTCTTGCGCAAGCCCCTGAGCTGGACGACCTCATCGGTACGATCTGGCGGCGCCACGTGCACGGTGATCGGCCGTGGCACCGCGGCAACCGCGGACGGGGTTGCCGGTTGCGCCGCGGTCGGTGCCGGGCTCGCGGCGGCACGGTCAACGTCCTCGCGGGTAATCCGCCCCTGCGGGCCGCTGCCGGGAACCGTGGTCAGATCAACGCCGAGCTCGACCGCACGCTTGCGGGTCGCCGGTGCGGCGAGTACTCGGCCACCCCGGGCCGGTGCTGCCGTAGCGGGCTCTACTGTTGCCGTTTGAACTGGCGCGGCCGCGGCCGGTGATGGGGTCGGTACTGCCGGCGCGGGAGGGGCGGGCTCTGGTTTTGCCGGCGTTGTTCCAAATTCTGCGGACTGGGTTTCGATGACCGCGAGCAACTTGCCAACCGCGATGACATCGCCGGGGCCACCGCCGATGGTTTTTAGTATGCCGTTGACCGGCGCCGGTATCTCGACCACGGCTTTATCGGTTTCGACCTCGACCATGATCTGATCGGCGCGGACCGCAGCACCTTGCTCGACAACCCAGCGCACGATTTCGCCTTCGCCGAGTCCTTCGCCGATATCTGGGAGATTGAATTGATAATCGCTCATTGTCCGTTAAGGGTCCTCTCGGCGGCGGCCACGACCTGGTTGACGTTGGGGATATAGAACTCTTCGAGACCGTGCAGCGGGTAGGGCGTGTCGGGTGCCGACACACGCTGAATCGGCGCCTCCAGCGAATAGAACGCCATCTCCTGGATTAGGGCGACGACCTCGGAACCGAAGCTCGCACTCTCAGGCGCTTCCTGCAAAATCACGACGCGGCCGGTTTTCTCGGCGGCTTCGATTACACCGTCGATATCGAGCGGCACCAGCGTGCGGAGATCAATGACGTGGGCGCTGATGCCCTTCTCGGCCAGGATATCAGCGGCCTCCTCGGCCAGAATCACCGAGGCGCTCCAGGCGAATATCGTCACATCCGTACCCTCGCGGGCAACCCGGAGTTTGCCGAACGGAACGGTGTAGTCGCCCTCGGGAACCTCGCCGGTGATCAGGCGATAGCCCTTGAGCGGTTCGAGGAACATCACCGGGTCGGGATCGCGGATCGCCGAGAGCAGCAGGCCCTTGGCGTCGTAAGGATTGGACGGCAGGACGATCTTGAGGCCCGGCGCCTGCACAAACTGCGCTTCGATCGCATCAGAATGCAGTTCCGGGGTTTTGACGCCGCCGCCGAATGGCGCGCGGATGGTTATCTGGGCGGGGTGCGAGCCGCGCGAACGAAAGCGGGTGCGCGCGATCTGCTGGCAGATCTGGTGAAAGGCCTGGTGCGAAAAACCGAGGAACTGCATTTCGGCAACCGGGACCAGGCCCGAGAAAGCAAGTCCCAGCGCCGATCCGGCGATGACGGCTTCGGCCAGCGGCGTGTCGACGACGCGTTGCGAGCCGAAGAACTGCTGCAATCCGTCGGTGGCGCGAAAAACGCCGCCGAGGTGGCCGACGTCCTCGCCCAAAATAATGACCCGCTCATCGCGCTGCATCTCCAGTTTGAGCGCGTCGCGAATCGCTTCCACCATGTTCATTTGCGGCATCGGCCAATTTCCTCCCTGCGCGTTGGAGCGCTGGTTTCTTTATTACGCTGTCTCATCGAGCTGCTTGAGACGCCAGGTGGCGCTGGCGTTGGCGCTCGAGCAGTGGCGGGCGTTCGGCATAGACTTCCTCGTAGAGATCGCCGGCCTCCGGCTCCGGATAAGCGAACGCCTTCTCGTAGGCTTGTTCAACTTCGGCGGCGACTTCCTCGCGCATCGTGGCGCCGAGCGTGTCGTCCCATTTGCCTTGCGCGGCGAGGTATTTCTCGACCCGTTCGATCGGGTCCTTGGCTTGCCATTTTTCGCGCTCGCGCGGGTCGACATAGCGGGTGGGATCGTCGGCCGTGGTGTGCGCGCCCATGCGGTAGGTGCGTGATTCGATCAGCGTCGGGCCTTCTCCGGCCCGGCCCCGGGCGACGGCCTCGGCGGCAACGGCGTAGGCGGCAAAAAGATCATTGCCATCGACCGTGACTCCGGGAAAGCCATAGCCCGGCGCGCGCGAGGCAAAATCAGTGGTCGCGGTTTGGATCGCGCGCGGTGTCGAAATTGCCCAGCCATTGTCTTGCAGAACGAACAGCACGGGCGCCTTGGTGACGCCGGCAAGATTGCAGGACTCGTGGAAGTCCCCTTCCGAGGACGCGCCATCGCCGAAATAGACTGCGACGACGCCGTCATTGCCCTGCAGCTTGAGACCCCAGCCAAGGCCGACGGCGTGCGGGATCTGGGCGGCCAGCGAAATCTGGTGCGGCAGGATCTTTACGCCGTCGGGAATATTGGCGCCGACACGCCGGCCGAGCCGGTAGAGCGCCATCCGCTCAACCGGGAAGCCCTGGCGGAACAAAGCCGGTGCCTCACGATATTGCGGCACCACCCAATCGCGAGCCGGGTCGAGGGCAAGGGCCGGGCCCAGGATCGAGGCTTCTTGACCAATCAAGGGCGCAAAGGTGCCGATCCGGCCCTGGCGCTGCAGGCTGAACGATTTTTCATCGAACAGCCGCCCCAGGATCATGAAGCGCAGCGCCTCGATCGCCTGGGCATCACTCATCGGCGCCTTGGCGCCATTCCTCAGTTTGCCGTTGGCGTCGAGAATGCTGAACGGAACGACCGCTTTCGATGTCGGCGGGAATTGTGGTTTGTATTTCATTGGCCTGTTTTGGGCTTATTGTGGGCCGTCATCTATTTGGCCTTCACGATTGGGTTTGCCGGAATCTCAGGGCGTTGAATGCGCGGCGATTGGTGCCGGGTGAAAAAAAAGTATGGCGCCGGTCGGTCTGCGGGGCGACGGCGCCTGAAAAATTCTACCCACACCCCGTTAGATGGACAAGTTTGGCCGTTTGAGCAAGCAAATCCAGGTACCTGCGGCGGCCGCCAAAGCTCCGTACGGTGGCACAGCGTGCTAACACAACCCGCGGGTCCAAGTGTGATGTCCGGTTTCCAGCGAATTGGGTCCGTTATTAGCCCGAATGCAGACTTATGTAGATAGGGCCGTTTTCGGCAATTGTGACCCATTCGAGACTTTGCTTGCCCTCACCCGGTCAGGATCACCAGAATCGACGAGTCGCACCCGTGGCGTTACGTTTCTACCGAAACGTAACGTTTGAACCGCGGCACAGATAGGGTGGCGGTGCGAAGCGGCTTCGCTCAAAGCGAGCCGCGGTCGTCGGTTAGGACGGGCCAAATCACGCGTGACATGCTTTAAACCAAAGCCATGACGACACCCACAACGAGCGGCGGGGCGAGCGGCAACCAGACCGACTGGACGGCCTTTGCCCTGCTGGTCATGACCGGCTTGTGCTGGTCGGGCAACACCGTGTTCGTGCGCGCCCTGCACGAATCGATTGCGCCAGCCGGGGTCTCGTTCTGGCGCACGGTTCTGACCGTACTGGTGCTGCTGCCGTTTGTGTTCGGCAAACTGCGCGCGCAATTTGGTGTTTTGCGCAGCCACTGGCGCCTGATCTTCATGATCGGGTTCGCGCAATTCGCGGTTGGCCAGGCGATGCTGTACCTCGGCTTGCAGACCACGACCGCGGTTAATGCCGGCCTGATACTCGGCGTGCAACCGGCGCTGACGGTTATCCTGGCCTGGCTGATGGTCGGCGAACGCCTGCGGCCGATTCAATCGGTCGGGGTGGTGCTCGCCCTGGTCGGCGTCAGCGCCATTATCTTGCGCGGCGATTTAGGATCGTTGCACGGGTTCGAGTTCGTGATCGGGGATATCTGGGTGGGTGTGGCGGTGATTGGCTGGTCGATCTACGCGCCGTTCGTGCGGCGCTTGCCGCGCGAGATCGACCCCTTTGTTTTGGTGACGGCCACAACATTCTGCGGCGGCATTGGCTTGGTCCCGTTCTACGCCGGCGAGGTCTACTGGCTCGGTATCCACACCGAGACTACTTGGGAGACCTTCGCCATCATCTGCTACATCGCGCTGTTCGGCACGATCCTCGGTGTGGTCGGCTGGAATATCGGTATCGCCCGGATCGGGCCGAGCCGGGCGAGCACGTTCCTTTATCTGATCCCGGTATTCACGGTGGTGCTGGGGGTGACCGCGCTCGGCGAGACCTTACACATGTATCAGGTCGTCGGCATGGTGCTGGTGTTGGCCGGAGTCACGATCACCAATCGGGCCGGCGTATCGCGGGCTTCTACGTCGTAAAGCCATTGCCGTGGCACCAAACGAAGGGGGCTTCGAAAAATTCGCACCGTGGTTGAGCACTGCGGTGTTCGCCTATGCGCTGCTGGTGATCGCCAACCTGGCATGGTCGGGCAACATCGTATTGGTGCGCGCGATTCACGAAGACATCCCGCCGATCGGCCTGATGTTTTGGCGCTGTTTGTTCACAGTATTGATCCTGATTCCCGCGTTCGTACCACGGTGGCGGGCCCAACTGCCGTTGCTGATGGCGCATTGGCGCCTGATTGCCGGGCTCGGTGTGTTGCAATTCGTCGGCGGTCAGGCACTCCTGTATATCGCGCTGCAGACGACGACAGCGGTCAATGCCGGCCTCCTCAACGCAACCGAACCGGCGCTGACCGCGCTGGTCGCCTGGGTGCTGCTGGTTGAACGGATCAATCGCTGGCAGAGCCTGGGCATCGGCCTCACCCTGATCGGGGTGGCCGTGATCGTGCTGAAGGGTGATCTGGGCACGCTGGTCGGACTGGAGTTCGTGGCCGGGGACCTTATCGTCCAGGTCGCGATGCTGTGCTGGGCGACCTACACCGTGCTGTTTCGCCGCCTGCCGGCCGGCATCAATCCGTTTGTGCTGTTGTTTGCGATGTCGATCGCAGCCTGGCTGTTTCTGGTGCCGTTTTATGTGGTCGAGATGGTCTGGTTCGACCGCTACGTGGCGGCCAACCTGGAGACCGGCGTGGTGATCGTTTACCTGATTTTTTTCGGCACGCTGATTGGTGTTGGTTTCTCGAACATGGCGATCGCACGGATTGGTCCTTCACGCGCGAGTAGCTTCACCAATCTGATCCCGGTATTTACCGCGGTGCTCGGGGTCGTCATTCTGGACGAACAATTCCTGGGCCACCATCTTGCCGGCACCATCGCCGTGTTTGCCGGCGTTGCGATCGTTAACCGCATGCGGCATCGTTGAGCCGCTAATAAAAAGGGGACTGGACGTGATTACCAAAGGCATCAAAGAACTGTGCGAAGAAGCCGAAGCTGAAATCGAGACGCTTTCAGTTGACGATGCGCGGGTGTTGCTGGGGAATTCCGACGTGACGTTCGTCGATATCCGTGACGTCCGCGAGCTGTGGCGCGAGGGCGCGATCCCGGGTGCAGTGCATGCGCCGCGCGGCATGCTTGAATTCTGGGTCGATCCGGATAGCCCCTACCACCGCGATCTGTTTGCCAGCGGCAAGAAGTTCGTGTTTTTCTGTGCCGGGGGACTGCGCTCAGCCTTGGCAGCTCAGGCCGTGCAGAAAATGGGACTCGAACCGGTAGCCCATTTCAGCGGCGGTTTTGCCGCCTGGAAAGAAGCGGGTGGGCCGGTCCAAGCGAAGGAACCCAAGCTGCCTAAACCGGCGTAGAACAGGCAAAGCGTTAACAAAAACCAGTCATATATTCGTTCGTGCCGTTTGTCTCGAGTGATCGAATAAAGTAGGTTTGGCTATGCCGCTCCTATTGCGGCGCTTAGGGAGGTCGATAAATGAAACAGTCTCTTCGTTTGGTGTTGGGTCTCGCCGTTTTGGGTGCGATGGCCCTAAGTTCGACGGTTATTACAACCACTAGCCAGGCCGCTGAGGAATTGAAAGTACGGCTCGATTGGCTGCCGTGGGCCTTGCATTCGACCATGCATCTGGCCGAAGCCAAGGGTTGGTATGCGGCCGAGGGAATTAAGGTTGATATCGAAGACGGTCGCGGTTCGGTCAAGACTGTACAGCTCGTCGGCGCCGGTAATTATCACGTCGGTTACGCGGGTCAGGCAACAATGGCGGCCGGTAAGGCAAAATCCGGCATTCCGGTGAAAGCGATCGCCGGTATCGTGCGCCGCAACGAAATGGGTATTTTGGTGCCTAAGGACTCCGGTTGGACCACGCCGAAGGACCTCACTGACAACAATGTGAAGGTCTCGGTGTCGGCGGGTAGTTTCGAAGCCCCATTCCTCGAGGCGTTTTTCCGTCTCGGTGGCACAGACGTCAAAAAGGTGAACTTCCTGACCGTTGGTGCGCCGGCGCAGAAGATCTCCAACTATATCTCAGGAGAGGCTGGCGCCTTGATTTCCGGTCCGGCCTACCTGGCGCCAATCCTCGCGACCAAGCGGCCCTCGAATGCGATCATGATGTCGGACTTCGGCCTCAACATGCCGGGAACCGGATTCATCGCCAACGACGATGCAATCGCCAACAATGGCGACGCGATTCGCAAGTTCCTGAAAGCGACGTTGGCGGCGCTGGACTACATCTACAAGAGCGATGCGAACAAAAAAGAAGCGGTGGCGGCGATGATTGCCGCGCGCTCCAAAGCCAAGCTGAAGGCCGAGATTTCACTGGCGCAATTTGAGTCCTATCGGCCGCTTCTCCATACGCCCCGCACAGCGGGCAAGCCTTGGGGCTATCAGCCGCCCGAGGATTGGAAAGAAGCGATCGACAATATGATGAAAGCGGGTGCGATACCGAAGGGTCAGAATTACAAGGACTACTTCACCAACGCTCTGTTGCCGACGGTGACCAACTAGCCGTTCGCAGCATTCGTAAAACGAACCTAATAATTACGGCCGGTGCCTCACAGCGCCGGCCGTTTTCTATGATAGGGGGCACTAGGGTGGCCGAGCACTTTCACCATGCGCATATTTTCGCCAGCGATATCGGGGCGAGCGTCGCCTGGTATCGCGACATGCTTGGCGGCACAGTGATGTTCGACGGTGAGTTCGGCGGGGCGCGCAACGTGTTCATGCGGATCGGCGAGGGCGAGTTCATTTCTACGACCAACCGCCAAAAAGCCCGGGCCGCGGCGCGGTCCATCATCTCGGCATTCGGACCGATGATCTTGCCAACCTGGTCGCGCGATTGCGCCGCGCCGGCCATGCGGTGTGCAACGAAATCCGCGATTTCGGATGGTGGAAATATTTCATGTGTGCGGCACCGGATGGCATCTTGCTGGAGCTATTTGAGGTTGATGCCGAGGGTGTCCCGGAGGAGGTCGCCGCCTATTTTCAGGATCCGAGCGGTGCGCCGTTGACTGCGTGACGCTTGCCGCCTAAACCCTGATGCCATGACCCAACCCAATCCCGCAATGCCGCTGCGGCGTGCGATTGCCGATCTGCCGAGTTCCAAAATCCGCGAAGTCGCGACGTTGGGAATGAGTTCGGGAATTGCCGACATCATTCCCCTGTGGTTCGGCGAACCCGACGTCCCAACGCCATCGTTTATCAACGATGCCGCATCGCGCGCGCTGGCCGAGGGTCACACCTTCTACACGCTAAATCGGGGAATTCCAGAGCTGCGCGAGGCGATCGCGACCTATATGACGACGCTCCACGGCCGGCATTTCGATAGCGATCGAATTACCGTGACTGCGTCGGCCATGAGCGCGATTTCGATCCTGACACAAACGCTGATCGACCGCGGCGACAACGCGGTTCTAAGCGCGCCGCTGTGGCCGAACATAGCGGCCTGCGTCGGCATTATGGAGGGTGATGCACGGCAGATCCCGCTCGATGAAACCGATCGCGGCTGGCAGCTCGACCTCGACCGCTTGTTCGACGCGGTCGACGACCGTACACGTCTGATGTTTGTGAATTCACCGAGCAACCCGACCGGCTGGATGATGACGGTGGATGATCAGCGCGCGGTGCTCGAATTCTGCCGCCGGCGGGGCATCTGGATCGTTGCCGACGAAGTCTACGACCGCATCGTTTACGATCGCCCCTACGCCCCGTCGTTCCTCGATATTGCCGATCCCGACGACCTGATCCTGCGCCTCAACAGCTTCTCCAAATCTTGGTGCATGACAGGTTGGCGGTTGGGCTGGATAACCGCCCCGGCGGCGTTCGGCGCGGTGCTCGAGAAAATGAATGAGTATAATATCGCCAACGCCGCAAGCATGGCCCAACACGCCGGGATCGTCGCCTTGCGCGATGGTGAATCGTTCGTGCGCGAGACCGTGGAGCGATACAGCCGGGCTCGCGATCTCGTGTTTCAGCGCCTCGCCGGCATGCCGCGGGTCAAACTGGCGCGGCCTGAGGCTGCTTTCTACGCCTTCTTCTCGGTCGACGGGATGGAGGATAGTCTCGCCTTTGCCAAGACGCTGCTGACTGAAACCAAAGTAGGTCTGGCCCCTGGGGCTGCGTTTGGGCCCGGTGGCGAAGGCCATCTAAGATTGTGTTACGCGGCGACCTTGGCGACGCTGTCGGAAGCCATGGATCGCCTCGAGCCGGCGCTGTCATAAAAGGGTAGCAGCCGAAGGCGGCGCCGAATGAAGCAACGAAAGAGCTCAACGAACATTTGAGTTTTCGGTCGAGCCGCCGTTATGCTTGTTTGATTAAACTTTTGGCCCGGCGGATAGGCACACCCGTTGACTAAGGAATGACCGCAACTCTCGCATATCCGGGCGATATCGGCGGCGTTGACCCGTCGGCCGAAAGGAGCGAAATCCTTGCCGGTCGGGCGCATAACTTCCGGCGCCAACTGCTTGTGATTGGCGCGGTGCAAGCTGTCAACGCGGGTCTTCTGGGTGGGGTGTTTTACGCTTACGTTAACCCTTATCTCCTATCAGCCTGGATTGTCGCGGTCTGGTATCTGGCTTTTTTTGTGTGCGGACCTGGTGGCGCTACCGCGACCGTATCGATGAGACCGCGCCCAAGCCCGGCTATATTGAGCGTGCGATCAGATCGACCTATGTCTCTGGAATTTTGTGGGGCGTTGGGGCAGCGCTTTTGTTTGTGCCGGAGTCGATTCCCCATCAGCTATTTCTGGTGTTCCTGATCGGCGGCATGGCGGCGGGTACGACGGCCGGGCTGTCGACGCTGCCGAACGCCTGGATTGGGGTGGTCGATGTCATCGCCGTCTCCGTGCGGTTGCTGACCTGGGGGGGTCTCGATAGGGCGTGTTTGCGGGCAGCTAATAGTACGTCCAGACTAGCGCCGCAATCGACTAGGTTGCACTCGGTTGCTGATAGATTGGCGGCTGGGCTGGTGGGTCAACCACGAAGATTGATGGGAGATTGGTGAATGCAGGGTATCACGCTCTACCCGGGCGGCATCAGCTATGCCGACGTCGCGCAAATCTCGGCGCGCGCGGAGGACGCTGGCTTCGCGGGGGTCTATTTCGTTGAATTGCGCGGCAATAACGATGCGCTGGCGGCCGCTCAAGCGGCGGCGACCGCGACCAGTCAGATCATGGTGGGTACCAACATCGTCAATGCCTATATGCGCCACCCGAGCCAACTGGCGGCGCAAGCGATCGCGGTTGATGAGATCAGTGGCGGCCGGTTGGTGCTGGGGATTGGCGCCAGTCATCGGCGTCGGGTCGAAGCGCTGGGCATGATGTGGCGACCGCCGGTCGACCTGCTCACCGACACCACACGGATTCTGCGCGCGGCGTTTGCCGGCGAGGCGGCCGATGGCGTGCCGTTGGGCCGACGGGCCGAGCATCCAATTCCGATCCATTGGGCCGGTGTGTCGAGTGCCACGATCGCGGCAGCCGGGGCGGAGTCGGATGGGTTGATGATGTTTCTCGCCACGGTTCACAGCGTCGGCGAAGCGTGCGCGCAGTTTCACGCGAACGCACGTGACGCCGTCCACAACACCGAGCGCAAGCGGGTTTCACTCCTCACGCCGGTCTTCTTGTCGGAAGACCTGGCCGTCGCTTATGAGGCGGCCCGCGGCTACCTTTCTTTCTATGCCACCATGCCGGTCTATCAGAATATCTTCGCTGCCAGCGGTTTCGAAGCGGAGGTGGCGGCGATCCGTGCGGGCGATCCCGCCGATCCTGCCGCAGCGGCTCGGCACCTCTCGGACGCCATGCTAGATTCGATCGTGCTGATTGGGTCGGCGGCGCGGTGTCGCGAGCGGTGGGTCGCGTTCGCCGAGGCCGGTATCGACGATCCCCTGTTCTCGCCGCAGGCGGTCGAGGGAACCGTGCAAGATGCTGCGGCGGCGTTGATCGCGGCCTTCTCGCCCGTGGTTTAGCTCGATGCCCAGCGACACTGCCGGGGTTTTTTGATCTCATTTGCCATCGGTCGACTCAAAGCGCGTTAGACTAGGCCGCCATAATAGTTGTTGAACGGAGGAATGCCGTGACGATCGATTCTACTGAAATTCTTGCCCAGGTCGAACAGCTCCACCGCGACCGGCCCTTTGCCGAGCATCCGTTATGGGTGGGCATGATGGAGGGAACCCACAGCGTTTCGCAGCTTCGCGTATTCGCCAAGCAGTTCGGTATTCTGCCGCTGTGGAACAATCAGTATCACGGGCCGCTTTACGTTAATTGTCCCGACCCGAAGTGGCGCGAAATGCTCGGCGAAGTGGTCTATGAGGAAGCGACCGGGCGTCTCTATGCCGACGGCTTGCCGCACAATCAGCTCTACACCAATTTCGGAATCGGTCTGGGGGTGAGTCGTGAGGAGATGTGGCAGACCGAATACGGGCCGGGGGCGCAGGCAATTCGCGATTGGTTCATCGACTATTGCAATCGCGGCACGCTCGAAGGGGTGTCGTGCCACATGCTGGCCGGCGAATCCCATGGCCCCGGTGTCTACGGGGTGATGGCGAAGCGGCTGCAGGAGCAATACGATCTCTCGGAGGAGGCGGTGGCGTTTTGGGCGATTCACGACGTCGCTGACGAGGATCACTCCGGCATCGGTAAGGATCTGTTGGCCGATTTTGCCAAGACGACTGCCGACGGCCGGCTGGTTATCGATACCGTGAACGCGACGCTCGACCGCATGTTCGCGTTCTACGACGACATGTTTGAGATGATGGGCCAGGTCCACTAACCCGAGGCGCTCAACGCGCAGCGGCCGCGGTCCCACCGATGACGGATACCAATCCCGAAATGCACTATGCGGCGGAGACGCTACGTGATTTTGCCGGCGCGCTCGCGCTCGCGGCCGGATTGCCCGAGCAAAGGGCCCAGCGGATGGCCGAGATCCTGGTCGAGGCCGACATGATGGGGCGCAGCACGCACGGCATCGAACACCTCGATTGGTATCTCACCGACCTGGTGAGCGAGGTGATGAATAAGACCGGCGATCCCACCGTAGTCGCCGATCATGGCGCGGCGGTGACGTGGGATGGGCACTATCTGCCCGGCACCTGGCTGGTGACCGAGGCGATGGAACTCGCCTTCGCACGCAGCCGGGACCACCCGGTGGTCACGGTGGTGATTCGCGACAGCCATCATGTCGGGTTCCACGCCGCCTATCTGCGGCGCGCGACGATGCGCGGGCTGGTGATGTTGCTGCTCGATACCAACCCCTATTTCGGCGCGGTGGCGCCCTATGGCGGCAAGCAAGCGGTGTTCTCACCGACCCCGGTGTCGTTTGGATTTCCCACTGCCGGCGATCCGGTGTTGGTGGATTTTGCCTTGTCGAGCACCAATTTGACGGCGACCGAGCGCGCCGGACGGCTCGGTGAGCGTCTGCCCCACGCTTGGCTGCTCGACCACGAAGGCAACGCGTCGGACGACCCGCAGGCGCTGCTCGGCGACCCGCGCGGCAGTATTTTGCCGTTGGGCGGCGCTGACCGCGGCCACAAGGGCTACGGGCTGCAATTTATGGTCTATGCGTTGAGCGCTGCGCTCGGGGGCTTTGGCATTCCCGACTCGCCGCGCGGTTACAGCTCAGCCGTGTTCCTGCAACTAATCAATCCGGAAGCCTTCGCGGGCCTCGCGGCGTTCAATAATGAATTGGCGATCCTGATTGACGCCTGCCATGCGAGTCCGCCGGCGCCCGGGTTCGATGAAGTGTTGGTTCCCGGCGAACGCGCGATGGCGAGCCTGCACGCGGCGGAACGCGATGGGGTGCAGCTGTTTCCGACGGTGCTGCAAACGCTGACGCCATGGGCCGAACGGCTCGGCATCGCGCTGCCCGAGCCGGGTTTATCGGCTGTGTAAGCACCAAAATCACATGTTTTCTGGGGCTTGTAGCAGGTCAGTCTCGGTGTGATCGCGATCGTAACATCGGCGGAATCATCGCGGACTAATCCGTTTGATGTACCTCTAATGCACCATCGCTGATCGTCGAACCTCGGATTATGATTGTCGCGAGCTAGTTTTGGAGTTTCAGTAGGTGCAGACGCGCCGCGACGACGCGCGTTGGCGGAAGGGGACTTGTTATGAGAAACATAAAGTCGCTCTCGGTCATCACCACGGTAATTGTTTCTCGATATTTCGGCTGGCGGCGCTCAAGCCGCAACCATTACGTTAACGACCGCCAACGGCCTTGGCGCCGATACGTTTCTCAACGGCGGCAGCCAAATTCACCCGACCACCGGGATCGCGCGCCGCGACAGCAATTTTGGCGCCGACGATAAGTTGGTGGTCAAGTTCTCGCCGCGAGGACCGACCAACAACGACATCGATTTCGATTCACAATTTACGCGGTTTTCGCTACTGCGTTTTGACCAATCATCGGTAATCGGGACGGTGACTGCAGCAACCCTGACGCTGGACGTAAAGACCGCCGAGTCGGCTGTGACAAATGGGCCACCCGCCAACGTGAGCTTTACGCTCACGACGCTGGCCGATGGCGAAGTCCTCGGCGCCGCGCCGGCCGCCGGCGCGGCCACCGGCTGTTGGAACGAGACAGACGACGCTAACGGGCCAGGCATCACAATGGCGAATTCCTTTTTGGCCGGTCTGCTTCCATTGCAGGGCGTGGCAGGGCCCAATACTGTCGTGGGTGGTACCGGCCTGACGTCGTTTGCCGGTACGTCATTGCGCAACCGGATCCGCGACGACACTAACGGTTCGATTACCTTCGCGATTCTGCCGCTATTCAACTCTCCTTAAGGCATTCAGTGCTTCTCTAAGGAAAACCTCGACGGCGGCCTGTTCCCGACGCTCCAGCTCACGTTCACCCCGTCCACGGTGGTTCCCATCCCAGCGGCGTTGCCGTTGTTGCTCTCCGGCCTGCTCGGCCTGGCCGCAATCGGTTGGCGGCGGCGCAGAACCGGATAGACCCTTGGGCCTAGCCGCGTTTTGACGGCTCGGGTTGCGAAAGGCCCATAAAGGGATGCTCCGTGATGCGCTGACGCCGTAGGGACATGTTTTTCTGCAGCAATACCGGCGGCAATCCCTCGCCTGTTTGCTTTAGTGCAGGCTGAACAGGGTCTTGGCGTTGTCGCAAGCGAGGCGGCGGCGGGTATCGGGTTGCAGGTCGCCGAGAATTTTCTCGACCGCTTCCTGGGCCTCGCTGCCGATGGCGATGCTATGGGGGAAGTCGGAGCCCCAGCACACCTGGCTTTCGCCGATCAGATCCAAACCACCGAGCCCGAATTTATCATCGATGAGCCCGTGCCAGACGCGGGTGCGGACGTAGTCGCTGGCCTTCATTTCGAGCGTGGGCAAAGACAGACGATCCGAGAACACGCCCTGCATCATGTCGAGCCGCATCATGAAATGTGGGATCCACGACAGCTCAAGTTCACCCGTGAGCAACCGCAATTTGGGAAAACGGTCGAAGATTTTGCCGTAGATGAACTCGTTGGCAATGGTGTGGGGGATCTCCTCATAGGTGTCGAGCATGGCGTTCGGCCCCTCCTGCTGATCGGCCTCTTCGTAGGCGAACAGCGGATCGGGAATCCGCCCGGTGATGATGTGGAGCGTGAGCGGTAGATCCATCTCCTCGCAGCGCGCCCATAGCGGATCGTAGTGGGGGTCGCGATAAGGCGGGCAGCCTTCGGGATATCTGGCGTGGATCATGATCGAGCGGAAGCCGCGCTTGGCATTCCTATCGACCTCGCGCACCGCCCAGTCGATATCGTCGACCGGGATCGCCGCGACCGGGACCAGCCGGGGCAGGTCGTAGGCGCAGAAATCATAGATCCAGTCGTTGTAGACCTCGGCTGCCGCCTTCACCATTTCACGGTTTTCTGGCTGATTGCTGGCGTTCATGATCGGTAGCATCACGGTTGGATTCATCATCTCCGCCGCGACGCCGGCGCCGTGCTGGAACTTGATCCGTTCCTCAGGCACGAACCCAGCCTGCGGGGCTCCTGCCGATGCCGCTTCTTCCTCGTAGCGCGCAAGCTTCCAAAACTGATTGCCGGTGAAGAAAAAACGCCCCTGTTCGCCATGGCGTTCGGTCACCAGACGCGGAGTTTGCTCGCCGAAACGATCGCCGAGTGCGTTTGACCATAGGTCGTAGGGTTCGAGTACGTGTGAGTCCGCCGAGAAAAGTTCCGCGTCCATTGCCATCTCCGATTGGCCGAGTAGAGGGTAACTTGCAGTTCCTTAGTTGACCCCATAGATGCCGGCGGTGTTGCCGCCGACGAGCATTTCCTGATCCTCGGGCGAGAAATTCCTGAATAGATCGGCAACGAATGCCTGGGCGTTGGTGCCGATCGAGCGGACGTGCGGGAAGTCCGATCCCCAGCACACCTGACTGACGCCGACATGAGGGATCGCATGATCGCCGAACGGATCATCGACGATGCCGTGCCATACGCGATCTCGCATGTAATCACTGGCTGGCCGCTCGAGTTTGGGGAGCTCAACGCGCGGGGCGAAGGCGCCTTGCAGCATGTCGAGATACCACATGAACGACGGTACCCAGTTCACCTCGAACTCGCTGCACACGATCTTGAGCTTAGGAAAACGATCGAAGATCTGACCGAAGATGAAATCGTTGGCGAGGGGTGTTTTGACTTCGGAAAACAGATCGAACAACCAGCCCGGCGCGGCTTCGTTTTCGGCCTTGGTGTGGACATGGGCGAAATCACGAACCCGTCCGGTGACGATATGGAGTGTAATCGGGGTATCGGTTTCCTCGGCGGTTGCCCACAACACGTCATAGTCGGGGTGGCGATAGTCGGGGCAGCCTTCGGGCGGGAGGGTGTTGATCACGGCGCCGCGTAAACCTTTCTTGCGGGTGCGGATCATTTCCTCGGCCGCCCATTTGGGATCATCGGTGGAGATGGCCGCAACCCCGAGCAAGCGATTGGGATTTTGGGAGCAATATTCGGCGATCCAATCGTTGAAGATTTTCACCGCCGCACGAACCATGTCGCGGTTCTTGGGCAGGTTGGCCGAGTGCATGACCATGGAGACTAGGGTCGCATAGATGATTTCGGCATGAACGCCGGCTTCGTCGAGAAATGCGAGCCGCTTGGCCGGATCGTATGAGACCGCCGGATCAATGCCCTTATCGCGCTGTTCTTCATCGACCTTGCGGATCCGCATGACCTGGTCGCCGGTAAAGAAGAAGGTGCCCTTCTTGCCGGCATATTCCTCCAGCATCCGCGGTGATTGGTCGCCGAACCGGTTGTGGAGCCCGCCGGTGTAAATTTCATAGGGTTCGATGACATGCGAGTCGGCGGAAATAATACGGTCGAATCTCTCGGTCATAGCGCGGGTTCCTGCGGTTTATTGAGCTTTTCTGGGGGTCTGGCCAGCCCACTCCCCGGCCAAGGCCCAATTTTGGGGTGGCGGGAAACCGCCACCCCAATGTGATAAAACGCTTAGCGCTTGCTGAGCGGTGTTATTTCTTTGGCCCACGTCTCGAGCCACTCGCCTTTCTTGGCGTTAATGATCGCTTCCGGTGGTGGCATCAGACGATCGACATCGGCATCGGAGACCAATGAACCGCTGGCTTTGGCGTTCTTGTTGACGCATTTGACCTTCAGTTCGCCGCAGATCGCGCCGGCCGGCTTGGAGTCGATGATGAAGTTGATGAACTTCATGGCACCGGCCGGGTTGGGGCTATTCTTGACCTGGGCGATGACATCGACCCCGGCCGAGCCGCCTTCGGCTGGCACAAAGAAGCGATAGGGCACGCCTTTGATACGGCTGGCGGTTACATCGAGCATCGGCGCGGCCCAGATCTCGCCCTGCGCCATTTGCTTGAGGACCTGAACCGATCCATCAAACTCCAAGATGACATTCGTGCCGAGGCCTTTGAGCCATTTCATGCCCATTGAGATGTCTTGTGGGCTGCCGCCGGCGAGTTGGTTCGACCACCACACGAAGTGGGCGTTGGAGTATTTCGGCGAGGGTAAGCCAACCTTGTTCTTGAGGCGCGAATCGCTGAGGTCGGTCCATTTTTTCATGTCCCACGTAACTTTGTCGGTGCGGTAGGCAATACCAAGAGCGGTAACCCACAGGCCGGCGCCGAGGATGCCGCCATCATCACCCTTCTTGATGGCGAGGTCGCGCAACTGGCTGAGGTTGGGAATCTTGCCTTTATCGAGGGCGACCGTAAGACCGCGCTGGTAGGCATCGATCGCGTCGCCGGTGACCATGGTCAGCACGTCAATTTTGGGCGACGCCTGTTCCGCGGCAACCTTCTGCTTATTGGTGGCAGAGCCGCCGAAGATCAGATTGACCTTGGTGCCGGTCGCGGCTTCGAACGGTCCGGTCCAATGCTTTTGAAACGCCTTGCCGAAGGAACCGCCCCATGTCGCCATGGTGATCTCGTCGGCGTTTGCCCCGCTGGGCGCGGCAACCAGCGCGAACGCCGCAGCGGTCGCGAAAAGTGAGCCTAGGATTTGAGTCTTCATCTAACAGGTCCTCCCTCTACATTTGAAAAGTTTTTGTTATCGGTTGCGTTGTCGAAACGTCTTTAGCAGTGGTTCCATTTTAACACTATTGGCCTCTAACACTATCCACGCACGCCGATGAAGCGATCAAGCCCGATCACCCGCTCGATCACCAACATCAGGACAACCGACATGGCGACCAGCAGCGCCGAGACCGCGGCGACCGTCGAATCGACGTTCCACTCCATATATTGGTAGATCGCCACCGGCAGGGTGTGGGTATCGGTGCCGATCAGAAAAATCGTTACCGTGAAATCGTCGAACGACATAGTGAAGGCGAACAGCGCACCGGCAAACAGGCCGGGCCGAATGACCGGCAGCGTGATGCGGGTGAAAACCTGCCACGGCCGCGCCCCGAGACTGGTCGCGGCTTCGTCGAGCGCCGGGTCGTAGCGGGCCAACGCTACCGAGACGGTGCGGATAACGTATGGGAAGGTGATGATGATGTGGCCGACTGTCACGTTCCAAAAATTGGCGGTGAACCCGACCAGATTAAAAAAGAACAGCAGCGCAATCCCAGTAACGACCAGCGGGACCATGATTGGCGAATAGAACACGGCCTGCAGGGCCGGACCACCGAGGACCGGGAATTTGTGCATCGCGAATGCCGCCAACGTACCCAACACCAGTGATGTCGGCGTGCAGATCGCGGCAATTTTGAGGCTGATCCAGAACGCCGGCACGAATTCTGGCTGGGCGAAGATGTTCTCGTACCAGCGCAATGCGTAACTGGTTGGCGGAACGGAGGTGTATTCGTCACCGCCGAAAGATAACCAGATCACTAGAAAGATCGGCCCGATCAGCAATAGGATTCCGCCCCAACGGAATAGCGTGGCCGCGCTACCGCCCGCGATTGCCAGCAAGCGCTGGGCGTATGACTGGGTTCTAAGCACCGTAGCGCTTTCGGGTAAGCCGGGCCTGGAGGTACAGCAGCAATATAGTGATGACCAGTGCGATGACGGCCAAGGCTGCGCCGAAGGGAATGTTTTCGACGAACAACACCTGGTCGTAGATCGTGTTGGCGATCATCGCCACACTGCCCTCGCCGAGGATAAGGGGGGTCGCGAAGGCCGAAGCTGACAGGATAAACGACAGCGTCGCGGCGCCGATCACGCCAGGCATCGACAAGGGCAGAGTGACTTTGAAGAAGGTCACGACTTTGTTCGCGCCGAGGCTCATGGCCGCTTCCTCGAGGGTGGTATCGAGGCGGCGCAACGCCGTAGCCAGCGTAAAGACCACGAACGGCAGCACGAAATAGGTGAGACCTATGCCGACACCGAGATCGTTGCGCACCAGCGGCAGGATCTCATTCTCGGTCATTAGACCCGACCAGATCGCGAACTTATTGATCAGGCCGGTGTTGCCCAGCACCAGTGTCAGCGCATAGAGGCGCACGATCAAATTGGTGAGAAACGGTATCGCGATCGTCAGTATCAGGAAGGTCCGCACCCGCGCGGAATTGGTGCGTACCATCTGGTAAGCGAGGGGGTAGCCGAGCAGTAACGCGAAGACGGTCGCGATGAAGGAGAGTTTGAAGGTAACCCACAGGCTTTGGACGTAGAGGGAGTCGCTAAGCGCCTTGGCGTAGTGGGTCAGCGTGAGGCCGGGTTCGACGGCCTGACCGGTCGGCGCGTAAGGCTCGACGCTGTGCTGGAACAGCCACACGAGCGCGGCGAAGAAAAACACGATGAGCAGGGCCGACGGCGCTAGCAACGCTATGCCCGAGGACGCTTTGCCGGCGCCCGGTGGTGGCTTCTCGGGGCCGATGGTGGGGGCGCGCGCGGCGGCGTCGGGTACGGCGATCGTCATGTCGGGGCCCCGCCTCAGCCTTCGAGCCGGACCATGTCGTCGGCGCTCCAAGCCACGCTTACCGCATTGCCGTCGTCGAACGTGTTGCGGCTGGCCGCGGCCGGTACGTGGACGAGGAAATTGGTGCCGCTAACGTCGATTAGGTACTCGTACCAAGAACCCATGAAGGCGACCTGACGCACGACGCCGGCGAAGGTATTTTCGCCGGCGTCGGCGCCGGCCTTGAGGGTGATCGATTCGGGGCGTACCTGGAAGGTTATGTGCTCGCCGACCGCGGCATCGACGCCCGCGATCACGACCGTGCCGCCGCTTGGTAGCCGGGCGCAGACGCTACTATCGTCGCGGCGTTCGACCTCGCACACGAGGATGTTGGAGCGGCCGAGAAAGCTAGCGACGAAGGTGCTGGCCGGCTTGGCGTAGACATCGAGCGGTGTTCCCACCTGCTCGATATGGCCGGTCGACATCACGATGATGCGGTCCGACATCGCCAGCGCTTCCTCTTGATTGTGGGTGACGTTGATCGTGGTTACGCCGACGCGTTCGATGATGCGCTTGAGCTCTAGCTGCATCTCGGCGCGGAGCAGAGCATCCAGGTTCGACATCGGCTCGTCCATCAACAGGATCGCCGGTTCGACGACCAGGGCGCGGGCTATCGCGACGCGTTGCTGCTGACCGCCTGATAGCTCGTGCGGGAAGCGCCGCTCGTAACCGCCGAGCTGGACCAGCCCGAGCGCGTTGGCGATGCGCTCGGCGGCGGCGGCCTTGGCGACGCGTCGCATCTGCAGTCCGAAGCCGACGTTCTGCGCCACCGTCATGTGCGGAAACAGGGCATAGCTTTGAAAAACCATGCCGATATCGCGCTCATAAGGCGGCACGTTATTGACTAGGTCGCCCTGCAGCCGGATCTCGCCGGCATTCGGCGCTAGAAAGCCGGCAATCAAGCGCAACGTCGATGTTTTGCCGCAGCCGCTCGGCCCCAGAAGCGTCACGAATTCACCGCGCGCGACCTCGAACGACACATTGTTTACAGCGACGACGCCACCGAACGTTCGCGTGACGTCGGTCAACTGTAAGACGATGTCGGACTGCGCGCCCATGTTGCTCCTCCCCGCGGCCGAGCATAGCCGATTTGAGGAGAGTCGCGAATCCCGCGAGGTGGTCGCTTCCGTTTTTGGTCCTGACGCGGACCTACTGCGTACCCGTCATTCTCCCCGGTCTCCCCGGTCTACTTCGGCCAGTCCCGCTGAGGCCGGCTCGCCGGGGCCGGCGTTAGGAGACAAACGATGATCTCGCTGGCCCACGAAATGGGCCCGCAAGCTGCGCCGAACGAAGAATCAAAGGACCGCGGCTGCGACGATCAGCGACAACCAACCTTGCCAACTCATGAGTTCGACGTTGTCACCCATCATCACCATGAGCACGGTCATCGGGAGGATCCCGATCCCGGTGGCTAAAGCGAATCTCCACAAGGATATCCGAGTTAAGCCGGCGACGTAGTTGATCAGATTGAACGAAATACCGGAACGAAACGGCCGAAAAAGGCCAAGTGACCGCCGCGCTGCTCGACCCATGGGTCGATTGCCTGCCAATCCTTCTTCACGATCATTTGTTCGACGAAGGGGCGGCCCAATGCCCGCGAGAGGGCGAATGCGATGAGCGCACCGAGCATTGCGCCGATCCATGTTACGACCGTTCCCCACCAGGGTCCGTAGGCCATACCGTTGGCGATCGCCACGAACTCGGCCGGAAACGGAACAAAGGAGTGGACGATCATCAACCCGATGGAGGCGGTAATGCCCCACATGCCCCAGGATCGGACGGTGTCTTCGATGTCGGACACGGTTAGTTCCTGCGCGACGACGTAGCCGCCGCCGACCGCGACGAGAACGATGAGGGCGAGGCATGCGCCCAAAGCCGCGATACGAACGCTCACTTAATCCAACCTACTCCAATCGATTTGATAATGCCCGCGATGGCGCGACCGCGCTACACCCCCCAATGCGTACAGTGAGCAGGGGGACGCGGCTACAGCGCGTAGAGCGATGCGGCGTTGTCAGCGACGATGGCTTGGCTATCGGCCGGGTCCAAAGCACGGAAGTGGCGCGCGAGGACGCCGGGGGTGTCGGTCGTGATCGAGCGCACGTGGGGATAGTCCGACCCCCACAAAACCTGGCTCGCACCCACGGTCGGAATTGTGAGGCTGGCGTGGCGGTCGTCAATCACCCCGTGCCAGACACGGTGGCGCATGTAGTCGGGCGCCCGCTCGGTAACACGGCCCAGCCGTAAACGATGCGCCATCGCATCCTGCATCTGCTCGAGGCGAAACATGAAATACGGGATCCAGGAGATCTAGAATTCGCTGCACACCAGCTTCAATGCCGCGAAGCGATCGAGAATACCGCCGAAGATAAAGTCATTGGCGAGCACCACCATGATTTCGTTGTAACCGGAAAGAAGCACGCCGGGACCTTCGGCGCGCTCGGCATCGGTCGCGAAGTGGAAGGGATCATCGAAGCCGCCGCTGCCCGAAAGCAAGGTGATTGGCGTCTCGGCTTCGGCCGCGCGGGCCCAGAATGAATCGTAAATGGAATCGCGATAAGCCGGGCGGCCCACCGGGGCGCCGAGGTTGATCATCGCGCCGCGAAAGCCGCGCGCGAGATTGCGGTCGAGCTCGCTTACGGCCCAGGCGGTGTCATGCATCGGCACTACCGCGATCGGCACCAGGCGGCGGCTGTCATAGGAGCAGAATTCGTGAAGCCAATCGTTGTAGACCATGGCGGCGGCTTGCAGCACCTCGGCGTCGGGGCTGCGCAGTTGGGCCAGCATTGCCGATGTATAAATGATCTCGACAGCAACGCCCGCATCGCGTTGGAAAGCGATCCGCTTTTCCGGCACGAATCCGGCCTCGATCGCGTCGCGGCCCTCGGCATCTTTTTCGATATCCATCAGGCGGCGCACTTGGCCGCCGGTGTAGAAGAAACGCCCGCTCTCGCCGCGGGGGCTGAACAATGAAAGCGACGATGCCGGATCGGCGCGCCTCGCTCCTGGCGGGGCATTCGTTTTTCAGGTCCCTGAGCGAGGATCAGCTTGCCGAGCTCTCGGGCCTCACGCACGAGCGTGATTTCAGCCGCGGCCAGATGATTTTTCAGAAAGGCGATACTGGCGACAGCCTGATCGCTGTGTTGTCAAGGCGGGTGAAGATCGGCACGGTTTCGAGCGACGGCAAGGAGGTCGTCTTCAACATTATCAATGCCGGCGAAATTTTCGGCGAGATCGCGTTGCTCGACGGTGGCGTCCGCACCGCCGATGCAACGCCGCTCGAAAAGAGTCATTTGCTGATCCTGCACCGGTCCGACTTCATTCGTTTTTTCGAGCGCCATTCGAGTTTCGCGGTTTCGCTTATGGAAGTGCTGTGCGAACGGATTCGGCGCACCACCGAATTGGTCGAGGACTCAATTTTTCTCGATGTCGCCGCGCGGATCGCACGCCGGTTGATGTACCTTTCGCGCGAGCAGCACCACGCCGGCGGCGATCAGCCGATTCAGCTAAAGATCTCGCAGCAGGAGCTCGGCGACTTCGCTGGGATATCCCGCGAGACCACCAACCGCGTTCTCAATCAGTGGCGGGAGTCGGGGGTTATCGACTTGGGCTACGGTGCGCTGACAATCAACGACAGGGATGCGATTGAGCAGCTGGCGCGCGAAGGCGATGACGCTGCGCCTTAAATGCCTGGCCCGGTATGCCATGCGGGCGGCGGGTCGAATTGGATACGGCACCATCGTAGATTTGCGAGCGTGGTGCTAAGCTGAAGTCGGTGCCGGCGTCGACGCCGGATTGGGGAAATACAGGGAGTGAACAAATCATGATGGCCTCGCAGATTGGCCCCGAACTCGCCCGGGCCGCAGATATTCTGATCGCTGATTATTGCGCCGTTAAGCCCGGCGAAGCCGTGCTGATCACCGCGGACACCTCCTCGGATATGTCGGTAATCGAAGCGGTGATGAACGCAGCGGATTCGCTCCATGCGAAACCGGTGGTCAATGTAATCCCCCCGCTTCCATTTCAGGGCGGTCTGTCGAATCCCTATATCGCCGAGCCGTTGGCGGCCGCGATTACAAATTGCGATGTGTGGATCGATTTCACGTTCCCGAATCTGGCGGGCTCCGCGCCATTCGAAACGGCCATGCACGCCAAACGCACGCGTTATGTAATGGGGGGTGACGCCGGCGCGGATGGATTGATCCGCATGTTCAGCAAGGTCGACCTCAACAAGCTACACGACGTGCATAAGGCGTTCATCGAACTCACCGAAAAATCGATTGGCAAGGAGTGTCACATCGAAAACGACAAGGGGACCGATGTGACGTTTGAGCTGGTCGGGCTTCCCTTCCCCAAACCGCGGCGCGCCGACAAGCCCGGGCTTTACACCGTGCCCGGCGCGGTCGGGTTGTGGCCGAACCCAGATTCTGTGCGCGGCAAGATCGTTATCGACGGGGCGTTTCATGAGTATTACGCGATGATG
>Ga0114999_10001575_pt1 | contig 31508 bp, 23 predicted proteins | sample ArcticOcean_MG_C_3_FD_89820 | JGI IMG/M metagenome (GOLD analysis project Ga0114999, IMG submission 89820) | Marine microbial communities from western Arctic Ocean - ArcticOcean_MG_CB8_126 | ecosystem: Environmental > Aquatic > Marine > Oceanic | place: Arctic Ocean: Canada Basin | collected...
CTGGGTTTCGTCGTTTATATGGACCAGCCGAAGGGGCTTGGGTCCATTCCTGAACGCACTCGCAGAATCGGTCGCCTGCTTGGTCGAGAGTCGACGTCCGCGGCCCTCGCTGCGGCATTTGACCGACGACTTGAGACTTTGGGCGTTAGCAGCCCGGGGCCGGATTCTCCGTCTGTGTTCTTTCAGATCTCTGATCAGAGCCTCTACACGGTCAATGACCAACACATCATTGGCGAGTCGATTCGTCATTGCGGGGGTCGCAACATCTTTGGCAGCATCGAGATTGCCGTGCCGCTTGTGAGCATTGAAGCGGTGGTGGCGGGTGCGCCGGACATCATTGTCATCAGCCAGCCGGCCGACGCCGAGGACAGTGGGTGGATTGGTCGCTGGCAGGGCTATACGATTCCTGCGGTCGCTACCGACCGCGTGCGTCGGATCGATGCGAGTTTGATCTCGCGACCAGGGCTGCGAATGGCCGAGGGAATCCAGTCCCTTTGCGACATCATCGGGGACCCGGCTCACCGGGTTGGGCGCGGAGAGTCAGGCACCCGGAACAGTGAGGTGGTAGGTGGCGCAGCCCTTGCGCGTGCGGCAATAGCGCCTGCGGCTATGGGTATAAAGGGCGCAGCTATGGCGCCTGCGGCTATGGCTATAGAGGGTGCAGCTATAGAGAGTCCGCTTATAGAGAGTGCGGTTACAGAGCGTGGAAGTTTGGAGGGTGCGGGTTTAGTCGGTGAGAGTGGTACCGGTGCGAGCTCGGTCGGTGCATTGTCAGTTGCAAATGCAGAGGGCAGATAGTGCGCATTGGGCTTGATCTGGGTGGAACCAAGATAGAGGGCGTTGTGCTGTCCGGGGAAGGCGAGGTCGTGCGGACGCAACGAATCGCAACACCGCAGGGCGACTACGACGCGATGCTCGCTGCGGTCGCGGGCCTGGTCCACGCGCTCGAGGGATCTTTGGCGATGCCTGTTGGGATCGGCGCACCCGGCGCTTTCTCACTCAAGACCGGATTTCTCAAGAACAGCACGTGCCTCAACGGCCGGCCCTTCAAGGCCGATCTTTCCCGCTTACTTGACCGCGAGATTCGCATGGCCAACGACGCAGACTGTTTTGCGCTTTCGGAGGCGTCAGATGGGGCTGCAGCGGGCAGCGTCAGTGTGTTTGGCGCAATCCTCGGCACAGGCGTTGGGGGCGGCGTTTGCTACCACGGTGAATTGATCAGCGGTGTTAATGCCATCGCCGGCGAGTGGGGCCACAATCCGCTCCCGCTCGGCGCTTATCGAGCACACGCAGATCAGACACTGCCGGATCCGAGGGCCGGCGAACGCGTTTGTTATTGCGGCCGAAGCGACTGTGTGGAGACATGGCTCGCAGGCCCGTCTCTCGCGCGTAGTTACCTGGCGGCGGGGGGACGCGATCGATTGCCCCGGGACATCGTCACGGCGGCCCAAGCTGGTGAAGTGGTGGCTGAGCAGATCCTTCGCCAATACAGCAACCTGCTGGCTTTGGCGCTCGGGACGGTCATTAACATCGTCGATCCCGAGTCGATCGTGATCGGCGGCGGCATGTCGAACGTGGCACGCATTTACAACGAGCTTCCAGCATTCCTGCCGGCCTACGTTTTTTCAGATGAAGTGCACACCCGCGTCATGCCGGCGAAGTACGGAGATTCGTCAGGCGTGCGTGGAGCCGCCTGGCTGTGGCCGCACGACGCTGCCTGATGCGAACGGACCGGGCTGCGTAGCCCCGGCACCCTTTCATGGAACTAAAGCAATATGCTGCGGTGTTCCCTGCGCGACAGCGGGGGGCACCGTGAAATGCTGCTAAGAGGGAGTCTGGTTGTTCGCGCCTGGCGGCGCTGCTCTGGGGGCGGCTGCGATGATGCGATGCGCTAGAATGGTCCCGATAAAGTGGCTGATGCGGGTTCGAGCGGAGCCCGGTGTCTTTTTCCAGGGAGGCAACGGTACTCGCTCATTGACCTGCCTCGCACGCAATCCGTGAGGGAATAGTTGAAGCGACGGGCGACCGGGTCGGCGTGGACGTAAATCTGGGTTCGGAGGGGCAATGGAACGCGAAAACGACACCGATGATCTCGACAGCGAAGAGACCGAGGAATGGGTGCTCGCACTCGGTTCGGTGCTCGAAAACGACGGCGTGGAACGTGCCCAATACCTGCTGCAGCGCCTCTCGCACGTCGTCACCAAGACCGGCGCGCAACTGCCGTACGCCATCACGACGCCCTATCGCAACACGATCCCGGTTAGCCAAGAAGCCCGGATGCCGGGCGATCTCTTCATGGAGCGCAACATACGTTCCCTGATCCGCTGGAACGCGATGGCGATGGTGATGCGCGCCAATCTCAAAGACGGCACGCTCGGCGGTCACATCTCGACGTTTCAATCCAGCGCCACGCTGTACGACGTCGGCTTCAACTATTTTTTCCGCGCACCAACCGACGGGCATGAGGGTGATCTGATTTATTATCAGGGCCACAGCGCGCCGGGAATATATGCCAGGTCTTACCTTGAGGGGCGTTTTTCGGAGGAAGAACTGGACAGTTTCAGACAGGAGACCGAAGGGGGCGGGCTCTCATCCTATCCCCATCCCTGGCTGATGCCGGATTACTGGCAGTTTCCAACCGTATCGATGGGCCTTGGGCCGCTTCAGGCGATCTACCAGGCTCACATCATGAAGTACCTCGGATCTCGCGGTCTCTCTGACCCGTCTGACCGGAAGGTGTGGTGCTTCGCGGGTGATGGCGAAATGGACGAGCCGGAATCGCAAGGCGCGATTTCGCTCGCGGGGCGCGAGGGGCTGGACAATCTGATCTTCGTTATCAATTGCAACCTCCAGCGTCTCGATGGGCCGGTCCGTGGTAACGGCAAGATCATTCAGGAGCTCGAAGGTGTTTTTCGCGGTGCGGGCTGGAATGTCATTAAAGTGATTTGGGGCCGGCAGTGGGATGCATTGTTCGAAAAGGACCGCCTGGGTTTGCTGCAGCGACGGATGGACGAGGCGCTCGATGGCGATTACCAGAACTACAAAAGTCGAGGCGGCGAATATACGCGCGAACACTTCTTCGGCAAGTACCCTGAACTCGCGAGCATGGTGGAAGACCTGACAGATGAACAGATCTTCCGCCTGAACCGCGGGGGTCATGATCCATACAAGGTTTATGCGGCGTATGCGGCCGCGGTAAAGCACGAGGGCCAGCCGACGGTCATTCTTGCCAAGACAGTGAAAGGTTATGGTCTCGGGCTTGCGGGTGAGGCGCAGAATTACACCCATTCGGTGAAGAAGCTTGATGTGGAGGCATTGCGGAGTTTCCGAGACCGCTTTGATATTCCGTTGTCTGATGGCGATGTGGAGACGGTGCCGTATTATCGACCGCCGGCTGATAGTCCGGAAATGGTGTATCTGCGCGAACGTCGAGCGGCGCTCGGCGGGCCGTTACCGCAACGGCGAAACGATTTGGCCCCACTTCGCGTGCCAGGGCTTGAAGACCTTTCAACCCATCTTGCCGGAACGGCGGATCGCGAAGTGTCGACAACGATGTCATTTGTACGGATCCTGTCAACGCTCATCAAAGATCCGAACATCGGTGAGCGGATCGTGCCGATCGTTCCGGATGAAGCGCGGACGTTCGGCATGGAAGGTATGTTCCGACAACTTGGCATCTACTCGTCGGTGGGGCAGTTATACCAACCGACCGATTCTGATCAGCTCATGTTCTACCGTGAGGATGAGAAGGGTCAGGTCATGGAAGAAGGTATCAACGAAGGCGGTGCCTTCGCGGCGTGGCTCGCCGCAGCGACCTCGTGGAGTCACAACGACTGTCCCCTCGTGCCGTTCTACGTTTTCTACTCCATGTTCGGCTTCCAGCGGATCGGCGATCTTTGCTGGGCCGCTGGCGATTTGCAGGCACGGGGCTTCCTGCTGGGTGGCACGAGTGGCCGCACGACCCTGAACGGCGAGGGTCTTCAGCACCAGGACGGCCACAGTCACGTCCTTGCCTCCACAGTACCCAACTGTGTCTCGTACGATCCTACCTACGCGTACGAATTGGCCGTCATTATTCAACACGGCTTGCGCGAGATGTTCGAGCTGATGAAGCCCTGTTATTACTACATCACCGTCATGAACGAGAACTACGTTCAGCCACCGCTGCCCCCCGGATCAGAGGAGGGCATCATCAAGGGACTCTATCTGCTGGCAAGCAACAGCACACCCAAGAGTAAACGTGTGGTGCAGTTGATGGGCTCAGGAACGATATTGCGCGAGGTGCTTGCTGCCGCCGACATTCTCAAGGCGGAATTCGACGTCGATGCCGATATCTGGAGTGCTACGAGCTTCAACGAGTTGCGCCGAGAGGGGCTTAGCGTCGAGCGCTGGAACATGCTGCATCCGGCCGAGACGCCCCGGGTCAGCTATGTCGAGGATTGCCTGGCTGACACGCGTGGACCGGTCATCGCGGCAACAGATTATATGAAGACCTACGCGGATCAGATCCGGCCGTTTGTTCCGCGCCAATACCGGGTGTTGGGAACGGACGGTTTTGGTCGCAGCGACACCCGCGGGAAGCTCCGCCGATTCTTTGAGGTCGACCGAAACTACATTGCTGTGACGGCTCTCAGCGCGATGGTTGACGAGAACCTGCTGGACGCGGGCGAGGTTGAGCGTGCCATCGACCTCCTTAAAATCGATGTCGACAAGCCGGACCCGGCAACGCTGTGAGCACTAATCCCGGGCATGTGCCGTGTGCCGTGAGAGTTCGTGCCGCCACCGCTGGGGTGACGGGTGGCCGGACGTGACCGGGAAGCTGACAGAGGTCTCTGTGCCGGACGTTGGCGAGGCGGAGAACGTCGAAGTCATAGAGATTCTGGTTGCTGTCGGCGATGAGGTTGCGAGCGATGCGTCGCTCGTCGTGCTCGAGTCCGACAAGGCGAGTATGGAGATACCGGCGCCGTTCGCGGGCACCATCGTCTCGATCGCAGTCGCCCAGGGCGACACGGTGGTCGAAGGTGACCTCATCGTTGAGATGCAGGCGCGCGCAGAGGCTGGTGTGAAGGCGCAGGGCGGCAGCGCTGCCGCAGCGCAAGCCCCGCCGAACGAGGGTCAGGGCGGTGTTCGGCATGAAACAGAGGCCGATCCGCGGGCGGTTTCGACCGTAGCACCGGGTGTCCGCGGACCAGGGTCGTCTCAGGAAGCAGAAGAAGAAGCGGAGACCGCTGGAGGCTCAGTGACGGTCGATGTGCCCGTCCCGGATGTTGGTGAAGCCACCGACGTGCAGGTGATCGAACTGCTGGTCGGGGTCGGTGACCGGGTTGAGGTCGAAGGCTCTCTCGTCGTTCTTGAAAGTGACAAGGCGAGCATGGAGATTCCGTCGCCGCTCGATGGTGTCGTCGCATCTGTGCATGTGGCGCTGGAGCAGGTCGTCGAAACCGGTGACCTGTTGATGTCAATTGTGGCGAAGGCAGCGGCCGCGCCTCAGGCGGCCGCGCCTGTTGAGAAGATGGTCCCGGCGGAGATCGCACGTCCCTCACCTGCGCTCGACGCCTCGCGGGCGCCGGGAGATTCCGAAGCCGCGACGGTCTATGCGGGGCCGGCGGTTCGCAAGGAAGCGCGCGAATATGGCGTGGATTTGACAGCGGTCAAAGGGACCGGCCGGAAGGGTCGTGTGCTGAAAGAGGATATCCGCGCGTACGTCAAAGCAAGGCTGGCGGCACCCGCGACATCTACAGCCACGGGGTCCGGGATCCCGGCCGTGCCGGAACAGGACTTTTCACGCTTCGGCGAGATCGAGGTGATTGCACTCTCGCGCGTTCGCCGGGCGAGTGCCCGGAACCTGCACCGAAGCTGGCTGAACATTCCGCACGTGACGCAGTTTGATGATGCCGACATCACCGATCTTGAGCAGTTTCGGCGTCGACTCAACGAGGAACGGGCGGTGGCGGGTTTGAAGGTCACGCCCCTGGCGTTTCTGATGCGGGCGGTTGCAGCGACACTGCAGGCGTTTCCCCGGTTCAACAGTTCGCTTGACGCCGCAGTCGAGAATCTGATTCTGAAACGCTACTGCAACATCGGCATCGCCGTCGACACCGATGATGGTCTTGTGGTGCCGGTCGTTAAGGACGTCGCACGAAAGGGCGTTGATGAACTCGCGCGCGAAAGCGCAGAGCTTGCGGCCAGGGCGCGGAATCGAGAGCTGGCGATCGATGATCTGCAGGGCGCGAGTTTTACCATCTCCAGTCTGGGTGGGATCGGCGGCACGGCGTTCACGCCGATCGTCAATGCCCCGGAGGTCGCTATCCTTGGCGTTTCAAGGACAAGCGTGAAGCCGGTTTACGTTGGTGATGTCGTTCAGCCCCGGACAATCCTGCCCCTGTCCCTGTCCTACGATCACCGGGCCCTTGACGGCGCAGAAGCTGCCCGTTTCACGACATACCTTGCCGGTGTGTTGCGCGAGCCGGCGAGAATGCTGCTCTGATCCTGATTCTGATACCGGCCGAAATGAGTTAGCAGGGGGGCGGCACGGGCGATGCGGCTGCGGATTCGTCAGGGCCCCGAGTCCTGTTCCCAGAGCACTTCATCGACCCCGGTCTGGGCGGCGACATAGCGTCCGAGCACGAAGAGGTAATCAGACAGGCGGTTGATAAAGCCGAGTCCGGCTCGATGGTCTGTGGAGGAACGGGTGAGCGCAACGATGCGGCGTTCAGCGCGGCGGCATGTACTGCGCGCGATATGAATGGTCGCGATCAACTCGGAGCCGCCAGGAAGGATGAAGTTTGCGAGTGGTGGCAGCTCTGCGTTTATCCGGTCGAGTTCGGTCTCGACAGCCGTCACATGGGTATCGTTGACAATGGTGTGACCGGGAATCGAGATCTCACCGCCAAGGTCAAAGATGCGATGCTGGCACCAGCGTAGAAAATGCACCGTTGTACCCAGGTCGACCGTTTGGGCGCGCTCGATGACGAGACCGACCACACTGTTCAGTTCGTCGAGGTCGCCAATTGTCTCGACGCGAGGACTGTCTTTCGGCGTGCGGCTGCCGTCGCCGAGTCCCGTGGTGCCGTCGTCACCGGTGCGAGTATAGATGCGTGACAGCCGCGGCAAGTCAGAGTCGCTCGCTCAGATGTTTCACCACGATCTGGTCCTGTCTGTAGGCAGCGTCGAGGTTGTCGAGCGCGACCTGCACGATCTTGTCCGGGCTGGGGGCCCCGGCGTGGCCTTCGCTCGCGCAGATGCTGATGCCAACACTCGCCTGCATGAAACCGATGGAGGTCTGGTAGCTCTTGAGCCGGACCCCATCAAAGATTCGCTGATAGCACTCTGCCGTACACTGATCGATCGAGGGTTGGTTGAAGATGAGCGCAAAATTGCCGGGGCTGAAGTAGGTCACAACGTCCAGTGGCCGCACGAGACTCTGTATCCGTTGGGCAAGTGCCAGCACGAGTTCGCGGGCGATCTGCTGGTCGTACATCTCCAGCACCTGCGAGTAGTTGCCGACGCCGAGTAGCAAGAAACAAACGGCACCGCCTCGGGACTCTACCTGGCGAATGGTATCAGCCAGTGTCTGCTCGGCGAAGCGGCGGTTGCCGAGACCTGTGTCCGGATCCAGAAGCTGGCCTTCCTCTAACTCGGCACAGCGGGCCTCAAGCAGTCGGTTGTTGCTGATGGTCTGGTTGAGTAACTCGGCAAGTCGCATGCCAGCGATCGCCTGCGACAGCAACAAGATGTCGAGTTGGCTGCGTGTGAGGGTCGCGTCGACACAGGATTGAAGTCCCTCAAGGGTCTCGGCCGACGGCTCGTCTCCCGAGATCAGGATGATAAACGTGTGGTGACCCCGCTCCTCGTCGACCTCTTTCACGGCCTCGGCAAGTTCGACGCCGGACATGTCGCTGAGCGACTCGTCGGCGATGAGCAGGTGAACCGGGTTGTCTTCGAGTGCCAGCAGTGCTTCTACGGCGTTGCTGCAAAAACGGTGCTTCGTGAAGGCAGGTTGCAGCGCTTCGAACACGGATTTGTCGGGAGTCACGAAGGCGACAGGTAGGTCGAACATTGCGCTCCGTTTCCAGCTGGCTGATCGGTGAGTAGCGATAAGCTATCCTCTGATCCTAGCAGAAATTGTCGAGGAGCATGTTCATGCCAACGTTTGATGTGGTTTCGGAGGTAGACCTGCAGGAAGTGCACAACGCAGTCGATCAGGCCAACCGTGAGATCGGCACGCGGTTCGACTTCAAGGGCGTCGATGCGTCCTTTGAACGGCTGGAAGATCAGGTGAAGATGACCGCAGAAGCGGACTTTCAGTTGGGGCAGATGTTCGATGTACTCAAGTCAAAGCTCGTCAATCGCAAAGTCGATACGCGTGCACTTGAGGAGCTTGATGCCTCTGCGTCAGGCAAGCTGGTTGGGCAGGTCATCCTGATCAGACAGGGAATCGACAAAGCCCTGGCCAAAAAGATCGTGAAAATGGTCAAGGACGACAAATCGAAGATGCAGGCGCAGGTGCAGGGCGAGAAGGTCCGGATCACCGGCAAGAAGCGCGACGATCTGCAACGCATGATCGCAGCGCTGCGGGAGAGCGATGACATTGACATCCCGCTGCAGTTTGAGAATTTCCGGGATTGAGCGGGGTTAACGCCGGGCGCCGCCGCCGCTGATGGAAGGCTCAAAGGACTTTTCCTGGCGTGAAGTCCTGACCGTCTATTCGCGGCGTGAGGTCATCGCGATGGCCTTCCTGGGCTTTGGTGGCGGTTTGCCGTACCTGCTGGTCTTCTCCACGCTCACGGCCTGGCTGAGGGATGTGGGCTTATCGAGGTCTGCGATCGGGTTCTTTGCCTGGATCGGGCTCATGTATTCGATCAAGGTGCTGTGGGCACCGGTTGTCGATCGAATGCGCCTGCGCGGGTTGACGGATAGGTTTGGGCAGCGGCGGGGCTGGATGTTGCTCGGGCAAGGCGGTGTCATGCTTGGCCTCGTTGGCATGTCGATGGTCGCACCAGCGGACAATCTTGTCGCGGTTGCCATACTTGCGCTGATTGTCGCCTTTTCGTCTGCGACCCAGGACATTGCGATCGATGCTTTTCGCATCGAGGCGATGGCGGACGAATACCAGGGGGCCATGTCTGCGAGTTACATCTTTGGCTACCGCGTAGCCCTTCTCGCTGCGGGTGCAGGCGCGCTGTTTCTGGCGGATCTGGTCAATTGGAACGTCAGCTACCTCATCATGGCGGCGCTGATGCTGGTTGCGGTCGTGGCCGTCCTGTTCGTTGCCGAACCGCCACGACATGACAGCGTTGGGGTTAACCAGAGTCTTGAGGTGGAGTCGGCATCCATGGATCGGGTGTTGCCGCACATGCGGGGCAGGGCGCGCGAACTTGCCACATGGTTTGTCGGGGCGATGGTCTTTCCGTTTGTCGATTTCTTTCAGCGAAACGGCCGGTTCGCCATTGTTGTTCTGCTCTTTATTGCGGTGTTCCGGTTGAGCGACATCTCGATGGGGGTGATGGCAAATCCCTTTTATCTGGACCTCGGTTTTACGAAGACCGAAATCGCCGGCGTGGCGAAGGCATTCGGGTTTTTCATGTCGATCGCGGGGTCGTTCATTTGCGGCCTTGCTGTCGTGCGCTGGGGGATTCTCAGTCCACTGCTGGCTGGCGCGGTCGCGGTGGCTGCAACGAATCTGCTGTTTGCGCTGCTCGCTGTGGTCGATGCGGACCTCAGGTGGCTGGCGCTCGTCATCAGCGCGGACAATCTGAGTGGAGGCTTCGCTGCGACGGCGTTTGTCGCGTATCTGTCCAGCTTGACGAACCGGGCATACACGGCGACCCAGTACGCGCTTTTCAGTTCGCTCATGACCCTGCCAGGGAAGTTTGTCAGTGGTTTCAGCGGTCTGGTGGTGGACAGCGAGGGCTACGCGACATTCTTCGTAGTCGCGGCGGCGATGGGCGTACCCGCGATCGTTCTCGTCGTGGTCCTTATGCATCGGGCGCGCGTCACGGCGTCCACTGATAGGTCGCCAGCCTGACTCGTCCATTGATCATCAGCGTACCCTCGGCCGCAAGCCGTTCGAGCTGACGCGCGGGGTTGGGATTAGAGATGCGGCCCTGGCTGTTGATCACCCGATGCCACGGCAGTCGCGTGTCAGGTGGCAGCTTCGCGAGCACCCGACCCACCATCCGTGCTCGCCTCGGCATGCCGCAAAGAACAGCGATTTGTCCATAGGTCGCAACGCAGCCGGTCGGGATCGCATTGATCCACTGCCATACAAGGACCTCGAAGGCATCTTCCTGATTTGCGGTCATGGCCCGATTGTAGCGGCTCGTGCGGTACAGCGTGCGCGAGAGCGTATTCTTTGGCGGATCAACGTGCGAATTTCCAACCAGGGCACTTTATTTGCCATAACCTGCGTTTTTCTGGGGTCTGCGTGTTGACTACGGGTTCGCGATGCATAGAATTGGCACTCCTTCAAATAGAGTGCTAACTCTGTTTTGAGACTCGTCCCGAAGACGGCGCGCTTTGGCTTTCCCAATGGAGCTTCGCAAGAGAGCTTTTCGCAAGAAGAGTGCTCTTGGCAAAGAGCTTGGGGGGTTTGGCTTCTGCACGCGGCGGTCGAGTGCAACGGAGGTGGCTTCAAAAACTATCAGGAAACTGGAGATTTCAAATGAATATCCGTCCATTACAAGATCGCGTGGTGGTCCGCCGCACGGAAGAGGAGACTAAGTCCGCAGGTGGCATCGTCATCCCGGATTCCGCGACTGAAAAGCCCTCACAAGGTGAAGTACTCGCGGTTGGACCCGGCAAAAAACTGGATAACGGTTCTGTGCAACAGATCGATCTGAAAGCTGGCGACAAGATTCTGTTCGGCCAGTACGCAGGCAGCACCGTAAAGCTTGAAGGTGAAGAACTGCTCATCATGAGTGAGAGCGAAGTCTTCGGTGTGGTCGAGTAACACCTGATCGCAAGAAAAGGGATAGCCCGACAACCACACATTTGGAGACGACGGCTTCCTTCCGTGGTTTTCGATGCTTCGTAACAACGATTCCTAACAGGACAAAATCATGACAGCTAAAGACGTTAAATTTGGCGATTCCGCCCGTCAGCGCATGCTGGCTGGCGTCAACATACTCGCCGACGCCGTACGAGTAACGCTCGGCCCCAAGGGACGTAACGTCGTCCTCGACAAGTCATTCGGCGCGCCGACAGTGACCAAAGACGGCGTTTCCGTCGCCAAAGAGATCGAACTCAAAGACAAGTTTGAGAACATGGGCGCACAGATGCTGAAGGAAGTTGCTTCCCAGACGTCTGATGTAGCGGGTGACGGTACCACCACGGCGACAGTGCTCGCACAATCCATCCTCAATGAAGGCTTAAAAGCCGTCGCCGCCGGCATGAATCCGATGGATCTCAAGCGCGGCATCGACAAGGCCGTTATCGCCGCCGTCGCAGAAGTTGAGAAACTGGCTGTGCCCTGCAACGACAGCACGACCATCGCACAGGTCGGCAGTGTTTCTGCTAACAGCGACACGCACGTTGGCGACATCATTGCCGAGGCGATGGACAAGGTCGGTAAAGAAGGTGTGATCACGGTTGAAGAAGGCAGCGGCCTTGAGAACGAACTCGACGTGGTTGAAGGCATGCAGTTCGACCGCGGCTACCTCTCGCCTTACTTCATCAATAATCAGGAGAGCATGAGTGCCGAGATGGAAGATCCTTTCATCCTGCTGCACGACAAGAAGATCTCCAATATCCGCGAAATGCTGCCGGTTCTTGAAGCGGTTGCCAAAGCGGGCAAGCCGCTCGTTGTAATTGCTGAAGATGTCGAAGGCGAAGCGCTCGCGACTCTTGTTGTCAACAACATGCGTGGAATCGTCAAGGTCTCGGCTGCCAAGGCACCTGGCTTTGGTGACCGCCGCAAGGAAATGCTGCAGGACATCGCGATCCTCACCGGTGGCACCGTGATTTCCGAGGAAGTGGGACTGTCGCTTGAGGGCGCAACCATCGACGATCTCGGCCGGGCCAAGCGCGTCAGCCTCACGAAAGAAGCGACCACGATCGTTGACGGCGCCGGCAAGTCCGACGAGATCGAAGGTCGGGTAGGTCAGATCCGTACACAGATCGAAGAGACGTCGTCTGACTACGATCGCGAAAAGCTCCAGGAACGCGTTGCCAAACTGGCTGGTGGTGTTGCCGTGATCAAGGTCGGTGCTGCCACGGAAGTTGAGATGAAGGAGAAAAAAGCGCGAGTTGAAGACGCGTTGCACTCCACCCGTGCTGCGGTTGAAGAAGGCATCGTCGCTGGCGGCGGCGTCGCGCTCGTTCGTGCATTGCAGGCCATTGAAGGCCTGACGGGCGACAACGAGGACCAGAATGTCGGGATCAACCTTTGCCGCAAGGCAATGGAAGCGCCGTTGCGCCAGATCGTCGGCAATGCTGGCGCAGAAGGCTCCGTCGTTCTCGACAAGATCAAGGGCATGACCGGTAGCCAGGGCTACAACGCTGCGACCGGCGAGTACGGTGACATGATCAAGATGGGTCTGCCGGATCCTGCCAAAGTGACTCGAACGGCTCTTCAGGCCGCCGCGAGTGTGGCTGGTCTGATGATCACGACCGAATGCATGGTCACTGAAGAGGTTGATGACTCGCCTGCTGCACCGGCAATGCCAGGTGGCATGGACGGTGGCATGGGCGGCATGGGCGGCATGATGTAAATCATCCGCGCGTCTGCCCTCAAGACGGCATCGCTTCCGAGCAAACCTCTCAGACAGAGTTGTCAGAGTGTCAGGAGGAATGTCGGACAGGAATGTCGGACTAGAGTGTCGGACTAGAGTGTCGGACTAGAGTGTCAGGAAAAGCCCCGCTAAGCGGGGCTTTTTTTGTGCCAGCAGAACGGATGGACGATTACTCACCACGCACCCACGCTTAGAAGCCGCCTCGAAGCCGAAAGAAAAGAAAGAACATAACGGGGATCTCTCCACCATTCATCCTAACGATCTGGACCTGACTAAAATGCCATGCTCGGGTCAAGCCGATGGCGGATGCGTGATGAACCAGTGCTCGATTTCCTGCTGTTCCATGGCGGATGCTTCGAGCCCCAGTCGGGTACGCCGCCAAAGGACGTCCTCGCTGCCGCGCGCCCATTCAACGTCACGCAGGTAGCACAACTCACGTTCGTAGAGTCCGTTTGCAAAGCGCCGCCCAAGATCAGCCACGGTTGTACATTCACCGATCAACGCTCTAATCCTTGTCCCATACGCACTAATGAAGCGGCGGAGCAAGGGTAGGGGCAGCCACGGCCACGTTGTGTGACAGGAAAGAACGTATGCGTCCACGTCACCATCGGGCACATCGCCGCCAGGTAACGGCACTGTGTGCGTCCAGTCCGCACTAACGCCGAGATGTGGCGCGAGTAGCGTCATACATTCCTCGGCGAGGTGTCGGTACGTCGTGATCTTGCCCCCGAACACGGTGAGCATCGGGGCCCCGGCCGCGGTATCGAGATCAAGCTTGTACTCGCGCGTGACCCGCGTGCCCGCGTTCGCGCCGTCGTCCAGCAGCGGACGTACGCCTGCGTACGACCACACCACCTGATCCGGTTTCACCGGGGTAAACATGTAAAGGCTGACGGCGCTGCACAGGTATTCGACCTCGTCCGGTGTCGCCGCGAGTTGGGCGAGGTCGCCTTCATAGTCGACTTCAGTCGTACCGATCAGTGTGAAGTCCCGTGTGTAGGGAATCGTGAAGACGACGCGCCCGTCGAGATTCTGAAACAAAAATGCGTGGTCCGCTTCGTACAGGCGGCGGACGACTATGTGACTACCCTTGACGAGACGCAGCCTGTGTCGCGCACCTTGTATATTCGCCGCGGTGAGCAGTTCGGTCGCCCATGGGCCAGTGGCGTTGACGACGCCCCGGGCCGTGATGTGTCGCCGGTCGTTACCGGCCGCAAGGTCGAGATGCCAGGAGCCCGCATCGACGGCCAGGGCTGAGCAGCGAGTGCGAGTGAGCACGTCAGCGCCGAGTTCCGCCGCCGCGACCGCGTTGAGAATGACGAGTCGCGAATCGTCGACCCGGGCGTCGCTGTACCGGAAGCCGTGACGCAGGCGTGGGTTGAGTTCAGGCGTGTCGAGTCGGATGGCGCGAGACGATGGCAGTTGTGTACGACCCGCGAGCAGGTCGTACAGAGCGAGTCCAATACGAACGATGAAGCGCGGCCTGCCGGTGTCAGCGTGCGGCAGCACGAAGTCGAGTGGTGTCACAATGTGGGGCGCAAGTTTGAGCAGCAGACTGCGCTCTTGCAGTGACTCGCGAACCAGGCGCAGCTTCCCGGTCTCAAGATAACGCAGGCCACCATGAATCAGCTTGGTACTGGCGGACGAAGTGGCGCTCGCCAGATCGTTCTGTTCGATGAGGGCCACTCGAAGACCACGCCCAGCCGCGTCGCGCGCGATGGCGGCACCGTTGATGCCGCCGCCAATGACAGCAAGGTCGTAGTCAGCCATCGTCAGACGTGATCTTGATTGGGGCTGGGGAACGAGTTTCTGCCGCGGGCGCTGCCCTTACCCGTTGGCGATCTTGCCTCGCGGTGCTGCAGGGTCAGGAAGGCGACGACGTTACCATGCGATGTTGATGCCGATGCCAACGCCGAAGGTTCGGGCGTTCTTTGTGTCCAGCGTGTCAGCGATCAACTGGGCGTATAGATAATCGCCGCGATACGTCAGTGTGTAGGCTTTGCCGCCGAAGTCGTACGCAAGCTCAAGGCCGTCGACAGCGAACCCAAGGCGGGGAAATTCGTGGACGCCCGTGTCGTAGTATTCGCCGACGATGGCAAGGTGTGGTTTCCAGCCCGCGAGGTTGATCGACGGTGGCAGATGCCAGGTGGCGGATAAGTGGGTCCGGGTCAGAAGCTCCTGGGTGTAAGCCTGGTTGCGAATATCGACCACAAGATTGCGGGCGACCAGGTCGTTGGGTGCAACCGCGCCGCCATTGGCGAAGTCCTGGATCATCTGTATCAGGTCAGTCTTGAGAGCGGTGACATCAAACGACACGGTAGTGACCGGAGCGTTATCCCAGGTGAACTCGTTGACGACATCGTAGAGCTTGAGTCGGAGATCGAGCCACTCGGTTGGGCTATAAGCGATGCCGATATCGACTGCATAGCCTTCGCCTGCCGGCGCGCTGAAATCGACGCCGGTCAACACGGGATTGGGGTCGCCGATGATGACGGGTTCCCGGTAGAACCGCTCGTTGAACTTCGGTTCGTCATACGCGTAGTCAATATGCAGATTGCCCGTGACATCTCGCAGGATGTCGTTCAACGCGGAGATGTCACGGTCATCGAGGTCGACCGTGTCGGCGAGTGCATCGATCTCGGCCATGATCTCAGGTGTGATGGGATCTGGATTGCCAATTGCGGCTGCGCTGCCGGATTGCAGTTGAGAGATGTCGTCGTACCAGGAGACGTCCGCGCTGACTGAGAAATTGCGAAAGAGACGGGTCTCGTAGCCAACCTTAATGCCCTTCGCCTGAATCCGTTCGACGGATAGAAGCAGGTCGAAGACCCGCCGCTGGTCGATGGCGATCTGATTTTTCTCGCTATGGTGGAAGCGCGCGGTGTCTTCGGTGAAGCGTGTGACGTAGTCGAAGCGGTGAACGTACGCGAGTTTGAGCCCGCGCCACTTTACGCCCGCTTCGATGAGGTTGTGAGTGAATGCGGTGTCACCGCCTTCGAGGTTTGCATCGAACTTGTTGACGAACTTGTCGACGGCTATGGTCTCGCTGAAAGCAAAGAGATCGACTTGGGAGTAGATCTCCCAGCCAGATTGGTAGCGGCGGCGCGAACTGCGGCGTCTGACGCTTTTGTTTTTCTCCGCTTCTATCTCCTTCTTTACGTCCTTCTTTGGTGCCTTCTTTTCGGGCCTGCTCGCACCCGCACTCATCTTGTCCGCGAGTTCCTCAGCATTCGGGTCCCGGTCCGTGCGCACGCGCGGGGCCGCCACGACGGCAGTCCCCTCATCAGACACGGGTGCTCCGATGACCGCAAACTCTTTATCAGTATCCGCCGCAGACTCTTTATTCGCCGCAGGCGCTTCATTCATCGGCGCTGGCGCTTTATTCGCCGCAGGCGCTTTGCGCGCATTGGTCGTCGCGGGTGTATCCTGCAGCGGTTCCGCTGCCATGGGTTGTGATGCCGCAATCAGCACTGCGATGGTCATCGCGGTAGCCGAGATCTTTGATGATCGAGCGTTCCGATGCTGCGCCGGGTTACCAGGACATGTCCAGGATATTCGCGTGTAGAGTTTAAAAAAGTTCAATGTTATCATGATGATAACTCTGAGAGTGCGAGTGAAACCATATTTTTTAAACAAGCGTGTTCCGACAGGCACAGCGATGCAGAAACGGGGAAAGAGGCACTCTAAGAACAACACTGCGGTTAAGCAATCAGAAATCACCGGCGCCGCCGCTCATCTGGCTTCATGGGGCGCTAAATGAGTCGTTAGAAAGCCCGGCGGGCAACTCTGGCAAGAGAAGCTGGCATGTGAGTCTGGAAAGTGAGTCTGTGGAAGGTGGGCCAGGAAGGTGAGTCAGAAAACGTGAATCAGCAAAACGTGAGTGACAGTCGTGAGCGACAGTTGTGAGTGACCAGTTGTGAGTGACAAGAAGGACAGCCTGATCCCCAGCATCAAGCCGGCCCAGGACGAAGTCGCGTCTTATCGGGCGAGTCGGCGCGTCGACGCGCCGAAGCAGAGCAATTTCAATGGCATGCTGGTGTTCGTGATCGTTCTGATGGCAATCATGATGGGCGTCGGCGGCTACACCCTCTTTGAGGTCCAGGAGAATCTCGACCAGTCGAACCGTTTGCTTGAGAAGAGTCAGGAGAGCATCAGAGAACTTGACCAGCGGCTTGCCCTGGCGGGTTCTGAGTCGTCCAGTTCGTTCCTATCCATGAAATCGAGCATCGAGGCAAATCTGTCGGAGATTCGCAAGTTGTGGGACGTCTCGAACAAACGCAACAGACAATGGATCAAGGCTAATGAAGCGGCGATTGGCGCGCAGAACAAGACGGTCGCGTCGGCTGACGGACGGGTCAAGGCAATGGAAGTGAACATTGCTGAATACACCCGGCGGTTCGGCCAGATGACCACGGACATGGTGGATGTCCGCCAGACATTGACAGACGAGACCGGGGAGATGGTCGCGCAAGTGGCTGTGATGCGCGGGCAGGTCCAGAGTCAGGCGATCGAGGTCGGTGCCAACAAACGCAACATCGGTGTCATCACCCGGCAAATGAGTGAAACGAGCGAGGCGATCGAAGGCATCGACAAGCACCGCGGGCGCCTTGCTCAGCAGTTGGTCGAGATGCGGCGCGAGATCCAGGATCTGCAGTCCGCCGACGCAGCGGACGCGCCGGAATAGCGGCTGCGCCGCAATAGCGTCGCCCAAATCGTGTTTGTCGTTATGTCATTTCCCGGACTGGCGGGGCTGGCGTCCAGTTGCGATGCAGGGCAGAGCTAACACCGGGGACGGGTGGGCGATTTCTACCGGCCTTGGGCCGGCGACTCTGATAAGTCTGGGCAACCCGTTAGTAAGCCCAGTCCCGTACCACGCTCATTTCAAACTGATAGTGCAGAAAGCCGAATGCAGCGCCGTCTTCGGTAATCTCTACTAGCTTCAGACCCGGGGCAACGACGTCGCCCTCACGCATGTTGCGCCCGTTGATGTTCACCATTCGCAAGCTGGGTTGGTCGGCAAAGATGTGGCTCGAGAACGTCATGTCTGGAACGCGCTTCTGGATAGACGCTGGTAGTTCACCGATCCTTCCTCGTTTGATCGCGACCACGGCCCCGGCATCTGGCGGAGTTGCCGTGCGATCTGTACGGGTCGTTGTGCTGTCCGACGCGGCAGCATCCACCGATCCCCTCGCAACGGCTTGCTGCGTTGCGGTGAATGGCTGTGCGATGTTATCGGATGTGGCTTCCAGGGACGGTTGCGACACGGCCCCTGCGCGCTGGATTGGCGGTGAGCTTTGCTGAGCGCCCGAGTTGATCTGTACGGCAGGTGGCGTGTCGCGGTTGTCGTAGACCAACCAGCCCGTGATGACGAGCAGGTTCACGACAAGGAGTAATGCGACGACGAGCACCATGCGGCCAGAGCGGCGGGGTCCGGGTACCCGGGTAAGGTTTGGCTTGTCGCCATCGGTTTGGCGTTCGCTCTTGCTGAGCGCGTCGAGAATGAAGGACATCTACTGCTCCGAGCCGGACTTTAGTCGCGGCACGTCATCGCCACGGCCATTGAGTGCAATCCAGGTGCGGGCATCCGCGACGCCGGACGGCGGCAGGTTGCGCAACCGTTGAAAGTCCTTCAACTCCGATTCGAGCGTCTCGTCCAGTGTCAGGCCGGTCCTGACCTCGCCGCCGCGCAGTTGAAAAGCCAGCCAGTCGACCGCGGCGCCGATGTCGTCCCTTGCAAGAGGTCGCGTATAACCAGGCGGTGTTCGCCAGACCAGCGTGAAACGCGCTGGCCACAGAGCGCTTAGTTGATCGATATCAAACTGATAGGTTCTCTCCGAGTCGCCGAGGGTGACGCGGCCGTCATCATGCCGGGTCCATGAGACATACCGGTGTTCATCGAGTTGCAGAATAACGGGTCGGTCGAGGGCGATGATCTGGCCCGGGGCACCTGTTCTGGACATGCAGGCGAGGCCCTTGGAGGCAGCGAACTTGCAGGGCGGCGAGTTTGAGGTGCTGCGTCCGATGCCCCATGCGGCAAAAATATCGGCAAACGCGGCAGACTCCGAAGCGTAGCCTGTGAGCGAGTCGATGGTCGGTCTAGCCCTGGATGCCGTTGGCGTGATCACGCTGGCGACGCGCGCGAGCGCGGTCGACGGATCCTGCAATCCGGTCGGCGGGGTGGGGTCCTGCCGACGCATAACTCGGCTGCTCGCACCGTCGGCCTCTGCCGTGCCGACCGGCGTGAACGCGCGTGGTTCCAGGTTATAGCCAATTCCGACTGCCAGAATCAGGGCGAGGGCGACGCCCACACCCGCCATTATCCGACGGCGTGAACGGGCCTGGCCTTTACCAATCACTTCTCCGCCCGCCGCATTGACGGTTGCCGGTGTTACCTCGCTGCCGTTGCTGCCAAAAACCCCGAGTAGCGAGCGATCGCAGATGATGTTGATCAATCGGGGAATGCCGCCCGAAAGCTTGTGCACACGTCGCATTGCCCTTGCGGTGAACAATCGCGGCGAGCCCCCCGCTACTTCAAGTCGATGGGCGATGTACTTGGCAACTTCGTCACGTGAGAGCGCGGTGAGATGGAAGCGAGCGGTGATGCGTTGCGCGAGTTGTCTGAGATCCTGACTTGCCAGAATCTCGAGAAGCTCTGGCTGCCCCAGGAGGATGATCTGCAGCAACTTCTGCTCGTTGGTTTCAAGGTTGGTCAGCAGTCGTAGCTGTTCGAGTACGTCGCGTGACAGATTCTGTGCCTCATCGATGATGAGTACGGTCTTGCGATCCTTGGCATGCGCATCCAGCAGATACGCATTCAGACTGTCGAGCAGCTTTTTTAGACTGTCTGTTTCGTAGCCGATCCCCAGGTCATCGCAGATCACGGCGAGGAGTTCGTTCACTGTGAGTCTGGGATTGAGAACGAAAGCGGTGTCGACGTGGTCCGGCAGTTGCTGCAGCAGGCTGCGGCAGACGGTCGTTTTGCCGGTACCGACCTCGCCGGTGAGCAACACGAAGCCGCCGTCCGATCGAATGCCGTAGAGCAGGTGCGCGAGCGCTTCCCGGTGACGCTCGGTCAAATAGAGGAAGCGAGGGTTCGGCGCGATCGAAAATGGCGCGGCTTTGAAGCCAAAATAGTCGTTATACAAGAGGACCGACGGACGCAGGGGTCGGCGCATAGAATATCATGGCGGGCCTTCCATCGTGCCTTTTTTGGTTTGTATGCACGTCGGCTTCGTGATCGTCAGGCGTGCAGCAATCACGAGTGCAGCACGCTGTCAAGGACGCGGCTATCACAGGCGTCGCTATCAAGAGCACTATCAAGAGCGCAGGGGTCGGAGGTGAGGGATCAACAGTGAACAGAGCAAGGGGCGAGGGTCCGGGTAGCGGGGGGAAATGTTGAAAGGACTGAAAGCGGGCCTCGCCTCCGTGGCGGTGTGCGGCCTTGTCATCGGGGTCGTCGTAGTGCCTGGGTGCACGAGCGTCGGCTACTATCGCCAGGCGATTAGTGGGCACCTGTCGATGATGATCAAGCGTGAGCCTGTTGCCGAATTGCTCGCGGACCCGGATCTGCCCGCGGCGTTGCGACATAAACTCGAGTTGACGCGTGAAGTCCTCGCGTTTGCCGAGGGTCTCGGCTTGCCGGTTGATGGCAGTTACTCAAGCTACGTTGCAACCGGCAAACAGTTCCTCGTGTGGAACGTGATGGCGTCGCCAGAGTTCTCACTCACGCCCGAGTTGTTCTGTTATCCGATTGCCGGGTGTGTTTCGTACCGGGGATATTTTGCGCGGGAGGCTGCCGAGGGGGTGGCCGATCAGCTTCGCGCCACGGGCTTTGATGTCTACATGGGTGGCGTTACGGCGTACTCGACCCTCGGCTGGTTTGACGACCCGCTGCTCGATACGTTTCTTGCGCGTGATGACGTCTATCTTGCGGCGCTCCTCTTTCACGAGCTTGCGCACAAAGCGGTCTACGTGCAATCAGACAGCGTCTTTAACGAGAGTCTCGCGACCACTGTCGAGACGGAAGCCATGGGCGTCTGGCTGGAAGATCGGGGCGAGGCTGCGGCATTCACCGCGTTTGTTGATGAACAGCGTCGCCGCGACGAGGTCGTGGGTCTAGTCAACGAAACCCGAGCGCAGCTTGCCGAGGTTTACCGGGCGGATTTGCCGGTCGAGGCGATGCGCGACCGCAAGCAAGCGGTGATTCGATCACTGCGGTCAGCCTATTCGGAACTTCGCGCGGGATGGGGCGGCCCCGAGCCTTACCGGGTATGGGTTGAGGGCGAAATCAACAATGCGAAGCTCGGCACCATCAGCACCTACCACAGTCATGTGCCAGCGTTTCGACAGATCTACCGGGAAGCGGGCAGCATGGCGGCGTTTCTGGCGCGATGTCGCGAGCTCGCGGCGATGAGCGAGGCCGATCGGACAGCTGCACTGGCAACTGCTGCTCCCGGCGCCTGAGGATGATTGCCGGTACGTGGGTGTGGATGATCAGACGACTGGCACTCAGCGTAGCAACGAGAAACAGATCAGCGTAATCACGACCGCGCCGGCGAGGTTCAGCACGAAACCCTCGCGCGCCATCGTACTCGTCGGGAACCGACCGGTACTGAACATGATGGTGTTCGGTGCCGTCGCCACCGGCAGCATGAACGCACAGCTTGCACTCATAGCTGCCGGGACCATCAGCAAGATGGGGTCAATGGACGCTGCGATTGCCGCTGCTGCCAGGATTGGCAACATGAGCGTGGTGGTTGCGGTATTGCTCGTCATCTCGGTCAGGAACGTGATCGTGAAGCAAATGATCGCGATCATCAGAATCGTGGGCCAGCCGGCGAGCGCGGACAGCAGATCCCCAAGTGCACCTGACAGGCCCGACGCGATGAAGGCTCGGGCGATAGCGATGCCACCACCGAACAGAATCAGCATGCCCCATGGGATCTTCTGCGCATCCTTCCATTCCAGCAGCTTGCTGCCTTTGCCGTTTGGCACCAGAAACATGGCGACAACAGCGAGCATCGCGACACTGGCATCGTTGGCGCCGGGCAGATCAAGCCAGCCGCTCCAGCCGCCGAAGGGTTCCTTGCGTGTTATCCACAAGAGCGCCGTGACGGAGAAGACGATCATCACCCGCGCTTCAGCCGCCTGCCATTTGCCGACTGCTGGCATGGCGATCTTGCCCTGGTAGGTGAGAGATCGGGTTAGCCACAGGCCGACGACAGGGAGCAGCGCCAGAACGACCGGAACTCCCCACATCATCCAGTTGAGGAATGATATTTCGGAGCCGGTGTTGTCTTTGTAGACCTGTTGGAAAACGAGGTTGGGCGGCGTGCCAATCGGCGTGCCGATGCCCCCGACACTTGCGGCATAAGCGATGCCGAGCAAGAGCGGAATCGCCAGATCCTTGTCCTTCGAGCGTTCGATGACCGCGAGTGCCACCGGCAGCAGCATCAGGGTGGTTGCCGTGTTGGAAATCCACATGCTGAGAAGGGCGGAGGCCGCCATGAAGCCAAAGACCAGCCGGCGACTGCTGTTGCCGCCGAACAGGTTGACCATGGTCAGAGCAACCCGAAGGTGGGCACCGCTCCGTTCCATTGCCTGCGAGATGATGAAGCCGCCAAGCAGCAGCAACACCAGTGGACTGCCGTAGGCCGCGCCGACCTGGGTTGGCGTCAGCACGCCGGTCACCGGCAGAAGTGCCAGCGGCAACATGGACGTGACCGGCAGGGGCAACGGCTCGGTTATCCACCAGTAAGCCGTGAGCGTCGCTATCGCCGCGGTCCAGCAACCCGGGCTTTCCCAGCCAGAAAATTTCATCGCCGCAAACACCAGGATAGCTGCGACGGGCCCGATGAGAAAGTGGATAGACCGACCCGGCGCGTTTGCTGGCAGCGCTTGTTCTGACATGTGAGGGCTTCCACGAAATTTTCGTTTGATGACTGAACGCAGAGGTTTGTCGGTAAGCGCTCGGGTCGTTGGACTGTCTGTCGGTGAACGGTCTGTCGGTGAACGGTCTGTCGGTAAACGGTCGTGTCGGTGAACGGTCGGGCCGTCGAATAGTCGCGGGACGCGCGGGGTTGGTCGACCGGGCATCGTGGCTTCGTCGTGAAAGTTCAGGGTCCGCGGTTCCCCGGAACCCGAAAAACGGCGATTATACACGCGTCATTCGTAACGGAGTTCCCATGCCTGCGCCGGTAGAGACCCTATATTGGTACGATCTTGAGACGACAGGCATTCGGCCAGGACATGATCGAGTCCTTCAGTTTGCAGGTGTTCGAACCGACACTGACCTCAATATCATCGACACGCCCCAGAACGTTTACTGCCAACTGAGCGATGAGATCCTGCCATCGCCCGAGGCGTTGATGGTCACCGGCATCCGGCTTTCGCGCCTCGCTGCCGACGGGCTGTCCGAGCGTGAATTCGCGCAGACAATCTTCAAGCAGTTCTCTCAGCCGGGAACGTGTGTCGTCGGCTATAACAATCTGCGGTTCGACGATGAGTTTGTCCGCAACCTGTTTTACCGTAATTTCCTCGACCCGTACGTCCGGGAATGGAAAAACGGCAATTCGCGTTGGGATGTCATTGACGTCGTAAGAATGGCCTACGCCCTTCGGCCCGAGGGTATAAGGTTTGGACGCAACGCTGACGGGGGGCCAGTGTTCAAGCTCGAAAGCCTGTCCACCGCCAACGGTATCACCCATGACGATGCTCACGATGCTGTGTCCGATGTCATGGCGACAGTTCAACTTACGCGTCTGATTCGACAGGCCCAGCCGCGTCTGTACGATTATCTGTTTGGGCTGCGCCGCAAAGATGCGGTCCTGCAGACGCTTTATCCGCTTGGCAAACAACCGCTTGTGCACGTGTCGTCCATGTACCCCAACGCGCGTGGTTGCGCCGCGCTGGTGGTGGCTCTGTGCCAGCACCCCGAGGTCAGCAACGGTGTCCTTTGCTATGACCTAATGGAAGATCCCGAGCCGTTGATGACGCTGGACCCCGCCACGCTGCGGCGGCGGCTATTCACGCGAAGGGACGAACTGGGTGAAGACGAGCCACGCCTTCGAGTGAAAACGATTCGCGTCAACAAGTGCCCTGCGATTGCGCCCGCAGGTACCATGACGCGTGAGATCGGCGCGCGCCTCGGCATCGATGTCGACCAGTGCATGGGCAATTTCAAGCGCTTGCAACGGGCGAGCGGCGTGGTCGAGCGACTGCAGGAGGCGGTGGGTGGTCGCGAATTCGCGCCGAGGACTGACCCCGATCTGATGCTCTATGATGGTTTTTTTGACGATCAAGAGCGTGCGCTCATGAACCAGGTTGGTGGGATGGATGGCGGCGCGCTCGCGGAGTCAACGATGCCGTTTCGGGACCAAAGGCTGCCCGAGCTATTGTTTCGCTATCGTGCGCGAAATTTTCGCGAGTCGTTGTCGCAGAGTGAAGTGCAGCGGTGGAACGTTTTTCGGCGAGAGCGTTGGCACGACGGCGCGGACATCGCCGAGACACGCGCGCAGATCGCGTCTCTGCCGGAGTCGCCCGTGCTGCAAGATCTGCGAGCGCATCTTGACCGGATCGAAGGGGAGGTATTTTGAGCGGGAGTTTCCTGTGCGGCAGTTCCCTGGGTGACCGCTCCCTGGGTGTCCCTTCCCTGGATCGTAGAAGTAAGATTCGGATCACACTCAGGATTGGAATGCGCACATGAGCGGATTTTGCGTGGAATTCCGCGGCGTTTCCAAGTCCTATGGCGACACCGTTGTTTTGCGGGACCTTGACCTCGCCCTACCGGTCGACGCGACGACCGCGGTCGTTGGTGAAAGTGGCAGCGGCAAGTCAACGCTGATGCAGGTCATCAATGGCCTCGTGCGCCCGGAAGCGGGCGTGGTGTCTGTGCTCGGCGCGGCGCTCGATTATGACGACCTGCCGCGTACACGGCGACGAATGGGCTATGCGGTGCAGGGGGCGGGTCTGTTTCCGCATTTGACGGCTGTGGATAACATCGCCTTAGTGGCGTCAATGGAGGGCTGGAGCCGGTCTCGTATCGACGACCGATTGATCGAGCTGATGGCATTGCTCGAACTGCCCGAAGATCTCGCTGCGCGCTATCCGCATGCGCTCTCCGGTGGACAGCAACAGCGGGTCAGCCTGTGCCGGGCGATGATGCTTGACCCGCCGCTGATGCTACTGGATGAGCCGTTTTCTGCACTCGATCCAATTACGCGGGCGGCGATTCACGATGAGTTCATCAAGCTGCAACAGGTCGCCGCGAGATCGGTGGTGATGGTGACCCATGACATGTCCGAAGCGGTCAAGCTTGCCCAGCATCTGGTGATACTAAAAGATGGCGAGGTCGTCCGCGAAGGAGCGCTCGATGCTGTCATGAGCGACCCCGGGAATGAATATGTCACCCGTCTCTTTGAGGTGAGCCGATGATGGCTGCGCGTAACAGATATGGGTTCGTGCACGCGTGGGCGCTGCTCCGACGCGCGATGATCGTTTCGATTGTGGCGCTGTTGACGACGACCCCGGCTGCCGTGGCTGCGAGTGAGGACGATCGCACCATCGTCGTTGCCAGCAAGACCTTCACCGAGAGTCGTCTGCTTGCCGAAATTATGTCGCAGATGCTGGAGGATGCTGGCTTCACGGTGGAACGGCGCTTTGGTCTTGGCGGCACCCTCGTCTGCTTCGAGGCATTGAAGGGCGCGGAAATTGATGTCTACCCGGAATACACCGGCACGTTGGGTCAAGCCATCCTTGGCTTCACAGAGGATGTCACCAATCCGCGGAAGCTCGCGGCGGGTGCGCACGCCAACGGGCTCAACCTGCTGCCGTCATTTGGGTTCAACAACACCTATGCGATGGCGATCAAGGAGTCGCTCGCCGAAGAACGCGGATTGCGCACCGTCACTGACCTGGCCGCGCAGTCGGACCTCACGCTTGCTTTCAGTCACGAGTTTTTGAACCGTGAAGACGGCTGGCCCGGCCTCTCGGCCACCTACGGGCTTAAAGGGTCGCCAAGTGGGATTGAACACGGTCTTGCCTACCTTGCGATCGATCAGGACCGCATCGACATCACTGATGCGTATTCCACTGATGGCGACCTCGGGCGGTATCAGTTGACTGTGCTCGACGATGACAAAGGGTATTTTCCGCAGTACCTCGCCGTGCCGTTCGTCCGTCAGGATCTGCCGTACCGGGCGATCGTGCAGTTGGAGCGGTTGGCTGCACGCATCGACGATGGCACCATGCGCCGCCTGAATGGCGAGATTGTTATTGACGAGAAGACGTTTGCGGATGTCGCCCGAAATTTCCTCCAGTCTCAGTCATTGCTTGGCGGCGGACTTGCACCGGGGTCACTGCGAGAAGCAGCGGTGCGGAAGGTGAACTGGCAGGCGATGGGCGTCAATACGCTGGTTCATTTGAAGCTGACGGCTTTCGCCTTGGCACTCGGATGTGTCGTGGGTCTGCCGCTTGGTGTGTTGGTGTTTCGTTCACAATCGGCATCCCGCGTCGTTGTTTACCTCGCAGGTCTGCTCCAGACCGTGCCATCACTGGCGCTTCTTGCACTCATGATTCCGCTGTCGGGGCTGGGCGAGCGATCCGCCATCATTGCGCTTTTCTTGTACTCGCTACTGCCGATACTGCGCAGTACGATCACCGCGCTCGTGACAATTGACCCGCTGCTCAAGCGCGTGGCGGAGGCAATTGGCCTGACCCGGTCACAGCAATTGTGGCGCGTGCTCGTACCGCTCGCGATGCCAAACGTGCTGGCTGGCGTCAAAACGGCGGCGATTATTTCCATTGGCACGGCAACCCTCGCGGCATTCGTCGGCGCCGGCGGGCTGGGTGAGCCGATCATCACCGGATTGAATCTCAACGATATCAGTCTAATTCTTCAGGGGGCGATTCCCGCAGCGGGTCTTGCGGTGACTGTCGAACTGATGTTTGAAGGTGTTGAGCGACTGGTGGTCAAGGAACACATGCTGCGCGGCCAGATGCCCGCCTGATGGAGCCCGCCAAATGATGGAGTTCGCCGAATTGCTCCCCGTAAAATTCGAACGTCAGAAGCCGGAACCGGCGATCGCATTGGCGAAGGGGTAACGACGGCAAATGTTGCGAAAGCTCCCGGCACCGGGTGACAGGGGCTCGCGGCCTTCGTGGTAGAAGATCGGCGTAGGATTGGCATGAACGGGTGACTGGTCGATTGGGGAACGGGCCGATTGGAGATCCGGGAATTTGCACAATATGCCGCGCTCACGGATGCTCTGATCTGGATTGGCCGATCTGTAGAGTGTTGGAGGCAACGATGACGAACAACCTGAATGAACCGGGCACTCATCCCGGTGGCGCGGTGCCGGAATCCCAGGAGACCTGTATCGACCCGGGGGAGATGCAGACCTATCTTTATGATCTGCAGGGCTACCTGGTGCTCAAGGATGTGCTGAGTGCCGGGTTGGTCGCTGAGCTTGATGCCCTGATTGATGCGCAGAACTTGCCAGCGCCGCCGCACAATGGTCGATTTGGCAGCGCTGGCGGCTCTGCCGACACGGGGCCCGGCTTCCTGACATGGGGTCAGCCGTTCGTTGACCTGATCGATCATCCCGTCTCGATGGGCTTGCTGCGCATGCAACTTGGAGACTGCTTTCGGCTGGACCGCATCTTCGGTATGGAGATGACGAAGGGCATGCCGAACGGCCGGTTGCATTCGGACTATGGCGCGTCGCACCCCTTTGCGGGGTCTGTGTCCGGGCAGCACTACGCCCAGCAAGGCCACCAGGCGCTGCATGGCTTCGCCGTCATTGCGTTCAACCTGCGGGATTCTGGTCCGGAGCAGGGCGGCTTGCGTCTCATTCCCGGTTCCCACAACAGCCGTTATCGGCTCCCGGGGCCGATTCGCAATGACGAAGACCTGAGCGTTGTGGTCAGCCCGGATGCGCCGGCCGGTTCGCTAACCTTTTTCTCAGAGGCGACCACTCACGGCACCGCCGGCTGGCATGTCGACTATCGACGGCGCACGTTGCTCTACAAGTATTGTGCGTCCCAACTCTCGTGGTCGCGGACCCGTGTGATCGAGCCGCCGGGCGTTGCTCTGACGTTGAGGCAGCGCAAGCTGTTCGCCGAACCTGCGGGCGCACACTGGTTCTTTGAATCTCTATTCGCGGAGTCAGCGACTAACGAGTAGGGACAGTCTGCGCCAAGTGCAATGCGCCCCAGAACGGCGTTCCGGGACAGGAACCAGCCGCGTCCAGACGATCCTCAGGATCGCTGATGCATGACGTCTGCCTGGTCTTTCGGCCCGTAGAAATAGGAGCCTGGCATAAAGTCGTAGCCAAGGTCACCCAGCAGTCGTCGCTGCCGGGGTGTCGCCTGCGCCGCAACTTTGGATACAAGTTCGAAGTCGTACCAGCGCATGAACATCTGGCAGTAGTTGTAGAGCAGCACCTTGCGGCTATTACTTGAGTCGTTGCGACACGGGCCGTGCCACAACGCATGGGAGAACAGCACGCAATCACCCGCTCTTGCCATGATTTGAGCCGCGCCGGGCGAGTAGGGCGTAACGGCAGGGGCGTCCATCGTCGAGATCGGGATCGGCCGCATGTGACTGCCCGGAAAAACTGTCAGATTGCCACTGTCCGGCTGGTCGACATCCGAGAGGAAATACATCGCCTTCATGGCCAGGGGCCGGCTGGTTTCGGTGACACGAATTTCGCGCAACGCTTCGCCGCCGTCGGTGTGGGTGTAGCCCGGGAATTTGGAACCTGCCTGGCGCACGATTGCCTGGCTCATACTGAAGAGGACGTAGGGCCCCATGATGTCGACAATGAGATCGAAAATACCTTCGCGGTCGATGAGGTCGACGAATGGTTTGCCGTACGGCAGCAGATCACGCCGATCCATGAAGCCGCCCGGGTCCTGGTCTTTCGCGCCATCAATCCAGCTGTAATGACCGATCGGCAAATGCTGGGCGGGGTCCGGTTCGAAGCCAGGGACTTTGCGGATGCGGTCGATTTCGTCGCTGAAGAACGCGACTTCCTCGGGCTCGAAAACCTGCGGCAGATGCAAATAGCCGTTTACTTCAATTTGTTGTCGTTGCTCTGCGGTAAGCGTTTGCATAAACGTCTCCACCTAGTCGTCCCAAAGGTGCGGCCAACATACCATGCTCGTCCTGGCGGATCACGTGACGAGGAGGCGGCCTGAGGGGATCAGGTCCCACTGGCAAGAGCCATCCGCGCATGTGCCGCGAGTCTCTGCTACGCTGTTGCTCGCGGTCGTGAGCGGCAAGTGTGCCTGTTCTGTTTATGACGCGTGCCTGTTTTGTAGTGCATGTTGTACGCATAGTCGTGCCGCTGTTGCACAACTGACAAATCCGACAGTGAAGGCCTGAGGAGGCGAATCGATGAAGCCTATTTCTGCAGATTCTCATGTGATGGAGGCGGCTGATGTCTTCATCGGTTTGCCCGAACGATTCGGCGACGATGCGCCCCGTGTGATGCACGCGGGCACGGCAGATGACGCGATCGTCATCCCGTCAAAGGGGCCGCGCGGCATCCGCAAGCGCATCGGTACCGCAGGATTACGCTTGCGAGATGGCGTCAAGGTCGAGCGCAGGCCGGGACACAAACCGGAGGTCGAGAACTGGGGCGACCCGGATATCGTCGCGATCATGGCCAGGGGCTACGATGGCTTGCGCCCTGGCATTCGCGATGGCGCGCATCGGCATGACGATCAGGATGTGGACGGCATCGATGCTGAGTTCCTCTACCCCGGTTTCTTTGGCCTCTTTGCATTCGAGAATACCGACCTGCTTGTTGCGTGCCAGAAAAACTACAACGACTGGCTGCATGACTACGCGGCTGCGGCGGACGGACGCCTATATGGACTCGCCGCGATACCGGTGCAGGATCCGGACGCCGCGGTCGCGGAAATGCGACGCGTGATCGAGCTTGGGTATAAAGGTGGCTGCATCCCGTGTTCCGCGCCACCGGACTGTCCGTACACGGATCTCGCCTATGAGCCCATCTGGTCGCTCGCAGAGGAGGCGAACTTTCCGCTCTCGATGCATGTGGGCACGAACGCTTATGTGCCCCCGCAGTACCGGGCCAAGGCAGTCAACCGGGATGCCGTCATGGATTATGCGAGCGGGCCGACCGGAACGATTCAACGCACGCTGGTGGATCTCATGTGTCGCGGTGTCGCGGAGCGCCATCCCCAACTCAAGTTCGTCGTCAGTGAATTTAATGGCGGCTGGATCGCGCACTGGCTGGACCGGGTTGATCAGGGACTGCAGCGAGAGTCCAAGTTTGGCGCCAACGACTTTACGGGTGAGCGCCCACACGAGGTATGGCAGCGACAGTTCTACTGCACAATCGAAGATGACAGGCCCGCGATACTGACCCGGGAGATGATTGGTCTGCCGAACATGATGTGGGGCTCGGACTACCCGCACGTGGACTCGACGTGGCCGTGCTCGCTCGATGTGCTGGACGAGATCTTTAACGGCGTTGATGAGGCCGATCGCCAGCGCATCACGCGTGACAATGTGATCGAACTCTATGACCTCCCGCTGAGCCAGGCCGGCTGAGGCTATTCACGGTTGGCGAAGCGAATGTGAAGTTGGGCTATTCACGGCTCGCGCAGCGAAGGTGAAGTCGGGTTATTCACGGCTTGCGCAGTGAATGGGAAAACCATGATCGGTCCGAGAGGTTGCTTTCCAGTAGCCTCTTTTTCAGCAGCCTCTTAGAGGTCGCTCGTCCTGCGCTCAGTCGACCCCGAGTGGGCCCTCGTGCTGGTAGAAGCGTGTCAGTACGCGGTGCAGGTTGTGCGCGTCTGCGGCGCCAGCGAGTTCCCGGATTGAGTGCATCGCAAACGTCGGCACGCCGACATCAAGGGTTCGCACGCCGATTGCCGCGGCGGTGATTGGGCCGATGGTGCTGCCGCAGGCCATGTCACTGCGTGTGACAAATGACTGGCACGCAACCCCCGCTGCTCGGCTCAAGGAGCGGAAAAACGCTGAGGTTTCGCTGTTGGTCGCGTACCGCTGGTTTGCGTTCACCTTGATGACTGGGCCCGCGTTCAGCAGGGGTCCGTGATTGCCATCGTGCTTTCCGCGGTAGTTCGGATGAATGCCATGCGCGTTGTCGGTCGAGATCATGAGTGAACGGGCGATCGCGCGATGGCGCATTGCGGGGGCCCCGCAGACGCGCTCGAGGAAGGCCGCGAGGAAGGGTCCATTCGCACCCGCTGCTGAACTGCTCCCGACTTCCTCATGATCATTGGCAACGAAGAGCGATGACACCGTGCGGGAGGCTGTCATCAGACTGGTAGCACCGGTGTAGCACGACAGCAGGTTGTCAAGTCGGGCACTTGCGATGAAGTCGCCGTTGAAGCCGTTGATCGCCGGGCGTTGTGTGTCATAAAAGCTGATCTCGTGATCGAGGATGTCCTCGACCCCAACATCCGGGTACTGCGCAGCCAGTTGTAACCGGAGCAGATCATTAACCGAAGCCGCGTCCTCGTTAGCGGTCATCAGTACGGGTGGCAGGTGCTCTTGGGCGTTGATCGAGCGCGCATTGTTAACATCCCGGTCCAGGTGAATGGCGAGGCTGGGGATGGTCGCGACGGGTCGCTCGAAGTCGATCAGGAAATTTTTCAGGTTGCCAGCAGTGTCCAGGGCCGTGACCCGGCCAGCCATGGAAAGATCACGATCAAACCAGGGGTTCAGCAGAACGCCGCCATAAACCTCGACGCCAAGTTGAAGATAGCCTTGGCGTTGCAGGC